>FWPV01009483.1_pt1 | contig 16460 bp, 18 predicted proteins | sample 2228371 | NCBI WGS metagenome assembly FWPV01 (sample SAMEA103939776, study PRJEB20133) | metagenome | reverse complement strand
TAAAAGAGAGACGTGAAAAGACCTGCCGGCCTCCGGCAGGTCTTTTTTCTTTCCCACACTTGATTTCACACTTTTTGCTGTTATAATTTAATCAAGAATTGTTCAAGATCGCTTTCATGCCGCTTTATTCATCGCTGTTTCCCGATCAAAATTGACGTACATCCTGATTCGGCTGTTTTCCACTTTCGACCGGAATCGAATCATCCCTCGAATTTTCCCGAACTTCTTCCGCAGTTTCATGAAGTTGCCGGCAAGGGGCCGGTCGGGGCCTTGGCGCCCCTTGAGGGCGCACGAATCACGAAAAGAAGGGAGGGTTGAGAGATGGCAAATTACATTATTCTGATGAACCTGACGGATCAGGGAAGCCGTGCGGTGAAGGACGCCACCCAGCTTCTGGCTAATGCCGAGAAGGAACTGGCGAAAAAGGGCGGGAAGCTGAAAGATTTCTATCTCACCATGGGTCATATCGACGGCGTCGCCGTGTGCGAGGCACCCTCTGATGAGGCGATCCTCGGCTTCCTGTTCGGTCTCACCAGCACAGGCTACGTCAGGACGACGACGCTTAAAGCCTTCACCGCCGAGCAGGTGGAAACGGTCACCCCGACCCATCTGGAGTGACGGGTAAAACTCCCGGAGGAGAAAAAGGCCGCTGCGTTCGGCGCATCGGTCGAAAGGTGGGGTCTGTGGATCAGCTGATCCCCCCCACCCCGGGAGAACCGGATCAACACCAAATCCACCGTCTTACTTCACGATCCTGAAGATGTCTTTAAACCGCGGATCCTCCGCCGTGCGGATCAACTCGAAAAGAACCATCTCGGTGCTCGCCAGTTTTGCCCCCTCCTGCACCATCCGTTCCAGGGCGATTTCTTTGTTCCTCTGGGTCCTGGACGATACCGCATCGGCCACGACGTGGACCTCGTAGCCGCGCTCCAAGAGGTCCAGCGTGGTCTGATAGACGCATACGTGGGCCTCGATGCCCGAAACGATGACCTGTCTCTTCTTCAGACCCTTCAGGTGGTTCATGATGCCTTCGTTCCCCAGGCAGCTGAACTCCCCCTTCGTGAAGGGCTGAACGTCCTCGGTAAGACCCGCGATTTCCGGAATCGTTTTACCGATCTTTATCTGCTCAGTCACGATGATCGGGATCTTGAAGGTCTTCGTCCCCGACACGAGTTTCTTCAGGTTTTCCAGGAGGAATAGCTTTTCGTGCATGGACTCGTAGAGGTTACCCTGGATGTCGATCACGAAAAGCACGCTCTGGTCAGAACTCAGCATATCATTTCCTTTCGATGAGACAGGCGCCAGGCATCAGGTGCAAGGCGTCAGGAGGCTGAAAAAAATCAGCTCTTTTCCCCTGGTGCCCGCTGCCCGGTTTCAGATGCCTGTTTCAATGTAAGCGACCTCAGGCCAAGGGCTAATGGGGGGAAGACAGGGATATTCTTGCCTCTTGCCTGGCCCTACGCGACAATCATATCCTCCAGTGATCTTTTCGGCACGTGGTGGCGGCCCTCACTGTCCCGCCAGTATTTGACATCTCCTTCCGGTCCCATCCTCTCGATGACGACGGTCTCCTTCGGCTTTCCGAGCGCGAGGACGAGGAGGATGTCATATCGGGACGGAATGCCCAGGGCCTCGCGGAGTTTCTCCCGCTGAATGGAGGCGATCATGCATCCGCCCAACCCTTTTTCAACGGCACCGAGCATGATGCTCTGGGCGGCAATCCCGGGGTCGTAGACGACATTCTTGGCAATCGAAGTGTCGCCGAGCATGATGATATAGGCCGAGGGCCTCTCGCCTTCGCTCGGACCCGGCCAGTCCTTGAGATACCCCGCCCACGCGAGGTGTTCGAAGATGAGCGCATTCCTCGTCCGATCACAGGACAGGATGTACTTGAGGGGCTGCATGTTCGCCGCTGACGCCGAAAGCCGTGCCAGATCAACGAGTTCGCGAAGGGTCTCGACGGGAATCGATACATCCTCATAAAACCGCCTGTAACTTCTGTTTCTTGCCACGAGATCTTTGATCATCATGTCCCTTCCAATAGAAGCGTCAGGACTGAGGCGTCTGGAATCGGAGGATCCATCATAAATGGATCACTTTTCTCCTGGTGCCTGATGCCCCGAGTCTGATGCCTGTCTTTGTTCGAACCACTTTTCATCGGCCAGCACGACTGACGTCTCTATCTGCCTGTCGGGGATGCGCCAGTAGGCCCGAAGCAATCCGTCCTTCTCACCCGGCGGGACGAGCTTGAAGCCGTATTTTTCATAAAATCGGACGGCCCACGTGGCATCGGCCCACGTCCCGAGCAGGATCGGCCGATCGGTCTGGCGGCGGAGCACGGAGATGAGCTTTCCTCCGATTCCGCACCGCTGCCTTGCCCTGAGGACGTAGGCATGGCGGATCAGGCTCACGTCCCTGACGTGCTGTATACCCATGACGCCGACGAGTAGTCCCGAATCCTCGTATCCGAAGAAACGGACCCCGCCGGCGATCTCGCGCCGGAGTTCCTCCTCCGTCATGTAGGGATCCTTCCAGCAATCCGGAGGGATGACGCCCCGATAGACCCCGGCCGCCTCGTTGATCACGGCACGGATCGACTCGAAATCTTCTCCGGCACACCGGCGGGTTCCGGTCATGGATCTCCTCCCGGTTTTTTCGAAGGGTCAACGGAAGGATAGTCAAGCACAACCGGGCATAGTATAATGAAGTTCATGAAAAAGGTCATCGTAAAAAATGCATCGGCGGAGAAAATCACATCCGGTTTCCCCTGGATATACCGAAGCGAAATCCTGGCCATGGATGACTCCGTCGAACCGGGGGAACAGGTCCGCATCCGGAGCCGGGGCGGCGCTTTCCTGGGCATCGGGTATGTCAACCCTCTGAGCCAGATCACCGTAAGGGTTCTCTCCCGGGAGGATCGGCCCATTGACGCCGATTTCATCACCGGGAGAATTTCAAAGGCCCTACACAAAAGGCGAGCACTGCGGGAAAAGACCAGCGCCTACAGGCTGATTCACGCCGAGGCGGATGAACTGCCGGGCCTCGTCGTCGATCACTACGCGGGTTTCCTCGCCCTGCAGATCAACACGGCGGGCATGGAGAGGCTCAGGCCCCTCCTTCTGTCCTGCCTGATTGAAATGCTGAACCCGGAAGGGATCTATGAAAAATCGGAGGAAAAATTCCGGGCCCGAGAGGGGCTGACAACCGAGGGAAAAGTGCTGCACGGCCGGGTTCCCGACGCAATCGTGATCGAGGAATACGGGGCCCTGTTCATCGTTCGATGGAGGGAAAGTCAGAAAACGGGTTTTTACCTCGACCAGCGCAGGAACCGGCAGAGGGTCGCCTCGTGCGTCAGGGCGGATTCCGACTGCCTCGATCTCTTCTCGAATACAGGGGGCTTCGGGATTCACGCCTCCCTCCGGGGCGCCCGATCCGTGCGGCTCGTGGACCTTTCGCCGACGGCCCTCTCCCAGGCCGAGGAAAACATCCGGCTCAATCGACTCGAGGGCGTGGAGGTGACCCGGATGGACGCCTTCGACTACCTGAAGGCGTCTTATGAAAAAGGCCGTCTCTTCGATCTCATCGTCATGGACCCGCCGTCCTTCGCACAGAGCCGACGCGCAAGAGAGGGCGCCCTCCGGGCGTACAGGCAGCTCATCGCGGGATGCCTCCGGCTGCTCCGGGGAGAAGGGAAGCTCGCCCTTTTCTCCTGCTCCCAGGCGATTTCCCTGGAGGACCTCAGGGAAGTATCCTTGAAAGCGGCCGGGGATGCCGGCACGAAACTCGACCTGCTCGACTATCTGCTCCAGGACACTGATCATCCCGCAGGGCTCCACATCCCCAACTCCCTCTACCTCAAGGGGCTCCTCACCCGAAAAGAGATCTGACGGACCCGCGGCCGCCGGCGCGACTTATTTGGCGGGGACACGCCAAATAAGGGCTTGAACTTGGTACCGAAAGGATATATACGTTCCATTCCCCGGAGGAAACCGGAAGGACTCCGACGATTCGTCCGCGGATCACCGAACGACGGGAGGAGAAAAGAAGGCCGATGGCCAGAGACCTCAAAAGAGTGCTGGAGACCATAGAGCGCTACAAGGAAGGAAGCCCCCATTACAGGGAGCTGCTGGAGATCCTCGGAGAAATTTTGATCCTCCGGGAAGAGTATCGAAGGGAAGTCAAGAAGAACATCTTTCCCATCCAGGAAGAGCTCATCGACGCGAAGCTCCAGGGGGGGCTGCCGATCATCGACTTCGGTGCGGGCGGCATCGACCTGACCGAGCCGAAGAAGTTCTTCCTGAAACTCCTCGAGATCGGCAAGGAGAAGAACCCCGAGGACACCGCCGAGATTCTCAAGAACCTCGAAGACGGCGTCCTGGATTATGAAAAGCTGGTATACGACGCCTTCACCCAGTCCGTCGACGAGGCGCCCGCCGAAGGAGAAGAGGAAGGGGAAGAATCCTTCGACCTGCTTCGGTTCTTCATCGAGGAAAGCCTGAGACCCGCCCTGGAGTTCGTCGCCGAGCGATACGGCGGGCGGATATCGAAATCCAACTGGCAGGAGGGCTACTGCCCGACCTGCGGCAGGATCCCCAAGATCGGGGAACTCCGCGAGGAGGAAGGAAGACGATTCCTGTTCTGCAGTCAGTGCGGCACCCGCTGGCACTTCAAGCGCGTCAAATGCCCCTTTTGCGGGAACGAGGAGCAGCAATCCCTGGCTTACTTCTCCGTCGAGGGAGAGGAGAAGTACAGGGTCGATGTCTGTGACGCCTGCAAACGTTACATCAAAATCGTCGACTTCAGGTCGCAGGCGGAAGAGCCGGACCTGGATCTGGAGGACATCGCCACCCTCCACCTGGACATCCTCGCCCACGAAGAGGGATATCATTGAGGCGCTCAGCGTCTGGCTCAAGGCAGGCAATGTGAACCCTTAGCCCTTAGCCCTTAGCCTTCTGCCTTCCATATGAACGACCGTGACATCGTCCATGTCATCCGCATCCTGAAGGGGCAACTCAGGAAGTGGGAAACACCGACGGCGACCGCCCTGGCGGAGCGGAAAAGCGACCCCTTCAAGATTCTCATTTCCACCGTCCTCAGCTCCAGGACGAAGGATGAGGTCACGGCCGCGGCGACGGAGAGGCTCTTCAGCCTCGCCTCCACGCCGGCCGGGATGCTGAGACTCTCCGAGGAGACGATTGCCCGGGTTATCTACCCGGTCGGTTTCTATCGAAGCAAGAGCCGCCACATCCGTGAAATCTGCCTCGCCCTCACCGGGCGATTCCACGCGAAGGTCCCCGACCGGCTCGAGGATCTCCTCACACTGAAGGGGGTCGGGAGAAAAACGGCCAATCTCGTCCTCTCCCTCGCCCATCGCAAGGACGGCCTCTGCGTCGACACCCACGTCCACCGGATCTCCAACCGTCTCGGATATGTCTCCACGGCCACGCCGAAGGAAACGGAGCTCGCCCTCAGGGATAAACTGCCGAGGAGATACTGGTCCGTCTTCAACACCCTGCTCGTGGCCCACGGCCAGAACCTCTGCCGTCCCATCTCACCCTTCTGCAGCCGCTGTCCCGTCTTCGACTTCTGTGACCGCAAAGGAGTCACGCGAAGCCGCTGAAAAGGTTTTCCGGACGCCGCCTGCCTGTTTCGCCTCAACGGGGTGCCTTTCCCTGAACCCCCGACAATTCAATTGACTTTTCCCGGAATCTCTGAAATATTCCCGGCGCTTCAAAAGGGGCCGTGATCGGCGATACCCATCGACCGAGGGGGGGCGGGCCGCCGGGGAAAAGGCATCCGCGGAAGCAACCGATCCCCCCGACAAAGTCGAACCGACCGCAGGGGAAAGCATGATCGATCTGGGAATATTCGGAACCATCGAATTCACGATGGAATTCCTGACGGGTTTCCTCAGCATCATCATCATCGATCTCATCCTCGCCGGCGACAACGCCGTGGTCATCGCGATGGCCGTCCGGTCCCTTCCGCGGGATCAGCGCCGGAAGGGAATCATCCTCGGGGCCGGGGCGGCCGTGGCGCTCCGGGTCATCCTCACCTTCTTCGCCTCCCAACTCCTCACCATCCGTTTCGTCAAGTTCATCGGCGGCGTCCTGATCCTCTGGATCGCCGTCAAACTCTTCATGGAGGGGGCACCGGCGGAGGAATCGGAGAGGGAGGCAAAGACCCTCCTGCAGGCGATGTGGATCATCGTGGTGGCCGATATCACCATGTCGACAGACAATGTGCTCGCCGTGGCCGGCGCCTCCAAGGGCAACCTGTTCCTGCTGCTCTTCGGCCTGGGCCTCAGCATCCCCTTCGTCGTTTTCACCAGCGGCCTCCTCTCGGCCCTCATGGACCGTTATCCGGTCATCATCTACATCGGCGCGGCCATTCTCGGGCGGGTCGGCGGAGAGATGATGATGACCGATCCCTTTGTCGTGGATACCTTTCACCCCGCGACATGGCTTCAATACAGCGTCGAAGCCTTCTTCACGATCGGGGTCATCGCGGCGGGGAAGCTTCTGCTCAGATGGAAGCGTTCGAGGGAGGAGCACGGGCACGGGGAGGGCCTGGAAGCTCCTCGAACCCGGAAGGAGGAATAACGATGGCGATTCTGACCATTTCCAGAGAATTCCGGAGCGGGAGCCGGGAAATCGGAACGGCCGTGGCCGAGGCGCTGAACTACCAGTACATCGCCAAAGAGCGCCTGTTGCAGGACATCAGAACGGTCGGGGAGAGATGGGAGCGCGTCGGACGACAGCTCGACGAAGTGGCCCCTTCCTTCTGGGAACGCTACGACTGGGAATATCGCGGTTTCGTCGCCCTGGTGGAATCCAGGATTTTCGAATATGCCCTGATGGACAACGTCATCATCGTCGGACGCGGTGGAAACTACCTTCTCCGGGGCATCCCTCATGTGCTGAAGCTCCGGCTGACGGCGCCAAAGGAACTGCGCGTCGAAAGGGCTATGCTGAAAGACGGCCTGGACCACAAAACGGCGTCCCTTCTCATCGACCGGTTGGACCGGAACCGGGCCGCCTACATCCACATTCACTACGGCAGGAAATGGGATGACCTGCAGGACTACGACATGGTGCTCAACACCGGCACGGAGACCTACGAGGAGGTCACCCGGATCGTGGTGGACGCCCTCAGAGAGAAAGACCGACTGGCGACGCCCGCAGCCCGGAAAATGCTCGCCGATCGGGCCTTGGCCGCAAGGGTCAAGGCGGGCATCCTCACGGACCGCAGATTCCACATCCCCACCCTCGAGGTTTCCCACGACGGAGAGGCCGTCATCCTCCGGGGGGTTGTCCATGACGTTCATGAACATCGTACCGTCGAAGAACTGGCTCAGAAAATCGCCGCGCCTTCCAGGGTTCTCTGCCATCTTCATTACCGGACCGGCTGATCCGGACCCGGGATGCCACCCGCCGCAGGGCCCCGTGGCGTGAGCCTTTCGGAAGAAGCCCCGCCCGTGGTGCGACGTTCATAAAAAAACAGCCCCGGGGGCTCGATGTCCCCGGGGCGATAGGTCGTTCGTGATTCGAAATGCTGTGCGGCCGGACGGGTGAATCACGCCCTGCTCATTCGATGATCAGAAGCACGTGATCCGCGTCCACTTCCTCTCCTTCTTTGACCCTCACCTCTTTTACCCTTCCGCTGGAAGGCGCAAAAATCGGGTTGTCCATCTTCATGGCTTCGAGGACCAGGATCTCTTCGTCTTCCAAAACCTCGTCACCGGGCTTCACGAGGATCTTTGTGATCTTCCCCGGCATAGGGGCCAGTACCTCATCACCCATCGCTCACTTCCTCCTTCGATCTCAATCCCTCATCTGAGGCAGGCGGAATCATATTTATCTGAAAACGACCGGAATGTATAGTTTTTTTTACGATATGATCCCCATGCCCGCCAGCACGGAAAGCATCACCGCCGCGGCGATCACGGACCCGACCTGGCCGCCGGCGTTCGCCCCCATGGCATGCATCAAGAGATAGCTTTTCTTGTTGTACTTGATCCCTTCCCGCTGGACCACCCGTGCCGCCATCGGGAAGGCCGATATCCCCGCGGCGCCGATCAGGGGGTTGATCTTCCCTGCGGTCACGACCCGCATTCCCTTCGCAAAGAGAATCCCGCAGGCCGTGTCAAGGCAGATGGCCACGAATCCCAGCCCGAGGACGATCAGCGTCTGCGGCCGGAGGAAAGCGGCGCCCGACATGGTGGCACCGATGCAGAGACCCAGGAAAAGGGTCACGACATTTGCGATCTCGTTTTCCGAGGCCTTCGTCAGTCGACTCACCACGCCGGATTCTCTCATGAGGTTTCCCAGCATAATGGAACCCAGAAGCGGAAGCCCCTTCGGGGCGATCAGCCCCCCGAGGATGGTGATCACCAGGGGGAAGAGCATCTTCGTCGTCTTGGATACGGGCCTCGCCTTGTACTTCATGACGGTTTCCCGCTCGGCCCGCGTCGTCAGGGCGCGCATGATCGGCGGCTGGATCACGGGGACGAGGGCCATGTAGGAATAGGCGGCCACCGAGACGGCACCGAGCAGGTGAGGTGCGTATTTCGACGTGACGTAGATGGCCGTCGGCCCGTCGCAGGCCCCGATGATCCCGATGGACACGGCTTCCAGTTTCGTGAAACCGAAGAAGAGCGCCATCAGCAGGGTCAGGAAGATCCCGAACTGCCCGGCCGCCCCCAGGAGGAACGTCGAGGGCTGCGCCAGGACGGGCCCGAAATCCGTCATGGCGCCGATCCCGATGAAAATCAGGAGGGGAAAGAGCTCCGTATCCACACCGGCATCGTAGATGATGCGCAAAAAACCATCTTTGCCCATGAGGTCCGAGAGGGGCACATTGACGAGGATGCAACCGAACCCGATGGGGACGAGAAGCAGGGGCTCGCAGTCTTTCTTGATCCCCAGGTACAGGAGGACACCGCCGATGACGAGCATGACGATGCTTCGCCAATCGAGGGCGAGGGCCTGGAAACCGGCGACGAGCCCTCCCAGGCCGTTCAAAATCGCCTCCAGCATAAAACTCAGCTCTCCTTCTTCGGCTCCGCCTTCTCCGGGAAAAGCCGGCCGAGGGCCGTCATCACGAGGCTCATCACCCAGAGGGTCAGCAGGGTGCCCCCCATGCCGCATATGAGCATCGTCAGACCAAAGGTCGTGTTGTCCATTTCCATAAACCCCACCCTCCGGAAGATGATGAAGCGTTGCTTCGTTCTGGAGATTTCAATCTTTTCCAACGATCCGCCCGAAGAGAGATACGGTATTCGTATCCATCTCACTCTAATGAAAATTCGGATGACGAGGTTTCGGCGGGCGCAGTCGCCGGATCATATACAATCTGAACCCGGATGGCAACAGGGTTTTTGAGTGGACTTTCTGCCCCGTCCGGGTCCGGCGGACCCTGGATGTCACGGTCGGAAAATGACCCACAAGGAAGGAGAAATCCTCTAAATCTTCTTTGAAATTACTGGCCTGTATGGATTTCGTAAATAAATTTTTTTAAAAAAAGATGACATCCGGGGTTTATGGAACAGGAAGGGTGAACGGCCGGTACGAGTCCCGGCCGTGGTCTACTTGCTTCTCCAGAGGGTCCCCTCGGGGGTGTCCTGCACGATGATGCCCCGGTCAGCGAGCTTCCGGCGGATCTCGTCGGCCTCTTTCCACTGACCCCTCTTCCTCATCTCCTCCCGCTGCCGGATCAGTTCCTGTGCATCGACACTCAACCCCTCCTCCTCAAAACTCATGATCCCGAGGACGTCATCGATCCCCTTCAGGGCTTCGATAACCCGGTCCCGCTCCGTGCGGTTCAATTGATGCCGGGAAAGGGGGCCGTTGATCCTCTTGACGAATTGGAAAAGGGTCGCGAAGACGGCGGAGATGTTGAAATCATCGTCCATGCCCCCGACGAAACCGCTTTTCAGATCGTAGATGTACTGGTCCGTCTCGGGATGGCCCGGCCCGGGCGTGAAGTGGATGACCCGCTGGATGAACTCGTCGAGTTTCCGCACGGTGTTTCTGGCCGTTTCGAGCGCCCCGAAGGAGAACTTCAGGGGCTTGCGGTAATGGGAGCTGAGGAGGAAATAGCGGATTTCTTTCCCCCGGAAGCCGCGCCGTTCGAGGTCCTCGACCGTGTAGAAATTCTTGAGCGACCTCGACATCTTCTTGCCGTCCATCATCACGAGCTCCGAGTTGAGCCAGTAGTTGGCCGGCCGCTTCCCCGTGGCGGCCTTCCCGATGGCCATGACGTTCTCGCAGTGCGGGAAGAGGAGATCGGAGCCGCTGCAATGGATATCGAAGGTCTCGCCGAGGTACCTCATCGAGATGGCGGTGCACTCCAGGTGCCAGCTCGGCCGGACGTTCCCCCACCGGGTCTTGAAATAGATCCCCCGCTTCAGTTCGGCCAGATTGGACCGCTTGAGAAGGGTGAAATCGACGGGGCTGTCCTTCTCGTAGTCGTCGACATCCACCGTTCGCTCCTGCTGGACCTTTGAGAGATCGATCTTCGAAAGGTTCCCGTAATCGTCGAGCTTCGAAATGTCGAAATAGACGGACTTGAGCTTCTCGTAGGCAAACCCTTTTTGAACGAGCTTCTCCGAGATCTCGAGCATGGTGTCGATGTTTTCGCTCGCCTTCGGGTAATGACCCTCGAGCCGGATGTTGAGCTTGCGCATTCCCGCCATGAATTCCCGGAAAGACCGCTCGGTGAACTCCGATATCTCCATGTTCTCGCGTTCCGCGCCCTTGATCGCCCTGTCGGACAGGTCGATGACGCTGGTGACGTTTTTCACCCGGTATCCCTTGAAGAGGAGATAGCGCACCAGAAGGTCCGCAAAAACGAACCGGCGGTAGCTTCCGATGTGCGGCACGAGATGGATCGTGGGCCCGCAGGAGTGAATCCGCACCTCGTCGGGATGGATGGGCTGGAAGAATTCCTTGGCCCGGGTGAGGCTGTTGTAGAGCCTGAGGGTGGATTTTTCCTTGTCCGCGAAGAGCTCCGTGCTCAGGTATCGCTCCGCGCCGTCCGGCAGGATGACCACGATGAGCCCCTCCTCCATGGTCCGGGCCATCTCCGCCGCGACGTGCATGGCCGCCCCCGAGCTCATCCCGGCCGATATCCCTTCCTCCCGCAGGAGTCTCCTGGCCATCTCGAAGGCGTCCTCGTCGAGGATGTTCACCTTCTCGTCGAGGCGGCTCCGGTCGTAAATGCCGGGCCGATAGGATTCCTTCATGTTCTTGAGGCCCTGGATCTTGTGTCCCATGTAGGGCTCCACGCCCACGATACGGATCCGGGGGTTGTACTCCTTCAGACGCTTCGACATGCCCATGGCCGTCCCCGACGTCCCCAGGGAGGCCACCACCATGGTCACCTTCCCTTCCGTCTGCCGCCAGACCTCCTCGGCCGTCCCGTGGTAGTGCGCGGCGACGTTATCCTCGTTGTTGAACTGGTCCGCCAGGAAGTACTTACCGGGATTTTCCCGCATGAGCCTGTAGGCTTCCTCGATGGCGCCGTCCGTTCCCAGCGCGGCGGGCGTGAAGCGCAATTCCGCCCCGAACGCCTTCAGGATCTTTTTCCGTTCCTCGCTGACGGCCTCGGACATGGTCAGGCAAATCCCATAACCTTTCGCGGCGGCGACCATCGCGAGGCCGATGCCGGTATTGCCGCTCGTAGCCTCCAGGATGATCTTGTCCTTGCTGAGATCCCCCCGCTCCTCGGCCCTTTCGATCATGTAAAGCGCCGTGCGGTCCTTGATGGACCCCCCGGGGTTGAAACTCTCGAGTTTTGCGTAGATCTTCACCTTCTTCGAGGGGTTCAATCTGCGGATCTCCACGAGAGGCGTGTTCCCGATCGCTTTCAATATGTCGCTGAAGGTCTCGTTCATGGCAGCCCGTTGCACAAAAAAGGGGGTCTTTCTCGGACCCCCTGGATGATAACCACGATTACGGGTTCAAAATCAACTGTCAAATTTGGGAACCGGGATCTTGATGAAATCGACCCCCTCTTCCCGGAGGGTTTCCTCTTCCCTGGGGGTTGTGGTCCCTTTGATGTTCCGACGCTCCTCGTCTCCGCGATGAATCCTCAGAGCCACCTCGGCGAATCTTTCGCCAACGTCTTCGAAGTTCTTGTTGATGAATTCGTTGAGCGCCTGGAGCATCTTCATCGCCGATACTTCCGTTGCCTTTCCCCGCCGGTGCTCCTTCCAGTCCTTTCCCATGATGGCCACGGTTGAGGGGACCAGGTCAACGTCGGAACCGCCGCAGACGGGACAGGTGATGAGTCTGGCCTTTTTCTGATCCTCGAAATTGGACCTGTCCTTGAACCAGCCCTCGAACTTGTGATTTTTCTTACATTTCAGATCGTAGATGATCACCGATCCATCTCCAGAGCTTTTTCCCAATATTCTTTTATCACGCCTCGCCGGATAAGACAATGCCTGAAATACCGGGGGCTACTTCGTCGGATATATCATAATCACCGATACCGCCCGACGCAAGCCGGGCCGGATCACGAAGAGGCACCCGGCAAAGGGGCCGGGCCCCGCGGCATCAGGGGGAAAAAGGACGCTGCGGTCCAGGGGAGGGCGGTGAAGAAAGGGGGCATTCACCCATTAAAATCCGGCCTTTCGGCCGGATTCGCATAAAAAAGGTGTGGACTTTTGAAAACAAATTTTATATTCAAGGACTGTCGGGATGTGGCCCAGTCTGGTAGGGCACTGCGTTCGGGACGCAGGAGTCGCGCGTTCAAATCGCGCCATCCCGACCATTTTTTTTCCGCCGATTTTTAATGCCCGACCAGGGAGCCGATCTGGAAAATCGGCAGATACATCGCCACGATCATTCCGCCCACGACTCCTCCCAGGAAGATCATCATGATGGGCTCCAGCAGGGAGGTCATGGCCGACACGGCCGTATCCACCTCGTCCTCGTAGAAATCGGCGATCTTCGCCAGCATCGAATCCAGGGCGCCCGTGGCCTCGCCGACTGCGATCATCTGAACGACCATGGGCGGGAAGACCTTGGTTTCCTGAAGGGGTTCCGCGATGGTCTTCCCCTCGCGGATATTTTTCCGTGTCTCCATGAGCGCTTTTTCCACCACCTTGTTGCCGGCCGTCTTGCTGACGATTTCGAGCCCGTCGAGAATGGGAACACCGCTGTTCATCATGGTGGAGAGGGTCCTCGTGAATTTCGCAATGGCCACCTTTCTCAGCAGGGGGCCGAAAATCGGCGAACGAAGGATCAGGCGATCAACGGTCGCGCGGCCGACCTCGGTCCGGTAATAGCGGATGAACACGACGACGCCGATCACGACGGCCGCCACGATGTAGATCAGGCTGTTGCTGAGCATCGAACTGAGGTCGATGAGCAGCTGGGTGGCGATCGGCAGGTCCCTCCCCATCCCGGAGAAGAGTTGCTGGAAAACGGGGACCACCTTGAGGAGAAGCATGGTGATGACCCCGACGGAGATCAAGAGAACGGCGGCGGGATAAACCATGGCTCCCTTGACCCTGCTCTTGAGCTTCATCATTTTTTCCATATAGGCCGCCAGGCGGTTCAGGATCGTGTCGAGGATCCCGCCGGCCTCGCCCGCGGCGACCATGTTGATGAAAAGGTCGTCGAACACCTTGGGATGCTTTTTGAGGGCATCGGTCAGCGTGGCGCCGCCTTCGATGTCATCCTTGATGGATTTGATGACCTTCTTGAAGGCCTTGTTGGCCTCCTGGGAAGCGAGGATCTCCAGGCACTGGATCAGGGGGAGTCCGGCACTGATCATCGTCGAAAACTGCCGGGCGAAGATCACCACGCTCTTGTCCTTTACCTTGCCCTTGAACAGCGGGAGGGACTCCAGGATATCCTTCGGTTTAGCCTTCACCCGGACGGGTTTCAGTCCCTGCCTTCGGAGTTGTCCCCGCACAGCGGACTCGTTGAGGGCTTCGATTTCACCCTTTCTGATTTCGCCGGTTCTCGTTTCCGCCTCCCAGACATAGATGGCCATTTGATTTCTCCTCGGACTTCAACCCCCTCGAGGGGGCCTTTTCATTTCGATCAAAACACCCTGCCGCCGACGGGCCCTCTCCGGGGACCGCGCGGAAGCACCCACTTCTACCGGATCAATATCGGCCGCCGATCGGCCTTTCTTTAAGGATTTACCCGCGCGGAAAAGCCACAGGTGAAACATCAAACTTTTCCGACCTTTATATAAAGCAAAAAGGGTGCCATGCCCCCTGGATTCAGGGGTTCGGGGCACCCACGGTGGAAACGCTCCTTTATATAATATGTCCCAATGATGATGAATACTTAAATCCGTACCCTCCTGCGGGCGATCTCGTGGAGGAGGATTCCGGCTGCGACGGAGACGTTCAGGGAATCGAAACTCCCCGGAAGGGGGATGGAAACGATAAAATCACAGTTCTTACGGACCAGGGGGCGGATCCCCCCGCCTTCACTGCCCAAGACGAGGGCGACGGCCCCTCTGAAATCGACGCTGTCGAGGTCGGCGCCGTTTCGCGCCTCCGCACCGTAGACCCAGTAACCATCCTTCTTAAGCCGCTCCAGGGCGCTGACGAGGTTCACCACCCGCGCCACGGGGATGTGCAGGGCCGCCCCTGCGGAGGCCTTGATGACCGCGGCCGTCACCGGGCAGGCACGATCCCTGGGGATGACGACCCCGTTGGCGCTGAAACACCGGGCCGTCCTCAGGAGGGCACCGAGGTTCTGCGGGTCCGTGATCCCGTCCAGAAGGACGATGAGCCCGTCCCGAAAAGGCGTCAGGCGATTCCCGATCACGGCATCCAGTTCGGCGTACTCGAAGTCCCTGCACAGGCAGACGACACCCTGGTGATCCGCCGTCCCGGCCAGCTTCTCGAGATCAGCCCTGTTACGGTACTCCACGGGTACGCCCGCCCGGGCGGCAAGGCCCAGGAGGAGCTGGAGGTCTTCCCCCCGCCGCGTCCCGGCCACGACGATCCGCTGCACGTTCCTCGCGCGGACCTGGAGCATTTCCATGACGGGGTTGATGCCGTAGATGATCTGCATGATTCAGGGTGTCGGGTTCCCGGTATCAGGGTGACGGGAAGAAGATTGATGCCGTCGCGTGATGCCGGATGCCCTGTCTTTACGGCCTGTCCGCCAGGCCCAGGGCGATATCCTCCACGATGCGGTCCGCCGCGACGGCCGGGTCCTGCGCCAGCCGGATGGGCCTGCCGACGACGATGTAATCGGCGCCGTTTTTCACCGCCTCGCGCGGCGTGTCGACCCTCTTCTGGTCGTCTTTCCCGATTTCATCGCCGAGGCGGATCCCGGGCGTTACGATCCGGAAACCGCTTCCGCAGGCCGCCCGGATCGCCGACACCTCCCGGGGAGACGCCACCACACCGGACAGCCCCGCATCGCGCGACATCTGCGCGAGTTTGACAGCGAGATCCACCGAGGGGATCTGAAATCCCAGTTCCATCAGGTCACCGTCGGAAAGGCTGGTGAGAACGGTGACCGCCAAAATGATCGGTGCCGGCACGCCAAAGAGGGCGGCGGCCTGCTCCGCCGACGATCGGGCCTGAACCATCATGTCCCTGCCGCCCAGGGCGTGGAGGTTGAACATGGCCACGCCCAGTTTCACGGCCCCCTCGGCGGCCTTTGCCACCGTGTTGGGGATATCGTGAAATTTGAGATCGAGAAATACCCGGCCCCCCCTGTCGTGGATCCTCCGGACGATTTCGGGGCCGAAGTGGGTGAAAGCCTCTTTGCCGACCTTGAAGAGGCCGACACGTTCCTTCAGCCGGTCCACCCATTGAAGTGTCTTTTCGAGATCCTCCCCCATGTCCAGGGCGAAGATCAGTCTTCCCCTCGCTTCGTCACTCCGTGTCTTCATCCTCACCGATGAATCCCGTGTCGTCGCTGATATATTTCCTCTCCTCCTCTTCGATCGACAGAAGGAGTTCGGGATGGGCGTACCGGACCTTGCCGGCCGCAATCTCCCTCAATGCCAGAACAACCTCCTTGTTGTCCACGTTTTCCAGTCGGGGCTTCGATCCCTTCAGCAGCTGCCGCGTCCTCTGTGCCGCCAGAATGACGAGGGCGAACCGGTTCTTGGCTTCCTTCAGGGAATCTTCCACCGTGATTCTTGCCATGCGCTGTCAACCTCCTGTTATTTGATGAAATCCTCTATTCTTTTCATGACCCGCTCCCGCCGGCTCTTTTCCGCGAGATAGATCCCCCTCAGGTGATCGACGGCGGACTCGAGCCGGTCGTTGAATATGGCGTAATCATACCATATGATTTCCTTGATTTCCTCCACGGCATTGTTGAACCGCCTTTCGAGACTGGCGTTCTTCTCGGCTCCCCGGGACATCAAACGCTCCTTCAGGACCTGCAGGGAGGGCGGGAGGATGAAGACGAAAATCCCACCGGGGTAGGAGACCTTCAGGGCCCTGGCGCCGTGCGTGTCCACAT
>FWPV01009482.1_pt1 | contig 16461 bp, 17 predicted proteins | sample 2228371 | NCBI WGS metagenome assembly FWPV01 (sample SAMEA103939776, study PRJEB20133) | metagenome | reverse complement strand
CAAAGCATTGGCAACGATCCTGTGCGAGCGCTACCATGGCGAAGTACCGCGCGAACGCGCCGCGTTGGAGGCGCTTCCCGGGGTGGGGCGCAAGACCGCCAACGTGGTACTCAACGCGTTGTACGGTGAAGCAACGATCGCGGTGGATACGCACATCTTTCGCGTCGCCAACCGCATGGGGCTGGCGCCGGGGACCACGCCGCGCGCGGTGGAAGCCGCGCTGATCGCGCGCATTCCCGAGCCGTTTCGCCGCCACGCGCACCATTGGCTGATCCTGCACGGGCGCTACGTGTGCTCCGCGCGCCAGCCGCGTTGTAGCGAATGCGGTGTGGCCGCCTGGTGCCAATATCGCGCAAAAACGCCCACGGTACCTGGCCCATCCGAAGACTAAGGGAAAAAACGATGTGGTTTCAACCCAGCCGCGATGAGGTACGGTGGTTTTTCGCCGAAAGCTACCGTCGCTGGCGCGACGGCCTGCCGCTCGAGCCAATCCAGGCGCTGGCGGCCGAAGTGATTGCGCTGCATCCGGAGTACTTCGCGCTTTTGGAAGATGACGCGGCACTGGCGCGCGACTATACCCCGGCCGACGGCGGCGTCAATCCGTTTCTGCACCTGGCGCTGCATCTGGCGATCGCCGAGCAGCTGTCCATCGACCAACCCCCGGGCATTCGCGCCGCGTTCGAAGCCCGCGCGCGTCGGCACGGCGACGCGCACGAAGCGCTGCACGATTTGGTCGAAGCGCTGGGCATCACGGTATATGAAGCGCAGCGCGACGGCCGGGCGCCGGATCAGGACGCGTACGTCGAACGTTTGCGGCGACTGGCGCGCTGATGAGGGCGAGACGCCTGCCCTGACGCCACACATGAGGCGGCACGTTGCGGTCCGTTAGCTGAGTTAGCGCCAATTTCAGCCACCGGAGCGGCAAAAGCACCCCAGTCAGCTATCGCGGCACGCGGTAATTGTCCTGTGTCATCAAATCGATGCCACAGGGAAACGTTTCCACCCAGTCGATGAAACGCTTGACCATCGCTTTGCCTTCGAAACGCTGACCGTGTTGCGGCACGATCATTTCGATATCGAGCTCGCGTGCCATGTTGGCCCAAAACCGCAGGATCTTCTGCGACACCATGTAGCGGCGATGAAACGGCAGCATTTTCGGAATGTGCGCGTCGAAGTCAGTCACCGGTTTGGCCGCTTCCTCGTGATCCACCAGCGACACCCCGAGATCCCCCGAAAAGAGGATCTTGCTGACCGGATCGTAGAACTGAAAGTTGCCCTCGGCATGCATGAAATGCGCCGGTAGCGCAATGATCTCGTTGTTGCCCAGCGGGATACGCATGCCTTCGTCGGGAATCCCGATGATGCGGCTTCTGTAGTCCTTGCCGGTAGTGAAATGCGGCACGAAACGCGTCCACAGTTTGGAGATATACACCTTGGCGTGCGAGGCGATCATCCACTTATTGACTGAAGCGATGATGTCGGGGTCGGCGTGCGACGCGAAGATGTAGTCGATTTCCTGCGGCCGACAATAACGGGACATGCCCATCAACAGGCCCGTATGCGTCATGTTGCCACCGGGATCGAACAAGGCGGCGTGATGATGATCGATCACCAGAAACTGGTTGCACTGTACGGCATGATCACGTTCGTCGTCGACGAGGTCGTAGAACCCCAGTACGACATGCTCCCCTTGCTTGAACAGTTCGATGGCCATGATCCCGTTCCTGTGCCGGCTTGAATTACCATGATTTTGCCATGAAGCCACAGAAACAAACAATCGTCGTCCTTGCGGGAGACGCTTTGTCCATGGCGCACTTTTGCCGCCATTTTTCCCCTTTTTTCTGTCGCTTGCTTGCCTGGCGGTTCTTGCACAATGTCATAAGAAGCGCAAGGAAAGGACAATGAGCGAAATCGGATGGGAACCGTGGTGGCGGCTTTTGTTGGTACTGGCGGTATTGGCGGGAGGACTGCTGCTGGTGCTGCGCTGGCTGCAGCAGCGCGGGCAGCTGCTGAACCGCAACCATCGACTGCAAGTGCTGGGGGCGCTGGCTGTGGGAACGCGCGAACGCGTCGTGCTCCTCGAAGTCGACGGGGTACGTGTGTTGGTGGGTGTCACGCCACAGCAAATCACCCCATTGTGGAGCGAAACCCCAGAAACTGCCAAAGCAGCCACTCAAACCGCTCCGTTCTCGCACCAACTGCACAAAGCGATGGCAGCAACCGCGTCCCCCTCTGGCGATTCACTCTCAACGGAAGCGCGCTCATGACACCCCGGGCCTGGTGTTCCCTCGCCCTGATGGTCGCATTCGCCGTACCGTCCCTGGTCCATGCCCAGGGACTGCCCTTGGCCACCGTTACGCCTCAGCCGGGCGGCGCCTCGGCGTATTCGCTCAACGTCCAGACGCTGCTGATTCTCACCGCGCTCACTTTTCTGCCGGCGGCGGTGCTGATGATGACCAGCTTTACCCGCATCATCATCGTGCTGTCGCTGCTGCGCATGGCGCTGGGCACGCAAACGTCGCCGCCGAATCAGGTGCTCATTGGCATTGCGCTGTTTCTGACCTTCTTCGTGATGGCTCCTACCTTTGAAACCATCTACCGCGACGCGTGGTTGCCGTATGAGCGCGATGAGCTGGCGTTCGAAGTGGCGGCGGCGCGCGGTGCCGAACCGATCAAAGCGTTCATGCTGGAGCAGGTGCGCGAGGCCGACCTGCGTCTGTTTGCCGAACTTGCCGACGTGCCGGCGGTGGAGGATCCGAAAGAGTTGCCGCTGCGCGTGATCATTCCCGCGTTTGTCACCTCGGAATTGAAGACGGCGTTTCAGATCGGCTTTCTCATTTTCCTGCCGTTTTTGATCATCGATCTGATTGTCGCGTCGGTGTTGATGGCGATGGGGATGATGATGATGTCACCGGTGCTGGTGGCGCTGCCGTTCAAGCTACTGGTGTTCGTGCTGGTGGATGGCTGGACGCTGCTGATTGGCTCGCTGGTGCGCAGTTTCGGTGTTGGAGTTTAGCGCCCGGGCACGCTCGCCCACGCTTGGTGCAGGCTAAGGACAAAAGAGGAGCAACCCATGCACGCCGCTTTGCTCGATCTGGCGCGAGAGGCGATCATCACTTCGCTGCTTCTTGCTGCACCGCCGTTTCTGGCGGCGCTGATCGTCGGACTCATCATCAGCATCTTTCAGGCTGCCACTTCGATCAACGAGATGACGCTCACCTTCATTCCCAAATTCGTGGCGGTCGTGGTGACGCTCATCGTGATGGGCCCGTGGATGGGGCAAACGATCAGCGACTTCATCACCCGCTTGATGCACGAACTGCCGCATTTGATCGGGTAGTCCAAGGCTACCGTGGCCCTGTCTCCCTTGTGGATCGCCTTGCCAAGCCATGCTGACGCTGACTGAGGCCGAATGGGCGGCGCTGCTGGCGCAGTACCTACTGCCACTCTTTCGCGTGCTGGGGCTTATTGCCGCCGCGCCGATCCTGTCTAACCGCGCCGTGCCGGCGCGCGTGCGTCTGGCGCTGGGGCTGGCGGTCACGCTGGCGGTTGCGCCCAACGTTAACCCCGCCGCGGCGATGTCGCTCGGATCGTGGCAGGTGTTGCCCGCGATCGTCAGCGAATTTCTCGTCGGAGCAGCGATGGGGCTTTTCCTGCGCCTCATCTTCGCGGCGATTGATCTGGCGGCCGCGTTCGTCGGCTTTCAAATGGGGCTGTCGTTTGCGGTATTCTTCAGCCCCACGAGCGGTGCGCAGACTCCCGTGTTGAACGAATTTTTCGGACTTTTCGCCACCTTGTTGTTTTTGCTCTTGGACGGACACTTGATGCTGATTTTGGCCGTGAGTCAGAGCCTGGCGTGGCTCCCCCCCCTGGGCTATGCCGGCTGGGACTGGCACGACGCCTGGGCCTTGGCCCTCACAGCCCCCACGGTACTGTTTACCGCTGCATTGATGCTCTCGCTTCCGGTCACCGCGGCGCTGCTCTTGACCAACCTGGCGCTGGGGATGCTCACCCGCACCGCACCGCAGCTCAACATTTTCGCGATCGGCTTTCCCATCACCATCACCGTGGGGTTCGTGGCGCTACTCTTTACCCTGCCCGCACTTGGAGTCGAATGGCGCGAACTCTATGGCCGCGGCTTTGAGTTGGCGGAAAGCTGGCTCATGGCGCTGGGGGCGATGCCGCGATGAAGCTGGCCCGAACTCCCTGCGTGTTGGGACCGACCGCGAGTGGCAAAACCGCGCTGGCGTTGGCGCTGGCCGAAGAATTGAACGCCGAAGTGATCAGCGTGGATTCGGCGCTGGTGTATCGCGGCATGGACATCGGCACGGCCAAACCCACGCCGCAGGAACGCGCGCGCATCCCGCACCACCTCATCGACCTCCTCGACCCGGAAGAGGCATACACCGCCGGGCGTTTCGTGCAAGATGCCCGCGCCGCAATCGCGGCGATCCAGGCGCGTGGACGAGTGCCGCTTTTAGCGGGCGGTACGATGCTCTACGCCAAGGCGCTGCACGAAGGGATCGCCGCGCTGCCCAGCGCCGACGCGGCGCTGCGCGCCGAGATCGACGCCTACGCACAAACGCACGGTTGGCCAGCGGTGCATGCGTGGCTGGCGCGGCTCGACCCACAAACCGCGGCGCGGCTTTCTCCCAATGACCGGCAGCGGCTGCAACGCGCGCTCGAGGTAGTACTCACCACCGGCCAGCCGCTCGAGACACTGTGGCAACGACAGCCCCAACCCGGCACACCGCTTGCCGTGCTGGCGCTGCTGCCGGCAGAGGCGCACTGGCTCAACGCACGGATCGAAGCGCGCTTTGACGCGATGCTGCGCGCCGGGTTTTTGGAGGAAGTCGCGGCGTTGCGTGCTCGACCGCACTTGAGTGCTGAGCACCCGTCGATGCGCGCGGTAGGCTACCGCCAGGCGTGGGCGCATCTGGAAGGGAAACTGACGCGCGACGAGATGATCGCGCAGGCGATTGCCGCCACACGGCAGCTCGCAAAACGCCAGCGCACGTGGCTGCGGCAGTTTCGCGAACGCTGGAGCGACGTGACCATACTCGATCCTGCCGATCCGCAGCTGGAGGCGAAAGCACGGGCTTGGTTGGCAAGGGCCGTAGAGCCCACCGGACCCTGCCCGTGCGCCACGACTCGATGAGCCGCCGCACTTGCCCCCTTCATCCATGAGCGGCACTCATCCACGCAAAGCGCGCCCCGATCGCCGCAACGACCACCGCATAGCCCAACGCCACGTACGGCCAGTTGCCGCGCGCCAACCGCCATGCCGATAGGCCAAAGCGTCCTTGCAGCAGCAGGTGCACCCCCGATAGCGGATTGACGGCCAACCCCAACCCCCAGGTGCCGAGAAAGACAAGCGCCATCACCACCGGGTCGGGTTGCAGCGGCGCACACAGGGCACTCACCGCGGTAATCGTGATCACGGCGTGCACCCCGAATGAGGCAAGCACGATCATGGCCGCCAACAACGACGCCGCCACGGGCCAGGTGACGGCATCGAACGGTCGAATCGACGAAAGATCCGCCAGCCACGCCTCCAGGCCCGTGCCAAACACCGCTGCGGCAAGAAAAAGCAAAAACTCGCCGCGCATCATCGGCAACCGTTCGCTGACGTGATGCCGCAATAACGCCAGCGTCGGCTCGCCGCGCCCCGCGCGCCAAGACAGAAGCAACAACGGAAGACCCAATGCCGTGGCGTTGATCACCGTAAGCATCGCCCACTGCGCTCGCCACTCGTGTAGCACTGCCACCGCCAGCGCCATGGTTGCCGGCAACCCCAATAACCTCAGGGTGAGCGGATAGTCCGGCAGCTGCTGTCGCGCGTCAGAGTCGAGCCGCCGTAAGGCCTCCACACAAGACAGCAGGATCAGCAGGGCTGCCGTCGGCACCCCGATCAGCGCGATTTCCGGCAGCCTTGCCCCCGGTGCGTAGGTGAGCGCCACCGCCATCGCCGCAAAAAACGGCGACCACAGCGCCGCGACCAGAAACGCCCGCGCCATCACCCGCCCGACTACCTCGGGTAGCGCACCAACCCGTCGGCTGAGCTGTTCGCTGGCGATCACCACCATCGACAGGTTGATCACCGCCCCGAGCACATGCACCGCTGCGGCGACGTTGAGCAAACGCCGTAGCGGCGACACCAGCCGCGCCGCTGGTGCCGCTGGCGCAGGCGCCACGAGCTGCAAGAAAGTAACGCACGCCAACATGGCGATGAGCAGCATGTTTTGCGTCAGCAGCTGCTCCCACCGCACTACCCGCCCGAAGAGCACCGCCGCGACGATCATGCCGCCGCCAACCCCCAACAGCCCGACCACCGGGCGTCGCGCGCGTGCCTCGAGCTGTGCAAAAAGAATGGGCGCGAGCAACCACGCCAGCGCCCCCGCCAAAGGCAGCGTCGGCGCACCGGCACCACCGGCGGTTGCCAGGAGCGCAAAAACGAGGATCGCCCCGCCCAACCACGCCGGGCGAGGATAAGACGCGTCAGTGGGCATGAAAAAGACCGTTCAAAAACCTCGCGTGGGTTCAAAAAACCCTTGGCACGGCGAACACGAACGCCGTCAAAACCGCTCCGCTCGTTTCCAATGACGAAGATGTGGGTAGCGCCGCGTCGGTGAGGCTCAATCCGTGCGCACTGTTCCGGTATATTGCACGGTGGGTTCGCCCGAGGAAGCGACCACGCGGCCGAGGCGCGCTACCGTCTCGCCAGCGGCCGCCAACGTTGCCGCCACCGCATCGGCCGCTTCTGGCGCCACCACCACGACCATGCCGATGCCGCAGTTGAACACGCGCCGCATCTCGTCTTCCGGCACTTCACCAGTGCGCTGCAGCCACTGAAACAGCGCCGGACGCCGCCACGCACCGATGTCGATTTCGGCAGCCGTCCCGGGTGGCAGCACCCGCGGCACGTTGCCGGTGATCCCGCCGCCGGTGATGTGCGCCAGCGCCCGGATCGCCCCCGGGTGCGCCGCGCGCGCCGCCAGGATGCTGCGCACGTACAAACGCGTCGGCGCCATCACCGCGTCGCGCAGCGGCACCCCGTCCAATAGCACTTGTGCGTCACGCGCTTGCTCCACCCCCAAACCGGCGCGCGCCAGAATGCGGCGAATGAGCGAATAGCCGTTAGAGTGCGCGCCGCTAGAGGCCAGCCCCAAAAGCACGTCGCCCACCCGTACGGACGCGCCATCGAGCACGGCGTCGCGCTCGACGACCCCGACGGCAAAACCCGCGAGGTCGTATTCCCCGTCCGGGTACATATCAGGCATTTCCGCGGTCTCACCGCCAATCAGCGCACAACCACACGCTTGACAAGCACGCGCAATGCCGGCCACCACCCGTTCAGCCACCGCCACGTCCAGCCGCCCGCACGCGAAATAATCGAGGAAAAACAGCGGCTCGGCCCCCTGCACCAGAATGTCGTTGACACTCATTGCCACGAGGTCCTGCCCCACCGTGTCGTGACGGTTCCAGGCAAACGCCAGTTTGAGTTTGGTGCCTACCCCGTCGGTGCCCGCCACGAGCACCGGGTCGCGGTACCGATGGCCCAACGCGAACAACGCGCCAAAGCCACCGATCCCCGCAATCACCTCTGGGCGCAGCGTTTTGGCTGCCCATGGCTTGATGCGATCCACCAGCGCGTCGCCGGCGTCGATATCCACGCCAGCATCCCGATAAGTCAAAGCGCTCACATACACTCCCTTGCATGAAATCGAGGTTCACGGCGATAATTCGCCCTTACGCGAATTGTACGACGAACCCCCGAGGCGCGGGACATTTGGCACAACAACTGCTCTTAGATTTATTCGATCCGTTGCCACTACGCTTCGATAATTTCGAAGTGGGGCCCAATGCCGCCGTGATCGCGGCGTTGCGGCAACTGCTCGATCCGCAAACGGATGTGGAGCGATTGTATTTGTACGGCCCGGAACAAGCGGGCAAAACCCACCTGCTGTTCGCGACCGCCGAAGCGGCGCGCGCGCTCGGCTGGGTGCCGCGCTATCTCGATGCCCGTACGGACGAAATGGTGCTGAGTTCCAACGCCAACGCCACGCTCTGGTTGATCGACCATTTGGAACACGCCAGCGCAGCGTTGCAACAAGCCCTCTTCGACTGGTTCAACCACGCCCACCTGGGGGCGGACCGCATTGTCTTCGCGGCGCGAGTGCCGCCGACGGAACTGGGATGGCGCGTCGACCTGCGCACCCGCCTGACGCTCGCCCCCCTCTTTGCGGTCATACCGCTCGAAGAGGAAACCTTGGCACGCGCGCTGCGGCAGTACGTTGCCCAGCAAGGCGGCACGCTCGCCCCAGAGGCCGTGGCCTTTTTGCTCCATCATGCGCCCCGCCGCATCGGCGACCTCAAACTCATCCTGGATGCCGCACTCGAGGAAGCACAGCGACTGGGCAAGCCGATCTCGGTGCCCCTGGTGCGACAGGTATGGCAAGCGATGAACGATCGCTGGGGCCTTGACGCTGCAATCCTCTCTGCGCTGGACGATGCCGGTTCGGTCACCAGACACCCTCAGGAAACACCCTCATGATCCACACGCCACACACCTTCCCCCAAGGGCTAACCTTGTTCGACCTCGACAACACGTTGCTTGCGGGCGACTCGGATTTTTCCTGGGCGCAGTTTTTGATCGCCAAGGGGCTGATCGACCGCGAACTGCACGAAGCGCAAAACCAGCGTTTTTATGACGAATACGTTGCCGGAACGCTCGACATTCATGCGTTCTTGGATTTTCAATTGGCGCCGCTGGCGCGCCACGATCGGCAAACGCTGGAAAACTTGCGCCGCGAATTCATGCGCGACGTGATTGCGCCGATGATGTTGCCGGCAGCCCAAGCCGAGGTCGCCGCAGCGCACGCCCGCGGCGACCTGGTGGCGGTGGTCACCGCCACCAACGCATTTGTCACCGGTCCCATTGCGCGCGCCTTTGGCATCGAACACCTCATCGCCACCGTTCCAGCCGTCGAACACGGGCAATTCACTGGCAAGCCGCGCGGCACCCCGTCGTTTCAGGCCGGCAAGATCGCGCGGGTGGAAGCATGGCTAGAGTCCCTCGGACTGTGGTGGAGTTCGTTCGAAACCGTGCGCTTTTACAGCGACTCGCATAATGACCTGCCGCTTATGGAACGTGTCGACGAGCCGGTCGCGGTAGACCCCGACCCGTTGCTTGCCGGGATCGCCGCGCGACGCGGCTGGCGCATCGTCTCGTTCCGACAGGGCAACCACCCCGTCTCTTTCGTTTCGGTCTCCCCCCCCGTCGAGCAGAGCCTCTCCCCCTCCCCTGCTTCTGACGGAGTGGCGCATCGCGCCGCTTCTTTACCCTCACCGGAGCCTGCACGATGATCCGGCGCTGGATCAAGACATTGACGCAAAAGCTGCGTCCTCGCCCCAAACCCGTGCAGCTGCCGGCAGCACGCTTCGGCATTGCTCCAGAACAAATTTCCCCCGGCGCCCGGCACGTGTGCGAAACCTTGCAACGCCACGGTCACCAGGCGTTCGTGGTGGGAGGCGCAGTGCGCGATCTGCTCTTGGGGCGCCAGCCCAAGGACTTTGACGTGGCCACCGACGCGCGCCCTGAGCAGGTGCGGCAGTACTTTCGCCGCGCCTATCTGGTCGGGCGACGCTTTCGCATCGTGCACGTGGTGCATGGGCGCGAAACCGTAGAGGTGACCACCTTCCGCGCTCGCCTCGATCCCGAAGCCGCTCCCACCGACGAGCACGGCCGTATTCTGTCGGACAACGTCTTTGGCACGCAGGAAGAAGACGCCGAACGGCGCGATTTCACCGCCAACGCGCTTTATTACGACCCGGTTGCCGATCTCATCCACGATTTCCACCACGGCGTGGGTGATTTGCAGGCACGCACACTGCGCGTGATCGGTGACCCGGAAACACGCTATCGCGAAGACCCAGTGCGCATGCTGCGCGCGGTGCGGCTCGCCACCAAACTCGACTTGGTACTGGATGCAGATGCCGCCGAACCGCTGCGCCGTCTGGCACCCTTGCTGGTCAACGTGCCTGACGCCCGCCTGGTGGATGAACTCATCAAGGTACTCACTTCCGGCCGCGCCTGGGACTGCCTGCAGCGCCTGCACGCCGAAGGCTTGGACGTGGCGCTACCGCTGGTGGAATCGCTCTTTGCCCACCCGGAGGACACCGCGTTCGTGCGCTTGGTGCTCGAAGCCACCGACGCGCGCATCGTCCAAGGCAAACCGGTGTCCAACGCCTTCACCCTTGCGGCGGTGCTCTGGCCGCAAGTGCGCCGCCACTGGCATGCGCGACAAGCCCAAGGCGTTCCCGTCTTCCCGGCGCTCGAGCAAGCCATTGCCGCTGTGCTCGACAGTCCCGCCTGTGCTGGGGCGCTTACCCGCTCACTGGCGGCAGAAATGCGCGAGCTGTGGTATCTGCAGCCGCGCTTCGATAAGCGCGTCGGCCGCGCCCCATATCGTTTGATCGAGCAGCCCCGCTATCGGGCGGGATGGGATTTTCTGGTGCTGCGCAGCCGCGGCGGCGAAGTCGACCCAGCGCTGCCTGTCTGGTGGGACCGCTTTGCCCATGCCAGCGAAGAAGAACGCGCCCGCCTCATCCAGGAAGCGCAACGCAGCGGAGCTCCCCCCGCCGCCACGAAAAAGCGCCGCCGCAAAAAGCGCGCGCGTTCCCCCGCCGAGAGTGCCAACCGCGAGCCGTCCGCTTCGACCGGAACCACGCCATGAATCGTCGTACCTCGTGGGTGACCGCTTACATCGGGCTCGGGGCGAACCTCGGCGAACCAGTGGCGCAGCTGCGCGCCGCACTGCAGTGGTTGGCGGAACTCCCCCACACGCGCCTGCTGGCCCATTCGCGGCTCTACCGCAGCCGCGCCGTGGAAGTCAGCGAAGCGCAACCCGACTACTACAATGCGGTCGCCGCGATCGAAACGCGCCTGCCGCCGCACGATCTGCTGGCGGCACTGTTGACGCTGGAGCGGCGCTGTGCCCGGCGCGCACGCGGGCAGTACCACGCGCCGCGCTACCTCGACCTCGACCTGCTGCTTTACGGCGACGTGGTGACCCATTCGCCCACGCTAACGCTGCCGCATCCGCGCTTGGCACAGCGCGCCTTCGTCCTCGAGCCACTTTTGGAGCTTGCACCCAACCTCACCGTGCCCGGTCTGGGGCCGTTAGCGCTGTATCTGGCGGATGTAGCCGAGCAGCGCATCGGTACGGTACTGACCGACGAGTGGCCGACGCTGACGCGCTGAACACCTATCCCAATCGACTTCCTGTCCGCAGCAAAGGGCGTTAAGGCGTTGTGACCCGCCTCTCCCATTGCCAGCCCCGCACGCTTTGGGCACAATAGCGCCGTTATCATCCCGCCAGGGAGTCCAAAAATGACCGAGAACAACCACCCCCTTGCTCCACCGATCACTTTGACTACCCTGCAACGGCTGCGCGCCAGTGGCGAGAAAATCGCCATGCTCACCTGCTACGACGCCACCTTCGCGGCCGTTTGCGAAGCGGCGGGCGTGGAAGTGCTGCTGGTGGGCGATTCGCTCGGCAATGTCATTCAGGGTCACGCCACCACACTTGCAGTGCGACTCGAGGACATGGTCTATCACACTGCCTGTGTGGCGCGGGCCGCAAAACGTGCCTGGATCATCGCCGACATGCCCTTTGGCAGTTACCAACAAAGCCCGCAGCAAGCGTTTGCCAATGCCGCCGCGCTAATGGCCGCCGGTGCGCACATGGTCAAGATCGAAGGCGGGCTGGCGATGGTCGACACGGTGCGCTTTCTCGTCGAGCGCGGCGTTCCGGTGTGTGCGCACATCGGCTTTACGCCGCAATCGGTGCATCAGCTCGGCGGCTATCGCGTGCAAGGCAAACGCGACGAGGACGCAGAGCGCATGCTCATCGAAGCCGCAGCGCTGGAAGCGGCGGGTGCGGCGATGATCGTGCTCGAAATGACCCCGCGGGCGCTGGCGCAGGAAATCACCCGGCGCAGCGAACAAATGATCACCATCGGCATCGGCGCTGCCCCCGAATGCGACGGGCAAGTGCTGGTACTGTACGACATGCTCGGCATCTACCCTGGGCGCAAAGCGCGCTTCGTGCGCAATTTCATGCAGGGCGCGAGCAGCATTTTCGAAGCGATCGCCGCTTACGTTCGCGCGGTCAAGGACGGTTCGTTCCCCGGACCAGAGCACTGCTTCGAGGAAGAGGGGCGATAACCGCGGCAAGAAGCCTCTAGGATCGCGCCGCCGGTGCGTAGCGCCCTTGGTGAGCCAGAACCTTGCGCCTTTGGGCAAAAGCGCTTTGCGGATCAGCAGCGATGGCGCCCTGAAAACCACCACCCACGCGCTTTTTGCGACAGAACCACAACGACAGGAAACACCATGAGACAACCGGAAATCGTCACCTCGATCGCCCGCTGGCGCGCCATTCGCGCCAGTCTTCCCGACGTCGCGTTCGTGCCAACGATGGGCTGTCTGCACGACGGGCATTTGACGTTGGTGCGTCAAGCGCAGCGCCACACCCCGAACGTCGTGGTGAGCATTTTCGTCAATCGCCTGCAATTTGGGCCAAACGAGGATTTCGACCGCTACCCGCGCACGCTGGAGCGCGACGTGGCGCTGCTCAGCGACTGCGGCGTGCCCTACGTGTTTGCGCCCAGCGAAACGGAGCTCTACCCTGAGCCACAGGTCTTCCGCATCCGGGTGCCCGAGGAACTCGCTGGGATCCTGGAAGGCGCGCATCGCCCGGGACATTTCGAGGGCGTGGCCACGGTCGTCATGAAGCTTTTTGCCATCATCGCGCCCACCGTGGCCTATTTCGGCAAAAAGGACTACCAGCAACTGATGATTCTGCGGCGAATGGCCGAACAATTCGCGCTGCCCGTGCGCATCGTCGGCGTCGACACGGTGCGCGCCGAAGATGGCTTGGCGCTGTCCTCGCGCAACACGTACCTCAGTGAAAGCGAGCGGCAGGAAGCCCCGCGGCTGTATCGGGTGCTACGCGGCCTCGTCGAGGCGATCCGCGCTGGCGAGCGCGATTGGGGGCGCCTGGAGCGCAAGGCGATAAACGAGCTTTCCGCGCACGGCTGGCACGTCGATTACATCGCCGTGCGGCGGCAACGCGACCTGCAAATGCCCGAGAGTGACGAGACGGCGCTCGTGGTGCTGGGCGCGGCGCGGCTGGGCACGACGCGGCTCATCGATAACCTGGAAATATAAAAAAAGACGCCGCCGGAGAACCGGCGGCGTACAATCCACACCAAAGGAGGAGGTGGAGGAGACACCCATGCGCTGCAGTAGCAGCGCTTGAGCGAAATTATATGACCAATTCGTCGTGATGGCAAGCTTTTTTGCTGCATTGCACAATAATAATTTTTATTGATACTTTTTCCTGGTTTATTAGCAAATACTGGAGAAACTCATGCAGTGTCGCGTTCGTTGGACCGGTGACAAAACCTTTCTTGCCGAAACGGGTTCAGGTCACACCGTGGTGATGGACGGCCCGCCGGAAGCGGGTGGGCGCAATCTCGCGCCCCGCCCGATGGAACTGGTGCTGGCGGGCACCGGCGGCTGCACCGCTTTCGATGTGGTCCATATTTTGGAAAAAAGCCGCCAGATGGTCAGCGGCTGCGAAGTCGCGCTCGATGCGGAGCGCGCCGAGCAAGACCCCAAGGTGTTTACCCGCATTCGCTTTCACTACCGCGTGCGCGGCCGTGGGCTCGACCCCGCGAAAGTGGAGCGCGCGATCAAACTCTCGGCGGAAAAATACTGTTCTGCCTCGATCATGCTGGGCAAAACCGCCGAGATCACCCACACGTGGGAAATCATCGAAGAAGGTGAAACGCCACGCACCCCAGGGGCGTCTTTGGCTTGATCCTATGGCGTCTGTCCAAACCGGTTATTCATCGCCGCTGGTAGGCCATTTTTTTGGATAGGCCCTTAGCACTCGATCGGCTCAAAGCAGATCGCCCCCAGCCGTCGCGCCGCGTTCCCCTGTTCCGGCGGTACCGGCAGGGCGACGTTGGCGCTTGGCAACTGGGTGCGATCACGCTGCTGCGCTTCTCGCCACGCACTGGCGTACTCCGAACGCGGCAGCGGCGGCGCCACCGGCAGAAAACGCGCCAGTTCGACCAGCGCCAGCTGATACACCTGGCGTTTGAACGGAATCACCGCCGACAGCGGCACCCAGTAATTGGCCCAGCGCCACGCGTCGAACTCCGGATGCGACGTGGCGCGCAGGCTGACCTGAAAATCCCGCCCGAGAAAACGCAACAAAAACCACAACTGCTTCTGTCCGCGGTAGTGATCGCGCCATTGACGCTTCACCCACCGCCGCGGCACGTCGTACCTGAGCCAATCGCGCGTGTGTCCGATCACCTCGACGTGTTCGGGAAGCAGACCGATCTCTTCGTTCAGCTCCCGATACATCGCCTCGAGCGGGGTTTCCCCTCGCTTGATTCCTCCCTGCGGAAACTGCCACGCATGTTCGCGGATGCGTTTTCCCCAAAAGACTTCGTTGCGCGCATTGACCAGGACGATGCATACGTTCGGGCGGTACCCTTCCCGATCGAGCATCCTGATCACCTCAACGTTGAGCTAACGCTATTGTTTCACATCCCCCGCCGCTTTGCCAAACCGTTGACATTCGCGCCGTCGTTTTAGTAAAATGTCGGCTTCTGTTGCACGACACGGGTCGTTAGCTCAGCCGGTAGAGCAGCGGACTTTTAATCCGTTGGTCGCAGGTTCGAATCCTGCACGACCCATCCTGTCAAGCGCATAGCTGTTTTCTCACCGAAGAAGCCATTTGCGCGATCGCTAGTCGCTTCCCGTATCGGTCTCTCACCTTACGTAAGGGTAATAGAAAGGGAAATTTTTCCCGGCAGCTGCTGTGCTTGCCTGCCCACCGTAATCGCTAAGGCTCCTTGGCAAAGCCGTAGATGATCCTCATCCGCAACGCCCGTACCCACAATCTGCAGGGCATCGACCTGGAACTTCCTACCGGCAAACTCATCGTCATCACCGGCGTTTCCGGTTCGGGCAAATCGTCGCTGGCGTTTGACACCCTCTTTGCCGAAGGGCAGCGGCGCTACCTGGAATCGCTGGCGCTGGCGGCGCGGCCGCTGGTCAAGAGCCTGCCGCGCCCTGCCGTGGATGTCATCACCGGCTTGGCCCCGGCGATTGCGTTGGCGCAGCAGATGGGCGCTGCCGCAGCGCACACCACCGTCGGCCGCGCGAGCGAACTCTCCCCGGCGCTGGCGCTGTTGTATTTTCGCCGCGGCGAGCGGCATTGTCCCCAGCATCCCGGCGCGGCATTGCGCCGCGAAGAAGTGCTGGAGCTGAGCGAGCGGGTGCTCGCCGCGTTTGCCGAAAGGCGCTGCGCGATCACCGTGCCCATTGCCGAGCTGGAACCGCAGTGGCACAGCGTTGCGGCGCTCGCCAGCGCCGGCTACACGCGGCTGTGGCATGAAGATCGCTTCGTCGAGCTCGACACGCTGTCCGAACCGCTACCTTCCTCGGCGTCTCTGGTGATCGACCGCCTGCGCGTCATGACCGACGCTCGCGCCCGCCTGATGGACAGCCTGGAACACGCTTTGACCTTGGGCAAAGGACACGCGCTGGTGCTGGCGTGGGAAAGCGGGCAAACCTTGAGGCTTGACCGCCACGGCCGCTGCCCGCAGTGCGGCGCCTCTGCTCCGGCCCTGACGCTGGAGCGCTGGAACCATTGGCAGGACGACCCGTGGGTCGCCCACACCCGAGTGCAGGGGATAAGTTTTGCCGAAGTGATGGCGCTGCCTGTAGCGACGCTGTCCGAACACATCAGCCAGTGGCAGCGGGCAATGCATGACGACGCCGTCGCCGCACCGATCGTTGCGTTGCTCGCCGAGCGCTGCGCGGCGCTGTTGGCGCTCGATCTGGGGCACGTGACGCTAACCCGGCGCCTCACGGAATTGTCGGTTGGCGAGCGGCAGCGCGTGCGCTTGGCGGGTTTGCTCGGTGCTACCCTTTCCGGGGTACTGTACGTGCTCGATGAACCGTCGGTGGGGTTGGACGACGCGGCGGTCGCCAAGGTGTTGCGGCTCCTCGAGCGTCTGCGCGATGCCGGCAACACCGTCGTCATCGTCGAACACCACCCGCTCCTCTGGCAAGCGGCCGATTGGATCGTTGAAATCGGCCCCGGCGCCGGACCGCACGGCGGACGCTTGCTGTTTAGCGGCCCGCCGCAAAAGCTGCGCGAACTCGACACCCCCACCGCGCGCGCGTGGCGGCACCCCCCGGACCTCACGGCGCGCCGCTGTCTCGTCGAGGTAACCACTCCGGGGCTGTGGCTGACGCCGCGGGATGGCGCCTTAGCCGCACCACCTGGCGAGGTGTTTTTGCCCGCGCAACGGCTTACCGTGCTGACCGGCCCCTCCGGCAGCGGCAAATCGCGGCTTTTGGCCGACTGGCTG
>FWPV01009477.1_pt1 | contig 16462 bp, 11 predicted proteins | sample 2228371 | NCBI WGS metagenome assembly FWPV01 (sample SAMEA103939776, study PRJEB20133) | metagenome | reverse complement strand
CAGCTGCCTATCTATCAAACGAGTCAGAATCCACCTAATTCCCGCAAGGGAATTGAGACCTATATCGTTGTGAGCTTCTTCGCAAGTCTTAACGTAGTTTTCGACGTCAGAATCCACCTAATTCCCGCAAGGGAATTGAGAATGGCAAATTAAAAAGCCTAGGGCGTTCAATCCTAGGCTTTCTTGTTTTTAACCTTGATTTCCACGTCGCCGTCCTATACCGTCCTTTCGGCAATTCCAACGTCATCCCGAACTCTATTCAGGATCCAGTGAGGAATGTCAGACGCGGAATGACGTACATTCCAATTAGCTTCCAAGCAGTATTGCTGAATGACGCCTGTTACAGTGCCATATAGCGAGGCATTTTCAAGAATGGTGTGTACTTCAGTGCGGATTTCGAGCCACAGTCGAAGTGGAACATAAATTGAATAGCGAGGGTTGCCTGTAGAAAAAGAAAAGCGCTTGGAGCTCTCCAATAACAAACTCCAAGCGCCGCGAAATGTTTCTTTAATTACATTTCGGTTCTACTACCACGTTATGTCCACGCTTTTGCCCGTTTCTGTGGATTCGTAAATGGCGTCCAATATCTTCATGATATGCAGTCCGTGTTCGCCGGTGGCTAGTGGCTCTTTGCCTTCCAAGAGACACTCCGCGAAGTGCTGGACCTCCCGGTCGTGGCCATTCACTTGCCTGAAGTGCGGTGTGATGTCGGCGTGGGCGCCGTTGATCGTTTTGAATATCTTGAACGGCTCCAAATTGGCACCGCCTTCGGTGCCGCATATCGTTGAATAGAAAGTATCGTGCTCGATGTACTGCGCCCAGCTTGCTTCGAGGAACAGGGAGGCGCCGTTTTCGAGCTTGATGAACCCTGCGGCCAAGTCCTCCACGTCGTAGCTTTTACCGGTCTCCGCAGCTTTTTTGGGCCCGAACTTCGCGTACGCACAGCCCATAACCGACACCGGTCGCGGGTTGCCTATGAGCCAAAGCGTTAGGTCCAAAACGTGCACGCCTATGTCGATCAACGGCCCGCCGCCGGACTGGGATTTGGTTGTGAACCATCCGCCGAGCCCGGGGATGCCGTCGCGCCGTATCCACCCGGTTTTGGCGTAGTAAATCTCGCCAAGGTCGCCGTTTTCGATGTATTTTTTCAGCAATTGGGTGTCGCCGCGGAATCGGTTGTTGAAACCCATCATAAAAATCTTGTTCGCCTTTTTGGCTGCCTGCACCATAGCTTCGCCTTCTTTGGCGTTTGTCGCCATTGGTTTTTCGCAAAGCACATGCTTGCCGGCTTCAAAGGCGGCAATTGCCATCGGGGCGTGTAGGTAGTTCGGCGTGGAGATGCCAACGGCGTTTATTTCGGAGTCATTCAACAAGTCTTGGTAGTCTTTATAAATTTTCGGCACGTTGTATTCGCTTGCTATTTGTTTCGCCCTGTCTTCGTTTATGTCGCAAATTGCGACCACCTGCGCGTTCGGGTGGTTTTGGAGCCCGCGAAGGAACACGCGCCCCATTCCGACGCCAATCACGCCCATTCTCACTTTGTCAACCGGTTCATACTGCGGCATAGAAAAAAGCCTCCTCTTAAATAAAGTCTTTCGTTGTTACGGTTACAGTTCGTAAAAATAACTATTTTTGCTTATTGACCAGCCAAAAAAAAATACATGATATACTGATACTATAAAAAAGCATTCAGTAAAAGCATTTAATTATAAAGGAGTTCCAAATGGGTGTTGGTTTAATGGCAAAGGCATTTGTCAATAGATTAAGCTTTTTAGCGGCAATTATCCTTCTTATTTGCGGCACGGCGATGGGGGGCTCGATTTGGTTTTCAGTTTATCCACAATTGAGTTCATCCACACTGATAGCCGACGACTCGACGGTTTACACTGTTACAATGACAGTGGGCGATACTTCCGGCTATAACGACATCAAGAGCGTCAGAGTGCTCTTCAACTGGAGCATAGCCAACGGTGACCAATCAAAAGGCCGCGGTTATTTTACGTGGGGAGTGAACGATTCTGAAATAACCACATTTGGGGGAACTTGGGTTATATCCAATGCGACTGGTGGTGGCAGGTGGGGTTACCGCTCCGATGCTTGGGGCGGCGACATATATGTCACGCCCGTTTCTTGCTCCACAAGCGTTCAGGGAAGCTCTTCTGGCGCCACAGGATACAGGACGGTCACTTTCAGCTTCAAAGTGAAGCCGGCTTGGGCAAACAATCCATTGATTAACGTTGTCAACTGCTGGGCGAACGATCCCAGCATTAGGACGGGGTGGCTGGATCCCGGAGTGGAATTCGACGTCATCCCGGCTCCTTGCTCCAGCTATTTGCCGACTCCTCCAACTCCCATAGTCTCCGACGTATCCGCAAATTCAATGAAAGTTTCCATTGCGGAATCGGCACCGGATTCCAACTTATATTGCATGAAGTTTTTCAGCGTTGAAGGCAAGCATTACTATCAAGGAAATGGCATTTTTGGGGTATGGCCGGTTTTCCTGCCGAAATCCTCGCTTCAAAACGTGACTATTTCAGGTTTGAGGCCCAGCACGACATACACTGTCTCGTTCAAGGCAATGAGCGAGACTCCGGGGGTTTGCCCATCGGCATGGAGTGAAGTCGTCCAAGCGACGACATCGATGGCTGAGGTCGAGGTCGAGCCTCTTGCGGCGGGCAAAAAGATACGCCCGGAGATATTGGGCGCCGCAACAATGAACACTTGGATGAGTTGGTGGAATGGTTATCTTCGCATTGAAGAAGTCGCCACAAATACTTCGATTCGGGGCGTGGCCGGCGGTTTGGATGCCGACACATATAACTGGAAGGATTTGAGCGGACAGAACGTCGGGCACGGAGGACAAATTCCGCCGCCTTGGACTTGTTTTACCACTTTGGAATTTATGCGAAGGGCGCGAAATATAAACTCTGAAGTGTACATAACTGCAAACGTCCGCGGCATTGGCTCGTACAGCTCGCCTTTGAGCTCATTCTATTATACAGATACCTCAGTGGAAATAGTAAAAAAACTCGCCGAAGACTGGGTTAGGTATGTAAACCTGATTTTGCCAAACAAGAGGCAAGGAGACCCCCTAACGACAGAAGAACAGGAATTGCTCGATTCCATCAATTGGTATGGGAGGCCCAAGCTTCTCGAGCCCGGCGAACCCGCAACTTCGAAAGTCACTTATTGGGAAATTGGAAACGAGCCCGAGCTTGGAATGCCGTATGCAAACCCAAACGCCCCAGTAATGGCGCCATCGCCGGAAGAATATTCTTACCGCTATCAAGTGATGGCAAACGCAATGAAAGCGGTGGATCCGACCATCAAAATAGGCCCGTGCATAACCACAGCCCATAACGGCAACGCCCATTTGGACGCGGTCTTGCAAAACCCGCAGGCTCCGGTTGATTTCATCGCTTACCACCCTTACGGAACGCTTTATTGGGCAGCATTGACCACCGGCGACACGCCGGCAAGCGCCGAAAAATCGTGCAGGGAAACTTTCGAGCGCCAAGTGATGTTCTACAACACCATAGTAGACAGGATTATAGCTAGCGGCCGCGATCCCAGCACCATCGAATTGGCCGCGACTGAATACAATCAAAGCGACTGGCGGTGGTCGGGTACGACTTATGCCGCTAGAATGTCTCACGCCCTTGCCGGAGCAGAGACGATTTTCGCATTCGCGCATCTAGGTGTTGTCGCCGGGCACTACTGGCTTTACACAACTTATTCGGATGGCACATTGACGCCTGGGCACTCGATGATGTTGGAACAGAAAGAGCGAATGGGCAACCGCATTGCTTCGGTTTATTCGGACAACTACAGCCTCAGGGTTTACACTTGCAGGGACACCAACACCGGCAATATTTATGTTTGGATACTAAACTTCTCAAACGATACCGACACTCCGGTCCGCATCAAACTGAATGATGTCTGCGGGGCGCAACGAATAATAGCGCGGACTTTGAAGCACGTGAGCAATCCGAAGACGTACCTTCTCGACTACACGCCCTATGGTTCACAGCCAGTCATTAACTGGTTCACCGAAGAGTTGACCGGCCAAATAAACCCGGCAGATTTCGTTTATATTGCAAGGCAAGCCGAGGCGGTAGTATTGACATTCGAAAACCCGTGCGTCACGCCTTTGCCTCCTGTTGCCGCGTTCAGCGCCATCGCCGGAGACGAGAAGAATACTCTCACTTGGCAGAACTCTTCAAGCCCTCGGACTTTTGGCGTATTGATAAAATACAAAACCACAGGTTTTCCGACAGGGCCCAACGATGGCGAAACCTTGGTGGACAAGCTAGTCCAGCCCGGCTCTTCGGATAATTTAGTCCACACCGGCCTAACAAACGGCGTCACTTACTACTATGCAATTTACTCTTACGACACGGAAGGCCGCTATTCCAACCCGGTAATGGCAAAGGCAACAGCGCGGAACACTCCGTTGGCAGAGTTCAAACTATTGCCGGACAACACGAATATAAATGTAAAGTCCAAAATAGTTACCGCCGTATTCTCAACTCAGTCCTGCTTTTATGTGAGGGATCCGGATCTTTCATCGGGCATAAGGGTAGCCCTAAACCCGTCCGGTATTGCGGTTGGCGACGAAATATCTTTCAGCGGACGGATGGGCACGCGGTTTGTAAGCTCAGTGGCTTCAGAAAGGCAAATAACCAATGTCACAAACCTGACGAAGCTTTCTTCCGGAAATCCGGTCGAGCCACTCAATATGTCTTGCAAGGCTGTTGGTGGCGCCAAAATACAAAGTGGGACGGTCGTTGTGCCGGGAGTGATCGACGCCGCAGGAAAACTTGGCATCGGCTTGAACAACATCGGCCAATTGGTACGCATCCAAGGTAAGGTTACTGAAAAACTCTCGTCCTATATTTGGGTAGACGACGGCAGCAAGATATTGGACATCTCGGACCGGGTGGGCATTATGGTATCCTGCCCCGGCACTTCGATTCCCGTGTCGAAAGGCGACTGGGTTGCCGTCACCGGAATAGTGGAAGGTTCGGTTCCAACAGGTTGGACCACCAACCGAAGAGCGATCAGGATCAGAACTTGGCAGGACTTGACAGTCATACCGCAGCCGTAAAGCCAAGTAGTATTTTTTAAGATTTTTTTCAGAAGGTTATTGCTTTAATTTTCGCTGTGCAGTAAAATCAGTGATGAATAAACCGCTGGGGGCGCTTATTCGCAAGCTGAGAGAAGCGGAAGTTGCCGCTTCGTCCCTTGGAACCTGATCCGGGTAATGCCGGCGTAGGAAACGCGGAGAAATGAAACCTTCTTACACAACTTACAACCGCTTTTTTTGGCAAGCTGGAACTCCGAAGCTTTTCAGCAGTAGATTTTCGCGCCCCCAAAATATCTTTAGGGGGTAAAAAATGCTCGAGAACATTTCCGACTCCACAGTAACTAGGCTGATTGCCGAAAGCTATTTCGACACGCTCAAATCGGCGATCGAGTCCGACGTCATCATCGCTGGCGGCGGTCCCAGTGGACTGGTCGCGGGCTACACGCTCGCCGAACGCGGGCGCAAGGTTGTAGTTATGGAAAAAAGGATGTCGCCCGGCGGAGGCATCTGGGGCGGCGGCAAAGGCTTCAACAAAGTCGTCTTGGAGCGCGATGTCGAGAATATACTCGAAGAAATCAACATTTGCGCGGAAGAACGCGACGGTTACCTTGTAGTGCCGTCGATCCTTCTTGCAGCGGCGCTGATAAAAAAAGCCGTGGAAAGCGGCGTCATCATCCTTAACCTTTTCGCAATCGAAGATGTCTATTTGAACGCCGATCGCCAGCTCGCAGGCGTGGTTGCCAACGATACCGCGTACAAAAACATCAATCTGCACGTGGACCCGCTGACCTTCACTTCCAAGATGGTCCTCGACAGCACCGGACACGAGGCGGTGGTTTTGCAATGCCTTGTCAAGCGCGGAATCCTCAGGATGGCGGGCGAAGATGCAATGAACGCCCTGCTTGGCGAGCAAGGCGTGGTGAACGAAACCAAGGAAGTCTATCCCGGATTGGTCGTCACTGGAATGGCGGCCGCGCAATTCGCGGGCACGCCGCGAATGGGCCCTATTTTCGGCGGAATGCTCATTTCTGGCAAAAAAGCGGCCGACATCGTCGAGGCGAAGCTCTCAGCCGCGTTGACGCATGCGGGCATCTGAATGTATAATCTCCGAGTATTTCAATTATAACGGAGCCTATACTTGAAGCTTAAAATCGGGCTGCCCAAAGGCAGTTTACAAGAAGCCACTTTCGGAATTTTCAAGAAAGCCGGCTACGACTTCCAAGTCGATAGCCGCTCGTATATGCCGGTAGTGGACGACGACGAGTTGGATGCCATCCTCATCCGGCCGCAGGAAATCCCGCGCTATGTGGAGGATGGCATCATCGACGTCGGGCTAACCGGCAAGGACTGGATCGAAGACAACAACGTCGATGTCGTCGAAGTCGCCGAGTTTCGTTATTCCAAGCGCACGATGAAGCCAGTGAAGGTCGTTTTGGCCGCCCAAGCCCCGGAAATATCCGGCATCAATTCGGCAAAAGACCTCGAAGGCAAACGAATTGCCACGGAGTACGTTCGGCTTACCGAGCGATGGCTAAAACAGCAGGGAGTCAACGCGCAAGTCGAGTTTTCTTGGGGCGCTTGCGAAGTAAAGGTCCCAGACCTTGCGGACGCGATTGTCGTAAACACCGAGCCGATCTGTTCCCTGCGGGCGCATAACCTTCGAATTGTGGATATGATTTTGGAGTCCACTCCGCGGCTTATCTGCAACCGTGAATCGTGGCAAGACGAATGGAAACGCAGCAAGATCGAAAACCTCTCTATGCTGCTGACGGGGGCGCTGAACGCCGAATCTTTGGTTGGGCTGAAAATGAATGTCGCAAATGAGGACCTGCCCAAAGTGCTGGAACTTTTGCCGTCGCTGAAAGGTCCGACCATATCGCCGTTAAGCGGCGATGGCTGGGTTGCGGTTGAAACCATAAGCCAAGAAAAGACCGTTCGCGACCTCATCCCGAAGCTCGTCCGCGCCGGCGCGAAAGGCATTGTCGAGTACCCGCTGAACAAGGTCATTTATTAGCCGGCGTTTTTTCCTCTAAAAAATAAAAAGAGTTGGCTTGGCTGAAAGAGCCTTGCCAACTCTCTTTTAGTGCCTGCTTTTGTCGGCTTTTATTTGGATACTTTCACTTTGGAAGCCCTAAGCACTTTGGAGTTATGGGTGTAACCTTTTTCGTACTCCGCAAGGATTGTATGCTCCGGCGCTTCTTCTGAAGGCTCGCTCATAACGGCTTCATGCAGTGATGGGTCGAACTGTTCGCCGACAGCCGGAATGGGCTTGACGCCTTCTTCTTCCAAGACGGACTGAAGCTGTTTCAGCGTCATCTCTATGCCTTCAGCCAGCGCTTCGAAGCTTTTGGTTTCCTGTACGGCGGCCAATGCGCGTTCGAAATTATCCAGAACCGGAAGAAACTTCTTCAGCACTTCGCCTTTCGCGGATTGCACAATGCTCTCGAGCATCTGCTCTTGGCGTTTTTTATAGTTATTGAAGTCAGCCAACGCCCGCAAATAACGGTCGTGCTCAGCTTCCAATTGCTCTTTTAATGTTTCGATTTCCAGCCGAAGGCTAGACAGCTCATCCGCGCCCACGTCCACCGGCAGTTCTTCATCCGGCGCGATTTCGTGTTCAACGGGTTGCTCTTCTTTAGTTTCTGTATTTTCTACAGGTTCTTTGGTATCTTGAACGTCTTTATGTTTAGCCATTGCTTCATCACCGTTCATATTAGCATTGGATTTATAAGCAATCGGGTACTTTCGTTGCCTGTTTAATGCCCCAAGCGTTATTATACTACGTAATCGGCCAGTTTTCGAGTGCCCAAATCCTCATCCGCAAGGATTTTAGGGGTTTTTCGATTAACAAGAAATCGAGGTTTGTCGTTTTTCGATGTTGGACCCAAAACAGCACGCAAAATTTCGCATAAGCACCATAGAGGAATTGCTAGCCGAGGCAGAAGAACTTGGGCTAGAGATTCCCATTTCGGAAGATACTTCGGTCCTTGCAAAGCCTGTCGAACTTTTGGGCAGGGCGTTGCCCAACGCAATGGCCATCCAACCAATGGAAGGTTGCGACGGCTTGCCGAACGGCGCTCCGGACGCGCTGACTTTTCGCAGGTATGAACGTTTCGGAGCCGGAGGGGCCGGCCTGCTGTGGTTCGAGGCGTGCGCCGTAACCCCGGAAGGCCGCGCAAACCCCCGCCAACTCTGGATAAACGAAGAAGTGAAAGCCGATTTCGCATCGTTGGTTCAACGTTCCAGAAAAGCCGCCACCGATTCGATGGGCTCGGGCCATCGCCCGTTACTTGTTTTACAGCTGACACATTCCGGAAGGTACAGCCGGCCGGAAGCGGACCCGAAACCGGTTATAGCTTTCCACGACCCTATTTTGGATAAAGACCGCGGGCTGCCCGAAGACTACCCTCTCGTTTCGGACGATTATCTGGACGGCCTAGTCGAAAAATACGTGTCAGCGGCGAAACTCGCTTTCGAAGCCGGTTTTGACGCAGTCGATGTCAAAGCGTGTCACCGATACCTTATGAACGAACTTCTCGCGGCGCATACCCGCGAAGGCAAATATGGCGGCAGTTATGAAAACCGAACCCGCCTTTTAAAAACAATAATCGCCGAGATCCGTAGGGCGTTGGGAAATGACGCGATGATCGCCTGCAGGATCGGCGTTTACGATTGCCATCCTTACCCTTACGGTTGGGGAGTGAATAAGGATAACCACCTTATCCCGGACAGCTCCGAACCGCTTCAGCTCGCCAAAGAGCTTGCTGACATGGGCGTTTCGCTTTTGAACGTGACTATGGGCAACCCATACTTCAACCCTCACGTGAACCGGCCTTATGACACGCCCATAGAGGGAGCTCATCTGCCGAACGAGCATCCGCTTTTGGGTGTCGCGCGGCTCATAAGCCTAACCCGCGCTGTCCAGCAAGCCGTTCCGCAGGTTGTGGTGGTAGGCAGCGGTTTCAGTTGGCTGCGGAACCTTTGGCCTTACGCCGCGGCGGGAAACATATTGGCGGGTGGAATGCGGGTAGCCGGGCTTGGCAGGCAAGCGTTCGCGTTCCCGGCCTTTGCCAAAGAAATTATCGAAACCGGAAAGCTGGACCGCCGGCACACTTGCATAACCTGCTCATCCTGCACGCAGATAATGCGAGACGGCGGCCGAGCCGGCTGTGTGCCGTTCGACAAAGAAATATACGCTCCGATATACCGCGAAGGCAGGCGCGCCTCGCGCGACTTTGCAATTGCGCAGGCAAAAAAATGCCGCGACTGTTTCGACCCAACTTGCCGCGACGGATGTCCGGCGGGCGTTGACATACCCGGCTTCATCCGCGCCCTAGCCGATGGCGACGTTAAAAAGTCTTACGAAATATTGCGAAGCAGAAACCTCCTGCCGGAACTCTGCGCTTATATCTGCCCTTCGGAAGTTCAATGCGAAGCGCATTGCATCGAAAAAGTGTTCACGGGCAACCCTTTGCCGATACGCGAACTTCAAAAGTTCGTATCCGTGGAGGCGCGAAAACGTGGCTGGACATCCGCTCAACAAACAGCCGAACCTACCGGCAAACGCATAGCGGTAATAGGAGCAGGCCCCGCCGGGCTGGCGTGCGCGGCTTCTCTCCTGCAAAAAGGACATTCGGTTGACATTTTCGACTTGCATTCAACGTGCGGAGGCACAGCCAAAACCGCTATTCCGGAAAAACGGCTTTCCACCGGCGTGGCGGAATCGGAAATACAATCCCTGCTTAAAACGAATAACGGGCACAGGCTCGAAGTTCACTGCGGAGAGGGGCTCACTGAAAGCCGCAATTTGGACCACTACGCCCGAAATTACGACGCAGTGTTCTTGGCGATTGGGCTTGGCGGAACCGTCGGCCTGCCGGGAGAAAAACCTTTGCAAGTCGAAGACGCTGTGAGCTTCTTGAAGCGAGCAAAATCTGAAGGCGCCGAAGTCCCGCCCAAAGTGGCAGTGTTGGGCGGAGGGAACACCGCCATGGACGCCGCAACCACTGCAGTTGCTTGCGGCGCGGAAGACGTTTATATTATTTATAGGAGGTCTTTTGCCGAAATGCCCGCTTGGCCAACCGAGCGGGATGAAGCCCTCGCTTTGGGAGTCCATTTCCTGATCCTAACACAGCCTTTGGGTTATGTGGCAGATGAAAAAGGAAGGCTTACGGGCATAAGGATAGCTCGAACTGAACTTGGGGCGCCCGGGCCCGACGGCAGACGATCGCCGGTCGTTATCCCAAACACCGAGTCGGTCCTGAAAATAGACATGGCGCTGGAGGCGCTTGGGCAGGCAATCCCCGAGGGCGTTGAACGGCTTATGCCCGGCGTGGAATTGAACGAAAAACGCCTCATAAAGGTTGACGCTAAAGGCAGGACAAGCCGTCCCGGGGTATGGGCTGGCGGCGATGTGGCAAACGGCGGAGCAACGGCTGTGCAAGCAATTGCCGAAGGAATGCGCGCCGCCGAAGACATAGACTTTTCACTCACGGGAGAATTATTGCAACAAAATGGATAATCCGAAAAAACTTTTGAACAATAGCGGAGAGGTAATCGGGACTGTCCGCGAAGTACGGCAGTTGGCAAAAGCCGCCGTCGCAATCGTTGAAAGGGACAGCCGTTTTGGCGGACAAGCAATAGTTTTGCCGCTCAAAGAGCTTGACGAGAAGAGCGACTATTACATAGCGCCTTACGATGAACTCTCCATTCGCGAAGCGCCGCAGTTTTCAGAAAATGTCGCATTGGAATCTTACTTGGAGTATTGGCGGAGGCTCGCCGACACCAACTACAGCAGTTCCGCAACTTCCTTTCTGTCAACGGGCACAGGGCCGGTTGAAGGGGACCATCCCGATGTTCCGGATGAACAGTTGGAGCGAATGGTAAAAGAAAAACTGCGGTCGGCTCGAGCGGAAGGCGTGCATTCGCGAGTCATTCGGGTTACCGCCAAAAACGGCACTGTGCTGTTGGAAGGGCACCAGAACGACACTCCGGCTCGTTTGGCAGCCGCGCGCGCCGCGGCAAGCGTCAAAGGCGTCCGCGAAATAGTCAACATGCTTGTCGTTCGCGCGGAGATATAATCAACAGCCGCATTTCATAATGAATTTCGGCGCTTCATCCCTGAAGCTTTTCAGTTTCAAGCCGAAAACATCCCGCGCGGCATTGCTGTTGGTTACATTGTCCTCGCTAAGCATAATGAACTGGTCCACCGTTATCGGCGGGTTCCTGAAAATCCTTTCTCCGATTAGCGCCGCCGTAAGGACAGCCAGAGCGGGCACTTTGGCAAACGGTTTCCTGACACCCGCCGCGGATGCCACTATTCGCATTATTTCCTCTACAGACAGGCTTTCAGGGCCGGCGATGTCGTAAACCTTGTTTATATGCTTTGAATCGCTCAAGGATGAGGCGATGCACTCCGCAACATCGTCCACACTGACCGGTGAAAGCTTCGTTTTGCCGCCCGCCACGGGAATGACCGGCGGACCGCAAACAAGGCTTATCAACTTGGCGGTGAACCCATCGCCCGGGCCGAAAATCACCGACGGCCGCAGGATGGTGTACTGCAAGCCGCTTTCAATAACCAGCTTTTCTGCCTGCCATTTGCTTCTGTGGTAACGGCTGGGAGCGTTTTCGCGAGTCCCCAGCGCGCTGACGTGCACAAGCCTCGAAACAGAGGCGGATTTCATTGCGGCTATCAAGTTTTTAACGCCGTCAACGTGGACATTTTCGAAAGTGGCTCCGGTTCCGGGGCGTTCCTGAATTATGCCCACCAAATGAACGACGGCATCCACCCCTGATGCCGCTTTCTCGAGCGATTGCAGGTCGAGTATGTTCCCTTTAAAGATTTCATTGCCAATCTCGTTTAACACGGGCGATTCAACTTCCGTCTGTAATTTGAAGTATCCCCCCTGAAGTGCCTCCTGAACAAATGCTTCTATGCACTCTTCTAAGGACCACGCGGTCCGATCGTTATGGACTAGCTCCCGGATGCTGTGACCGTCCGCCGAAAGCCTTTTAGCCGTATTCTTGCCCAAAAAACCCGAAGCGCCGGTTATAAGGATTTTCATTTAGTCGCCTCGAACAGCCGGTTAAGCGCATCTTGCAGAGCTTTTTGCTCTTGGCCATAAGCCGCCCAATTTCCTTGCTTTAGGGCCTGCTGTCCCGCCTCGAAGCGGGCTTTTGCCTCGTTTACGAGATCTCGGATTGTTGGAAGTCCGTTTTCTTGCCGAACTTTCTGCGGGGCCGTGGGCGCCGGAAAGCCGGATATGTTCGGAGCGGCCATCCCCACTACCCGCCCAAGCGCTTCTTCAAATGACGGCGCCCAAACCAGGTCTTCTCCAAGAGCCACGACGGCGCGCCTGAATTCGGGTATTTTCGTTATGGTGGACTCAAGGTACAGCGGCCTCACATAAAGCAAAGACTGCTCGATCGGGATAACCAACAAGTTGCCCCAAGTCACGCGAGATCCCGCCGCATCCCAAAGGCTTATTTCGCGGGAGATGTCCGGGTTTTGGTTTATCCGGCCGGCAATTTGGGAAGGGCCGTATATAAGCTGGCCTTTGGGGAATTCGTACAGCACGAGTTCGCCGTAGTGTTCGGGGTCGCATCGGGCGCACATCCAAGCTACCATATTCTTTTTCTCGCCGCCGCGCCTGAACGGGAAAAGCAAAATGAATTCTTCTTTCTTTTCGCCGGGAAGCTTCATTACCATATAATACGGCTCCATTGGCCGTGGGATTTCATCCGTCTTCCGCTCTACTTGGGGAAACGCCCACACATCGCCTTTGTTGTAGAAAACGATGGGGTTCCGCATATGGTAGTAAAGCAATGTCTCGGCCTGTATCTGGAATATTCCCTCCGGATAGCGCACGTGCGCCCTCAGCGATTCCGGCATTTGCTCCATTTCAAGCCATATCCCTGGAAAAGCCTTCCGCCAAGTTTGTATGATGGGATCTCTTTTATCGAAGATATACGCCTTCACTTCTCCTGTATAGGCGTCAACGGTAAGCTTGACCGAATTGCGTATGTAGTTGAGCCGTCGGCCGTTCGTGGCGCTGTACGGATACTTGTCGGTTATTGTGTACGCATCTTGGATCCAATATATTTTCCCGTCCACCAAAACAATGTAGGGATCGCTGTCCAAAACAAGGAACGGGAACAGGGTTTTGATCCTCTCCACGATGTTCCGCCTGAAAAGCAGCCGGCTTTCACGCGTGGTATTCCTGTTGAGCAGTATATAAGGATCTCCGAGCCGTACCGACCAAAGCAGGCGGCTTCCAAAACTGCCTATTGGTATGCCGGCGTCTTCTTGGTATGTGGTGAAAACGTTTTCGTCTCCGCTGGGATAATCGAACTCTTTTTCGGTAGTACGAACAAGCACGTAGTCGTTGGTTTCTTCCCCAAAATAAATCTGCGGGCGGCTTACAGCCAAAACCGGATGCACGGATACCGGAGGGATGTCCCTAACAAAAAACGCCGGCAGCCCTTCTTCGGTCACCACATTGACCGGGCTCGCGCATAATCCATAACCGTGAGTGTATTGCAAATGCAGGTTTACCCAAGTTTGGGCAGATGTCGGCAAATCGTTGTGCGACATTTCTCGGCCTGCTATCATCACTTGCCTCGGCGTGCCGTTGACCATATAACGGTCAATATCCACGTCAGGGAAACGATAGTATTGCTGGATTTCCTGCAACTGGGAATATACGTTCTGGATCGGCTCGTAATCCCACAGCCTTACGTTTTGCAATGTGGGACGGTTGTTTGCGATGTCTTGAGGCGTGAGCGTGGATTTCGCCGGGAAAAGTTTCCTTTGCATCGAAGAAAGCCCGTAAGCTTCGGTTGTGGCGGCAATAGCCCGAGAAATGTAAGGCTTTTCTTTGGCGGCTTGGTTTGCTTTTACGCTTAGCGCCTGAAGCGAAGGAGGAAATATTCCGCCGGCCAATAATGAAACCGCCACCAACAGGGAAACGGCGAATATGGGCGCTTTCAATCCCAGCCGACGTATTCCATACAAAACAATAATTGCCGAAACCAAGGCGGTTACGCTCAAAATCCAAAATGCGGGTATCCGGGCGTGGATGTCGGTATATGCCGGGCCGGTGAACAAGTTGCCTTCCGTGTTCATCAACCCGTACGCCTGCAACCTGTACCCAAACGCTTTCAATGCCAGTATAAGGGCAAGCAGTATGGACAGGTGGCTTTTCACTCCGGGAGCAAACCTGGGAATGTCGGCGAAAAACTCTATGGCTCTGTTCATATAATGGAAAACAGCCACACCCACCAGCGAAGCCGCCAGCGCGAACATCAGCCACCGGTAAACATACAGCACAAACGGCAAGCGAAAAATGTAAAACCCTATGTCTTTGTTGAAAACGGGTTCTGTTTTCCCAAAGGCGGTTGCATTCGCAAATTTCAAATAGTCGTCCCAGCGGGTCCAAGCGTCGGTCGAGACGAAAAACGTCACCACCAAAAGCGCGATCAGGAACATGGCGGCTATTCCGAAGCGCGCGGCGTATCCGAGTTTTTCGGCAAGCCCTTCGTCAAACTCGTAGTGGCTTTGCGGAGGAGGCGCTATCCGCCACGCCAACCGCAGGTTCAACCCCACAATGAGTAGGAAGCCGCCCCCGAACACCGCGACTAGCTTGAGCCTCGCCAGCAAAATATTCGCGAACACAACGCCGTAACCGAGGTTCGAAAACCATATCCATTCGGTCCAAGGCCTGACCAGCGCCAGAACCGCAATGAAAAGAATGGCCGCAACGATGATAAGCCTGCCCAATCTCATTTAAGGTTCTCCATTCATCTTTTTGCGGCTATTCCCACTTGCCGCCTTCCAAAACCCTATTAGCTGTTTTTTTCGCCGCCGACCTCAGTTTTCCTGCAAAGCTTTTTCAATAGCCTTCATCAAGCTTTCGCCGCGGAGGTTTTTGGCTATTATTCGGCCTTCCTTGTCCAATAGAAAGGAGGCGGGTATAGACCTGATTTTGTAAAGGGTGCCGATCTCCGACTGCCATCCTTTGCCGTCCGATATTTGGCGCCATCCAAAGCCGTTTTCTTTGGCGTACTTAGCGGCGGATGTTTTGTCGCGGTCGAGGCTAACCGCAAGTATATCGAAACCTTTGTCCTTGAAAGTTTCGTAAGCCTTTTTCACATGGGGCATCTCTTGGATGCAAGGCGGGCACCAAGTCGCCCAAAAATCAAGCAGAGTAACCTTTCCCCTGTAATCGGAAAGAGATACCTTGTTGCCGTCCGTGTCGTCGGCGGTGAAATCCGGCGCTTTATTCCCTATGGCCAGAATAACCCGTTCGGGGACGTTTTTGGTTGACTTGCGGAGCGCAATCTGTAAACCCGAGCTGTCGATGAAAGCGATTTCGTAAGTGGTCCCATTTATGTTGAACGGCTCATTCGCAGCGTATGGGTCGGCTAGGTCGGGATCCCGTAAAAACCCATACTCAGCTTGCGGATCGACCAGCAGGCTGAGTTTAGAAGTGTTTTTGAAGTCAGCTTTGTTTTGGTTGTCAATAATTGCGATAGACACCTTTTTGCCGTCTTTAAGTGTTATTTCGCCTTTGCGAAAGGAGTTCAAAAAATAAAGGGGCGGCCCTTCCGATGGGTCGATGGGAAAAACGACAACCACGCTTTCATCCGTTCTTTTGCCGTCTTTGTAGAACGCGGGGGCTGTGAAATCGTAGCGATAAAAAGGACCTTCCTTGGGGTCCACAGGCTTGTCGTCCGCGAAGTTCTTGTTGCGGTTGCGGTCAATGTAAAGCTTTGGGGCATCGCCGCCGGAACCAGCTAGCGCGAGCATCATCGGGCTGTTTGGAGCGTTTCCAAGTTTTATCGCTCCGTAGCGGATTTTTGGGACTTTCGGCAATCCGGACACGTTGGCTGGAGCCTTTTCAGATATGGTAAGCTCCGAAACATTCAGCGAGGGATAGAAATAGGCAAGCCCATCCGCGGGTGTTAGTTGTGCGCGGAACACATCCTGCGCGGCGGCGGTGGACACAAGTACCGCAATAGCGAAAGCGAAAACAATTGGCTTTTTCATATACTATCCTTTCCAAGTTATGCAATACATTATAACGGAAATCGGTTCGTTTTCGTTCCCGCGGCAAGAAAAATCGTTTTGGGGAAATGAATCGAGTTCGGGATGACGTCGGAATTGCTGAAAGGGCGGTATAGGACGGCAACGGGGATAATCAGGTTAAAACTAAAAGTCTGGGATATAAAGCCCAAGTTTTTTTCAATGGTCTCAATTCCCTTGCGGGAATTAGGTGGATTCTGACGATAGGTTCCATTTTCTACCTCCATTACGTTTTTCTAATATATGTCTCAATTCCCTTGCGGGAATTAGGTGGATTCTGACTATCTTTT
>FWPV01008290.1_pt1 | contig 16462 bp, 29 predicted proteins | sample 2228371 | NCBI WGS metagenome assembly FWPV01 (sample SAMEA103939776, study PRJEB20133) | metagenome | reverse complement strand
GCCGCCGCTGAATCTGTTTCAACCCAACCGGGCAACCGGCCAACCACCAGGAGCACCACAGCATGAACCAGCAAGAACTCATCCGCGCCGTGTCCGACGAGTCCGGCCATTCGAAGAAGGATGTCGAGCACATCCTGAAAACCCTGGGCGACATCGTGTCCGCCGAGGTCGGCGACGACGAAATCACGCTGCCCGGCATCGGCAAGCTGAAGCCCAAGACCCGCGCCGCCCGCACCGGCCGCAACCCGGCCACCGGCGAGGAAGTGCAGATCCCCGAGAAGGTCACCGTCGCGTTCAAGCCGGCGAAACCGCTTATCGACGCGCTGAACGGCTGAGCACCGCTGACCCCAGCGGGAAGCCTCGCGTGCGGGGCTTCACGGTGTGATCAGACAGACGAAAGGAGAAGGCGATGTACGGATTTCGGGATGGCGACCTGTTCAAGCTCGTGGCGGTGCTCATCGTGCTCGGCATGGTCGGCGGCTGGGTGGTTTTCGACGGGCTGCCTCTGCTGTGGGAACTCGTGAAGCCGTGGGTTCATGGGGTGACGCGATGAGCGAACCCGAAGGAGCGTCTGCAGTGATCGCCGACCTTATCCAGCTGCTGAACTCGCTGACCTGGCCGGGTGCATTCGCCCTGGCGGCGCTGGTAGCGGGCTGTGTGGCCGTGATGTGGGGGTCGCCGTGGTAGCCAAGAGGACTCCGTGGACCGAGGCCGAGCGTGAGCTGCTGCGCAGGCTGTTTCCGCACTACACGTCGCTGGCCATCGCCCGCACGATGGGGCGGACCGTATGTGCGATCAACGGTCAGGCGGAGAAGCTCGGGCTGAAGAAGTCAGCAGAGCACCTGCAGGCGAACGGAGGACGTTGGAACCCCGATCACCCGAAGGCCGTCGCCAATCGCTTCCAGAAAGGCCTGGTGCCCTGGAACAAGGGCAAGCACGTGGTGGCTGGCGGGCGCAGCGCGGAAACCCGCTTCAAGCCCGGCAGCAAGCCGGGCAACTGGATGCCGATCGGCAGCGAGCGCGTCACGAAAGATGGCTACCTGCAGCGCAAGCTCACCGATACCGGCTACCCGCCGCGCGACTGGGTGGCTGTGCATCACATCGTCTGGAAAGAGGCCGGCCGGGATATCCCCAAGGGCTATCGGCTGGTGTTCAAGGACGGCAACAGGCTCAACGTCGTACTGGAAAACCTCGAACTGGTGAGCATCGCCGACCTGAAGCGGCGAAACACCATCCACAACCTGCCGCCCGAGCTGCGCGAGGTCGTTCATCTGCGCGCCGCAATCGTGCGAAGGATCAACCGACACGAGAGGGCTCAAAGCCATGAGCAATGACATCCGCGAACTGCGCTCGATCCTGTTCGACACGCTGCGCGATGCGAAGGACACCAGCAAGAAGCTGGACATCGAGCGCTGCAAGGTGGTCGCCGAACTGTCGCAGGTGCTCATCAACACCGCCAAGGCCGAGGTGGATTTCCTGAAAACCATTGGCGGCAAGTCGACCGGCTTCCTGGATGCGCCAGGTACGACCACGAACGTCACCGGTGGCGAGCGGTTGAAATGAGCGCCAGTTGCTTCGCCACCTTCGGCGCGCTGCGCTACGGCGTCGAACGCTTGCGGGCTGCCCGGCGCTGGAAGCGCAAGGGGCTGACGTATGCCCAGATCGGTGCACGCCTGGGCGTGAGCCGGCAGCGCGCGCACCAGCTGCTGAACCCGTCACCGACGAAAGGAGGCGTCAATGACCATCACTGACAAGCAACTGGCCGGTAATCAGCGCCGGTCGCTGCGCACGCTGCGTGCCAAGCTGCTCGCGATGCCCGACGAATGGGACGGTCGCGACGAGTTCAATCGGAGCGAGCTGGTGCGCCTGGCTGACGATGTCGAAAAGGTCGGCGCCAACATGATCGACGACAGCGAGGTCGCGCCGTGAGCATGACCGAGATCGCGCCCGGCGTGCGGGTGGGCAAGCACGAAGCCAAGCCGGCAAAGAAGCGCGCGGCACGCCCGGCGCGCTCGGCCGACGATCTGCGCCGCGCCGAGATCGCCCAGATCAAGATCGGCGCCAAGCAGCTCGGGCTGGAGGATGACGCCTATCGCGACATGCTGTTTGCGCTCGCCCGCGTGCGCTCGGCGGCAGATCTGGACTGGACGGGTCGCAAGCGCGTGATCGAGCACCTGAAGGCGTGCGGCGCGACGGTGGGCAAGCAGCGCAAGCCGCGCGATGGCCAGGCGGAGAAGATCAGCGTACTGTGGGCCGCGCTCGCGCAGGCCGGCGTGGTGCGCGACGGCTCGCCCGCCGCGCTGTCGGCCTGGCTCAAGCGGCAGACCCGCATGAGCGCGGCCGAGTGGCTGTCCACCGCCGAGGCCTCGCGCGTGATCGAGTCGCTGAAGAGCTGGGCCGCACGCGCCGGCGTAGCGTTGGCGGACTGACCATGCACGCGCTCGACCTCGATCTCGATCTGCTGCCGGCGTTCGCCGCCGAGCTGGTCGCGCGCATCGGCGAGGCCGCCACCTTCGCGCTGGCCGGCCGCTGGCCGGGCGTGCGGCTGTACGTGCCGCTGCGCGCCGAGATCGACAACCAGGAGAACGGCCCGCACCCCATCGTCGCCTGCATCGGCCTCGACGCCGCGCAGAAGCTGAGCGACGAGTACGGCGGCACCGTCATCGTGGTGCCGAGCTGCAAGCTCGCCATCCGCGCCCGCTACGTGAATCGCCTGGTCGAACGCTTCTACCGTGGCGAGTCCGCCCGCGACCTCGCACTGTCCGAAGGCATGACCGAGCGCGGCATGCAGAAGCTGCTCAGCGGCGCCGGCGCGATGGCGCAGAAGCGGAATCTGAGTCTGTTTGATTGAAGGGGAGAGAGATGGCCGTGAGACAACTGAAGCCGATTGAAGAGCGCGACCCCTATGCAGCGGCCGTGCTGGACGCCTTTGACCGCGTCGTCACTGTGCCTGCGCCAGAGAGAGGACTGACGATCCGCAAGGGCGTTCGAGAGGCCAATGTGCATGACGTAAAGGACGGCACGGTCTTCTACGGCATCTACCTGGACGGTAACGACTGGCCGGCCGGGATCTATCGGGCAACGCTGGAGGAGTGGGACAAGTTGGCCACGCAGGCGGTGTCGCATGGCGCTGAAGTATTCAGTCTGGTGCGGGCTCCTCACATTGCTATCGAGAACCCATGCGCACCCTCGCCCAAAATCGTAGGCTGGCTGATCATCGCGATGTTCCTGCTGGGCACCACCGGCCTGGCAGACTTCCGCCTCGACTTCGTGCTAGGCTGAAACCCTTCCTGCAGCACCCGCGCTGAACGCGTTCAGCATGTAAGCGCCTTCCCCCCGCGGCCATCATGGCCGCATGAACACCGCCACCCCCGCACCCAACGCCGAACCGGTTTTCGCCGCACAGCGCAGGACCACGCTGGTGGCGATCCATTGTTCCGCCACGCCCGATGACCGCACGCTGTTCTACGGCTCGGGCCGTGAGCTGCGCACGCCGGTCGATGAGATTGACACCTGGCACTGGGACCGCGGTTTCCGTCGCCAGTCGGCGGCGCTCAAGACCTTCAATCCTCAACTTCGCGCGGTGGGCTATCACTTCGTGATCGCCCGCAATGGCGCGGTACTCACCGGCCGTCACCCGAACGAGGTGCCGGCGCACGCCAAGGGGCACAACACGCCCGCGCTCGCGATCTGCCTGATCGGTATCCAGCGCTACACGCCGGCGCAGTGGGCCCAGCTGGCCGACCTGGTGCGCGAGCTGTGCGCCGCCAACCGCGTGCCGCTGCAGCCGGTGACGCCGGCGCGCCTGACCGGCGTGTGCGGTCATCGCGACCTGAGCCCCGACCTCGACCACAACGGAAAGATCACGCGCAACGAGTGGGTGAAGGTGTGCCCCGGCTTCGACGTTGCGACCTGGCTGGCGGGCGGCATGCAGCCGCTGGCCGAACACACGGCGCCGGAGGTGGGCAAATGATGCGCATGGGCAAGTCGATACTGGCTGCGCTGCAGATACTGGCGCTGGGCGCAAATCCGGGGTGGTCGGCAGGCTGGGCGCCGCTGATGCGCGCACCGCGCGTGCGCATGCAGTCGGTCGAGACCGGCCTGCACGCGCCGCACCGCGTGCGCCGCACGGTGGCCGGCGAGCAGCGCGCCAGCGCGAAGCGCATTGCCGTGCGCCGCGAGCGTGCGCGGCGGAAGGCGCGGTCGCGTCGATGATCCGCCTCGGCCCTGTCACCCTCGCGCCGATACAGGACTGGCCGCGCGCGCACAAGCTGCTGAGCGTGCAGCTCGCCGGGCTGCTGCTCGCGCTCGACGTGGCCTACGACTACCTGCCGGCGATCGCCCAGTACCTGCCGGATCACTGGGTGCGCTGGATCGCGCTGGCCATCATCGTCGGGCGGGTGATCCGCCAGGCGAGCGTCGGGCGGAGCGGGCTGTGAATTCCGGCGATCAACTGCTGCGCGACTGGCGGCCCCACATGCTGCTGGGCGTCGTCGTGCTGGTGTGCGCGGTGGTGCTGCTGGTGCTGGGCCTCAAGTTCTGGGCCAGCTTCAGCGGCACCACCGAGCCCGCCCGCGCCCGCGACGTGGCTACCGTCGCCACGCAAGCGCCGCAGATCGAGGCCGCGCCGGTGGAATGGATCGTGCCGCCGAAGCCGGTCAAGACCTACGCACCCAAGGCCAAGGCTGCGGTGAAGCTGCCGGCCGCGGTGCAGGCCGACGCCGCGGCCGTGGTGCTGGAATCGTCGCGCATTGCCGCCAGCGACCGCCCTCAAACCGTGACCGCCGTGCTCGATACCGAGACCGGCGAGACGCGCCAGTACGTCGTCGACGAGCCGCTGCCCTGGCTCGATACCACCGTGCGCAGCGACGCCGGCGTGTATCTGGGCCTGAAGCGCGGCGAGCCGACCATCCGAGCGCAGGCGCGCGCCCAGATTGCGCAGGTCAAAGAACTGCGACTGGGCGCGCTCGCCGGCGCCGACCTGCCACTGAACGGCGAGCGGCCGGGCGTGCAGGCGGAGTACTTCATCGGCCTGGGGGCGTGGCTTCAATGGTGACAACTGCGGTGAAAGTAACCGAACACAGCACCGAGAAGGCGCTGCCGCTGCACCTGCATTTCGACGCCGTGCAGTACATCGTGCGCGGCTATGTCGATCCGGACGGCTTCGAGCGCAAGGCGCCTTACGACCTGCTCTTCACCGTGCTCGCGATGAAGGGCGTGATGAACCGCGCCACACGCGACGAGATCGTGCGCCGGCTCGCAGCCGAGGGCGTGCACACCGCACGCGTCGTGCGGCACGGCCAGATGAAAGAGATTTCAACCGGACTGAAGCAATGACGATCACCCTCGAACAGTTGGGCACCTGGTTCGGCATCGCCACGGCACTCGTGGGCGGCATGTGGGCGATCGGGCGATTGCTGATCGTGCAGTTCTCGAAGCTGCTCGACACACGGTTCCAGGCGCAGGACGAGCGCTTCGACGCGCTGGTGCGCGGGCAGGAACAGGAGCGCGCCAACTGGCAGCGCATCGAGCGCGACCTGCTGGAGCTGAAAGCCGATCTGCCGGTGGCCTACGTGCGGCGCGACGACTACGTGCGCGGGCAGACGGTGATCGAAGCCAAGCTCGACGCCATCCACACCCGCATCGAGAACGTGCAGATCAAGGTCGCCCAGTCGCAAGGAAAACAATCATGACGCCCGACATCCAGAAGGCCCGCCGCGAGTCGCTGCGCTGGCTCATCCTGCTCACGCTGCAGAACAGCCGGCCGGTGGCCATGCACGAAGCCGTGGTGCTGCAGGTGCTGCAGACCATCTACCCCGACGCCTCGCCGCTGGAGGTGCGCCGCGAGCTCGACTATCTCGGCGACCGCGAGCTGGTGTGCATCGACAAGAAGCCGGACGGCCAATGGTTTGCCGACCTGACCCGGCACGGCGTCGATGTCGCCGAGTACACCGTCGACGTTGAGCCGGGCATCGCTCGGCCCGCGAAGTACTGGTAAGCGCGATGCCGCCTCGCTCGAAGATCGAGACCGAGCTGTCGCCGGATCTGCGCGCCGAGCTGGACCGCCGGCTGGCCGAGGGCGGCTTCGGCGGCTACCAGGCGCTGACCGAATGGCTGCGCGAAGAAGGCTTCGAGATCGGCCGCAGCGCCGTGCATGTGTATGGCCAGGCGCTGCAGCGTCGGCTGGAATCCGTGCGCGCCAGCACGCAGGCCGCGCGCGAGATCGCCGCGCTGTCGCCTGACGAAGCGGATGACCGCTCCGGCGCCATCATCAGCATCGTACAGTCGGAGATCTTCAACACGCTGGTCGACATGCAGGCCGTTGAAGAGGCCGACGACCAGATCGAGCGCATGAAGCTGCTCAACGCGGCCGCGAAGAACGTGGCCACGCTCACCCGCGCCAGCGTCACGCTGAAGCGCTACCAGGGCGAGGTCGCCCAGCGCGCCCGCGCCGCGGCCGAAGCTGCCGTGAAGGTCGGCCGCGCCGGCGGGCTGTCGGATGAGGCGATCGAGCAGATCCGCGCCGGCATCCTCGGCATCGTGGGGTGACCCCGTGAGCCACGACAGCGAAGACCTTCGCATCCGCGACCCCATCGTGACCTGCGGCAACCGGCTGTGCCAGCACCCGCACCGCGTGCATCAGCGTCGCGTGGTCGAGGGTGCCGACTACACCCGTTGCCCGCGCTGCGGCGACGAGTGGTTCCGCGAACAGGTGCCGCACCGCACGGCGCAGGGAGTGCGCTGATGGCCGTGTTCAAGCGACTGAGTCGCGCCGAGATCGAGCGCGATTACACGCATGTGGGCTGGTTCTGCGGGCTGGTGCCGGTCTATATCGGTGGCCTCGAACTGGAAGGGCCGCGCGTCGCCGCGCGCAACGGCGTTCCGGAATGGTGGTTCGACCTGGTCGGCTTCCTGTACGGCTTCACCGCCGCGTCGGCCGAGTTCGCGTTTGGCGTCGACATGCCGGGCTGGAAGCTCACGCTGACCGGCAAGATCCGGAGGCGCGCCGATGCTGCCTGATCAGGTGAGGCCCGCCACCCCGCCGGTGATGCTGCCGTATCAGCAGCGCTGGATCGCCGACCCGGCGCCGGTGAAGATCTGGCCGAAGAGCCGACGCATCGGCGCGAGCTGGACGGACGCGGCCGACAGCGTGCTGACCAGCTCGCGCGCCAACGACGGCATGGACACGCTGTACATCGGCTACAGCGAAGACATGACCCGGGAGTACATCGACGACTGCGCGATGTGGGCCAGCGCGTTCCAGTACGCGGCCGGGCAGATGCAGGAAACGCTGTTCGACGATATCGGCCCGGATGGCGATGTGCGGCAGATCAAGGCCTTCCGCATCGACTTCGCCAGCGGTCACAAGATTCTCGCGCTGTCGAGCCGGCCGCGCTCGATCCGTGGCAAGCAGGGCAAGGTGACGATCGACGAAGCGGCGTTCCATGACGATCTGGATGGCCTCTTGACGGCCGCGCTCGCGCTGCTCATCTGGGGCGGGCGCGTGCATGTGATGTCGTCGCACAACGGCGAGGACAACCCGTTCAACCTGCTGGTGAAGGACGTGCGCGCGGGCAAGTACGCCTACAGCCTGCACCAGACCACCTTCGACGACGCCCTGCGCGACGGGCTGTACGAGCGCGTGAAGCTGATCCAGGGCGCGCGGTTCAAGTTCGACAGCAAGGAGGCGTGGCGCGACAGCATCTACGCGTTCTACGGCGATCGCGCGGCCGAGGAGCTGGACTGCATTCCGAAGGCCGGCAGCGGCGTCTACATCCCGCGCACGCTGGTCGAGCGCTGCCAGTCGCCGGACATCAAGCCGCTGCGCCTGGCGCGACCCGCTGAGTTCGTGCTGCGGCCGGACCGCCTGGAAGAGATGGAGCGCTGGTGCCGCGACAACCTGCAGCCGGTGATCGACTCGATGGCCGGGCGGCGCACCGTGGTCGGCCGCGACTTCGGCCGTTCGGGTGACCTCTCGATCACCAAGGTGCTGCAGCAGGACGTGGCGCCCGGCCGCTGGACGGTGGCGCTGCACCTCGAAGAGCGCAACATGCCCTTCGACTGTCAGCAGTTCGTGTTCTTCTACCTGGTCGATCGCCTGCCGCTGTTCTTCCACGGCAAGCTCGATGCGCGCGGCAACGGTCAGCAGCTGGCCGAGGCGGCGATGCAGCGCTACGGCGTGAGCCGCATCGAGTGCGTGATGGCCAGCCCGACCTGGTACGCCACCTACTTCCCGCCGTACAAGGCGGCGTTCGAAGACCGCTCGATCACCACCACGCACGGCGAAGACGAAGTGGCCGACCACCGCCGCGTCATCCTGGACAAGGGCCGCCCGCGCATGGACGAAGGTCGCGACAAGGGCAGCGACGGCGGCTTCCGGCACGGCGACGGCGCGATCGCCGGCGTGCTGGGCTGGGCTTCGACGATGGTCGAGGGCGAGCCCGCGGCCGGTGCGACCGTCGAGGCCGAGCCCGAGGCCTACGCCCCACAGCGCGTGAGCGGTATGGGCAGCCTGTCGCGTCGCCCGCGCGACTTCGGCATCGACCAGCGCCGACCGGGCGCGATCTTCGGACGGCGGGGACGGTGATGCGCCCCGAAAAATCGCGGACGCGTTTTAAGCCCCGTAGAGGCGTTTACGGGGGTGATGGGCTACATCCGGCCGTCCTGCCCCCTGTTGCCCCGGTTCCGACCGATTCTGACAAGCTTCCCGAGGTATTCGCATGAAGCTGCTCGACTCCATTTTCCGCTTCGTGGGGCGTGCCCCCGAAAACCGGCTCGTTGACACCGCCCCCGCTGCGCGCATGACCGAGGCGGTCGGCATCACCATCGACAACGATGAAGACGGCTGGCGCCGTCTGTCCGGCGACACGCAGCGCGACCTGTCGCCCACCAGCCAGTGGCGCATGCGCGAGACTGCGGCGTACCTGTGGGAGGCCAACGCGCTGGCCAACCGCATGATCGAGCTGCCGATCGCCTTCATGCTCGCCGAGGGCGTGGCGCTCAAGCACGAAGACGAAGTGCTGCAGCTGGTGCTCAGCGAGTTCTGGAACGACCCGATCAACCGCTGGGACATCAAGCTCGAGCGCAAGGTGCGCGAACTGGCCATGTTCGGCGAACAGTGCTGGCCAACCTTCGTGAACGAGTACACCGGCCATGTGCGCCTGGGCTACCTCGACCCCGCGCTCATCGAAACGGTCGTGCACGACCCGGACAACCCCGAGCAGCCGATCGGCATCGTGACGGTGAAAGACGCGAAGGGCCGTGCGTTGCGCTACCGCGTCATCGTCAATGGGCCCGACGAAGAACTGTTCACCTCGCGCACGCAGGCCATCCGCGACACCTTCACCGACGGTGAATGCTTCTACTACCAGGTGAATGTGCTGAGCGCAGGCAAGCGCGGCCGCAGCGACCTGCTCGCCGTCGCCGACTGGCTGGACGGTTACGACAGCTACCTGTTCAACGAGCTGGAGCGCGCGCAGGACACGCGGGCCCACATCTGGGACGTGACGCTCACCGGCGCGAACGAGGAGACCGTGAAGGCGCGCGCCCGCGAAATGCGCACCCCCGGCCCGCGTGCGATCCGCGTGCACAACGAGAACGAGACCTGGCAGGCGGTCGCGCCGGATCTGAACGGCGCCGACTCCGAGGCCGTGGCGCGCCTCTTCCGGAACCACGCACTGGGCGGCGGCACGCTGCCTGAGCACTGGTTCGGCGGCGGCGGTGACGTGAACCGCGCGGTGGGCGCCGAAATGGGCGAGCCGACCTTCAAGGTCATGAGCATGCGGCAACGCCTGTGGAAGCACATCCTGCAGGACGTGGGCCGTTACCAGTTGCGCCGGTACCTGGGCGCGCGCGCCAACGAACCGCGCTGGAATGACCCGCAGCTGCTGTGCGAAGCGGTGTTCCCCGAGCTGACCGCGCGCGACACCACCAAGTGGGCGGCGGCCATGCAGCAGGTGGTGGCCAGTGCCATCCTGGCCGTCGATCGCGGCCTGCTGACGGAGGAAACCGGCGTCTCGCTGGTGCAGCAGGTCGCCGGCCGGCTGGGCGTCGAGTTCGACGCGGCCGAAGAGCTGAAGGCCGCACGCGCCGAGCGGGATCAACGGCATAAGGACGAAGCGAAGCGCCGGCAGGAAGAGGACTTCTATCGCGAGCCGATATCGCCGCCCGCCGGCGGCAACCCCGCGCAGCAGACCCCGCCCGCAGATGACGCGGAATGAACGACGATGAAAAGGACGCCCTGCGCGAACTGACGCGCATCGTCGCCGACACCGAAGCCGAGATCCGCCGGCTGCTCGCGCTTGCCGCCGCCGAGATCAGCGCCACCTTGCTGGCACAGCCCAGCGAGTGGCAGGCCTGGTATCTGCCCCAGCTCGAAGCCAGCGTGCGCCGCACGCTGCAGGCCTACGGCGACACCGCCGCGGCCGCCGCCGGCGCGGCACAGGTCACCACCATCGCCGCCGCATCCGAAGCCGTGGCCACCTCGCTGCAGGTGCGTGCCGGTGTGGTGCTGCCGACCGTGAGCACGGCCCAGCTCGAAGGCATGCGCGTGTTCCTGACCAGCAAGGTGCGCGACATCACGCTCGACATGGCCAACCGCGTGAATCAGGAACTCGGCCTCGTCATCATCGGCACGCAGTCGCCCTTCGATGCCATGAAAAAGGTTTCAGCCCGGCTGGATGGCGATATCGACCGCGCCGCCACCATCGTCAGCACCGAAGTCATGCGCGCCTACAGCGCCGGTGCTCAGGCGCAGGCGCAGAAGTACTTCGACCAGTTCGGCCTGGTGAGCTGGAAGACCTGGCGCAAGAGCGGCAAGCTCGCACCGCGCCAGAACCACGTGATCATCGACGGCCAGCGCGTGCGCTTCGACAAGCCGTTCAAGCTCAACGGCGGCCAGGTGAAGATGATGTACCCGCGCGACCCGAAGGCGCCGGCCAAGGAAACCATCAACTGCGGATGCGTGGCGCTGTACCGGCCGGCGGATGACGATTGATCCGCACCGGCTGTGATAGCCTGATCCGTCGCAGTTCCTCCCCGCACCTTCCGCCCCGCTGCTGCTGAACGCGTTCAGCATGTACGCCCGTTTCGCCCCTGCCCACACTGGCACCCGTTCGCTTTTCAAACCGCGATGGAGTGCCACCCATGAGTGCATCGGACCCGAAGTCCACCCCGCCGGCCGCTGACGCAGCCAAGCCCGAACTGACTGCCAAGCAGGCTGCCGCGCTGGTGAAGCGCGCGGTGCCGCAGCCGCCGGACGAAGACGGCAAGCCGCAGCCGGACAAGATGGTGGCGGTGAAGGCCGAGGAAGTGCTGTCGCACAAGGTCTATGAAGACGGCCGCGTTGTCGTCGTGACCGAAGACGGCCAGAAGTTCGAAGGCGCGCTGAAGGAATCGGCGAAGTGAAGACCATCCCGCCCGAGGGTCTGCGTGGCCAGCGCCTGGTCGAAGCGGCGGCTGGCGAGCTGCGCGCCCGGTTCGACCTGGTGCGCGCCTCGGTGGCCAAGGCCAACGGCCGCGACTGGGCAGACATCGTCGCCTGGTACGCCGACCGCGTCGTGGTGTTCGACGAGGGCGGGCGGCTCAAGGCCTACCCCTACACCATCGCCGATGACAACACCGTGCAGCTCGGCGCCCCGGAAGAGGTCGTGCAGCAGCATGTGCCGGTGCGCGTGGTCGAGTCGGTCGATGTCGGCCGCGTGATCGAGGCCGCCGCCGACAAGGGCGAGTGGCTGATCCGCGTCATCCGCGCCGGCGAGTCCGCCAACGGCAATGTCTACCCGGCCGCAGTGCTGCGCGAGGCCGCGCCGATGTTCGAAGGTGCCCGCGTGTTCGTGAAGAGCGACGACGAGCACATCAAGGGCAGCGGCAAGGATGTGAACAAGCTCATCGGTGGCCTTACCGCGCCGCGCTTCGTCGAGGGCGCATCGCCCGAGGCCGGCGAGATACAGGCCACCCTGCGGCTCATCGAGCCGTCGAGGGCGCATCGCCCGAGGCCGGCGAGATACAGGCCACCCTGCGGCTCATCGAGCCCGAGGGCGCCATCGCCGTGCGCTTCCGCGAGGCGCACAGCCGCGGGCTTTCCGGCCTCTTCGGTTTCAGCATCGACGCCTACTGCGACGCGAAGAAGGTCACGCGCGACGGCAAGCGTTTTCGCGAAGCCACGAAGTTCAAGGCAATCAATTCCGTGGATCTGATCGTCGAGCCGGGCGCCGGCGGCGAACTGATCCGCATGGTCGAAGCAAAGCAATCACAGGAGCACGACACTATGCGCACCCGCATGATCGAAGCCATCCGCGCCAAGCGCCCGGACCTCGCCGCGGACATTACCGACGACACGCCGGAAGATGTCGTGCTGGCCCGCTACACCGAAGCCACGAAGACGGCGCCGGCCGCGTCGGGCGTCACGCCCGAGCAACTGGAGGAGCGCGTGCGCATGGTCGAAGCCCGCGCCGCCGCCCGCGCCACCATCGGCGCCAGCAAGTTGCCGCAGCCGGCGAAGGACAAGCTCATCGCCGACTTCGCAGCGCGCGAGCGCTTCGTCGAGGCCGACGTGACCGCCGCGATCGAGGCCGAAACCCAGTATCTCGGCCGCTTCACGGAATCGGGCAAGCCGATCATCCCGTTCAACTCGGTGGAGGTGGGTGACCGCAGCGTGGTCATCGCCGACATGCTCGACGCCTTCTTCGACCGCAGCCACAAGGATCACCGCAGCGTTCAGTCGTTCAAGGAGTGCTACATCCAGATCACCGGCGATACCCGCGTGACCGGCGATGTGCGCAACTGCGACATGTCGCGCCTGCGCGAAGCGGCCGGTGAGCGCTTCTCCGAGTCGGTGAGCACCACCACCTTCGCCAATGTGCTGGGCGACTCGATGCGCCGCAGTCTGGTGCGCGCCTACGAGGGCGATACCGACCTGCAGGGCTGGCGCCGCATCTGCGACGTGGTGCCGCGTTTCGACTTCCGCAGCAACGAGATCACGCGCATCGGCGGCTACGGCAACCTGCCGGCCGTGAATCAGGGTGCCGGCTATACCGCGCTCACCACGCCGAGCGATGAGAAGGCAACCTACGCCGTCACCAAGCGCGGCGGCACCGAAGACGTGACGCTGGAGGCGATTCGCAACGACGATGTCGGCGCGCTGCGTCGCATCCCGCAGGAGCTGAGCGCGGCCGCGCTGCAGACGCTGTACGAGTTCGTCTTCGACTTCATCCGCACGAACCCGACCGTCTACGACGGCGTGGCGTTGTTCCACGCGTCGCATAACAACCTGGGCACCACCGCGCTGGACGCCACCAGTGCCGCGGCCGCGCGTCTGGCGATGGTGAATCAGGTCCGCGCCGGCAGCGGCAAGAAGATCAACTGCGGCCCGGCAACGCTGCTCATTCCGTTCGAGCTGCAGGAAGCGGCCTTCAACCTGTTTGTGCGCGGCACCAACAACGACAAGACCTACGTCCAGACGCTGAACCCGGTGGTGGTCCCGATCAACTACTGGACCGACGCGAACGACTGGGCGATGGTCGCCGACCCGATGAAGTGCCCGACCATCGAAATCGGCTTCCTCGACGGCCAGGAGACGCCCGATCTGTTCGTGCAGGACATGCCCAACGTCGGCTCGATGTTCTCGAACGACAAGCTGACCTACAAGATCCGCCACATCTACGGCGGTAACGTCATCGACTTCCGCGGCCTGCGGAAGCACGTGGTGGCGTAAGGGCCAACCGCCCGGCGCGTTGATCCTCCTGGCCCGGCGCAAGGCCGGGCCGGAGGGAAGCACCTGCAACGGGCACCTGAACAATTCTCTGTGACCGTAGCACGCTGGGGTGCGGCATTGGCCGCACCCCGTGCGGCCCGGCACACCACCGGAGGCACGCCGTGCAACTCAAGACGCAATTCTCGCCCACGAATCAGGTGCTGTCCGCATCGCTGCAGGACATCGCCACCTTCGACGTTGCCCAGCTCGACGTGCTGCACCTGGACATCGAGAACACCGGCAGCGCCGCCTTCACCGACTTCCGCGTGCTCGCCCGAGTGTCCGAAGCAGCCCCCTGGCGCGACATCACGCCCGCCAGCCTGATGGTCGAAGGCGACCTGGTCTTCGCCCCCGCGCGCAACGTGCTCGCCACGCTCGCAGCCGGCAACTGGGCACACCTGGGCTTGAACATCACCGACTTCCAGGGCGTGAAGCTGCAGGCGATGGGTGCTGGTGCTGCAAGCAAGGTCACGGCCGGCGGCTATGAGGTGAAGTCGTGAGCGGGCTGGATGTTTTCGGGCGGCTGAGTCCGCGCATGGGGGCGCGGCGGGCGGCGGAGGTGGTGGGGGCGGCTGGGATCGTGTCAATCACACCCGCCGACGTGCTCAATGACCAGCATGTGGTGCGGACGCTGGACGGCATAAGCACGCTAACGCCGATTGATATGGCAGCGCCGGGAACCTACCGAAAAGCGCGGCTGTACTGGCGAAACATCAGCGCCGCTCCTGAACGGAAACTGTTCGTCGCGGCCAACGCTGAGAACGCCGTGCGCGGCCTCCAGCAGTCACAAGACAACAAGCGGCGGGTTGCCGAAATGGCGTTCGGCGATCACATCATGCTCGTATGCCCGTCGCCCATCTCCGGGCTGACGTTTTCCTCGGACGGAGCTATTTCCGTAAACACCCATGCCATCCTGATCGTCTGGGGGAACTGACATGTCAATCGACACGAAAATTATCTACCCGGAAAATCTGTATCAGGACGCTTCGACGCGCTGCGTTTTTGCTTTTCATGGGGAGCAGCCGTCTGGTGAGGTTGAGAACCTGATTCCCGGAGGCCCGAGCGCAGTTAAAAACGCTGGATTCTCGGATGCTGAATTGTGGTCCACTCGCTCCGGCTGGATGACGTTTGCGGGAACGTCGAAATTCGTGACGGCTTCTGCGACCGGAACTCAGGTAACAATGAACGGCCAGTCGCTCATAGTCACCGCGAGAATCAAAAAGACCATCGGGGCGCATGTCGCAGCGACCAGGTATCTGGCCGGAAGCTACACCCCAGGATCGAATACGGGCGGGTTTGTCATCCAGACGACAACGGCCGGTGCGGTTGGTCTGACCGTCACACCCGTAGGAGGCAGCGCGTTCAGTGTATTCGCACCCTCGGGAACGCTAACGGACGGCACCACGGCAAACGAGGTGAATCTTGTGTACGTTGCAAGCCGCGACGGATTCGGGCGGGTGGGCCAAGGCGGCGTTCAGGTGGGAACATCTACAATTTCTGGTGCTGCAAATGCAAACTTGCTCGGGGGGTGGGACCTTAAAATCGGGGGGCAGCAGGAATCATTCGAGATAAAACACCTCGCAGCGTATCAAGTGCCTCTCGACCTTGCTGGTATCCCGCTGGATCTGTTATTTGATTGGGTTGACCGCCATCCAGGGGCGGTAATTCCTGATCAGGTGTTCGGGCTATGAGGCTCGGAGGCGCATGGGCCGCGCGGGTATTTAATCCGGCGCAGTGGCTGGTGGCGTCGCCTGCGAACAACACAACGGCGTGGAGTTCATGGACGGCGATGGTTCCCGACCCACTGGGGCGCGACTATCAGGTGCTGCGCTCGTACATCAATCAGAGCGTCTATCTCGCGGACCCAGGGAGCCCGCGACTTCGCGCGGAAATTCAGACGCGTGTCTCGCAGCTCAACTGGGGCGATACGCATACGTACCAGTGGCGCATGATTTGCCCAAAAAACGTAGTGAATCATGGCCCCGACGTGTATGTGATTGTGCTTCAGTGCCACGACCAGAATGCGGTTAACGTGGCGCGCCGGCCGTCTTTCGATATCGCGTATCACGACGGACGACTGGAAGCGAAGCTCGCGCGGTCCGCTAATCCGTTCGGCATTGATATCTGGGATCGTGAGATTGCCCCCGGTGAGGAAATTGAAATTACCGTCCGCGCGAAATGGGCGGATGGTACGCATGTCGCTGCTGCGGAAGGGCTGTTCGAGTTGTACGTTAATGGCGCCCTCGTGTATCAACTCGCTGGCGAGAAAAACTCCTGGGATAGCGGCACCCCTGCGGAGGACTACCCGCCGTTTCTGAAGGCGGGCGTGTATCAGAGCCAGAACAACGTGAGCGCGTGGGCTGGAAAAGATTTCTTGTGGTTCTATGTCGGTTCGATTGTCAGTAATGAGCTGAGCGACACCCCCGCAACGCTGCGGGCGGTGATCGATGATGGTCTCAGGCAGAATGCACTGCGCGCATTAACTCCGCTTGTGATGAGTCGGCAGGGGCCGCATTGAATAACCTAGCCCGCCCCGCGCAGGCTTCCCCGCCGAACGCGTTCAGCATGTACCGATAGTCGCGCGCGCGCGACTATCGGTACATGCGTTCCGACTTCCATGCCCTGATAGCCGATGCCCTGCCGGGCGCCTCGTTTGACGACGCGGCGCGCGACAGGGCGTTTGCGTCTGCGCTCGCGACCTACAGCAAG
>FWPV01009476.1_pt1 | contig 16463 bp, 5 predicted proteins | sample 2228371 | NCBI WGS metagenome assembly FWPV01 (sample SAMEA103939776, study PRJEB20133) | metagenome | reverse complement strand
AGTGTGTTGCATGGGTGTTTCACGAAAGTAAGAAAACCTGACAAAATCTTTATCGGGGGTGGATGTCATCAGTTCGTTTCGTCCCGGCGGGATTCCAAATGACAGATCCGGGTTTAATGCCTAATGCGGGTTTAAAAACCAAATCAGATAACGAATGCGGATTTATCTGTTACAAAGCCATAAGATTTATCTTCCATGTAAATGCTTATCTTCTCTATGCCCCAATGTTTTCCTCTGCTTCCTCGTCGGTTTTTATCCTTTCTACTTATCAACAACCTGAATAATTAAATTACAATACGATACAATACATCGTATTTTAACATATCACACTGCTTTAAAAAAAGTGTATTATCTTTCTTTTCTCAAAATAAAAAAACAAAGTGTATTAATATCATTTTAAATGATTTTCATCATATTAATTGAACAAGTCATCTAAATTTAGTAACTTTAATATTAAACCCACGTATTTAGGATATATTGATTACAAATACTTGTAAATATTGAACATAGAATGAACCGCATGTCCAGGTCAATACTGTCCTTATTATCTGTTATTAATTTTCCTGATAATAATCATTTTTTACATTTATCCAGATTACTGAAAAACAGAATGATGAAACAGGCATTTCTTTTATCAGTCTTTTCTTTATTTTATTTATCTATTAACGGACAGGCAACGTTCACATGGAATGGAGGTAATTGCAACTATAACAAATCTGCAACATGGATTTTGGGAGTAATTCTTAATTCGGATGATTTTATAAAAATCAATAATGTTCAAATGGTTACTGTTGAAAGCGACTATTTCTTCATCGGCGCTACCCGATCGGATAATAAACAACCTAAGAGTTTAACGTAACCATAAACGAAAAAAATTATTGATAGATAGAATGAAAACGAAATTAAAAATAAAGATGATAAAAACTTCTCACTACCACTTTTACAAAGTAGTTTTTCAGACACTTGTCTTACTTTCTGTAGCATCGACAGGGGTTTGGGGACAAAAAACGTGGGATGGAGGCGCCGGAACAAACAACTGGGGAGACGGTAATAACTGGAACCCAAATGGAGTGCCAATAGCAACAGATGCAGTTATTATTTCCAATAATGGAAATCGTACCGTTAATGTGAACGGAAATTTTTCTTGTGCAAGTTTAACGCTTACCTATACAGGTAATACAAATGGACTTATTCAATTAAGCATTCCCACAACCCGCAGTCTAACAGTGACAAATGATATAACCCTCAATTATACCGGCGGAAACGGAGCTGAAAATATAAATTTAAATGTGTCAGGAGGAACTTTAACATGTTCAAATATAAATTTAAATCAAAGAACTGCTGATAATCAGGATGCATATTTGAGTATTACTGATGCAAATAGTATTGTAAATGTATCGGGAAATATTGTGATGCATGGCAGTAATTTAAGAAATTATCTCTTATTTACAGCTAATGGAACAATTAATGTTGGAGAAACAATTACGGGGGGCGGTATTACCAGTGCTGCCGGAGGTGGCGCATCAGCGCCAACATCAGGAACTGTCAACTACAATGCTTCAGGGCCGCAGAATATAGGTGCCTATACATACTACAACCTCACCATTTCAGGCGGTGGTACCAAAACCATGACGGGAAATGTTACTGTAAATAATATTTTAAACCTCGCTGATGGCAATATAAGTTTAGGTGCTTCAAATTACAATCTTACTGTTGCTTCCGGCGGTTCGGTTACCGGTTCGTTTGATGAAAACCACATGATTGTTTGCGACGGAACTGGTAGTTTTATCAGGCAGGGTACCAGTGCTGCCGGTTTTGTTATGGTTTATCCGGTGGGTACCGACAGCCGTTATACCCCGTTTGAAATAACATCACTAACAGCCACTGTTGGCGGAACAGGTAGTGTTTCAGTCAGAGCTGCAGATGGTACTGCACCCGGCCCGCCTGCAGCAAACAGCACTGATTTGCAGAAATACTGGAATGTAAGTACTGCAAATCTTTCGGGTATTAACGCCGATTTGCGATTGACCTACATTAATCCTGACGAAGTAGGCACAGGCGGTGATCAATCATCTTACCTGCCTTACGTTTATACCGGAGGCTCATGGACATTGCCCTCAGCAACCAGCAGTGCGGGAGTCAATCCGATGACGGTGAGCGGTACAACTGTTATAGCCGGGCAATGGACTGCCCGTGAAGGACCGAAAACATATTACAGCTACCAGTCGGGCGACTGGGGCACAGCGCTTACATGGACCACCGACCCATCAGGTACTTTATCTGTCAATCCCGGCGTGCCCGGATCAATGGACAGGGTTGTAATTCTTAACGGGCGCACTGTGTTTACTACTGTAGCCCGTTCCGTATTATCGCTTCAGATAAACGAAGGCGGTACGCTTGATATAGGCTCAACAACAGGCCATAACTTTGGCGACGTGCGTGGCAAAGGATTACTGCGCCTGCAAACAGCGACATTCCCTGGTGGTACCTTCACTGAATTTGTCAGCGCCGGTGGCGGAACAGTTGAATATTACAATAGCGCCAATTTTACTCTCAGCCAATATACTTACAATAATATTATTTTTAATCTTTCAGCTTCAGGAATTGTTGCAACTGTTTTAGGAGATTTGACGGTTAACGGTAATTTATCGATACAACAGGGAACCTTTCGCATAAATGATAATGCATCAACAACAAGACTGAATATTGTTGTTTACGGAAATGTTGATATTGAAGCAAACGGAAGTATTACGCTTGGTACCGGAAATCTTGGCACCGGTGATAACGATGCACACAGATTTACCATAAAAGGAAATTTTACCAACAATGGTACGGCATACTTTACTAATCTTGCCGCTGCTGATTATTTTAATTACCCTAACCACAGGGTTAATGTGGTATTTGATAATGCCTCCTCTGACCAGGATGTATTAATAAACGGCTATACAAGGTTTTACAGAATTGAAATTGATAAGGGTAAAACCAAGACATATGTATTGAATATTGACGCAACTGCCCCCAATTTGTTTTATCTGTTCGGAAAAAATGACCTGATGGGTGTTACGCCTACACCAGGTCCTCCTGATATAATCAATTTAAATGCATTAGGTCTGATGGGCGGTACATTAAGACTGGGAACAAATATTACAATACATTCTCTTGCCGAGGAAACTAAGCCTACAGATGATTTAAATTATCATGTTGATGAGGATGCCTGCCTGTGGATTGACGGGGCTAATGTTACACACACAACCCATGCCAATGGAGGAGCATCAAATTCATTTGTTTTGTACGGAAAAATAAAAATGACCAATCCGGCCAGTGTATTTAATATCAACAATCAGCACGGGATAGTCATGCGCGAAACAGCTGAAATTGATATTCAGGATGGCACATTAACAACACCCTGTATTCGTACCTCAACTGTTACAGGTACGCACAGAGGCTCATATACACAGTCGGGAGGAACCGTTACTGTTACCGGTAATATAGATGGCAGCGACCAGCATCCCAGTTTTTCATTAACCTGGCCCGACATGAGTTTTAATATGTCTGGTGGTAACCTGATAATAAATCAGGCAACTGATGGTGGCATTGCATTAGGGTTCAGCCTTGTGATAGGGGCAAATGCAGAAAATGTATCAGTAACCGGAGGTACGGTACGACTTGAAGTACAAAACCGTAATGCAAATTTTACCACTACGGCACCGTTCTGGAACTTTACCATTAACTCAGCAACAACTGTATTTTCTTCAACAATAAGTAATTTTGCCGGTTCCGGAAGTTCTGCAACTGTTACTGCAAGGCCTTTGGTTGTGCTTAATGATTTTTCATTAACAAACCAAGCCATCTTCAATGCCAACAATAACAATGTAACCATTGGTCATGACTTTTCCATTGCTGCCGGTGCCACATATACTCCCGGCACCAATACTACCACATTCAACGGCTCAGGCGGACAAACATTTACCAATAGCGGGACCATCACTACAGGCCTTTATAATTTAACCGTCACCAATGAAAGTAATACGAATATTTCACAAAACCTCACCATAAGAAACAACCTCACCATTGACGGCAATTGCTACCTTCAGGATATGGGGCGTACCATTAGTGTTGCCGGTAATATTATTAATTCAGGTACTCATATCAGTCAGGCTGCTGGAAGTATTGCTCTTACCGGCAATGCTGCACAAACTATCAGTGGAAACGGAGACGGTATATTCGGAAATCTTAATATCAACAAAACCGGAGGTTCGGTTACACAAACAGCCAACCAACGGATTAACGGCAACCTGCGTCTTGCCAGCAACCATGTTCTCGATATTGGCATTTACAAACTTACATTTTCGTCAACATCGAATGTTTATGATGCTCTGGCCGGTACCGGCACCAATTTCAATGGTACAAAAATGATTCGTACAGCAGGTAATATGAGCGATGGAGGTGTAAGCAAGGAATTCGGCTCAACCGCGCCATTCCTTTTCCCGTTTGGGACGGGGACTGATTATACACCTGCACGCATTCAATTTTCAGGCGCTCCGGCATCATGGGGCACTGTCAATATTAAACCGGTTGCACGGTATCAGAACTTTGTAACCTCTTCAAATTCACTCGACTATTACTGGAAGGTTACGTCTGAAGATTTCAGCGGAGTGGCAGCCAATTCGGTATCCCATACTTTCTGGTATGTTGACTCCGACATAAGGGGCACTGAAGCCAGTTATATTCCTGGTGTTTACAGGCCTTACAGCTGGACCTATATAAATGATATAGCCCAGGTGGTTGATGCAAATAATGAAGTGCGTTTCTGGAATATAAGCGAGGTGGACGGCGATTATACAGCAGGTGAATTATCGGCATTCGGCGCAGTGAAGGTATTTTACAGCAGGCAAAACGGCAACTGGAGCGATCCCAATACATGGTCGTCTGTTGCCGTAGGAGGTCCGGTTGACGGCGCTCTGCCGGGCGCATCAAATCCGGTTGTTATTGGCGACGGAAGTACCAACAACCATACGGTTACTATTTCTGTCAACAATATTACTACCGGAGGCCTTGAAATACGCTCGGGTTCGGTGCTTGATATAGGCACCACAACGGGACATAACTTCGGCGCTTTACCCGATAGCAAAGTACTGGGTACCGGTAAGCTGCGCATTTCGTCATCTGCGGCAACAGCCGTATTCCCGGCAGGCGACTTCGGTAATTTTCTGAATTCGGGCGGCGGTACGGTGGAATATTACAGCACCGGAGCAACAAACTTCACATTACCCGCCGGCATTGTTTATTACAATAATCTTATCCTGTCGCCGGGCAACGCCAACATCACCATGCCCAATGCCAATATGCGCATTTATGCCAACCTTACAGTCAGCGGCACAGGAACCGGCATAGCACAGCTAAACTCAGCAGCAGCCAGAACACTCACAATTGACAGTAGCATCAACATCAGCAGCGGTACATTGCGCTTTATGAATAATACCTTTGCACAAACTGTTTATGTAAATAACGACATCAACATTTCATCAGGCGCTGTATTTGATGTTACCACAGCAACCAATGCCACAAACAGCCTGTATATTTACGGCAATTTAAATAACAACGGCACCTTCGATATGTATGCAGGCGCAGCTGCAAGAGTTACCAATGTATATTTTCAGGGTAATGAAAATAAGGTGATTTCGGGTACGGGAACCAATGAATTCAACTACCTCAATGTTGACAAAGGCAGCTCAAGAAATACCATTCTTGATGTTACAGCAGGAAGTCTGACGTTACAAGGCGCCGGTACAGCACTTGTATTAAATAACGGCACCTTCAGGGTTTCCAATTCTTCTTTAAATATGACTTTATCAACTACATCTGCATTTACAATTCCATCTACGGCAGCACTGTCGGTAAATGAAGGTATAGTCAATATCGGTACTACCAATAATGCCGGCGACCTGATATTAAACGGCCGGCTTGAAATTATAAACAATGGCAGAGTAAATATTGGTACAAGCGGACAAAATTACAACAACGACATAGAATATGCACCCGGAGGTAATCCCGAAATTATCGTGGCCGACAACGGATATTTATTCGTAAACGGCCAGGTTCGCAGGCCAACCACCATCAGCACCGGTTCGCTAAGTTATACACAAAGCGGCAGTTCAACGGTTATTATTGATGGGCGCAGTGCTGTCAATACCCGTGCAATGTTTGAAATTCTAAACAACGGAGTTTTCAGTATGTCGGGCGGAACACTCACTATTTCCCGCAATTTCAATAATCCGTCATATAATGAGTTATATCTCAATCCGTCTTCCTCATCAGTTTCAGGGGGAAGCGTAATACTTGGTTCGTCCGCCGTTACTTCGGGCACGGCATTTAATTTTGTTTCCTCTGCACCTTTGTGGAATCTCACCATTGATGCCACAACAACCACTAAAATTGCCAACCTTAGAGTCTATCCCTTAACCATTCTGAATAATCTCACCATTGAGGGCAACTCTGAGTTCAGGGCAAACGGACTTGATGTAACCATTGGCGGAAATCTTGTTAATAATAATGTCAATGCCGGCTCGGGAATTGCTGTCGGCGGCTACCAGGCAGGTTCGGCTAATCAGACAACAACATTTAATGGCACAGGTGCCCAGGCGATTACCGGTAGCGGCGCCAACCTCACCAATTTTGCCAACTTAGCCATTAGTAAAACCGGGACACTTACTCTTTCAGCAAATAGTAATGTGAGGGTTAATAATAACTTTGCTTTAACCTCAGGGACACTCAATGACGGCGGAAATACAATTACTGTTGCCGGTAATTTATATAATTCGGCAGTTCATACAAGTTCGCAGCCTACCGGCGGAATCATACTTGGCGGTACTGCAAGGCAGGAAATTTCGGGAAACGGAAGTGGCGTTTTCGGCAATATTGAACTTAACAATTCAATAGGGTTTGATATGACAGATAATACTACCGTCAACGGCCGCCTTACCTTTACGGTTGGAAATTTATATATTGATGATTATCTGCTTACACTTGGTGAAAGCGCTACAATCGGAGGCTCTCCCAATACCAACAGCATGATTATACTCAATGGCGTTATCAGCGACCAGGGGGTAAGAAAAATATATCCTGCCGGAGCACACGATTTTACTTTCCCTGTTGGCGTAAGCGGTAAATATACACCGGCAAGGATTAATGTTACGTCAAATGGTGCAGCAGGCAGCATAACAGTGAGGCCAATTAATTATAAACATCCTGCCCTGTTTAACGGCGGGACAGCCAACCGGCTCGATTATTACTGGTTTGTGAACTCCGACGGCCTTAGCAACCCGGTTGCCGAGCATACCTATTATTATGATGACGGCGATGTTCAAGGCGATGAAAATACATTTGTGGCCGGCCGTTATCTGGGTACAACATGGACGCCGCTCTATCTGCCCGGCGACAATACCATCAGCCCGGCTTCAAACACAATCACTATTTTACCTTCGGGCGGTGTCAATTATATCGACGGAGAATATACTGCAGGCGACCAACCCAATTTTGTTGACCTGCCCGTATATTACAGCCGTAATGCTACTTCAGGCGGTAACTGGACCGACCCTAATGCATGGACATTAAATTCAGACGGTTCGGGAGGCCCGGCGCCATCTTATCCTCAGGGTAATCCGGTTGTTATTCTGCCCGGTCATACAATTACCCTCAATGCCAACAGCCAGAATGCATATTCTGTTGACATTAACGGAACTCTTGTTGTAGGAACAACTTTGTACCACAGCCTAGGACATATACAGGGCGGAGGCACACTGCATATTACAAGCACAGTACCAGGCACTTACGGAGTATTTGTATTTCCGGGCGGCGAATATGATGATTTTATGAATAATTCATCAAGCACCATTAATTTCTATAATAACAGCGCTACTGCAGCTTATCTGCCGCTTAAACCGGGTAATGATTACAAACCTTATCAGAATGTAATTTTCTCAGGTAGCGGTATTAAATATATAAGTGCTGAAAATATCAGAATACTCGGAAATCTGACTATTGACGGCGGGACATTGGACGATTCAAAATTTAATAAAACCATTACCATCCTTGGAAACTGGACCGACAATATAGCAACAGCCTCAGGCGGCTTTGTGCCGGGGCTTGGTACGGTAATCTTTAACGGCACGCTGGCACAGACGTTGACTGTTTCAAATGCCTCAACCACTGAACAATTCTACAACTTCAGGATCAATAACCCTGCCGGATTAACCATCAGCGGCAACGGACAGGCTTCGGTAAGCAGGTATCTTTACCTTACCATCGGAATTATTACAACGAATGCTACGAATCTTTTAACGGTTACAAATACAAGTACCTCGGCAGTAGTAGGCGGAGGTAGTAATTCGTTTGTTAACGGCCCGTTAAGAAAGAATATGCTGGCAGGCTCATACTTTAATTTCCCTGTCGGTAACGCTTCAAGGTACGGAAATCTTTATATATCTTCGGTATCATCAGGCGGATATTATACTGCCCAATATTATAATCATAACCCGGGCATCGATGGTTTTGACCCCAACAGTAAAGTAAATCCAATAGATGTTGTAAGTGATAATGAGTACTGGCGTATCAATGGCGGAAGCGGCACATCATCCTATGTGCGCATCAGATGGGACGCACAGAGCGGGATAATTCCCGCGGATGCCGGAAGCCGCACCAAACTGCGTATTGTTGAATGGAACGGTTCAGCATGGGAAAACCGTGGTAATGTTATTAACGATGGCGGCGTAAATTCGGGTACCATTCAAACCAGTAGTGTCGTTTCGGTTAACGGAAACCATTATTTTACCATTGGCGTTGAGAGTCTGCCAACGGCTACCATTACCAGTGGCAATTCAAGTATATGCAATGACGGTTCTTCGGCAAATATAACCATAGAACTTACCGGTGTGGCGCCATGGACAATAAAATATAAAGTTAACGGTGCTAATGAAACTACAATTAATAATATTGCCGTTTCGCCTTACACACTTGTATTATCAAATGCTATTGAACCGCTGGCATCAGGAGGCCCCGGTAATTATGTTTTCAATATTTCTTATGTAAGAGATGCTACAGGTAGCACCGGAGTGCGCGACTTTACCACAACGGTTACTATAGTCCTATATGAATCGCCCGCTCCTGTTATTTCAGGAAATACAACAGCTGCAATTAATGAAGATCATGTTATATACTCTACACCTAATGTTCCGGGGCACACTTACTTGTGGTCATATAACGGCCCTGCCGGAACTACTCACAATGGTGTACTGACTAATAATTCGCTTGATATGCACTGGGGCGGCGTTTCCGGTACAGGTTGGGTACGTGTAACAGAAACAGCCACAGTGGGAGGCTGCAGCACAACAACAGATTTCTATTATGTAACTGTTACCGATATACCCAGTCCCGATGTTACCGGGCCGACTCCTGTTTGTAATAATGAAACAAGAACTTACAGAACACCCAAAGTCGGGACACATACCTACCTTTGGTCATTACCGCTTGGCGGTGGGACAATTGCAGGGAGCAATACGCTCGATTCGGTTGTAGTGCAGTGGACGAATGACGGATTACGCAGAGTAAAGGTAATAGAAACAGGTTCGGAAGCAAGAGCCGATAGTATGGATGTTATGGTAAATCCATTGCCTCCGGATAACAATACAGTAAGCGACCCGTCAGTTTGCGAAGGAGAAACTGCAGGAATAATTGTTTATTCCGCTATGCCTGGATTAACGTTGCAACTGCGGCGGAATGACAATAATAATCCGGCAGGCGCTCCGGTAAGTTCAGGACCCGGTGGCGACATCACAATTAATATTGTTCCTGTTTCAACAACTGTATATAATGTGCTTGTAACCAATGAATACAGTTGCTCGGTTCAGATTGTTGACCTGTCAACTGTAACAGTATATCCCTTACCGGTGCCGACCATTACCGGAACTGATAATGCTTGCCAGGGCTCAGTGCTGACATACTCTACCGAAAACGGAATGTCGGACTATACATGGGTGGTTTCTGATATTGACCCGGCAGCGGCGCATACGATAATTTCAGGCGGTGGTACAGGCGATAATACCATACAAATAAGATGGGACGGATATGGCCAGCACCGCATAAGTGTTAATTACACCGACGGAGCCGGATGCACAGCAACAACACCAACCGAAATTAATATTTGGATGCATAAAATACCCGAAACTGGTCCGTCGTATTATGTCCCTAATGATCATAACAAATAAATACATCTGATGCTTATTAAAATGAATATTAGTAAAATAAAAATATTGATTTGTCAAATAGTTGAAACCTGTAGTCATGGTTTTACGATATAATCAGAAAAATGCAAATATTCATATTTATGAATATATAAGCCTGCTGGTGAAAACAGCAGGTAAACAATAGTGTTTAAAAATTAAAAATTTGTTTAACTTAAATTTAGTAACAATGAAAAAGAGTGACTTTTTAAGAATTGTTCTGAGCTTTGCCGCAGCAATGCTCGTATCGGTAAGCGTATTCGGACAGAATCCGCCTTCACCGTATGTTCAGTATGATGCTAATCTTACTGCACCAACCAATGTTGAGTATGTTACTTTAAAAACCGGTGGAACAACCATGGGTTACTATGCATTACCCGATCCTGTTTACCACCCCAACTATGTTGCCAGCGGAACACTAACGGCCGGATTTGTATGGAACTGGACAAACCCCGGAAACCCGGGAACCCCTGCAACATTTAACAAGCCGGGCGCTGCAAACTACGTTGAGATTACTTATCCGGTAGCCGGTAATTATGTAATTAATGTTGCCGAAGAATCGCCGGCTGCTTACGGTGGATGCGCCGATGCAACTCCTACTGTTATGAATGTTACGGTTATTAATCCGCCTTCTGCAGGTTTCACTACTGCCGATATTACAACCGGCTTATGCGGAAATCAGGCCGCACAGGCTGTTAACGTAGCCATTTCCGAAGCTGTTCCTGCTTCACTGGCATCATATGCTTTCCGCATTTCACTGGTTCAGGATAACATTAATGCTTCAGGTGTAAGAACTGCATTAATTGACTCTTCCAATGTATATGACTTTACACTGGCAGCTAAGGGTCAGGTTGGAGTAACCGCCGGATTTACCGGATCGAGTCCAAATTACGATTTCGACTTTAACTCTGTTGCCCTTAACGTGCAGAATAACCTGCGTACAAGGTACACCTACCACCTTATCACAGCAGCAGGCGTAACAGGCGATGGTATTGTTTCGGCAATATCGCACAAGTCAGATTACCTGTCAGGCGGCGCTAACGGATATGCATTTACCGACACACAGGTAGTATTCATAGTTAACCCGGCTCCTGCAACAGGCCCGATTTACTATGTACCTAACAACTACAGGTTCTGATTTTTCAGAGATTAATGTCTGAGTCCTTAGGTATAACCAAAGGTTTTAAAAATCAGATTATAAACGTGTTGCGGTAACAATATTTTCAGAACAAATTGCTGACAGGTCGATTAAATATATTAACCCTATTGTTTACCATATACTCCATGCTGGGGTACGGGCAGATGCTTCCATACGCCTGTACCGGCAGCATGGAGAGTTATGGTGTAACGGGAAATCCCGGGTCGGTATTTATCTGGGAAGTCCAGGGAGGCTTTATTGTTACCGGTAACGGAAATGATACTATTGTTGTCCATTGGGATTCCCGCAGGGGGTCTCATCGCATTCAGGTAACTGAAATTACTGAGTTTAACTGCACGGGCAATCCTGTCCAGGCTTTTATAAATATCAGCTCACCGGTTGCCGATATAGGCGACCAAGTGGGTATATGCGCCGGCGACAGCATGGTGTTTAATGCCCAGACCAATTATTACACGCCATTGAATTACTTGTGGAGTGATGGCAGTACACAGTCAACCTATACAGGCAAGGACGAAGGCTATGTATGGGTGAAGGTTACAGGCACCGATGGTTGCAGCGATTACGATTCGGCTTATCTGAGCGTATATTCCAATCCGGTTATTCATCTTGGCCCCGATACCACATTGTGCGGAAATGAAATGATGGCGCTCAATGCCGGTAGTAACTTTTCGTTTTACGAATGGTCAACCGGTGATGTCAGCAATTATATTGTTATTGACGGACGCCGGGCCGATAATGATACTTTATGGGTGAAGGTTACTGATTATAACGGATGTACGGGCGCTGATACCATCGTAATACTATCCTGTAATTATTTGAAGTATTTTTCAAACATACCCAATACCATTACACCCAGTAAATTAGACGGAAAAAATGATGTGTGGCAGATTGACAATATCGACCTGTTCCCCGATGCAGTACTTGATATTTACGACCGCTGGGGACGACTGGTATATCATGCCAAGGGCCTTGACCCGAAAAACGTATGGGATGGACGGTCAATGTCGGGCAAGGAATTGCCGATGGACTCATATTACTATGTTATCGACCTTAACTACAGAGGGCTTGAACCTATTGTAGGATATATTAACGTAGTCAGATAAAGCTAATTAAACCATATTTTAACCGTTTTGAATTCTATTATACTCTGCTTTAAAAGATTGCTAATTCCTACCTTTCCTTTCCAACCAGATATAAAAATCAGTTTTAAAACCCTGTTTCATTACAGCATGAAATCATCACAGGTGCTTTTCATGATTAATCCCCGATTAATCAACCGATGCCCTGATTTTGAATATCCAAAATCATGCATCTTTAATAATGTGTAATTTGGATTAAGCCGGATATCATATAGTATTAAATTTCATTTATATCAGATAACATGATGAAATATCGTTTGATAAATAAACCGAAAGGTATTTTTTTTTTGCCTTATCATTGATTTAAATCAACGGCATAAATTTTTCATATCAATGGTATAATTTTCATAAATCAATAAAAATAGTAATCAGGCGTAAGAAAATAGTCCGTTCATAAAATAAAAACAACCGAAAAGCCCTAAATACAGTATATATAGATAGAAAATAAATGAAAAAGGAAAACAAAAAAATGAGAACAAAAAAAGTTAGCGAAAAACCATGCCTCAGCCCGATAGAAATCCGAAATTCTTTAAAAAACACTTTCATCAGCCTTCAGACCATTTTCTCTTTTGCAGTTTTAGTGTTAATATCAGTAAATCTGAATTCACAGCAGCTTCCGATGTACAGCCAGTATGTAATGAATAATTACCTTATTAATCCCGCCATTGCAGGACACGAAGGTTACACTTCGCTTACGCTTACAGGCAGGGAACAATGGGTTGGCATTAAGGATGCTCCTTCAACATACGCTTTCAGTGCACAAACACGTTTGTTGGGCAACAGTTTTATTTTACGTTCTCACAGTGTACGCAGGCGTTGGACACCGGCTTCACGTTCGAAGAGGGTTGGCGTGGCAGCATATATTTACACCGACCATAATGGCGCATTTAACCGCACCGGTTTTCAGGCCACTTATGCATACCACATTCCCCTTGACAGGTCACAGTTGTCATTTGGTGTTTCGCTAACAGGTTTTCAATTCAAGATAAACGAAGATAAAATAAAATTATATGATGAAGATGATGAACTTTTGCTTGGGACAAAGAAATCAGCGCTGATTCCCGATGCAAATGTCGGCGTATATTTCACTAATGCAAAGCTTTTTGTAGGGGTTTCAGCAATGCAGCTTTTCCAGAGCGTACTGAAACTTCAGAATTATGATATGGGTCCTGGTTTTAAAATGGTACGCCATTATTTCCTGACTGCCGGTTATAAATACGAAATAAACCGTGAACTTTTTGTTGAGCCTTCCATAATGCTTAAAATGACAGAAAAGTTCGTAAGCCAGCTTGATGTTAATGCACGTCTTTACATCAACAAACAATACTGGGCAGGTCTTTCATACCGCACCGGTGGCAATTACAGCCTTGCTGAAGAATCAATCGGCGGTGTAGGTTCATCAATAATCGTGATGGGTGGTATAAAAGTTGATAACTACTACTTCGGTTATTCTTTCGATTATACCCTCAGTGCAATAGGTACAAGAACATGGGGTACACACGAATTTGTTATTGCTGCCAAGTTTGGTGAAACAGCAAGAAGATACCGCTGGCTTAACAGATACTAAAAAACGATTATCCTGCAACATAACGTCAATATGCGCGTCAACCGCCCTGAGGGCGGTTTTTTTATCCCCAAAAACTCATTAGAGTTTTTTCCCGGTTGCCGGGCGATTAATATTTTGTAAAATTTTCTTCTTTTCCATATAAGTAATAAAACCTGACAAAATCTGAATCAGGGGCGCCAGCGGGAAATCGGGGTTTAATGTGTAAATAGGTTTTAAGTTTTTCTGTACCGATTATTCTGGGAAATCATTGGTTAAGTATATTCCTATGAATCAATCAGGGATAAACTGGTATGCCTTATTCCTTTTGTTTGGCGGTGAATTCGTGTTTATCAAGCCATTTAAGATCGGGTACTTTTTTGGCAATTCTCAATGATTCCTGAAATAATTTTTCAGGTTCACCAAGGTCAACTGCTGCATTTTCTCTGATGAAAACCGGTATTTTATGTAAAGGTGTTTGAATAATAATGTTCCGGCCTCCTTCATATATCTGCTTCTTATCCCATGCATCCAACCATCTGGTTCCTGCAGGGAGAAACACACTGCAGCTATCGGTATCTTTTTGCCAGATCGCATGAACCAGAATATCATGCCCGTACATAAAAGTTTGCCAGTTTTCCCAGGACTCTTTCTGTTGGGGAAATTCGAGAAAAAGAGGCCTTACGATAGGCATGCCGGTTTCATGAGCAGTTTTTGCAAGATTATAGCTGTAATCAGCCAGTTTTTCATGAAGTTTTGCATAAAGACGCCATACGGCAATAAGCAGCGTATCGTAATGAGGTTCTGACTTCATATCCCATGGTGCCCTGTCTTCAGTAGGGCCAAATTCCATAAGCGGATTGAAACAACCGAAAGCAAGCCATCTTGCACATACTTCACGGTCTAAATCACCCTGCCAGTATCCGCCAATATCAGAGCCCCAGATGGGAAAGCCTGTTACCGAACTTCGTTGCAGAGCAATAATAGCTGCGCGAAGGCCTTCGGCAGGCGAACCAATATCGCCGGCCCAGAAAACCCCGTATTTTGAACTTCCGGTATATCCTGCGCGGGGGAAAATCACAAAATCATCTCCGCGAAGTTTTACACAGCTTTCGTTTACCGTTTTTACGTATAGTACAGGGTAATGATTGCGTATTTCCCGGGTAGTCCTTCCATCTGAAACGGCAATACTGCGTGTTTCAGGCACCAGTTCCTCTGATCGGTCGAGTTTGAAACCATCTATTCCCTGACGCAACATCTTTTCTATCCCATTCTGCTGCCACCATCTGCAGGCTTCGGTGTTGGTAAAGTCAAGCAAAGCCGCATTACCCGAATCTATGCTTCCGTGCTTGCCTTTCATTGCCATATTATAACCCGAACGTATGGCTTCCGTACGCATATTTCCGGCAACCCACGGGGCAATCCATAGCATCAGACGCATGTTATTATCGTGGACCCACTGAATCATTTTTTCAGCATTGGGAAACCGTTGATTATCCCATTCAAAATCTTCGTAACCGTGAACTCCTTTAGCCCATGGCCGGTCAATCCAGTAAGCCCCGCAGGGTATATCGAGCGCTTTCATCATCAGAATATCCTCAACCAGCATGCTGTTATACGGTGCATTTACCTTCGTATTATCATAATATTTATCTGAGTGAGTGTGGTTGTCCCTCCATCGCCAGGGTAAAAAAGCCCACTTCGGCGGTACTATTGTCGGACCTGTGCTGAGCGCATGGGCCTTTACAATTTCTGCCGGGTCGTTATCCATGTAAATTACCCCTGATAATGAACTTCCTTCAGTACTAATTTTAACCCTTTCAGGGTCTGATTTACAAATATCAAAATGCCCCGGCCATGTGCCTTTAATAAAAAGTCCGTATCCTTCTGATGATAAATAGAATGGACAGTAAAGAGATAATGTAGGCTTTATGATCATATCAACCTCTTGTCCTCTAAGATTCATGGCTTCAGTAATACCCGGTTCCCATGACTCTTTCTGATCGCCATCAACCACCCTTTCAAAAAGGCCTGTAAAATATTCGTCATCCTTTGCTGTAACGCTGAATCCCCATTGGATAATACCGGTATCAGGTACTGCCTCAAAGGAAAAACCAAACTGATTATTCTTTTTGCTGAACCGGATAATAATCTCTCTGCCTTCTGTTTTCCAGATAAATTTCTGATCATTGGAAATCGTTTCTGTTTTTTCGGGCAAACCCTTTATCCATACCCTGCCTTGCTGCGTTTCATAAAATATAGCTCCGGTTTCCCGGTATTCAGTCCCGGCAATTGTAACAGGCTGAAGTGTATTGCCTGCCCGCAGGATGAAAACAGGAAATCCC
>FWPV01009474.1_pt1 | contig 16465 bp, 13 predicted proteins | sample 2228371 | NCBI WGS metagenome assembly FWPV01 (sample SAMEA103939776, study PRJEB20133) | metagenome | reverse complement strand
TGAGAATGGGAGGTCGACTGATGAAAAGACATCGTTTTCTCTGGATAATTTCTTTCCTTTTTTGGCTGAGCTTTCTTTCCCTTAGTGCCGATGAAGGTCTGTGGCCCTTCAACCAGGTGCCGGTGGAGCTAATTAAAAAGAAATACGGCGTGACTTTGACTCCCGAATGGCTGGACCACCTTCGCTTGGCTTCGATACGAATGGGAGGGGCTTCCGCCTCTTTTGTTTCTCCTGATGGCCTTCTCCTCACCAACCACCATGTGGGACAAAGAGCTATCCAGAATCTCAGCACCGCTGAAAGAGATTTGATGAAAACCGGGTTTTATGCTCGCTCGAGAGAAGAGGAGCTAAAGTGTCCTGGCCTGGAAATCTGGGTTCTGGAAGAAATCGAAGATGTTACTCCAGTAATTTTATCCGTGGCTAAGCCGGGGATGAGTGCTGCGGCCATCGCTGAAGCCAGGGAGAAAATGATCGCCCAGCTCGAAAAACAGGCCACGGAAAAAACAGGTTTAAAAGCTTCGGTGGTGACTCTTTATTCTGGCGGTATGTACCATCTTTATAAGTATAAAATTTACACCGATGTCCGGCTTGTCTTTGCTCCCGAAATGGCCATTGCTTTCTTCGGCGGCGACCCTGATAATTTTACCTACCCTCGCTACGACCTGGATATTGCCTTTTTCCGGGTTTACGAGAATAATCAACCGATTAAATCACCTCATTATCTTAAATGGAGTCAAAGAGGAGTTAAAGAAGGCGAGGTAGTTTTTGTCTCCGGTAACCCCGGTTCCACCGGAAGACTTCTCACCCTGGCGCAGCTTGAATTTCTGAGAGATGTAAGTTATCCCTTTTCCATCGCTAATTACCAGAGAAGAAGAGCCCTTCTCCAGGATTATAGCGCCAAAGGCCCGGAACAAGCCCGGATTGCTCTGAACACCCTTTTTGGCATCGAAAACAGCTTAAAGGCGGTAACTGGCTACCAAGCGGGTCTACTCGACCCGAAAACCATGGAGAAAAAAGCAAAGGAGGAAGCGGAAATAAGACAGGCGGTGAACCAGAACCCAGCTCTAGCCCAGGAATTTGGCCGCGCCTGGGATGAAATCGCCACGGCCCAAAAAATCTATAAGGAAATATTCAAGCCTCTTACTTTTCTGGAAAGAGGCCAGGCTTTCAATTCGGTGTATTTCAACTTAGCTCGAACGCTGGTGCGGCTGGTAGAAGAAAGGCTCAAGCCCAATGAGGCCAGGTTAAGAGAATATAGGGAAGCAAACCTCCCTTCGCTCGAACGGTCCGTGCTTTCGCCCGCTCCCATTTACGATGATTTTGAAACCGTTAAGCTGGCTGATTCGCTCCGGCAGTTGAAAGAAGAGTTAGGGGATATGGTTGAGGTGCGCTGGCTCCTGGGAAGCCGGAACCCAGAGGAGGTGGCTAAAGAAATCATTCAGGGAACAAAGCTAAAAGATTTAGAATTAAGAAAAGCTCTCCTTCAGGCTAAACCGGAAGAGATTTACCTGGTAGATGATAAGATGATCAAACTGGCTCTTCTCTTTGACCCTATCTCCAGAGCCTTCCGCGCGCGTTACGAAAAAGAAGTGGAATCCGTAGAAAATACAAACGGTGGCTTGATTGCCAGAGCCATTTTCCAACTCAAAGGCACTTCTGTCCCGCCCGATGCCACAGGAACATTGCGCTTGAGCTACGGCGTGGTAAAGGGATACCGTGAGGATGGCCGCTGGATTCCCTTCCAGACCAATTTGGCTGGTCTTTATGAAAGAGCTCAGCGATTCGGTTTCCAACCTCCTTATAATCTGCCTGAAAGTTTCCTCCAGAAAAAGAAATCGCTCAACCTGAAAACGCCGTTGAATTTTGTGGCTACCGCTGATTCAATCGGCGGCAACTCCGGTTCTCCCGTGGTCAATGCGCGAGGAGAACTCGTCGGCGTTCTTTTTGACGGCAACATTCAGTCACTCCCTACCCGCTTTGTCTACTCTGACGAACAAGCTCGCTCGGTCATGGTTCATGCTCAGGGAATCATCGAGGCGCTGAGCAAAGTTTACGGCGCCCGGGAGCTGGTGCGCGAGCTTCTCCACTAAATAGCGGGAGACAAAAGGTTCGGGCTTGCAGCCAACTTGGCCATACGCGAAAGTGTTTACAGCGGATAACATTAATTTAATTTGATTCTTCTCCTTCTGGGCAGGATTTGTAGCTTGTGTTGGCTCCAAGCTGCTTCTAGGTGACTTTTTCAGCTTTAAATGATAGGGCTGTTTTCCTGCAACTTCCCTTATTATCAAAAAAGCGCTATCCCAGAAAGGGGGAATTTAATGCTACGACCACCAACCGTTGCCAAATTGGGAAGTAGAAAATCTTTGGGGGGTGTCAGGATCTACCGTAAAATAGATGTTGATATTGAGAAAAAATCCTAAAGAAGGTAGATCCTATAAGTATAACTAATTCCCGCTAAATTGACTTAGGCTGCTTCTTCTGATAAATAATAAGAAATGTACAAGTGGCTCATCTATAAGATATTCGGAACCAAAAACGAGCGCGATTTAAAGAAGCTCCGCCCTTTTGTCTCGGCCATCAACGAGCTTGAGCCGGCCATCCAAAAATTAACTGACCATCAACTTCAAGCTAAAACTGCCGCTTTTAAAGAAAAGCTGAAGCAAGGGGCTTCTCTCGAGGATATTCTCATCGAAAGCTTCGCCGTTGTCCGGGAAGTAGCTCGTCGGACGATAAACATGCGTCATTTTGACGTCCAGCTCATGGGAGGCATCGTCCTCCACCAAGGGAAAATAGCCGAAATGAAGACGGGTGAAGGAAAAACCTTAGTCGCTACCCTCCCCGCTTACCTCAATGCTCTCGAAGGCAAAGGCGTGCACATTGTCACGGTCAACGATTATCTGGCCCGAAGAGACGCCGAATGGATGGGGCCTATCTATAAATTCCTCGGACTGAGCGTCGGCGTCATCCAGCACGAAATGGCTGATTATGACCGGAAAAAAGCCTACCTCTGCGATATAACCTACGGCACCAACAATGAATTTGGTTTCGATTATCTTCGCGATAACATGAAATTCCGTTTAGAGGACATGGTGCAGAGAGGCCACCATTACGCTATCGTTGACGAGGTGGACAGCATCCTCATCGATGAGGCCAGAACACCTCTCATTATTTCTGGCCCAACCGAAGAATCAACCGACCTCTATTTCCGGATTGATAATTTTGTCCGTCGCCTCCAGAAGGATCGTCATTTCAAGGTTGACGAAAAAACCCGCACCGTCTCTCTTCTGGAGGAAGGGGTGGCGGAAGCAGAAAAATTTTTCCGCGTACCCAACCTCTATGACCTGGCCCATATGGACCTGGTGCATCATATCAACCAGGCCTTAAAAGCCCATCATCTCTTCAAACGAGATGTCGATTACATGGTTAAAGATGGCAAGGTGATCATCGTCGATGAATTCACCGGCCGCCTTATGCCCGGTCGCCGTTATAGCGACGGGCTGCATCAAGCGCTGGAAGCCAAAGAAAGGGTTCGCGTTGAGCAGGAATACCAGACCCTGGCCTCGGTGACCTTCCAGAACTACTTCCGCATGTATAAAAAATTGGCGGGCATGACCGGCACAGCCGCTACCGAAGCGGCAGAATTTATGGCCATTTACCATCTCGATGTCGTGGAAATCCCCACCAATAAACCCTTGATCCGGTATGAATATCCCGATGTGGTCTACCGCACGGCCAAAGAAAAATGGGAAGCAGTCGTCGAGGAAATCATCAAAGCTCATCAACAGGGTAGGCCAGTTCTCGTTGGCACTACCTCTATCGAAAAGTCAGAGCATCTCAGCTCCCTCCTGCGCAAACGCGGCATAAAACATGTTGTGCTCAACGCTAAATACCATGAACAAGAGGCCAGGATTATCGCTCAGGCAGGTCGTGTAGGAGCGGTTACCATCGCTACCAATATGGCAGGAAGAGGTGTGGATATTCTTCTTGGCGGCAACCCAGAGTTCATGGCTAAGGAAAACCTGCGCCGCGCCGGGATAGAACCGGAAAAAGCCACCCCCGAACAATGGGAGGAAGCGCTGGCCCAGGCAAAAAAAATAACGGAAGAAGAACACGTAAAAGTGGTGGCCCTGGACGGCCTTTATGTTATCGGGACAGAGCGCCACGAGAGCCGGCGCATTGACAATCAATTACGAGGCCGAGCTGGACGCCAGGGAGACCCGGGAGCTTCCAAGTTTTTCCTTTCCCTCGAGGATGACTTGATGCGCATCTTTGGCAGTGACCGTATATCTGGGTTGATGGCCAGAATCGGGATGAAAGAAGGAGTGCCGATTGAACATCCAATGGTGACCCGGGCTATCGAGAGGGCCCAGAAACAAGTCGAGGCGCAAAACTTCTCCATCCGCAAGCACCTCCTCGAATATGACGATGTCATGAACAAACAAAGAGAAACAATCTACCGGATGAGGCGCGAAATCCTCGAAGGCAAGGACATGAAAGCCTACCTCCAGGAGATTATCGAGAATCTGGTCGATTGGTATCTCGACACCCACGCCAATAAAGAGCGGCCGCCAGAAGATTGGGACCGGGAAGCCCTGCGCCAGGCTATCGGGTCCCAGTTTGGCCTGGATATAGATAAGCTCGGACTCAATTGGGATGAAATAAACTACGAAGAATTAAGGGAAAAGATTCTGGCCGCTCTTTGGAGTATTTACGAGGAAAAAGAAAGACTGCTCTCGGCCGAGAGGATGAGAGAATTCGAAAGAATTATCTTATTGCAAGTCATTGACACCCAATGGAAAGACCACCTTCTGGGCATGGATTATTTGCGTGAGGGAATAGGGCTCCGCGGCTACGGCCAAAGAGACCCTTTAGTTGAATATAAAAAAGAAAGCTTTGACATGTTCCAGGCCATGTTAGACCGGATTGAAGAAGAAGCCATTCGTTACATATTCTTCTTTCAACCGGTGGTGGTGGAAAGAGAAGAAGTGGCCCGACGACCTGCCCCGACCCTTTTCTACGGCGCGCCGGAGCAAGCGACAGAAAGAGCCCCTTCTTTCCGCCGCGAAGCCAGAGCCGTTATTCCCAAGAAAAGAAAAAAAAGATAGCCTAACAATAAATTAAAGGAGGGGATATGCTGGAATCGACTATTCAAGAAGGCCTAACCTTTGATGATGTGCTTATCCTGCCGGCCAAATCAGATGTCCTCCCGGCGGAAGTGGATGTGAGCACCCAGCTTTCCAGGAACATCCGCCTGCCTATTCCTATCCTGAGTTCGGCCATGGACACGGTCACAGAATCAAAAATGGCCATCGCCCTGGCCCAGCAAGGCGGATTAGGCGTCATCCATCGCAACCTGTCGATAGAGCAGCAAGCAGAAGAAGTGGCCAAGGTAAAACGCCATGAAAGCGGGATGATTGTCGACCCCATTACCATGCGGCCCAAAGATAAAATATCCCAGGCCATCGAAGTCATGCGTAAATACAAAATCTCTGGTTTGCCGATTACGGACGAAAATAACCGGCTGGTGGGCATCCTGACCAACCGTGATATCCGTTTTGAGACCCGTTTGGACCTCCCGATTGAGGAAGTAATGACCAAAGAATTGATTACTGTCCCGCTCGGCACCTCGCTCGAAGAAGCGATGAAACTTTTTCATAAGTACAAAATCGAAAAAATCCTGATGGTGGATGAGAATTATCATCTGAAAGGGCTTATCACTTACAAAGATATCCTCAAGCGTATTCAGTATCCTCATGCCTGCAAGGACAATTTTGGCCGCTTGCGGGTGGGCGCTGCCGTGGGCGTTGGCCAGGATGCTCTCGAAAGAGCCGCGGCTTTGGTCGAAGCCAAGGTGGATGTGCTGGTCATTGATACCGCCCATGGCCATTCGCAAAGAGTGATAGACACCATTAAGCTCCTGAGACACAAATTTCCCGAGCAGGAAATCGTGGCGGGAAATATCGCCACCTCCGAAGCCGCGGAAGACCTGATCAACGCCGGGGTTGACGCGCTTAAAGTCGGAGTAGGTCCAGGCTCAATCTGCACTACCCGAGTGGTCACCGGCGCCGGCGTGCCCCAGATCACCGCGATCGGCCAGGTCTTCCGGGTAGCCAAGAAAAAAGGTATTCCTGTAATTGCTGACGGAGGTATTAAATACTCCGGCGATATAACCAAAGCCATCGCGGCTGGAGCCAGCTCAGTCATGTTAGGTAACCTCCTGGCCGGAACAGATGAAGCACCGGGAGAAGTGGTGATCTACCAGGGACGCTCTTATAAAATTTACCGCGGCATGGGTTCTCTCGAGGCCATGAAAGAAGGAAGCCGGGACCGTTATTTTCAGGACACACCAGGCGTACAGAGCAAGCTTGTTCCCGAAGGGATAGAAGGCCGCGTTCCCTATAAAGGGACAGTGGTTAATATCATCCAGATGATGGTGGGCGGGCTGCGTTCAGGTATGGGTTATGCTGGCTGTCGCACGATTCCTGAGCTCCAGGAAAAAGCCAGGTTCATTAAGATTACCGCAGCCGGTCTCCGCGAAAGTCATGTCCATGATGTGGTTATCACCAAAGAGGCACCTAACTACCATCTCGATTGAAAAAAATATTGCCACCCAGGTTGAATTAATTATTTTTTACTCTTCGGTTGACGCTAACTTAAAAAGACACCTAACAAAGGGAAAAATAAGAGGCATTAATTTCGCGTCGTCTTGGTTTCGGTCCTTCCCTCGGTTAAGACCTGAAGGATTTCTAATTCGTCAGCCTCAAACCATATTAAAGAACAGTGATAACATTTATACACAGGAAGAAGATAATGATAGCTATAGGGTTTAACTGCCATCCGCAGCCCGCATTGCGGACAGAAAAAATCTGGTTTAGACACAGGATGTTTTTTCAGCCATCCCAAAGAGACCCATTTGCCCTTCAGTTCTTTGGCCTTCTCTTTCAAACGAGCCGAAAAACCAACTTCCCGGCGGGCTAAAATTTTTTCCATCTCGGCCATGGCCACAAGCTTTCCCCGGCAACTTAAGCAAATCTTTACCGGGACGCCCTCATAATAAGTTTCCACCAATGAAGCCTGGCATCGCGAACATTTATTTTTTAGCCCCGGGGCAACAGTTCGGTGATGATAAAGGTTAAATAAGGCTGACCTGATAGTGGCAAATTCCCCAGCTTTTCCCTCGGTATTTTCCTTTATGTTCTTTACCCAAATCCCAGAGGAAAAAGAAGGCAGCGAGAGCAAGGACGACAAAGAATAAGGCCCGCTCCACTCACCGCCACCCGTCTTCACCAGCCAGGTTTTTTCTTCTTCCCGCCTTGATGGATAGAATGCGCCAGGCCCTTCGCTCAAACCGCCTGGCTCTTTCTCTTTTATTTCTTCTTCCGATTTAACCACGATTCTGGCTTTCTCCCGATTTTCCTCCTGTTCCTTTATCTCCTGAACCAGCTCGGCCATCGACTTGTGAGCCATGGTGCTCAACATTTTTAAGCGGGTGGTAGCGGGTGGATGGGTGTTAAACAACTTACTCCAAAAGTTTTCGCTAATTTCCCTGGAGTCGGGCGGGACCAGAAAAAGAGGCGTATAAAGGCTGAAATCTCCCAGGAAAGAATTGGCTACCTGCGCCTTATATATAACTCGCGCCAGAGCCATCGGGTCACGCGAAAGTTCGACTGCCGTAGCATCAGCCAGAAGTTCTCGCTGTCTGCTGACCAGGGTGCTAAGAAAAGAAATTAAGGCCAAAGAAAACCATCCAGCTAAATAGAGCAAGGGATGAGCTGTTTCCTTGGAGGAGCGTCGCCTCAGGATATCAACAACCTGGTCCTCCCTCTCCCTTTCCAGAAAACTGACTAACTGGTCATAAAAACTTATCACACTGCAAATCATAGTTAAAAGATGGGTATCGCCTCGCTGAATATGAGCTATCTCATGGGCTACCACCGCTTGCAGCTCATCGCGGCTCACCTCCGCCAGCAGCCCCTCGGTTACGCCGACGCAGGGCCGGTTATCCCGGTCGATAAGAGAAAAAGAGTTGAGATTCAACGAAGGAATGATGTAACCCCTGACCACAGGGAGACCTGAGGAAAGCTTCATCTCTTCCAGCACATTCTGGAAGGTAAGATGATACCGGTCTTTAAGCTGGGGAGGGTAAGCTTGGAGTCGGCGGAGGATAAAATTGGCTCCCTCTTTTTTCGCCTGGAAAAAATTAGCCAATGTCAGGGCAGATGTTACCAGCAAAACGGCGAATAAATATTTGATAAAAAAGGGATTATCCCAAAAATTCCAACCCGGGATAAAAAGACCAACGCCGAAGAGCAAAGTAGCGGAAATGACGCCGGTGGTGAGGAGATAGAAAAGAAAAAGAAGGAAAAAAAGGAAAAAAGAAATCCTTCTTTGCTTCCGAATAACTTCCCAAAATACCGGCAAGGCTACAGGAGACATGACCCTTCCGCCATTTAACGAATTTCAGCCACCCTGTTTCCTTCCTTTAGAAGCACAACCCGCGGGGAGTAATACTCTACTTCTTCTTCATCTAATATTGCATAGGCTACAACAATGAGCTTATCTCCCTGTATAGCCTTATGAGCTGCTGCGCCGTATATACCGCAGATTCCCGAACCTTTTTCCCCTTTGATTAAATAAGTAGAAAACCTTGCGCCCGTAGTTATATTGTAAACATGCACTTTTTCAAAGGGAAGTAAGCCCGCCGCCTGAATTAATTCCTCATCCAGGCAAAGACTACCCTCATAATCAAGCTTCGTCTCGGTTACCGTCAAGCCATGGAGCTTAGCCCTTAAAAAAATCCTTTTCATGTCTTACTCCTTCTTTTCTGGCAGTAAAAGATTGTCGATGAGACGAGTCTGGCCACAATAAACAGCAACCGCAATCAAGGTTGGCCCGGAAATTTCTTTTAGCGGGGTGAGCTTCTCTGGGTCGACGATTTCCAGGTAATCGATTCTCAGGAAAGGCTCAGAAGCAATTATTTCTTCCATCTTCCCCTTGATCACTTCCACCCTCTTTTCTCCCTGCGCAATCAACCGAGCCGCTTCGTTCAAGCTTCGGGGAATAGCCAGGGCTGATTGTCTTTCTTGAGGCGAAAGATAAGTGTTGCGGGAGCTCAAGGCCAGGCCGTCGGCATCCCGCACAATGGGTAAAACTCTTATTTTTATCTCCAGGTTAAGGTCCCGAACCATCCGCTCGATAATCACTGCTTGCTGGGCGTCTTTCTGGCCAAAATAGGCCAGATCAGGCGAGACAATATGAAATAATTTTAAAACTACGGTGGCTACCCCGCGGAAGTGACCGGGCCGACTGCGGCCACAGAGCCCCTCTTGAAGCCGGGTTACTTCCACATAAGTCTGGTAATCAGGGGGATACATCTCCTCCGCGGCAGGAACAAAAAGAAAATCCACCCCTTCCCTGGCCAGCAAGCTTTTATCCCGCTCCAGGTCGCGGGGATAACGATGAAAATCCTCTTTCGGGCCAAACTGGATGGGGTTAACGAAAATACTGACTACAGTCACGTCTGCCTCTTTTTTCGCTGCCCTCACCAGGCTCAAATGGCCTTCATGAAGATAGCCCATGGTGGGCACGAAACCAATTTTCTTTCCTTCCAGCCGCAGAGACTTAACCACTTCCTTCATGCGGCTAATGGTTTCGATTACTTCCATAGTTTCTTCTCCTTCCCTTTGATAATCCTTTAGCTCCAAGCAAATCTGAACTATTACCTGGATGAAGGAGATAGCTTTTTATTTTTTCTAAGCTTGTTCAAGTTTCTGGCTAAGGATGGTTTCAGGTGGTAAGAGTGTTCCTGGTCAGGATACTTCCCTTCGCTTACTTCACGCGCATAACCTTCGAGAGCGTGGCGGATAATTCCCGCCAGGTCAGCATATTTTTTAACAAATTTAGGAAGCGCCCCATCCGTTAACCCTGCCAGGTCGTGGAAAACAAGAATCTGGCCGTCACAGAAGCGACCGGCACCAATGCCAATGGTCGGCACTTTTACTTCGTCCGTAATCAGTCGCGCTAATTCTTCGGGGATACACTCGAGAACCAGAGAAAATACTCCGGCCGCTTCCAAACTCTTAGCTTCAGTGAAGATTCGGCGAGCATCTTCCCACTCGCTTCCTTGCAAACGGTACTGGCCGAAGCGATGAATTGACTGCGGCGTAAGCCCGATATGACCCATTACCGGAATTTCTGCTTCCACTAAGGCTTCGATAACTCTTAGCCGATGGCTGGTTGCTCCTTCAAGTTTGACCGCTTTAGCTCCCGCTTCCTTTAAAAAACGGGAGGCGTTGCGGATGGTGTCTTCAGCCGAAAGGTGGAAAGAAAAATAAGGCATGTCCGCCACTAAAAGAGCTCTTTTTACCGCTCGAGCTACGGCCCGCGTGTGATGGAGCATCTCCTCCATAGTCACGGGCAAGGTTGTTTCATAGCCCAGGACAACCATGCCCAGAGAATCGCCTACCAGGATAAGGTCAATTCCCGCTTCCTCCGCCAGCCTGGCCGTCGGAAAATCATACGCGGTAACGGCCACTATTTTTTGACCGGAGGCTTTTTTAGCGCGGAGAGAAGGAATGGTCACCGGGATGATTTTTTCTTGAGACATGTTTCATCCTTTCTCCCCATCTCGCCTGATAAATCGAGATTGAGGTAAAGTCTTTTTTCTTAAGGAGAATATTATCCCCGAGTTGGCTTTTTTTGTCCATAGCTTGAGGGCACGTAGTAAAGATGGCCTTTTTTCAGGTTTTTGATCTGACGAATAATATCTCCGATTTCTGTCTCGTCCGTCAAATCGAGCTCGTCGGATTTAATCACCAGCAGCGGCGTGGCTTGGTAATTAAAGAAGAAATAGTCAAAAGCTTGCAGTAAATTGCTCAGGTATTTTTCGGTAATGTTTTTTTCTAATTCAGTCCCCTCCCGGGCAATGCGTTTAAGCATCGTCGGCAGAGAGATCTGAAGATAAATAGTTAAATCAGGTTTCGGCACTCTTTCTGCCAGGATGGCAAAAATCCTCTCGTAGACAATTAACTCGTCATCGGTAAGGGTCTGGTAGGCATAGATTTTATCCTTTTCAAAAAGATAATCGCTGATAACTCTTTCGGCAAAAAGCTCGCGTTGAGCTATCATTATTTGTTGATGGTAACGGTTAATCAGAAAGACAAGTTGAGCCAGAAAAGCGGCGCCTTCTTTTTCTTCGTAGAAATCCCGCAGATACGGGTTTTCCCGATGGTCTAAGATGACCCGACCGCCGAGAACACGGCCGAGAACTTGAGCAAAAAGGGTTTTATGACTATGGGGCACTCCTTCAATGGCAATGTGATGAAACGGGATTTCTTCTTTCATCCTTTCCTGACCCGCGGCGGGCTACGACTCTTCTTTTTTAGCTGGAACTACTATCCACGCAATGCAATAAAAAATAAGCATGGGGACCAGAGCGGTGATCAAAGTAATGGCCACAAAAATTAAACGGACCAAGGAAACATCCACATCAAAATAATCCGCCAATCCAGCACATACCCCGCCGATCATCCTGCCGCTCAGAGCCCGGGTTAGCTTCTTAGCCATTGCCTCCCCTCCTTTTATAATTTCAATTTTTTAAGCCTGCCTTCCAATTTAAGCTCGTCTTCTCGAGCTTTTTTCCTCCACTCAAAAGGCTAAGCATTATGAATCATCCTTTTTACGATAATTCTTTCACGTGTCGTGGCTTTTTTCTCCAAACACCTTTGTTTTAAGGATAATTATTATACATAAAAGATATTTTTTCATCATCCAGTTTATGAAGACGAAGACTTTTTAGGCGGGAATAATAGGTCACTTCTACCGTAAAATAAACCAAATTGATTTTAAAGGAGATACAGCCAACGTGGTCTAATGCTTCTTGCACCATCAATGTTTAAGTAAAATATGCTTCGGTGGACAACATCCAGAAAGTAGCCCATCTCCGTATTACGTATGCCTCGGGAGCTTTAGCCTCGAGCTCATTTTTAATTTTTACGTCTTGGCTAATATTATTTGACTTTTCCCCAGGCTTAAAATAAAAAAATCTTTCCACCCAGGGAGGAAAAAAATGGCCACCCAATCATTTACTTATGGTCTGGATATTAACCAAATCATGGAAAAAGCAGCGCAGGCAGCCGAGGCCATGCGTGAGCTTGGCCAGGAAGAAACAGATAGAATCGTTGAGCGGGTCGCAGAGGCTGCTTTCCTGGCCCGAGTTGATTTAGCCAAAATGGCTGTTGAAGAAACTGGTCTCGGCCGCTGGGAAGACAAGGTCATCAAAAATGTCCTGGCGAGTAAATTAACGTATGAAGAGATAAAAAATATTCCTACAGCCGGCGTAATAGCCGTAGATAGAGAAAAGGGTATCATCGAAATCGCCGAGCCGATTGGCCCAATAGTGGCTCTAACGCCTATTACCAACCCGACCTCCACGGTGATCTTTAAGATTTTAATTTCCCTTAAAGCTCGTAACACAATCATCATCCGGCCGCACGGAGCCGCTAAAAAATGCTCCACCGAAGCAGCGCGCATCTGTTATGAAGCTGCTCTGGCCGCAGGGGCCCCAGAGAATTGTGTCCAGTGGATTAAATTCTCTTCGCGAGAAGAAGTGGCGGCTCTGATGAGTCATCCCAGGACTGCCTTAGTTATGGCCACTGGTTCGGTGGAGGTTGTCCGGGCTGCTCTGGCTTCACGAAAACCAGTTATCGGTATCGGACCCGGAAATGTACCTGTTTTTGTCGACTCGAGCGCTGACTTAGCTTCTGCCGCGGAGGCCATCATCGCCTCCAAAACCTTTGACTACGGTTCAGTCTGTGCCAGTGAACAGGCGCTCATTGTCCTTCGCTCCTCGGCAGAGGCGGTTTTAGACGAATTTAAAAAAAGAGGAGCTTATCTTCTGTCGGAGGAAGAAATAAAAAAGCTCGAGCCGATAGCCTACAACAGTCAAGAAGGAACCATGCGCGTAGAAGTTATCGGTCAGCCAGCAACGAAGATTGCCTCGATGGCCGGTTTTTCTGTTCCCCGGGAGACTATCTTGCTCATCGCGCCTTTAACAGAAATCGGGCCGCCGGCGCCATTATCCCTTGAAATCCTGGCGCCTATTCTTGCTTTTTATATCGCGGAAGACGAAGCCAAGGCCATGGAAATAGCCCAGCTCATCCTTCATCAGGGCGGGCTCGGTCATACAGCCAGTATCTTTTCTAATAATCCAGCCCAAATAGCTCGCTTTGCGCGACAGATGCGCGTCGGCCGGATTTTGGTGAACACGCCCGCTTCCTTAGGAGCCCTGGGCGGCACCTTTAACCATCTTTCACCGTCGCTTGTCTTAGCCTGCGGTCATGCAGCCGGCAATAACACGATGGATAATATTTCCGTAAACCATCTTTTTAACCGGAAACGCCTGGCTGAGCCGCATCTGAGTCCCTGGTTTCGTCCGGAACTGCGGCCGCTTTATTTAGATCAATCATTAACCCTGGAAAAGCTTAATTCTCTGGTCAAAACTTGAAGCTTCCAGCCAAAGCCTATCATATGTGGTCAAAATAAAAAGGCCGGCTTTTCCCCACCAAATCTTATTGGCCAACGCTCTCCAACAAAAAAAATTTTGTCTCCTTTTGCTTTGCGTGTATCTTGATCAATCTGACCGCTAAAAGTTTAAAAGGCAAAAGTTTAAATTAATAAGCAAAACAAAAATCGGGTTAAAAAAATAAAAAATGTCCTGGGAAGAAAAGCAGAATATGTGATAAGCTATTTATTAATTAACCATAAGGAGGTCTGGATGAATAGGTATTTTTCTCCTGATTCTTTTAACCTCCCCCGCCTTCGCTTTAGCTTGCTTCGAGGAGTAATTATCGGTGTTTTGATCCTGGTTTTGATCGCCAGTTCGATTTACCAAATAAGCCCGGAAGAGTTGGGGGTCATCCTTCGTTTCGGCCAATTTGTGCGTACCGCATCGCCTGGCCTTCATTTTAAGCTTCCGCTGGGCATGGAAAGGCTCATTCGTGTCCCTGTTCAGAGACAACTTAAGCTGGAATTTGGTTTTCGTACAGCCCGTCCTGGCATTAGGTCTGAGTATCAAGTGACGCCCGAGACGGCCAAAGAAAGTATCATGTTGACGGGTGATTTGAATGTCGTCGTCGTGGAATGGATTGTGCAGTACAAAATTAAAGACCCCTATAATTATCTTTTCAAAATGAGGAATGTTGTCGAAACCTTCCGTTATTTAAACGAAGCGGTGGTGCGCCGGATTGTCGGGGATAGTTCCGTGGACGAGGTGCTGACCATAGGCCGAACCCGGATTGCTAACGAAGCCAAGGAAGAACTGCAGATGCTCTGCGACCTTTATGAAATTGGGATTGATGTTAACCAGCTCATCTTCCAGGATGTCAACCCGCCGGATGCTGTTAAACCATCCTTTAACGAAGTCAACGAAGCGCTCCAGGAGAAAGAAAGGAAGATCAACGAAGCCTGGTCAGACTATAATCAAGAAATACCGCGAGCCGAGGGCGAAGCAGAACAGATGATCCGCGCTGCTGAGGGCTACGCTACCGAAAGAATAAACCGCGCGCTGGGCGATGCCGCGCTATTCGCTTCTGTCTACAAGGAATATGCGCGCGCGCCGGCGGTTACGCGTAAGCGCCTCTACCTGGAAACTCTGAACGAGGTTCTGCCCCGTGTGAAGAAAAAGGTCGTTATCGACGAAAAAACCAAAAACCTCTTGCCTCTTCTTAACCTGGGTGAGGAGGTGAAAAAATGAAGCGGCCTCTCTTTAACCTTCTCGTCTTAGCCGGGGTGATAATTGTTTTGCTGGTGTTAGTCGATGCCATCTATATCGTTTCGGAAACGAACCAGGTAATTATCACCCAGTTTGGTGAACCGATCGGCGGGGCTGTGACTTCACCCGGGCTGCATCTTAAAGCTCCTTTTATCCAGAAAACCCATTACTTCGAGAAACGCTGGCTCGAATGGGATGGAGACCCTAACCAGATTCCAACCCGGGATAAAAAATACATCTGGGTGGATACTTATGCTCGCTGGCGAATAAGCGACCCCCTGGTTTTTTTCCAACGAGTCCGCGATGAACGCGGCGCTCAGTCCAGACTCGACGATATCATCGACGGGGAAACACGCAATACTATTGCTAAGTTTGACCTGATTGAGGTGGTGCGCTCCTCCAACCGGGAATTCGAGGTCACCGAAGAAACTCTGCGGACGGAAGTGAGTGAAGCGGTAGGACAAATTCAAGTAGGCAGAGACAAAATTGCTCAGATGATTCTGGCCAGCGCTTCCCGGATTACCCCGCAGTTCGGTGTGGAACTAAAAGATGTACGCATTAAAAGAATCAATTATGTCGACGAAGTTCAGCGCAAAGTTTTTGACCGCATGATTGCTGAAAGAAAAAGAATCGCCTCCAAATATCGTTCCGAAGGCGAAGGCCGTAGCGCAGAAATCAGGGGAGAAAAAGAGAAGGAATTAAAGCGCATCCAATCCGAAGCCTATCGGAAAGCACAAGAAATAAAAGGTAAGGCTGATGCCGAAGCGACGCGAATATATGCCCAGGCATATAATCTTGACCCGGAATTCTACCAGTTGCTTAAAACCCTGGATGCCTACCGGACCAGTTTCGACAGCGAAACCTGGTTAATAATTTCTCTGGATAACGAGTTTCTCAAATTTCTGCGTACGCCAGAAAGAAGATAAAATTTTGTCGGTGTAGATGATTTATGAGTAAAATGAAGCCAAAAGATTCGCTTGCCTCATGAAGGTCAAAGAGATAATCCATTACCTGGCGGAACTGGCCAGGGCGCATCAGACTTTTTGGCAATGGCTGAGTTTAAGCTCGCTCTTCTTCTTTTTAGCCACACCTTTCCTGGTTATTTTTGTGCTCATTAAGCTACCCGCAGATTACTTCGTTCACGCCGGGCGACGCAGATCCCAGGCTTTTCATCGTTTTCCTGTCGTCTGGCTTATTTTTCTCGTCCTAAAGAACCTGCTGGGCTTTCTGCTTGTGGTGGCAGGTTTTATGCTCCTCTTCCTCCCAGGTCAAGGGTTTCTGACTATTTTGATCGGGTTAATGCTGATTAATTTTCCCGGAAAGCATCGCCTGGAAAGGCTTATTCTTAGCAAGCCAGGGGTAAGAGAAAGGATCAACCAGCTCCGGAAGCGTTTTCATCAGCCGCCTCTTCAGTTTTAAAGCTTGAAAAAAGCGGGGCAGCAAAGAAGCCAGCAAGAAAATTAGATAAAGCCACAAAAACATGAAAGGCTTCTTGCGCCGCATACTCTTCCACTACCTGATGCTCAAGCAGCAGGAATAAAGAATTAATAGCCAGAAAAGCAAACCATCATTTTTTGTCTTTGTTATAATATGTAACATGAGTCAAGAAAAATGTTTTGATTTTTTCCACCCACGAAAAATGCTTCGAGCTAAAAACTCACGGCTTAAATACTCTTTATTTGTTTTTCTGGTAAT
>FWPV01009473.1_pt1 | contig 16469 bp, 14 predicted proteins | sample 2228371 | NCBI WGS metagenome assembly FWPV01 (sample SAMEA103939776, study PRJEB20133) | metagenome | reverse complement strand
CGGCATCAGCAGGCGCAGAATCTCCTGCGCCGCCACCGGAATCTTCGTTCCGGGACCGAACACCGCCGCCACCCCGGCGTCGAAGAGGAACTGGTAGTCCTGCTGCGGGATGACCCCGCCGACGACCACGAGGATGTCCTCGCGCCCCAGCTTCCTCAGCTCCTCGATCACGGCCGGCACGAGCGTCTTGTGGCCAGCGGCCAGGCTCGACACGCCCAGGATGTGCACGTCGTTCTCCACGGCGTTCCGAGCGGCCTCCTCCGGCGTCTGGAACAGCGGGCCGATGTCCACGTCGAACCCGATGTCCGCGAACGCCGTGGAGATCACCTTCGCGCCGCGGTCGTGGCCGTCCTGGCCCATCTTGGCGACCATGATCCTTGGACGACGCCCCTCCAGACGAGCGAACTCGTCGGCCATCGCTCGGGCCTTCTGGAACTCGTCGTCGTTCGCGGCTTCGGAGGAGTACACGCCGGACACGCTGGCGATGTTCGCCGTGTAGCGACCGAACACCTTCTCCATCGCCATGCTGATCTCGCCCAGCGTGGCCCGCGCCCGGGCCGCCTCCACGGCCAGCTCCAGCAGGTTCCCCTCGCCTGTCTCGGCGCACTTCGTGATGGCGTTGAGCGCGGCCTCGACGCGCGCCGCATCGCGGGTGGCCTTAACCTGGTTGAGCCTGCGGATCTGGTTCTCCCGCACCGCCGTGTTGTCGACCTCCAGGACCTCGATCGGCTCCTCGCGGTCCAACCGATAACGGTTGGCGCCGACGATGACGTCGCGGCCGGTGTCGATGAGCGCCTGCCTGCGGGCCGCCGCCTCCTCGATGCGGAGCTTGGGCAGGCCCTGCTCGATGGCCTTCGCCATGCCGCCGAGCTCCTCGACCTCCTGGATCAGGGCCCAGGCGCGCCGCGCCAGCTCGTGGGTGAGCCGCTCCACCGTGAACGAACCGCCCCAGGGGTCCACCACGCGGCAGATGCCCGTCTCCTCCTGCAGGAAGATCTGGGTGTTGCGGGCGATGCGCGCAGAGAACTCCGTCGGCAGGGCGATCGCCTCGTCGAGCGCGTTGGTGTGGAGCGACTGCGTGTGCCCCATCGCCGCCGCCAGCGCCTCGATGCAGGTTCGGGCCACGTTGTTGAACGGGTCCTGCTCGGTCAGGCTCCAGCCCGACGTCTGGCTGTGCGTGCGCAGAGCCATCGACTTCGGGTTCTTCGGGTTGAACGACTTCACGATCTTCGCCCAAAGCAGCCGGCCGGCCCGCATCTTGGCGATCTCCATGAGGTGGTTCATACCGATGCACCAGAAGAAGCTGAGGCGCGGGGCGAAGTCGTCGATGGCGAGGCCGGCGTTGATCCCGGCGCGCAGATACTCCAAGCCGTCCGCCAGGGTGTAGGCCAGCTCCAGATCCAGCGTGGCGCCGGCCTCCTGCATGTGGTAGCCGCTGATGCTGATGCTGTTGAACTTCGGCATCTTCTGGGCGCAGTAGCGGAAGATGTCCGAGATGATCCGCATCGACGGCTGGGGCGGATAGATGTAGGTGTTCCGGACCATGAACTCTTTGAGGATGTCGTTCTGGATGGTTCCGGACAGCTTCTCCGTCGCGACGCCCTGCTCCTCGGCGGCCACGATGTAGAACGCCATGACCGGGATCACCGCCCCGTTCATGGTCATCGAAACGGACATCTGGTCCAGCGGGATCTGATCGAAGAGGATCTTCATGTCCTCCACGGTGTCGATCGCAACCCCGGCCTTGCCGACGTCGCCGACCACGCGCGGGTGGTCGGAGTCATAGCCGCGGTGGGTGGCCAGGTCGAACGCCACCGAGAGGCCCTTCTGTCCGGCCGCCAGGTTGGCGCGGTAGAACGCGTTGGAGTCCTCCGCTGTGGAGAACCCGGCGTACTGGCGGATGGTCCAAGGCCGGAGGGCATACATCGTGGAGTACGGGCCGCGCAAATACGGCGGAATGCCGGCCGCGTAGTCCAGGTGCTCCACGCCCTCCAGGTCGGCGGGGATCGAGAACGGCTGGACCAGAATCCCCTCGGGGCTCAGCCACGGTTCGCCGCGATCGGCCGGGGCGGTCCACCTCGGCTCGGGCAGATCCAGTTCCAAGTTCGCGAAATCGGGTCTCATGGTTCAGGCTCTCTCCTTGGCAGCGGTCGGGCAAAGCCGGTCGCGGAAGGCGCGCAGCGTGTCCAGGGCGTTGGACCGCACGTGCACGAACTCATCGAAGCCCGCTTGGCGCAGCGTCTCCACGATCTCCTGCGGGTAGCCCGCGAGCACCAGCAACGGCCGCGGATCGGTCTTGGCGACCGCCTCGGCCAGCTGCGGGCCGTAGGTGGCGTACTCCTCATCGCTGCTGCACAGCACCACGGCGTCGGCGCCGTTCTCCAGGGCGTCGCGCAGCCCCTCCTCGACGTCCGTCGAGCCGGGCCCCTCGACGATCTGGAAGCCTGCGCACCCGAGCAGATTCAGCACAAAGTTGGCCCGGGCCTTGCGCATCGCGAGGTTCCCGATGGTCAGCAGATACACGATCGGACGCTTCGCCCCGTCGCGCACCGCGCGCTCGACGCTCAGCCGGACCTCCTCGAACGGCTCGGCCGCCCGGTAGGGCCGAAGCGGCTCGAACGTCGGCGCGTCCGGAACGCCGGGAAGGGTCGCCGGCTTCGGCTCGAGCCGCGCCAGCTGATCCAGCATCGTCTCCTTCAGGTTCGGGTAGTTGTTGGTGCCCACCAGCACGATGCGCCTCTGGGCAACCTGCTGGTCCTTCTCCGCCCGCGCCTCGGCGACGCGCTTCTGGATCGTGCCCGCCTCCAGGGCCTTCAAGCAGCCGCCCTCGGCCTCGATCTCTTGGAAGAGTCGCCAGGCTTGGTGCGCCAGCTGGTCGGTGAGCCACTCGACGTAGTAGCTGCCGCCGGCGGGGTCCAGCACCTTTCCGAGCCTGGCCTCCTCGCGCGCCAGGATCTGCGTGTTGCGCGCCAGCCGCTGGGCGAAGTCGCTGGGGGACTCGTACGGCATGTCGAACGGCGTCACCGAGATCGAGTCGGCGCCGCCGATCGCGGCCGCCAGCGTCTCCGTCGTGGCCCTCAGCAGGTTCACGTACGGATCGAACACGGTCTTGTTCCACAGGCACGTTCTGGCGTGCACGGGCGCGCGCCGCAGCTCCTCGGCAAGGCCGAAGCCGGCGGTCATTCGGTCCCACAGCACCCGCAGGGCGCGCAGCTTGGCGATCTCGAAGAAGAAGTTCGGCCCGATGGAGGCCTCCAGCCGCAGGGTCAAGGCCACCGCGGCCGGGTCGTCGGTCGAGGCGAGGTACTCGGCCCCGGCGGCGAGGGCGAACGCGAGCTCCTGGACCGTCGTGCCGCCGCTCTCCAGGATCCATCCCGAGTGGATTTCCAGAGCCTTCACCTTCGGCAGCCGCTGGGCGGCGTTCAGGTGCGCCCTCAGGTCCTGCCGGAAGTCGTCCAGACCCTTGAACGCGCGGGTGCCCAGAGCGAGGTCCGCGATCGGATCGAAACCGATCGCCCCCCTCACCGACGCCGGGTCGAATCCGAGGCGCTCCACCTCGCTGGCGAACCAGACCGCCACCTGATCCGAGAGGCAGCCGGTCTCCCAGTCCACCGGGGCGGCGACCGGATCGATGCCGTCCAGCGCCCTCGCCAGATCCGAGGCGGTCTGCAGGTACACGCCGTGGCATCCGCCGGCGACGGGCATCGTCACGAACGCCACGCTTTCGGCGCCGCGCATCAGCGCATCCTTCGCTTGGCGGTTGGCCTCGGCGGGATCCTGCGCGCACACGTCCTGCCGGATCGTCCAGCCCAGCCTCCCGGCTTCCGTCCCGCGGGAGTAGGGCTCCTCTCCGGGCAGGCTGGCCCACAGCGCCTGGATCGCCGAAACATCCTCCTTCCGGAAGAACGGCTTGACGCGGATCCTCTCGGGGCTCTTCCAGACGAGCTTCTTGTCGAAGTCGGCGCCCTTCAGGTCCTTCTGGATCTCCGCGATCCAGTCCTCGGTCGGTACCGGCGGGAACTCCTCGAACAGCTTCTCGGGAACGTTGCTGCAGTCGCTCATCGTCTCATCCTTTCGTGCTGGGATCCTCCACGATCTCGTAGAGCACTCCGAACGGGGCGTCCTCTCTGGACTTCGGATGGATGAAGAAGATCGTCGTCCCGCGGGAACCCGGTCCGGGCGCATCCGAAGTCATGCGGAACCCCTTGGCCTTCAGGGCGTCGAAGGCCGCCTGCGCGTTCCGCACCCGGAAGGCGATGTGCTCCACGCCCCCGCGGCCGTCTCTCTTGGCGATGGCCTTGGCGACGGGGGAATCGTCCGAGGTCGGCTCCAACAGCTGGATGAGGTTCGGTCCCTCGCCGATCTGCAGCAGGACCTCGCGAACGAGGTGCGGCGCGGGAACTTCCTCGCGGTGCAGCACCTGGAACCCTAGCATCTCGTAGGCGGCCACCATCGCGTCCAGCTGTCCCGCCGGAACCGAGATCGCCACGTGGTCGATGAAAAGGAACCCTGGAATCTCCTCGGGTCTAACAGCCTGATGCTCACTCATCGTGCAAACCTCCGGACCCTGCCGAGGGGTCCTGATCGGGGCTCCCCATCGGAGAGGAATCCCTCTTTGTGGAGTCGGCCCGTCCAAGGACGGGCCGACTTCTAGCTCACTCCGCCTCGTCCAACTCGACGAGCGCCTGATTGACCTTGACGGCGTCGCCCGGCTTGACGTGCACCGCCTTCACCGTGCCGGCGAAGGGCGCCTGGATGTTGGTCTCCATCTTCATCGCTTCGATGATGATGAGGGTCTGATCGGCCTCCACCTTCTGCCCAGGCTCCACCAGCACCTTCCAGATGTTTCCGGCAAGCGGACTGGTCACCGTGCCTTTTCCGGCGGGTGCGGCGGGCGCGGCCGGTCTGGGGGCCGCCGGGGCGGGTCCACCGCTGCGCGCCGACCGACCCGCGGAGGACCTCCTCGCCGTCGGCCCGGGCGGCAGGGGCATGTAGAAGTCCTCCGCGCCCTCGACCACCTCGACGGTGACCTCGTACGTCTTGCCTTCGACTTCGACTTTCAGCTTCATCGTTTCTTCCCTCTTGACGGCGTCACCAGTCCTGCGAGAAGCGCAGGTGGGAGCGCTGGATCGAGATGCGGCCCTGGGTGCCCCACAGGTTGGTGTGGCCCGGCTGGACGATGGCGATGTCGCGGATGCGCACCGGCTTGCCGAACACGGTCGCCAGAGCGGCGAAGATCACCGCCAGATGCTCCTCGGGCACCTCGTCCTTCTGGGCCCGCGCATCCGCCTTCGCCTCCGCAGGCTTCGGGGCCTCGGCAACGGCCGCGGCGGCGGCCGCCGCCGGAGCGGCCTGCGCCGGACCCATCCGAGCCTGGATGCGGCTCCAGACGCTCTCCGCGATCTCGTCCGCGAGCGGGCCGTCCTTGAGCTGCTCGCGCAACGCTCGGACGACCTCCTCGACGATTTCCGGAACGATCGACTTCAGATCCATGGTGCCTCTCCGCTCAGAGCGGGATCAGACCGTGCTTCTTGCTCGGGCGCATGCCCCGCTTGGTCTCCAGGGCCTCCAAGGCGCGAGCCAGGTAGCGCCTGGTTTCGGCGGGGTCGATGATGTCGTCCACGAGGCCCCGCGAGGCCGCGAGGTACGGGTTGGCGAACTTCTCCCGGTACTCCTGGATCTTCTGCTGACGCATGGCGGCGGGGTCCTCGGCGGCCTTGATCTCCTTGCGGAACACGATCTCGGCTGCGCCCTCCGCACCCATTACGGCGATCTCCGCGCAGGGCCACGCGTACACGCGGTCGGCCCCGAGGTCCTTGGCGCACATCGCCAGGTAGCCGCCGCCATACGCCTTGCGGAGCACCACCGTGAGCTTCGGCACCGTGGCGGCCGAGTAGGCGAACAGCATCTTGGCCCCATGCCGGATGATGCCGCCGTACTCCTGGTCCACGCCGGGCAGGAAGCCCGGAACGTCGACCAGCGTCACCAGCGGGATGTTGAACGCGTTGCAGAACCGGATGAACCGCGCCGCCTTGTCCGACGAGTTCACATCCAGCACGCCCGCCAGAACCTTTGGCTGGTTGGCGATGATGCCGACCGTGTGGCCGGTCAGTCGGCCGAAGCCGATCACGATGTTCTGGGCGTACTTCGGCTGGATCTCCATGAAGTCGCCGTCGTCCACGATCCCGTCGATCACGTCGTGGACGTCGTACGCCTTCTTGGGGTCGTCGGGGATGATGTCCCGCATCGCAGGGTTCGGCGCGACGCTGTACTGGCCCGGGATCGTGGGAGGATCCTCCAGGTTGTTGGACGGCAGGTAGCTGAGCAGGCGCTGGCAGATCTCGATCGCCTCCTGATCGTCCTCGGCCTCGAAGTGCACCACCCCGGAGTAGCCCATCTGGGCGTCCACGCCACCGAGGTCCTCGGCGCTGACCTCCTCGCCCGTCACCTGCTTGATCACCTGCGGACCGGTGATGAACATCTGCGCCTGGCGGGTCTGGATGATGAAGTCGGTGAGCGCCGGGCTGTACGCCGCGCCGCCGGCGCACGGGCCGCAGATCAGCGAGATCTGGGGCACCACGCCGCTCAGCTCGACGTTCGAGTAGAACACCCGGCCGTAGCCGCCCAGACTGTCGACGCCCTCCTGCACGCGGGCCCCGCCCGAGTCGTTGATGAAGATGAACGGCGTGCCGGTCTTCAGCGAAGCCTGCATCGCCTCGACGATCTTGTTGCAGTGGATCTCTCCCGCGGAGCCGCCGAACACCGTGAAGTCCTGGCTCGCGACGTGGACCATGCGGCCGTCGATCTTCGCGGCTCCGGTCACCACGCCGTCGGCCGGCAGCTCCTGCTTCTCCATGCCGAAGTTGGTGCAGCGGTGGCGCGCGAACAGCGAGAACTCTTGGAACGAATCCGGGTCGATCAGTCTCTCCAACCGCTCGCGGGCCGTGAGCTTGCCCTGCTGGTGCTGTTTCTCGATGCGCTCGGGACCGCCGCCCTGATACAGCTTCTCTCTCTTCTCCTGGAGTTCGGCGAGCTTCTCTCTCATACCCATGCGGGTCACCTTCCTGGGGCTCGGCCTCGAAGGGCGCTCCGCGAGCCACGGAGGCACGCGGCCTCCGCGTACTTTCGCTCGGCTCGGCGGACGCATCCGTTCTTTCTAACGAAACGGCCCGTCGCCCGCTCAGCAGGATACCTTGGGGCTTTCGGCCCGCGCTTGGCGGACCGCTACTTTTTAAACCAGAGTTGAATCGCGACGACCAGCAGCAGGACGGCGAACGAGCGACGGAGAGCCGTCTCCGGAAGGCTGAGCGCGAAGCGCGAGCTGAAGAACGAGGCGACGAGGAACCCCGCAACGATCAGGGCCGCGACACGGAGGTCGACGGTCTGCTCCTTCCAGTAATTCAGCAGCGCGGGGAGGCCGATCGGAAGCAGCATGGCTGCAAGCGACGTGCCCTGAGCCTGCTTCTGGCTGAAGCCGAGCAAGAAGATCATCGCGGGGATCATCACGATGCCTCCTCCAATGCCGAACAGACCTGCCAGGGCTCCCGCCGCCAAGCCGATCACAACCGCAACCACCGTTTCGACCATGGTTCTACGGATTATGTCGCCGCGCAGGATTCCGGCCCTCCTCCGCCGAAAACGTCGGACATGACGCGAGTGGGACTCCTGGGCGTGGGCGGCATGGGTTCGGTGCACGCCGCCCAGTACGCGAAGATGCCGGACGTCGAGCTGCGGTTCTTCGACCCCCGACCCGAGCAGGCGGAGCGGTTTCAGGCTCGGTTTCCGTTCGACCAGTGCCCCTCCGAGGACGAACTGATCGCCTGGGCCGACGTGGTGGACGTCTGCACGCCGACGGACACGCACCTGCACCTCGGCCGGAAGGCGATCGCCGCGGGCAGGGCGCTCCTGATGGAGAAGCCGCTGTGCCGCACCCTGGAGGAGTGCTCCGAGCTGATGGAGGCAGCCGAGAAGGCAGGGGTCCCTGCCATGCCCGCGCAGGTGGTGCGGTTCTTCCCGGAGTACGCCGCCGCCAAGCGGATGCTGGATTCGGGCGCGGTCGGTGACGTGGCCGCCGCGAGGCTGCGCCGGGGAGGCGGCGCCCCGACCGGCGTCGACGGCTGGTTCATGGACCATTCGCGCTCCGGAGGGGTCTTTCTGGATCTCGCCATCCACGACTTCGACTGGATCCGCTGGGCGATCGCCGACGTCGAAACCGTCTTCGCGAAGTCACTGAAGGCCAACGTGGGGCACGGTCCCGACTACGGCCTGGCCACGCTCACGCTGGAGAACGGGGCCGTCGCGCACGTGGAGGCGACGTGGATGGACCCCAGCGGCTTCCGCACCACGTTCGAGGTCTGCGGATCCGGCGGGATGATCCACCACGACAGCCGCTTGGCGCCCTCGGTGCGGGTCCACAGGGAGGGAGGCTCGACGGCAGAAGCTCCCTTGGCGCCGCACGACGATCCGTACTTCCTCGAGATCCGCGGGTTCTTGGAGGCTGTCCGCGGCGGGGCCCAACCGCCGGTTTCCCTCGCCGACGGGTTCCTCGCGTGCTCCATCTCGCTCGCGGCGCTGCAATCGGCCCAGACGGGGTTGCCCGTGCGGCCCTCCAGGCCGTAAAACGAGTTTGGTGGAGATCAGGCGCGAGCCGGAGCAGACGGAGCTGGAACGTTGGATCGGCGAGTTTCTGGCGAACCTCGCGAGCCGCCGCTCCCCCCAAACCGTCAGGGCGTACGGCGCGGACCTGCGCCAGCTGGCCGAGACTCTGGGCGGTCAGCCCGACTTCTCGCCTGAGAAGCTGCGCCACCACCTGCGCAGCCACGGGTCTTCGGCCACCACGCGCGCCCGCAAGCTGTCGAGCCTCAGGGCGTTCGTGCGGTACCTCGTTCGAACAGGGCGGTTGGACCGCGACCCCACCGAGACCTTGGAGGCTCCCTATCGGCGGAAGCGCCTGCCGAAGGTGCTGACCCAGCAGCAGACCTTCGCGCTGCTCGACCAGCAGCATCCCAGCCGCACGCCCCTGCGCGACGCCGCGATCCTCGAGCTGATGTACGGCGCCGGACTGCGAGTGAGCGAGGCGGTCGGCGTCGACCTGCCCAACCTTGACCTCGAGGGAGGCCAGTTGCGTGTCGTCGGCAAGGGAAACAAAGAACGCGTCGCGTTCTTCGGTGAGGCTTGCCGGTCGGCCCTGCGTCGCTACCTGGAGCAGGAGCGGGTGAAGCCGACCGAAGGCTCGCCCCTGTTCACCAACGCCCAAGGCAAGAGGCTGACCACGCGAACCGTGCAGAACATCGTGAAGCGTTGGGCCGCCCAGGCCGGACTCCCCCCGAACACCTCCCCGCACACGCTGCGGCACAGCTTCGCGACCCATCTGCTCGACGGCGGCGCCGACCTGAAGACGGTCCAGCAGCTGCTCGGCCACGAGTCGCTGGCGACCACGCAGATCTACACGCACATCAGCGTGGATCGGCTCCGCCAAGCCGTCGACGAGGCCCATCCGCGATCGGAGCGCTGACCCCGTGCCACAATGGCGCGGATGACGGTTTCGAAGATCCTCTCCTCGCCAGACGGCGCACTCGCCCCGCAGGACATTGAGCGATTCCAGGCCGCGTTCGAGTCGGAGCCGCGCTTCGTGGCTTCCATGAACGCCGCCTGCGCCGCTCCTCCCGGGAAGCTCCTGCTGAACCGGAGGCGGCTGGTCCAGTTCAACAACAGCTACAGCATCCACCTGCCGGAGAATAAGGCGACGTCGCAGAAGGCCAGCGGACGCTGCTGGCTGTTCGCGGGGCTGAACACCCTCCGCCGCGCGGCGATCAAGAACCTGAATGTCGGCGAGGACTTCGAGATCAGCCAGAGCCACCTGGCGTTCTGGGACAAGTTCGAGAAGGCCAACTACTTCCTGGAGTCCATGCTCCTGACGCTGGACGAACCCACCGACGGCCGTCTGGTGAGCTTTCTGATGCAGAACCCCGTTCAGGACGGCGGGCAGTGGGACATGTTCGTCAACTTGGTCCGGAAGTACGGCTGCGCCCCCAAGAGCGTGCAGCCGGAGACCGAGGGGAGCTCGAGCACCGGGGCCGTCACCACGCTCGTCACGCGGAAGCTGCGGGAGTACGCGGCCGAGCTGCGGCGGCTGCATCGGCAGGGTGAGGGCCCCGAGGCGTTGCGCGAGCGCAAGCAGGCGATGCTGGAGGAGGTCTACCGGATTCTTGTGATCCACTACGGCGAACCGACCCGGCGCTTCTGGTGGCAGTGGCGGGACAAGGACAAGGGGTTCCACCGCGACGGCTGGATGACGCCGCAGGAGTTCTTCCGACGCTACGTGCAGGCCGATCTGGACGAGCAGGTGTGCCTGATCCACTGCCCGCAAGAGTCGAAGGAGATGCACCGGCTCTACACGGTTCGCTTCCTAGGCAACGTGGTCGGCGGAGAGATCATCCGGTACATCAACGTCCCCATCGAAACGTTGAAGAGCGCCGCCGTGGCTCAGCTGAAGGACGGTTGCGCCGTTTGGTTCGGTTGCGACGTAGGCAAGAACTTCGACGGCGAGGTCGGCTGGATGGATCTGGAGATCCACGACTTCCAAAGCTTCTACGGAACGTCCGTGCGGATGACCAAGGCGGAGAGGCTGGATTACGGCGACACGGCCATGAACCACGCCATGGTGTTCACGGGCGTGGACCTGGACGAGGAAGGCAAGCCCAGGCAGTGGCGCGTGGAGAACTCGTGGGGAGACGAGCGCGCGGACAAGGGCTACTACGCGATGTCCGACGCATGGTTCGACGAGCACATGTTCGAGGTTGTGGTCGCCAAGAAGCACCTGAGCCCCGACGTGCTGGCCGTTCTGGACCAGGAGCCGATCGAGCTGGAACCCTGGGACCCCATGGGATCGCTCGCGGTCGCGAACTGAGCTTCGAGCGCGCGCATTCAAGCCTGGCGATCGGTATAGTCCGGGCATGATGCTCTCCGGGCTGACGATCGCCTTGGTCTGCCTCGCCGGTGCGCAGCCGCCGTCCCCGGCGCTCTTGCGCGGCAAAGACGGTGTGGAGCTGGCGCTTCCGTCCGGCCGCCTGCGGCTGCAGGTTCTCTCGCCGGAGGTGGTTCGTGTGGTCCAGGCGCCGTCCTCGGGCTTCTCCACCCGACCGAGCTTGGTGCGCGTGGGGCGATGGCCCGGAGCGCCGTGGCATCTTAGGCAGCGCTCGGATGGGTGGACCCTTTCGACCGCAAAGCTGAACGTAACGATCTCGAAAACCGGAACCGTGGCCTTCCGGGACGCCGAAGGTCGCCTGTTGCTCCGAGAAACCGGCCCCGGAGCGCGCCGCCTGGTGCCGAAGAGGCTTGCGGGCGAGTTGGGCTATGAGTGCGAACAGTATTTCAGCCCAAACCCGCACGAATCGTTCTACGGCCTGGGCACGCACCCCGAGGGTTGGTTCGACCTCGCGGGCCATGTGGTGCCCCTCCAGCAGGAGAACACCCGCGACAGCACGCCGTTCCTCTTGTCGTCGCGAGGCTACGGCCTGCTGTTCGACCACACCTCCCAAGGGGAGGTCCGCCTGGGGCCGGCCTCGCAGCTCCTGCCCGCGGGTTGCCTCCGGAGCCCGGAAGGCAAGCCGGGGGCGCTGAAGGCCGAGTACTTCGCCGACACCGAGCTGCGGAATCCGGCTCTCGCTTGTGAGGAGAGCGCGCCCGCGTTCACCGCGCCGCCCCGGCCCGCACCGGACTTCCCTTCCACCAACTTCAGCATCCGCTGGACCGGCAGCATCGTTCCGCCGAAGTCGGGACGGTACCAGTTCCGAACGATCGCCGACGACGGCGTGCGGCTGTGGGTCGGCGGCCGCCTCCTGATCGACAACTGGACCGTCCAGGCACCGACGGAGCGCACAGCATCCGTTCAGCTAGACAGTGGCAAGCCTGTTCCGATCCGGTTGGAGTACTTCCAAGCTGGCGGGGGCGCGGAGCTGCGCCTGCTGTGGACTCTGCCCGGCCAGCCGCCCCGCCACGAGTGGTGGTTCGACTTCGCCGATCAGCTCGACTACGTGTTCCTGTACGGCCCGAGCTTGGACGCCATCATCGCACACTACCGTCGGGACACCGGGCAGGCTCCTCTGTTCCCGGTTTGGGCCTACGGCCTGTGGCAGTGCAAGGAACGGTACAAGTCTTCGGCGGAACTGTTGGCCGTAGCCGAGGAGTACCGCCGCCGCCGACTGCCGCTGGATGCGATCATCCAAGACTGGTTCTACTGGGATCCGCACCCGTGGGGCTCGCACCGCTTCGACGCTGCGCGGTACCCGGACATCGCGGCCACGCTGCGCCAGCTCCGCCGCGACTATCACCTGCACACGATGGTGTCCGTGTGGGCCAAGTTCGCGCCCGGAAGCGACCACTACGACGAGCTGGACCGCCGAGGCCTGCTGTATCCGCCGTACGGCGATTGGAGCGGCGCCGAGATGCGCTACTACGACGCGTTCAGCCGCGAAGGCCGAGAGCGCTATTGGAGGCAGATCCGCGAGAGCCTGTTCGATAAGGGCTTCGAGGCGTGGTGGCTCGACGCCACCGAGCCCGAGGTGGACTGGTCTCGCTTCCGCGAGACCAAGACGGCCCTGGGTGCCGGGGCGCGGGTCGCCAACGCCTACTCGCTGATGACCACGGAAGGGGTGTATCGCGGCCAGCTGGCTGCCGCACCCGACCAAAGGGTGTTCATCATGACGAGGTCGGTGTTCGCGGGCCAGCAGCGCAACTCCGCCGCCTCTTGGTCCGGAGACATCCGGGGCGACTGGGTGACGTTCCGGCGCCAGATCGCAGCGGGACTGAACAACTGTCTGGCGGGGCTGCCCTACTGGAACACGGACATCGGAGGATTCTTCAGTCGGCCGGCAACCGACCCGGATTACCGGGAGCTGTTCGTCCGCTGGTTCCAGTACGGCGCGTTCACGCCGATCTTCCGAATCCATGGAACCGGCGCGGCCAAAGAGCCCTGGCTGTACGGCCCGGAGGCGGAGCGCATTCTGGCCAGCTTCATCCGCCTTCGCTATCGGCTGTTCCCCTACGTCTACTCCTGGGCTTGGCGCGTCACCGCCGAGCACTCCACACTGATGCGAGCGCTGCCCATGGACTTTGCGGCAGACCCGGCCTCCCGGCGGATCGGAGACCAGTTCCTCTTCGGGCAGGGCCTGATGGCGTGCCCCGTCACCGAGCCCGGCGCCAAGACCCGCCGGGTGTGGCTTCCTGCGGGACGCGATTGGTTTGACTTCTGGACCGGCCGAAGGCTGGCCGGCGGCAGGTGGGTGGTCGCCGATGCTCCCTTGGAGCGGATGCCGCTGTTCGCACCGAGCGGAACCATCCTCCCGCTCGGCCCGGACCTCCAGTACAGCACCGAGAAGCCGTGGAACCCGATCGAGCTGCGGGTGTATCCCGGCCGCGACGCGCGGTTCGTGCTGTACACCGACGACGGACTGACCAACGACTATCTCAGGCGCGGAGAGCGGGGCACCGTGGAGCTGCGGTGGCGCGACCGCACGAGAACGCTGGAGATCGGGCCGTGGCAGGGTCGCCGCGGAGGGCTGATCCCGTTGCCGGTCACCTTCCGAGTGGTGGCGGTGAAGCAGGGCCGCGGCGCGGGGATCGACCCTGCCGGAGAGGCCGTCACAGTTCGGTATTCCGGTGCGCCGCTTCGGTTGCGGGTACCCTGAGTCGCCAATGGACGACCCAGGGGAGTCGCTGCGAGAGGAGATCGCCCGTCTGCGGGACGAGGTCGCACGCCTGGAGGCCAGCATCGCACGCCTGAACCGCAGCCTCACCAGCCTGAAGATCCGGCTGGCCGCAGGACTCGTCACGGGGCTGGGCACCGTGCTGGGTGCAACGTTGCTGGTGTCCCTCCTGATCTGGCTTCTCCGACCTTTGGCGAGGCTGCCGGTGGTGGACGACGTCGTCCGGCCGGCGGTGGAGTCGATCGAACGGCGCGCCCCGGCCGGCAGCCGGCCGCCTCAGGTCCCAGCCGGCGAGAGGAGGATGACAGACCGCCCCGAGCCCGCACGACACTAGGCATCTGTACGGCGGCCAGCCGGACTGGACGGTGGGCGGAGCCAAAGGTCCGGGTCCAGTTTCGCATGACGCGATCCTCTCGGCTTCGCGGTCCGACAAACCGGACGGTCCTAAAGTTGCTGCACAATGACTTCATGGACGCAACCGATCCTGAAGCGCAACAGGCCCAACCCTCCAAAGCAAAGAAAGTTCGTGCCCCCAGCCCGACGGCGCGCCTCGCGGAGGCGATCGACCGCGTTGCGGTCGCCATCGAGCGCCTGATCGAGCACCTCGAGGGACAGGATCGCCGCCCTACAGCTCCGGCCGCTCGATCTGATTCCGAACAACAACCTCCTCTGCCCTCCATCAAGGAGCTTCTGGAAGCTCGCGGTCTCGCGGTCAAAGGCCTAGCCTTTGCTACGGAGGAGGACAAGCCCTTGTACCAGCTCGCTTGGTACCTGGGCAAGCGGCACTCCGTCCTCCGTGACCTTCTCCATAAAATCAAGCGCGCGATGAATGACGGCCTATCGTTCAGCCACGATATCGGCAACTTAGGCTCGGAGAAGATCTCCACCCATTGCCAGTTCGCTTCCCTCGCTCTTGAGCAACATTTGTTGCGGGATTCTCAGTACACGCGGTCTCCTCGCCGAACCCTCCGCGTCCTTTGCAGCCGAGACCCCGTGGCACTCAACTTTTTCTCAGGAGCATGGTTGGAGAGGTACCTCGAAGAGACTCTCCGGCGTTGCCAGCCTCACATTCGAGAGGTCTGCCGAAGCGTGCAGGTGACCCTCCCGACAGGGGAGGACTTCGAGCTGGATCTAGTAGCGAAGGACAAGGCTGGAAGGCTGCTCTGGATCGAGGCCAAAACGGGCGAGTACTCCGGCTTCCTGCCGAAGTACGCTCGAATCCGGAACCTCCTTGGTCTGCCCGTGGATCGAGCCGTGCTCGTGCTGCCTGAGGTCCATGGGGACGTGTGCCGCAACCTCCGGTCTCAGTTCGGCCTGTGGGCCGTGAACATCGAACAGTGGGAGGAGTTCGTTCAGGACCTCGCCGTGCCTCGCTACCCACCCACCGATGGTCAAGCCTCGTCCTCGAAGTAGTCCCGGTCCAGCTTCTTGATCTCGAGCGTCTCGGCTACGGACACCCCCAGTCCGGTCTCGATCATCAGCCTAGCCAGCTCGCGTCCGCCCACGAGCGCGATCTTCTGGTCGGTGAGGCGCCGGACGTAGTCGAACGCCTCTTGGGTGAACTCGGCCGTGCTGAGGAACACCCCTTTCGAGGCCCCCTTGCCGACCAAGGCGCCCACGAACGCCTGGACGTCCGGCCGGCCGAGCTTCCGGTCTCCGGTGTACCGCTTGGCCTGCAGGTAGATCTTGCCCAAGCCCAGGCGATCCTCCGAGATGACTCCGTCCACTCCTTCGTCGCCGGAGAGGGGGGTGACCTCCCCCGCGCGTTCGTCGGACGAGCCGTAGCCGAGCTTGAGCATCAGGTCCACGACCAGCCTCTCGAAGCGAGCGGGCGACAGGAGCCTCACGGCGTCGAGCACCTCCTCTTGGAGGGCGGCGTTCAGCTCTTCCCACTCCGCGCGCATCCGCTCCGTCGGAGTCAGCTCTTCCGGGCTGACCTTCTTCCTCGCGGGCCGCTTGCGCTCCGGGTCGACCGTTTTGAAGCGCAGGAATTCGGGAAATTGCTCAAGGTCCTCGAGCCCAAACTGGCCACCGGTCTGCTGCCAGAACTCGTGGCCCCGCGCCGTGATCCGGTTGAACCCTCGCCGCGTGCTCTCCAGCAACTTCGCTGCACGAAGATAGCTCAGAGCCCACTGGATGCGGTTGGCGTACTTGGTTTGCCCGCTGGGGATCGTCTCGGCAAGGTCGGCCTCCGTCAGACGGAAGAGCTCGGCGCAGATCGGCAGCAACTCCTTGAAGGCGTGCTCCTCGCCGTCCAGATGGTGACGCAGGCAGGGCGACAAGAACGCGTGGAAAGGCGGCACCGCCATGACGTTCGTAGCTTACACGAATCGCGCCTGAGCAAAGAGCAGCACACGGCTGCTCACCGGCCGCGTCCTCCTCTCAAGCCCTTGAACTCCAGGTATTCGGGATAGCGTTCGAAGTCGCTCCGCACGAACTTTCCGCCTGTGTCGGCCCAAAATATCCGGCCCCGCTCGGTGATGACCGTCTTACCCCGGGCGACGTTCTGGATCAACCCCGCCGCACGGAGGTCGGCCAAGGACCAGGAGATGCAGCAAGCAAAGCGGGATCGGCCGGAGCGCATCCGCTCCTGAAGATCCTCTTCCGTGAGCTTCAGGCCGTGGATGCAGGCGCTCCTCACCTCCTCGATCGAGTGCACCCGCCCATCCAAGTGCAACCGGAGCGTCTCCACCTTGAACGCGTCGTAAGGAGGCAAGGGCATGTTCGACTCCCTTCGCGCGCGGAGTGAAGGGGGGCGGGCGC
>FWPV01009469.1_pt1 | contig 16476 bp, 16 predicted proteins | sample 2228371 | NCBI WGS metagenome assembly FWPV01 (sample SAMEA103939776, study PRJEB20133) | metagenome | reverse complement strand
CAACTCCCACTTGCCACACCGCCCGCCCCATCGGGCAATGATCTCCCCACCCATCCGAATGACCACCACCTCACACCGGTTGGAACACCCGCCGCATTCGAACGACGAGGTGTGGTATTCGATCTCGGTCAGGCCAAAGCCTCGAAATCGGGTGGTATGCCCATTGTGCGCGATGTGCTCGTGGGCCAGGATGGCCGCGCCGATGGCTCCCATCACCTCGTAGTGGGGCGGGACGATGATCTGGGTCTCTAATGCCTCCTCAAAGGCCCGCACCATGCCGGCGTTGGCGGCCACGCCGCCCTGGAAGACCACCGGCGGCCGGATGTCCTTGCCCAGGCCCACGTTGTTCAAATAGTTGCGCGCCAGGGCCTGGCACAGCCCATACAGGATGTCCTCCACCCGATGTCCCATCTGCTGTTTGTGGATCATGTCGCTTTCGGCAAAGACGGTGCAGCGACCGGCGATACGCACCGGGGTCCGGCTTTGCAACGCCAATGGTCCAAAGTCCTCGATGCGCATGTTGAGCCGGGAGGCCTGTTGGTCCAGGAATGAGCCGGTGCCGGCCGCGCAGACGGTGTTCATGGCAAAATCGGTGACGATGCCATCCCGCAGGATGATGATCTTGCTATCCTGCCCCCCGATCTCCAGGATGGTCTGCACCTCCGCGACGAAATGCGCCGCTCCTACGGCATGGGCCGTGATCTCGTTCTTGACCACATCAGCCCCCACGACGACGCCGGAGAGCTGCCGCGCGCTGCCGGTGGTCCCCACCCCTCGGATGACCACGTTCGGCGGAAGCGCCCGCTCGATCTGGCGCATCCCGTCCTGGATGGCGGCGATGGGCCGGCCCAGCGTGCGGGTGTACAGGCTGGCGATCAGCTCATCCCGCTCGTTCAAGACAGCGAACTTGGTGGTGACAGAGCCTACGTCCACGCCGAGGTAGACTGGTTGCTGGTGGCAAATTGCGGATTGCAAATTGCAGATTGCAGATTGCAAATTGCAAGTTGCAGATTGCAGATTGCAAGTTGCAGATTGCAGATTGCAAGTTGCAGATTGCAAATTGCAAGTTGCAGATTGCAGATTGCAAGTTGACATTCGAGTCTCACCGATGTCTTGACTCATCGCACATCACACCTTGTATACCGGGTCGCGAATGTGTACACCAGGGGGAAGGTCGGGCTTGTCTTCAGGACCTGCTCAGTCGCCGCCGCTCCAACAGGTCAATGAAGGCTTCCAGGCGGGTGATGATGCCGGTGCGCCCGGTCTGCTCGTCAAAGATCAGGGACAGCACGGGGATGTCGTGATCGCGCACCACGTCCGGCATGATGTTGGAAGCCACGATCTCTGGTACGCAGGTTAACGGCTGGACGTGGATCACGCCGTCGTAGCCATCCTGGGCGTGCAGGATCGTCTCGCCGATGGACTTGAGGCCATCGCCGGCCACGTTGCGACGCAGGTAGGGCCGGGCCACCCGCTCCACGCTCCGCGTCTCGGGCACCCTGAGCGCGCGCAGGAACATGTTAAAGTTCAGCCATTGGGCGATGTAGATGCTGCGCTCCACCTCTACGCCCCGGCGCCCCAGCTCCTCCTCCAGGTTCATGTTCAGGAAGGCGTCCAGCACCAGATAGAACTCGCCCAGGATGATCACCTTGAGCGGCCGACGGCTGCGGTCGAGCGGGATGTCGTTCAGGGCCTCAAAGCTCTCGCGGCGGATGCGTCGGAACGTGTCCCAATCGCTCACCTGGCGCAGACGCTCCCGGGCCTCGCGCAGCACCCGAGCGGTGGCGCCGGGGATCAACTCGCGGGGCCGGACGCGATGGGCCGCGCTATCCAGGTCATCCAGGGTCTTCATCACCGGCAGCCCCAGGGCGATGCCGTGGAGAATGCGGCGCAGGGGAACGCCAGTATGCCGCCGCAATTCCTGGATCGCCGTCACTGCGCTGCCGTCCATGAGCCGGAACGGGCGCATGGTGAACTCGTAGCCGCGCTCGCGCAGGGCCGCTTCCTGGATCTTGGGATAGTAGCCCAGCCGGCAGCCGCTTTGCTTTTCCAGCGTGAAGAGCGTGTCTGCCCCTCGTTCCAGGGCCTCGATAAAGTTGCCCAGCACGACCTTGAAGGGCACGCAGATGAACTCTGGCGAGAGCTGCGCGCCCAGGGTGAGGGTGCGCTGGCTAGATAGGGGCGGCGAGATCACGTCCACGCCCATGGTGCGAAAGAGCACTTCCAGGGCGATGTAGGCTTCACCGATGTGGGGGTAGGTGACGATCATACGAATCTACGAATGGACGAATGGACGGAGTACATATCCGGTCACATTCACTTGACTCCCAGAAGGCTTTTCGCAAAACGGCGCACCATCCGAGCCGTTTTCAGCGCCTCACGCGCCTCGTCAGGCGTTGGGCTGTCGCCGGGGTAGCGAACGCGCACGGCATACGAGGACAGTATAGAGAGCGGATCCTCCGGCATGGGCAACAGGATGCCCGCCTGCGCACATTCCTCCACCAGCACGAGCAGGTCATGCACCTTCGAGAACTCGCATCCCCGCGCGACTAGCAGCGCCTTTAGGTACTTCTCGGCGCACTGCTGAGCATGGAAACACACGCCATAGGTAAGCGGCCGTTTACGGCGCAACGCCGAACGAGCCAGGGCGTAATCCTCTTCAGCGCGATCAACCCACGACAGCGGGTCAGTGACGTCGCTCATACAACACTTTCCCCCGTGTCACGATCTCTTTGATGAAGAAATCTCCCTTCTTGAGAGACTGTTCGATCTCCTGGGGCGTTTTGACCAGGATATCCACGGGAAATGGCCTCGGACGCAGCAGGCGACAGACAGCCAGATACCGTTCTGTCGCGGGGGCCGCTGTCTCCATCACCACGAGCAGGTCCACGTCGCTATCCGGCGTGGGTGTGCCGTAGGCGTATGACCCGAAGAGGATGATCTTCTCCGGTTGCAGCGCCTGGACGATACGCTGCACGGCCTCCGGCAGGGTTTCGGACACCGGGCGTCTGCGAATTGTTGTAGCGGCGGCCGTTGATTCCATACCTCTTCTCTGCTCACATGTTTGATTTGTCTTCCGTCCGGGCCAGATACTTGTTCACGTACTGCGCGAACCGTTCCAAGTCGCCCAGATCGTGCTGCAAAGCGGAGCCGTGTAGGACATGTTCGCGCGCGAATTCGTCATACGTCAGGCGTTGCAGTTCCTTCAAGGCGTTCACGGAGTCGGCGATAACGCTCAAACGCGCCACGATGGGAGGTATATCCATGGAGCAACTCTCCTTGCTCACCGCTCCACGTTCCGCCGCCCCAGCATATCCACAAACGCCTCCAGCCGCGTCACCAGGCCGGCCTCGCCGGTGTGCTCGTCTATCGTCAGCAGCATGAAGGGCTTGCCGGCCGCCTGTGCGCCGCGCTGTACCACGTCAATCATCACGCTGTCCGGCCCGCAGCCAAAAGCCGCCACCAGGATCACACCATCCACCGTCGGATCGGCGAAATAGTGGCCGGCGGCCCCCACCACTTCGCCCTCATAGGTCCAGTAAGGCCGGCCAGCCAGACGCTCAACGGCCGCGCGCGCCGCCGACTCCGGCACCTGCGCGGCGGTTCGCACACAGACGCCCAGGCTCGCCAGGCGCCGCAGCACATCATGGCACACATAGCGGTCGAACACGTTATACGGATGACCGACCACGGCGATGGTTTTGGATTGTGGATTGCGGATTGCGGATTGCGGAATCGCTGCTCCTCCGCTCCTCTGCTCCTCTGCCCCCCCGCTCCCCCGCTCCCCATCTCCGACGGCTTGGTCCAACGGCACGCCAGCTTGCAGCGCGTCCAGGTAGCGCAGGTGTGCGGCCCACGCGGCCTCGCTGGCCTCCTTCACTCGCAGGGGGTTCCAGGTGAAGCGCCGGCCCACCTCGTAGATCGCCCGGTAGAACGCCAGGCGGCCTTCTCCCAGGTCAATGTCCACATCCAGGATCTCCGGGGCCTCCTTGATCACCGCCCGCACCAGGTCTGGCAACCCCAGGAACTTGGAGCAGTTGTGGACGTGGCGTTCCAGGCTGCGCAGGCTGGGGATGAACACGACGTCCGCTTTGCCCACCAGGTCCAGCACATGACCGCAGTAGACCTTGACCGGCAGGCAGGTCTCGGCCACCACGCGGGCAGACCCGGCGGCCAGGATCGCTCGCGTCGTGGGCGATGACGTCACCACTTTTGCACCCAGGGCCTCAAAGAACGTGCGCCACATGGGGTAATATTGGTAGTAAAGCAGTGCCCGGGGGATACCCACCCGCAACGGCTGATGGGTGGGGACACGAACGGCCATACGCTACCCCACTCCACGCGCCCCGCCGCCGACGCCGCCGCTGCCCCAGCCGCCGCCGCTCCAGCCCCCACTGCCGCGCCCTGGTCCCCCCATGCCCGACGGCTGTAGCGGGCCAACCCGGAGACTCGTCGAGACCGAGCCGAGCATGGTAAACAGGCCATCGCTCACGTCTTGCAAGGAGTGGGTCAGGCCACCGCCCACCTCGGACAGGGAGGCGGTAGCCATGACCACGTCTGGCGAGGCCGGGCCTAACCCAGAGCGCAAATAGTGTCCCGCCGGGCGTGCCGCCAGGGTCGGCACGAGAAACCAGGCCGGCGCCGGTGTATCCGCGACGATGAACTTGCGCACCCAGGTCTTTTCCACGCCAAAGGCGATCGCATAGGGCAGATAACGATCAAAGATCTCGCGGGCCGCCGCCAGATCGCCAAATAGCTCGATCTGGCTCAGGTAGCGTTTGAAGGCCTGCCACCGGGCGCGTTCCAGCGCCCCCTGGGGCGTGGTGCGGGCCATGTATAAGCTGAACAAGATCAGGCCCAGGCTCCAGAGAGCCACCGCCAGGGCCGGCGGCAACACGACCAGCAAGGAGCCAAACAGCCCGCCCCCACCCCCAAAACCGATCACCGCGATCAGAAAAGCCATATACGTCCAGGGGCTTAGCGCCGCGTACCAGGTGTAGCGCCCCACGACCTGGCCCAGGACGGCCAGGACCGTCATCACCGCCCCAAACGCCACGCTGACAAAGACCATGAATCCCCACTCGCCGAACATGGACAAAGCATTCAACATCACCGTCAGCCCGCCCCAGAGCGTGTTCAGCACGTTGGGGGACAGGACGAACAGCAACGATAACGCCACCGCCGTACCCAGCAGCAAGCCCATCCCCACCCCAAAGTAGCGGCCGGCCGTCGCCTCCGGGTGCTCCTCGAACAGCCCGGCCTGCACGCCCTCGCGGGCCAGCGCGCCAAAGATGGGCCGGACGTAGCTCTCGAACGTCTTCCGCACGTCTCGCAGGGAGACCCGGGTCTGCAGATCCGTGCGCACCAGGGCCGCACCGATCTCCATCGCCTGCAAGGGGGAGAACAACGCTTCCAGCACGTCGCGTTCGTAGGGGCGCAAAGTCGCCGTGCGCGCGTCGTCCCACAACAGCTTGAACTCGTAATCGCCGGCCCCCCATTCGGTGATGCTGATGGCCCCCCGACGCGCCAGGTCTACGATGGTGGCGACGATATGCCGCAGGCTGGTTTTGCCGTCCAAGAGCAGCCCGGCCAGTGCGGGCGGCAGTCCTGGCCCGGCCTGCTCTGGTGAATCGGTGGATTCGCCTCCCGCCGGGTCGCCGGGCGGATAGGGCAGGTACGTGGCGACTTCTCCCACCCGGGGGTCCCGCCCCTTGACATACCAGAGCAGGAACAACCCCCCAAACCCCACGACCAGGAAAACCAGGGCCAACACCGTCCCCCACGCGACGGCTGTCTGGATGTGTTCCTCCCGGACCTGCCAGGCGGGCTTGGTCTCTGTGACGTGGCCGTGCGGCCATTGGATGCGCACCTCCAGCCACTCCCCTGGCGCCAGTTCGTATGCGAAGAACTGCACGGTGCGCGAGTCCAGGACCTCTGTTTCGGCAGCCACGCCATGCGCGGCCAGGAGCAGATCCGATGGCGTCACGTCCACCGGCAGATGGATGATCGCCCTGGCAATGTAGATCGTGCTGGCGTGCTCCCCGCCGATGGCCACAGCCCAGAGCTGGTCCCCCGCCGGATAGATGCGCACGGCATGGCGCAGGGTGTACTTGAGCGTGAACGTGCGGGCATTCCGGTAGGTGGACGGATAGAACCAGCGGATCTCCAGGCGATCGTTCAGCGCGTTTTCCTGGACCCGATATGTGAAAGGCTGTTCCTCTGCATCGGCTGCGGTGGTCGGCCGGTAACGCTGGTTGCCTTCCCACACCTCCACGTCCGCGATGCCGTCTGTGCGTCCACGGGGAATGAAGGCATACCCAAAGCGATAAACCCCTTGCTGGTACACGTACTTGAGCGTCTCCGTCACCCGCACGTCGCCGTTTGGCTCAACCCGCAAATCCACGATGTAGGACTCCACGTGGTAGCCCACACTTCTGGTCGTGCCGGTGCAGGCAGACAGGCCCAGCAGGCCAACCAAAGCCAGGATCAGGCCCAGATTGCGCATCCGCGAAAGCGACTTTCGGTCCATGTGCTTCACTGCCAGCAAGCCCGCTGCGTTCTCGGGGTATCAGGATCGCATTCGCCGCAGGCCGATCAATCCCACAAGTCCCAACAACAGGCTGGACCCCCAGGTGGCGATGAGCACCAACGATTCATTCGTGCGCTGGCCGAGCAGGTCCCCGGCCAGGCCAACCAGGTCAGCGGTCCTCAAGTTGACCATCAGCATGAGTTGGACGGCGGCTGTGCTGCCCCAGGCACACAGGCCACACGCCGAGATCCAACACAGCAGGACGATCAGCACCCAACGAAATCGCAGCCGACGGGGCGGCGAAGATGGGGGAGCGGCCACCGCTGTTTTGTCAGATGGAAGGGCAGCGCCGCAGGCAGCGCAACGGATATGATAGGCAGGATTCAGTTTGCCGCAATTCAGGCAGGCGATCTGTGCCCCACGTGTCTCAGCGGAGGCTGTCTCTCGCTTTGGCTTGGGGGCCTCACTGAGCGGCATCCCACAACGAGGGCAGGTTTCATCCTTCCGCTCCGCATACTCACCGCAGTTCGCGCAACGGACGAATATCACCTCGCCACACTCCGAGCACACCGGGTCCAGTTTGGATAACGTCGCGCCGCAGTTCGGGCATTGATGCCGGGAATCTGGTTTGGCACGCGCTTTGGCCAGACTCTCGCGCGCTTCGGCATGGCCCGGCGCCAATTCCAGTACCCGTTCCCAGCAATGAATGGCGGCCTTGGTCTCCCCCAACTCAAAATAGACCTGCCCCAGGCTGAGATGCGCATCCACATAATTGGGATCAATGGCGATGGCGTTCTCGAACTCCACTAGGGCCCCGCGTTTGTCTCCCAGGTGGTAGAACGCCACCGCGAGATGGGCATGGGCCTCGGCGTGATCGGGCTGACGGGCAATCGCCCCCCGCAAGATGTCCGCCGCCTCGTCGAAGCGGCCCTGCTCCAGAACGGATTTGCCCCGGGCGACCATCTCGTCCACGGTTTCCAGGGACCGCAAAGAGGCCAACCCGCGAGCTTCCCACCGGGGGAGCGATACCTTGTCCGTCGCCAGGCGTTCCGCCAGCGTCTCCCGTTCTTCTCCGAAAGACGCTCGTCTCAGAGGCGGCGGTGGAGGCGACGGTGCCGCCTGCGGCGCGGGGGGCGCCGGTGTGGCGGGCGCCGGGGGCGGAGCCGGGGGCTCCTCCAGTTGTCGGCGTGCCCAGGCGATGCCCTGCCGCGCTGCCTGGTTGTTCGGATTCACGATCAACGCCTGCTCCAGGCAGTAGATGGTCTCCGCCGGCCGATCCACCATGCCCGCCAGCCACAGCCAGCCCTGTTCGTTGCCCGGCTCCTGCCGTACCACCTCGGCCAGCAACCGGCGTGCTCGTGCCCGGTCGCCCGCCCGAGCGGCCGCGATACCCGCTTCCAGCATCTGTTGGACATCACTGGCGGCCATCATCACCCTCCTCATGCCCACCGCGAGGATCACGCCCTTTCCGCTCAGCGCGTTGGGGTCTCTCGACGCACTTGTAAGAACACCTCTATGATGACCAACATGCTCAAGATCAGCACGACGTGGCCCCCGGTCAGGGAATGGCTCATCTGCAACGCCGCACAGATCACCACGAACAAAGCCCCCAGCATCCCCTGGCGCACGGCCACGGCGAACCCATCGCGCACCAGCGGCCACCGGCGGTGCAGCCGGCCGGCGACCAAGTAGGCCGGAAACGTGAGCGTGCTGGCCAGGGCCAGGAATAACAACCCCAGGAATGCCAGGCGATTCGCCATGTCCTCCGGCGTGAGGTTCACAACCACATAGCCCCAGCCGGCCCAGGCTCCCAGCGCCACCCACAGCCATGCCAGCCAGACAAGTCCCCTGGTCCAGCGCTCCATCCCGGCACCTCGCTTCCGGGCTTCATTATACCTCAAAAAAGCCTCACGTGCCAGGGCTTGTCCGGCCCCGGTGCCCGCGCCGGGCCGCAGACAAGAAAATCGGCCCCCGGCACGCGCCTGGAGGCCGATAGACCTTGTCAATGTTGAGATCACGCTCCTTAAAAGTCCTTGACCCAGGTTGCACAGGCGACACGTCCTCGCAAGCGTCATGCGCACGATGAACCTGGAGCAGGTGCGATGGTTCCTAGGAAACCTTGATCACGTTGACCGCCTGGGGGCCTTTATCCGTTTGCTCGATCTCATACGAGACCTGCTGCCCTTCTTCCAGAGAACGATAGCCGTCCTCCTGGATGGCCGTGAAATGGACAAAGATGTCTTCGCCATTTTCCTGCTCGATGAAACCGTAGCCCTTGACGTTGCTGAACCATTTCACCTTACCGGTAAGCCGGCCACTCTCGGCGTGAGCCATTCAACGTACCCTCCTTTCTTTGGTGCTCAGGAGACCGAACCGGACCGCGCAGCCGGGGTGCCCCTGGAATCCGGTCAGTATGCCCGCCTTCAGCGCCACATCGCGATCATGCAAAAGCGCGAAGGCGGGTTCGTCCTCGCCTTCGCGCACATCGCCGTTGGCAACCCAGACACGCACCTGCCGTACTTCGGGGCCGATTGTAGCACATGACTGGCGACCTGTCAAGCGTGGGTGTGAAACGGGTTATGGATTGCGGGTGGCGTATTGCGCCTTGCGTCAGCCGTGGATCAGGCGGGGCAGACAGCGGGTGCAGACCCATAGGCTGGAACCCTGGAACCGGCACGGGAGCAACGGCGTCCGGTCCTCACTGCTCTGGCACACGAAGCAGGTCTGCGCGATGTACACCGGGCCACGCTGAGCCATCACGGCCTCGGCGGCGGCGTGGTCAAAGGCCGGGGCCTCGCGCTCCTCGATAGACAGGGCCCCGGTAGGGCACACGCTCAAGCAGAACCCGGCCCCGTCGCACAGCTCCTCGCGGATCACTCGGGCCTTGCCGTCCACGATCTCGATGGCCCCTTCCGCGCAGGGTGTCACGCACAGGCCGCAACCGGTGCACAAGTCCTCGTTGATGTGAACGATGGGGCGTTTCGGCATGATTCTTCACCTCGGTCAATGTTGCAGAGCGTCAAACGTCAGGCGTCAAACGTCAGGCGCAGGGACGACCAGGACGATCTCGTAGGGGAGGGCGATAGCGTGCTCCGGGCAGAAGGTTTCGCAGTCGCCACAGTAGGTGCAGTCCGCCGGCCGGGTGATGACCGCATGGCCCTCGCGCAGCTCGACGGCGTGCGTGGGACACCGGTCCACGCAGGTGCCGCAGCCGGTACAACGGGATCCGTCAACGACGGGCAATATGATCTCGGCCATGCTGTTCGTTCTCCTACACTCTCGGTCACGCGCCAGCAGTATAACCATCCAGCGTCCCGCTGTCTGTGACAAAAGTCGCATCGTGGTCAGAAACCCGATTTCTTGGAGAAATCGGGTTTCTACACCGCGTTGGGGTCTACGGCGTAGACCCACCAGTTGTTGAGGATGCCCCCGGTCTCGCCGGGGGCGTGGGGCAGGTGTCGTAGCCACCAGAGGTGATGTGCCCGCATGTCGCCGTGGCCCCACTCCGCACAGTTGACCCACCGGGTCCGGCCCTGCAGGTCCGGGAAGTGGAGCCAGTCGTCGCAGGCGCTGGGCACGAGGCGCGGGTTGCCCCAGTCATAGTCGCGGAGGCTGTTGGGGGCAAAGTGCAGGTTGCCGCAGCCGGCGCGCCCCGGGGCGATCCGGTCGTAGCGGATGAACCGCTCCCACAGGTTGGCCTCACCGCGCCGCCGACGCCACACGTGCTGCAAGATGGACTCCACGCGATGCCCAAAGCTCTCCAGCATACAGCCCACGTCGCGCTCATAGTTAAAGCCCATGATCACGAATCGGCGGGTCAGGCGGACCTGGGGCAGCGACAGCGGCGGCGCGTTGCACCAAAAGGCTCCCGGCCCGGCCATCCGCGACTCGTAGTAGCCGGCGTAGGGGTAGGCGAACAGCCAGGCCTCATCAATGACGCCTTCCTCCACCTGGCGGGCCAGGTCGAACCCGGCGATGAGCCGGGCATAGTCAGCCTCGTCTGGCTCGTGGAACCCGGCCCGGCGGCGCCAGCAGGCCAGAAACGTGGCCTCATCGTACACGAACCCATCGCGTTTGACCACCCAGCCATCCACCTCGACGCGCGCCACCACCTGGTAGGCCACCAGGCCCCCGCTGGCCTCGTGGAGGTCAGCGATGTACTGGCGCGCCAGGGTGTCCGGGTCGTGCCAGCCCAGCACCTCGGTGAGCCGGCGCCCGCCGGCCGAGCGGATGACGGGGTTGTGGATGATCAGGGCCACGCGGGGTTTCAGGTTGTCGGCGAGGACGGGGCCTGCCGCCGGGGTCGGCCCCTGCGCTTCACGCCCAAAGAGCCTGCGCCACCAGTTCATTCGCTTCTCCCAGGCTAAAAAGCCCGCGCCGCGCTCAGATACTCGCCGGCCAAACCGCCAGCCCGGCGACCCGGCCCGCCTGCCAAAGCTCGCGGTCAAACGTAGCCAGGACGACCGGCTCGCCAATCGCTTCCTCCCAGAACAGCGCCGTCGCCAGGTGCACCGCATCGTAGCCGCGCAGCCCGTGTTCCCAGGCCAGGGTATCGGCGCGCGCGACCACGGTTTCAGTCAATTCCAGACGCAGGAGGTCAGGCCAGGTCATGCGGAACGTCTGCAAGACGCCCCCCATCTCCTGGCGCGATGGCAGCCCCATCCGTACCGCTTTGGCGAACGCGGCCGCGACCTCGGCCCGACTGATCAGGGATGTGCCCGCGATCCGGGCCTCCCGGATCAGCCGCCCCACCTCAGTGGAGCCTGTTTCGACGATGAAGCATTTGACCAGGGCGCTGGCATCCAGGTACACGATGGCGCCGGACTCTGTGGTGTTCATTGGCGGTCCTCGATCAACAAATCGGCCAGCGTGCGGTCACCCTGGACCGAGACCTGGGGGGGCGGCGGGTCGAATTTCTGGCCGTTCCACTCCGCCTGCCCGGACTGGAGCATGACCTGGATACGTTCTTCCAACGTCCGCTCGGCCGGCACGATCCGGCCGATGGGTTTTCCCCGTTCCGTGATCACCACCGTCTGCCCGGCCTTCACCCGCTGCATGTACTCGCTCAGGTGTGTTTTCAATTCTCTCACGCCGACGTTCATCGCACTCATCGTATCCTCCTGGCAGGGCCATTGTGACTACATTATATACGATGTAGGCGCAAATGTGAAGCGGGGAGCACCCCCGCTTCTCGTTCCCCGCCAATCCGCTCGCTCCGCGTCCACTCCATCCGCTGACCTATGCCCGTAAGTCCGCCCCCAAATCCTTCGCCAGCCGCTGGACGATGCGGGCGTGGACCCGGGCCACCTCATCGTCGGTCAGGGTGCGGTCTGGGGCCTGGTAGGTGATGTGGTAGGCCAGGCTCACCTTGCCCGGCGCGATCTGCGGCCCCTGATACCGGTCGAACAGCTCCACGGCCACCACCAGGCCCCGGCCGGCCTGGCGGATGGCCGCCTCGGCCCCGGCGGCCGGCACGCCCTCGTCCACCACGATGGCGATGTCCTGCACCACCGGCGGGAACCGGCTCACCGGCCGGTAGGCCCGGGCCTCGGTGGCCAGGGCCACCAACTGGTCCAAGTCCAGGCTCGCCAGGCAGCACCGCTCATGGATGTCGAAATGCGCGCGGACCTCGTGCTGGACCTCGCCCAGGATGCCCACCGGGAGGCCATCGGTCTCCTTCTGGAGGGTCCGGTCGCCTTTCGCCGCCGGCCCGGCCACCTCGATGATGGCGGTACGGCCGGGATGGAACGTGGGATGGACGGCCGGCCGCCAGGTCACGTCCCGGATGCCCATGCGGGCCAGCAATGCCTCTACCGCGCCCTTCAGGTCGAAAAAGTCCTGCTCCTCGCGGCTGCCCCACGTTCGACCGGTGCGCCATTGGCCCATCGCGGCGGTGAGCACGCGCCGCTCCAGGGGCAAATCCCCCTCGCGGGGCAGGTAGATGCGCCCCACCTCAAAGATGCACACATCTTTGTCCAGGTTCTTGAGGTTGGCGGCCAGCGTCTCCAGCAGGCTGATCATGGCCGTGGTGCGCAGGCTATCCATCTCTGCGCTCAGGGGGTTGGCGACGCGCACCGGCGGCACGGTCAGCGGGACCAGGGCGCGGTGGACGGCCACCAACGCCGCGTCGGCCTGGTCTTCGGGGCCGGGCTGCAATTCCCGGGGCTGTTCGCCGGCCGCCACCCGGGCCGCGATCTCATCGGGCAACAGCTTGAGCAGCGCGCGGCGATTGGTCAGCGAGTAGGTGATGACCTCATCGAAGCCGGCCCCGGTGAGCACGTCCCGCGCCACCTCCTCCCAGTGGAGGGCCGGGATCACCTCGTGGGGCGGCGGCGCGCCGCGCAACATGGTGCTGGGGACCTTATCGTACCCGGCCAGCCGGGCCACCTCCTCCACCAAATCCGCTGGCAGGGTCACGTCGGTGCGCTGGTAGCGCGGCATGACGAGGAGCGTAACCTCACCCCCGGCCCCTCTCCTATCAGAAGAGGGGCGTTCCCCCCCTTCCCTGCCAGGGAAGGGGGCCGGGGGGTTAGGTTGTTCTTCTACCTGGAACTCCAACGCCCGGAAGATGCGCGTCATGGCTTGCGCCGAGAAGGTCATGCCTAGAAGCCGCCGGGCCTCGGCCGGCGTGATCGGGATGGGTGCGCGCGTCGGCTTGACCGGGTAGCAGTCGGCGACGCCCGGCGCGATCTCACCACCGGCCAGGTCGCGGATGAGCGCGGCCACGCGCTGCGCCGCCGCCACCGTCTGCTCCGGCGGCAGGCCCTTCTCGAAGCGGCGCTGGGCCTCCGATGGGATGCGCAGGGCGCGGGCCGTGCGCCGGATGCTCACCGGGTTGAAATTGGCCGATTCGATGAGGACGTTGGTGGTGGCGTCCGTGACCTCGCTCTCCAGGCCGCCCATGACCCCGGCGATAGCCACCGGCCCCACGCCGTCGGCGATGACCAGCATCTCTGGCGTCAGGTCGCGGGGCACACCGTCCAGGCTGACGATGGTCTCGCCCGGCCGGGCGCGCCGCACGATGATGACCGGCCGGCCACCTTCTGCGGGCGTTCGCCCCTGCCTGTCCCGTAGTTTGTCGTAGTCAAAGGCGTGGATGGGCTGGTTGTACTCCAGCAACACATAGTTGGTCACGTCCACCACGTTGCTGATGGGCCGCATCCCGGCCGCGATCAGCCGTTCCTGCATCCATCGAGGCGACGGCCCGATCTGGATGCCGCGCACCACCAGGCCAGTGTAGCGGGCGCACAAATCGGGGTCCTCGATCTCGATGGTCACAAGGTCATCCACATGCGGGCCGGCCGTGGGATAGCCCGGCGATGGCCGGCGCACGGACACGTTGGCCCCCAGCTGCACGCGCTGGAGGGCGGCCACCTCCTGGGCCACGTTGAGCATCCCCAGGCAGTCCCAGCGGCCCTTGATCTCCAGCCCGAACACGACGTCGCCCAGATAGTCGGCCAGGGGCGTGCCCACGGGCGCATCGGCCGGCAGGATGAGGATGCCTTCGTGGTCCTCGCCCAGGCCCAGCTCGCGTTCGGAGCAGACCATGCCGTTGGACTCGACGCCGCGCAGCCTGGTGCGCTTGATCGTCACGCGGGGCCGGGGCCGCTCGTCAGTGTACGGGTCGAAGACGGACGCGCCGGCCAGGGCCAGGGGGACTTTATCACCCACGCGCATGTTGAACGCCCCGGCCACCACGGTCGTCTGCCCGTGGGCATAATCCACGTCCACGATCTGCAAGCGATCCGCGTTAGGATGCGGGCGCAGGGCCGTCACCTGGGCCACGAAGACTTTGTCACGGTCCCAGTCTGCCCCCAGGCGGTCCATCACGCCCACCTCCACGCCGGCCATTGTGAGCCGCCGGGCCAGGTCGTCTGGGGGGATGAGGATGTCTACATAGTCTTTGAGCCAGTTGAGAGAGACGCGCATGGGAACCTCCACTCAAGCGTCAGGCGTCAAGCGTCAAACGTCAAGGGGATGACGAATGACGAATGACGTTTGACGTTTTACGCGAATTGCCTCAAGAAGCGCAAGTCATTCGCGTAGAACAGCCGGATGTCGTCAATGCCGTGTTTGAGCATGGCGACGCGCTCTGGCCCCATGCCAAAGGCAAAGCCGCTGTAGCGGGACGAATCGTAGCCCACGCCTTCCAGGACTGTGGGATGGACCATGCCAGCGCCCATGATCTCGATCCAGCCGGTGCCTTTGCATAGCTTGCAACCCTTTCCGTGGCAAACGTGGCAGTCAATCGCCATCTCCACGCCCGGCTCCACGAACGGGAAATAGTCGCAGCGAAACAGCGTCTTGCGCTCTGGCCCAAAGATGGCGCGAGCGAAGGCATCGAGCACGCCCTTGAGGTCGGCCAGGGTGACGTCAGTATCTACGGCCAGTCCTTCGATCTGGTAGAACATGAACTCGTGGGTGGCGTCCACGGCCTCGTAGCGATAGCACTTGCCGGGCACGACGATGCGGACGGGCGGCTGGTGAGTTTCCATGTAGCGCGCCTGGACGGGGGAGGTATGCGTGCGCAGCAGCATGGGGGCGCCCACCTCGCCGATGTACATGGTATCCCACATATCGCGGGCCGGGTGGTCCGGGGGGATATTGAGCATCTCAAAGTTATAGTGGTCCCATTCCACCTCTGGCCCTTCCACCACGTTAAAGCCCATGGCTACGAACACGTCACAGATCTCGCGGATGGTGCGGCTGATGATGTGGCGTGTGCCCAGGCGCGGGCAGCGGCCCGGCAGGCTCACGTCTATGCGCTCGGCCTCCAACGCCTCAGCCAGGCGAGCCGCTTCCAGGGCCGCACGCCGGGCCTCCAGCGCGGCCTCCAAAGCGCGCTTGGCGTCGTTGGCGGCCTGGCCGGCCCGGGGGCGTTCCTCCGGCGGCAACGTGCCCAGGCCGCGCAACAGTTGCGTGAGCGTGCCCTTTTTGCCCAGGTGTCGCACGCGCCAGGTTTCCAGCTCGTTCAGGTCGTTGATGGCGGCCAATTCCGCCAGGGCGCGGTCTTGGACCAACCTGATCTCTTCCAGCATCGCCTTGTCCTCCTCCGTAAATAGCCCCCCGGCCCCCAATTCTGGGGGGGCGCGCCAGTCCCCCCAGGCTTGCCCTGAGCCTGTCGAAGGGCTTGAGGGGTTAGGGGGGCCGATTTTCGTGCCACGGGGTGCGCCGGGGCGCGTGAATAACTCCTGACAAAGGCTGGGGAGCAAGCTGACAGCCTGCCCTACATAATGCGCACAAAAAGCCCTCTTCTCTCGCTCGAAGAGGGCTGTGAGCCGCTGCGCCGAATCCGCCGGCCAGGAGAATCAGCGGACGCCCTCCAGGGGCTCCGCAAAGAAAAAGGCCACCAGGTTGTCGCAGCTCTGCCGGGCATTCATGGTGTCGTCTCCGGTGATATTATAGCACTGCCGGCCGCCATTGGCAAGAGGGGCTATTTTGAGATCTGTGCATGATTCACGCGTCGTGACTTGTATATTAGGACTGGCACCTTACCCACTTGAATAGCCGACGTCTGGCGAGTATACTATCTTTCTGGGAGGAGGGAGTGGCTGACCAACGTGACTGAGGAGCTTCGGCTGCCTCTGTGAGCAGATTGCCATCTCCCGCCCAGAAGACCCGATTAGGAACATTGGGGCTGGTTTGCGGACCAGGTCCCTCATCAATCGCAAGTCTGGGGTAGCTACCCGCAGCGTAGACGTTTGGGGCTGGGCGACACGCCACTCACCCACTTCCCACGCGGTCATAGGTTGGCTAGAGTAGAGCGCAGGAGGTTGCTATGCGTAGCATCGGCATTGATCTGGCCCTCACGGGGCCACACAAAGCCATCGTGGCCGACGAGCGGGGGCAGTACCTGACGCCCATTATCCAGTTCCACACCCGCGCGGCGGAGATCGACCAATTGCTCGCCCGGGCGCGAGCAGGAGCAGCTGATGACCAGGTGCAGG
>FWPV01009468.1_pt1 | contig 16480 bp, 10 predicted proteins | sample 2228371 | NCBI WGS metagenome assembly FWPV01 (sample SAMEA103939776, study PRJEB20133) | metagenome | reverse complement strand
TACCACCGCCTCCACCGAACCCTTGCTCATAAGACCCAGAACCTTCCATTCTTCACCCGGTCCCAGCCCCAGCTTTTTCATCACTCCACCAAAAGTAGTGATCGCCATAATCTTGAATTCGTAGATATCGAATGCTTCCTTGATTTGCTCTGGGGGCAGACAATAACTAGCTCGACACATTGTGTCAATTGCCTTTATTTCTTGCATTTTCCCTCCTAGTGAATGTGCTTCAAATTTACTCATTCAAGCTTTTCTTGACAATAAGTCCCTATCTTGTACTGAAAAACAAAGCAGGCAATATGCACTCTGTCTGTCCTCGACCTCCTTTCCAGTTTCCTTTTTGGCTGTACAAGAAATTGTTCTTACTCCTCCAGTAGCTTCTCACCAACTATCAAACTCCAACTGACCCAGCTCTGCAGCCTTCTTTGCCTATCCCCGCCTGCTATTGTTAGCCCTTTGCTATTTCGCTCGTCTTTTTCTCGCCAAGGCTTTTGGCTTTGCCCTTGAAGCTTCAAAATTCGAGAGCTTTTTTAGCGCATTGTCCGCCCATTTTAACCAAGCTTTCATTTGTGCTATGCTACAGTCAATGGCTAGACCCCAGTAAAGCTCGTTCATTTGGTTGCCGGATGATTGGGCACCTTTCTTGGCTAGCTTCCTCCCCTCAACATCAAACCACTTGATCTGGCGCTTTACATCCTCTCTATGCGCTTTTATGTTGTCCATAACTTCTGCTCTATCGAGCACATAAGGGCTGAACCACAACTGGGCAATAAAACGATCACGTCCTACCCTTAGTGGCACCGGTTCTCTGAGCCAGCGCTCTAGCTCAGCTTTTCCTGCCTCGGTAATGTGGTAAACCTTCTGGTCTGGCAGTTTTTCCTGCTCCACTCTCTCAAAGTCAACAAGGCCTTCCTCGTACATGTCACTTAACGTGCGGTAAATCTGGCTCAGTGCTGGTCTCACAGGCTCAAAGAAACTCTTATGCAATGAATATCCACTTCTGGGTCTAAAGGCGAGAAGCCCAAGCAAATGATTCCTTAAGCTCATATTGTTTTTCCTCTATTTTCGTTTATCCGTTATATCTAGGTCCGTTCGCTTGGTAAGATATGAACCTGTTGGTTATATACTTTGGGTCATATATGCTTGATTACATAGGACGCAGTTCATTATAATAAACTCTAAGACAAGCTGTCAACAATGTGTACTCGTCCCAAAACCAGCGATTGAGATTCCTGACCTAGCTACAAAAAGCTCCCTCTTTGTATAGACTAAACGGTAAGGACAAACCACCCAGGAGGTGAAAATGGCAAAAGGATACAAAGGGAATCTTACCCTTCAAAGTAGTGGCTACTGATGAGCCACTGGTTGCCAGAGGCGGGCTGATACTCCCTTATGGGAGGCGAAAGCCTTCAAGCTGCCTAAAGTCATGGATAAGGAATTGCCTAAGCCAGGCATTGGTAGAGGCTACAAGCCGTCCAGCTTTGTTATGCCTTTAATCTTAGTGTTTCACGGTGGTGGTAAGAAATTGGAAGATTTAAGGGAGATGGGCGTATTGGTCACACCCTTGATGTCGATGCCTCAATCATAGAACCAGAGAAAGAAGAGGCTAGAGTTACCTATAAAGGTGGAAAGGGGTACCAGCCTCAGATGGGACTTCTGTTTGAAGTTGGGCTGGTCTTAGAAGACGAATTCAGAGAAGGAAATATTCCAGCCGGGGCTGGGGCAGTAAATTTTATTGATAGGTGTTTTGATGCCATGCCCGGGCAAATCGATAACTTACCTCAGGTCTGATAGCGCTCTCTATCAGTGCTATAAAGGAATGGCGATACCAAGGGGATCGAGAAATCGGTGAAACGATCCACACCATGAATGATGCTAAAGAAGCGTTCAGGTTAATAGTAATCCGCTGGTCCAAATTGCAGGCAGAACTGTTTGACCCGTCACCGCACTTTTACCATCCAAACGGTGAGGTGGCGGCTCTATCGAATAGCTGCAGCGGTGGTCAGGCATGCCCATCAACCATTACTTAAATTCGAGCTCCGACAGACAAGGTGGTCATATCCTGCAAATTCCGCTTGAGATGCTACGAGTTGACCTGTAGTCAGGCATAGCAGCTATCTAGAAACAGCCTTCCAACTTCCAACCGGCAGGCAGGGTACTCTTTTGTCTCCGACCATGAATTTTAAGCTGGTTCATGGCAGTACTGGTCTCTTGAGCAAGCTCTGTTCACAGTGAAGCCGGTTCTGCACCACCAAAAAACCTAAAGGATGCCGGGACAAAGGCTGCTCACCCCAAATCGGCTAAAAATTTTCCAATCGCTGATTTCGTGACGAGTACATTATGTTGAAACTTGTCGGCTATCTCGATATACTTTTGCCAGTCTAGCTCCATCTTGTCTCCATTCGAGGCAAGGCTAGATTTCCCTAGCTGGTGTCGGCTGGCTATGGAATTACCTTGCCTTGTGGTGAAGGCAAGCGCTCTGGCTTTAAGCCTATTCGGTTGTTAAGGTGCTTTAGCTCGGTTAAGCCGCAGCCAGATAAAGTAGCTTGCTCCGTCTTGTGGCTTGTCTCTGCCATTCTGGAGTATTCGGCTAGCTTCGGCTTTGACCTCATCAAGGCTTACCTTGTAGCCAAGCCGATTGATTAAGCCAATCGGTGAATAGCTCATAACTATCAACCTGATAGCGGTATAGCTTCGCCTCTAATGCCACCTGTCTCCAGCTTGTTGCCATACCTTTGCCTTTGCGTTTGTTTAGCTTCAGTATGTAGCAAAACGAGCTAAAGTGTTAGCTGATAACCTAGCTAGAATATTCTCTCGCCAGGAGTAGAAATTGATGGCTTTGCCTTGACAAGTGTATACAGACCGTATACAATTTAAGGTGAAATGAGGAAGTGACCGTTGCTTTACATCGAGTCTTTAGAGATTGACGACCGCATACTGGATAAGATCGAGAGCAAGCACAGCGTTACTTTTAATGATTAATGAGGTCGAGGAAGCCTGTCTATCGGATAAGAGGCATGTCAGGAAAGGCAAAGAGGGGCTGTACAAGGTCTTCAGCCAGACGGCGGGCGGGCGATATATCCTGATATCCTGGTGGTGCTAGTAAACCTGGGAGACGGCAACTGGAAAGTGGCTACAGCCAGGGAGATGACCGATAGTGAGAGGCAACTTTACAAGAAGTCAACCGGAGGCAAGTAACATGGTCGATATAGATAAAGCGATAAAGGAAATCGAGCAAGGCAATGCCTGGGACGAAGGCGATGAAGTTGTCCAGGTGGAGGTTAAGAAACCGCTGGTCAAGGTCATACCTGTCCGTCTCTCCGCGGACAAGTGGGAGGAGATCAGGAGGGAGGCCAGGGAGCTTGGTGTGGGACCGACCACACTGGCCCGCATGTGGATCCTGGAGCGCCTTCGCCAGCGAGTTAAGGCTTAAACTAAACCAGTAAATATCAGCTGCCGGAAGAGGCTTTACGGCGGCTTCTTGTTGGCGCTTTCCGTGAATATTTCCGCTGCCGTCTCTACTTGGTCGCCACCCCTTATTTCACCGAGTTCTATGTTATACCAGACATGTACTCCCTCTTTTTGCAGTCTTCTGGTCATAGCGGGATATGCGCGAAGAGATTCCCTTCGATGTACCAGGGTCACCTCGCTTGTCACAGTCTTGGCTAGCAGAGCGCTCTTAGCTGTGGTATTTCCACCGCCAACTACCATCACTCGTTTCCCAGTGAACTAGCCCATATCACGCCTAGCATAATAGGACACACCTTTGCCGACAAACTTCTCCTCTCCCGGTATGCCCAGCCGTTGCATTGTGCTGCCAGTTGCAATGATGATAGCATGCAATCTGTACTGAATAATGACTGCACATCACATCGTGTTGGTCAAGGTATAGCGGCGATGTCCTACTAGGTCAGCTGGAAGGTCTTGGAGAAAGTTTTACCTTTTGTACGTGGTGGTGGGCCATTGTGGATTCGAACCACAGACCCCGGTCTTATCAGGACCGTGCTCTAACCAGCTGAGCTAATGGCCCCGGTAGGAAGTATATCTTTAGCTGCCAGCAAGTGTCAAGGATATGTAGGCTCTTTGTCAAGTTGTGTGGAAATAGCTACGAGATGGTGCAAACCCCAGTAGCATCTTTCTCCAATAGACATCCACATTTCTCAGACCATAGGAAATTCGTTTCAGCATCTTAATCTTGGTGTTGCAGCCTTCAGTGAAGCCATTCGTGGTATGATTATCGAAGTGATTTAGGATTGGCTCCCGCCAGTGCTTTAATGTGTTCCCCCATCTGATTAGCTCTCCGTCATCCGCTGATTTCAAGTTGAAGATGATATTATCTAGAAGCTTAGTGGCCTCTATTCGATCTGGCTGCCGGTAGAGTTCCCTGATCTTCTCCTTAGCCCAATAAAATCCCTTTAGGGCCGGGTACTTCTCTAGCAGTGTATCTACCTTTTGTCTTTTCTCCTCGGTGAGCTTTTCCCGGCCTACGAGGAATATCTTCTTCGGTATCTGGACCTGCCTCTTTCGTTGCACATCTTGCTCTATTCTTCTGGCCTCGTCCATTCTCTTATTGGAGTCGGCGATTACATGGAATGGGTCGACCACTACCCTGGCTAAAGGAAATACCGCCTCTGCCGCTTTCCTTAGCCCCTCTTTCATGTCGATGCATATCTCTTTGACCTTATCTCTGGGAATCTTGGTTAGAAACTTCTTCAGGGTGGCTATGCGGTCATCTCTAAGGATCCCCACCACTTTTCTCTGTTTCACCTCAGTAACAGTGTGTACCAACTCCTGATGCCTGAAGCTATGCTCATCGATGCCCAGGTATATTTCGTCCTCGTCCTGCATGAAACCCAGTGCTTCCTCGTCTATTTCCCTCTCCAAAAGGCGTCGCAATGTGCCGTAGCCTACTCCCAACTCCCTCGTCACCTGGCTGAAGTTCCTCTCCTTGAGTTGCCATAAAGCTTCAGCTTCGGCCGGCCTGGTAAGCCTGGAACGTGATCGTACCAATTCCTTGCCTTCAGCAAAAGTGCGCTTACAATCGCGGCATTTCCACCGCCGGCGATAGAACTCAAGGTAAACCTTTTTGCCATTGCTCCATGTATGAAGTATTTCCCTCGGTTTGCACATGCCATGCCCGTAGAGCCTACTTGAGCCGCAATGAGGGCATCTCTGTCTTCCCTTAACCTCTGTCCTTACCATTACCCTATCATCTCCTCCCCAGATCTCCCCCACTTTGTAATCTTCAAGCCCCAACAGGATTGTGGTACCATTATCTTGGCCCTTGGCCACGGTGGTAAGACCTCCTTTCGTTTAATTTTCTGCTCCGGGGTTCTTACCACCATAAATTTTTTCTAGATATTTTTCCACACAATCTAAAATACAGCCCTGGGTATAAGCGTCCGTAAAAATGGATATTCACTGTCACGATAAGCTAGACCTCGAAGCGCTGGCGTAGTATCGCTATACCTCACTAAGTCAATGGCTTCAACAGGGGACCGAAGGAAACTGATCGTCCAGCCTCCTCTTAAACTTGACGCCAATACCTGCCGATGCTATCCTTAAGATTAAGTTAAGCTTTATCCCTTGATCGAGGTATGGAAATGAATTATGAACGTGAATTACTGAAGGGGAGCACTGACTCTTTGCTCCTATACCTGATCAACGATCAGCCAATGTACGGCTATCAAATCATCAAAGAATTAGAGAAAAGAAGCAATGGCTACTTCCAGTTCAAGGAAGGCACACTTTATCCAGCCCTGCACCGGTTAGAGAAACTTGGTCTTATTCAAGGCAAATGGCAAAAACTGCCCAGCGGCCAGGAGAGGCGCTACTACTACATAACACCAAAGGGGCAAAGAGCTCTGGCCGAAAGGTTAGCGGTGTGGCAAGATTTTTCCACGGCTGTGTCTTTAATTATGCAGCCAGCGGGTTAAACTACAATGTCAACCAAGTTGGACTATACGGATAGTCTGAGAGACTATCTAAGGCTGGATCCCGCTATCGAAAGCGATGTGATTCGAGAACTTAGCGCACACATCGAGGACAAGAGTCACGAACTTGTGGAATCCGGGCTCCCTGAAGAGGAGGCAAAGGTAAAAGCAGCACAGCTGTTGGGTCATCCCCGGCTTGTTGCTCACCAAATGTACGAAGTGTATAGTCAAGGTACCTGGCGTCAGGCTATCTGTGCAGCATTGCCCCATTTCCTAATTGCCGCCTTCTTCGCCTTGCGCTGGTGGGATGGTACCGTCTGGTGGTTGCTAGCCATCCTAGGTGCCATTATATGCTTTGCCATCTACGGCTGGTGTCACGGCAAGCCAGCTTGGCTTTTCCCTTGGCTGGGATACTGCTTAATACCAGTGATAGCTATCGGCATCCTGCTAATCTACTTGCCCGCTGGCTGGGCTTGGTTGGCAGCTACCGCTTACATTCCTTTAGCCCTGTTGTTGATATTCTCACTCACCAAGCAAACTATAAAACGGGATTGGCTGCTTGCCTCACTAATGCTACTTCCTATTCCTGTAGTAATAGGTTGGATATTAGCATTGGGGACAGGGGACAAATTCTTGTGGCATCAGCAGCTTCAGGACGTTGCCCAATTGATTGCCCTGAGTTTCGCAGTTCTAGCAATAACTGCAGCTGTCTTCATTCGAATCAAGCAGCGTTGGGCTAAGGCTACGGTGCTATTCATCCTGGAGATCATGGTCTTAGCTATAGTAGCCTCGAGTGACAAGAGTGCCATAGGTCTCGCTGGCTGGCTGCTTGTTGCCGCACTTGCTTTCTTCCTCCTCCTCGTTCCGGCAGTGCTAGACCGCAAAATAAGGGAGCTTGAGGAGAAATCAGTAAGGCTGCTGCACCACAAATCACCACACTAGCTTCATCACGACAAAACTAGCGAAGCGGAAAAGGAAAACCTACCTCCAAATCCCTTTCCTTAGCTGCCTCGCCTCATTTTCCATCGCTTCTAAATAGACCTGATACTTAATGTCGGGCGGATAAGCTTTAGCCCAGGCATAGCCTTGCCTCACCATCTCAGCATTGACAAATTTACCACCAACATAGACATAGCGCAATAGCCTTCCATATTCATCTTTATCTGAAATATCTCTTTCCAGCCGAACTTTCCTGCAAGATACCATCTTTTCATTAAACAGTTTAGCTTCTGTGTAATAGGCCGCACCTTTTTCTGGAGCATCAATACCGATATAACGCACACGATGTCCGCCCTCAATTACTATCGTGTCACCATCAATCACCTCAGTTACATAAACTGTGTCGCATGTACGTTGGCAAGCTGATGTTAGCGATAAAGCGAGCAAAAAGAGTAAGATGGTAATTCTGCTTCTGAAGCCCATAGAGAAGCTACTCGTAATCTTCACCATAAGCTTGCCTGTGAAGTGTGCCTTTTTTTGTAGGCAATCCCCAGGTGCTCACAAGCAAGTCTAGTAGCCACTCTACCTCGAGGTGTCCGCTCTAAAAAGCCTAATTGTAGAAGATAAGGCTCGTAAACGTCCATTATTGTGTCCGCCTCCTCACTGATAGAAGCAGCAATAGTTTCAAGTCCCACCGGTCCCCCATCAAACTTCTCAATTATGGTGCGCAAAACTTTATGGTCCACCTCGTCCAGACCCATATGGTCTATCTCCAATTTAGACAACGCTTCAATGGCAACAGATTCAACAATTACCCCATCAGCCATCACCTGGGCATAGTCACGCAGTCGCTTAAGGAGCCTATTTGCTACCCGTGGTGTCCCTCGTGCCCTACAGGCAACCTGATCGAGACTAGCTTCATCTATATCTATGTTGAGGATTCTTGCCGAGCGTCTTAGAATTGCCTTTATAGCTGACTCATCATAAAAGTCGAGGCGATAAACAGCTCCAAATCTATCTCTCAAAGGCGGGCTCATTAAAGCGAAGCGTGTGGTAGCTCCAATCAACGTAAAACGAGGCAACTTCAGGCGAAGGCTTCTAGCACCTGGCCCTTTGCCGATAATGATATCTATAGCAAAGTCTTCCATCGCTGGATAAAGTATCTCTTCCACCGGACGGCTAAGCCTGTGTATCTCGTCTATGAATAAATCATCGCCTTCCTGCAAATTAGTTAGGACAGCTGCCAAGTCCCCGGGACGCTCAATAGCTGGACCTGAGCTAACTTTAATATTGACACCCATCTCGGCGGCAATAATATAGGCTAATGTAGTCTTTCCTAAACCCGGCGGTCCATATAGGAGAATATGGTCTAAAGGTTCACCCCGCTTTTTAGCAGCAGCAATAGCTATCTGGAGATTACTCTTGACCTTCTCCTGCCCAATAAAATCACTCATCCGTCTGGGGCGAAGGTTAGCATCCAAAGAAATGTCATCAGCACTAGGTTTGCCTGATATTATCCGCGCTGCTACTTCCTTGTCTCGCATCGTCAAAAAGCCAGTTATAGCTTTTCTGGAATTATATCACACGCAGCGACAGCGAACTAAACTCCAAAGAGCAGGCGCATTGCAGAAGGGGCTTTAACTAACAAAGTTAATATTGTCGTCCGCCACACCTAACTCTCGGAGCAGGAAGAAGCCACTGAACGATTCTGCCCACAGATCTGCCCACAGAAATGCCTACTTCTTGACATCAGTCTAACTGAGTAGCCTGTCCTCGGGTAGCATTGACGCATCAATTTGTGGGAACACCCGCTCACCCTCATCAGAAGGACGGAAAGCTGTAGCGGGAATAAGCTTACCTATAATCACATTTTCCTTTAGTCCAAGGAGCTTATCCGTCTTGCCCCAAATTGCCGCCTCAGTAAGCACTCGAGTAGTTTCCTGAAAAGAAGCAGCTGCTAACCAACTGTTGGTATGTAGAGAAGCTCGGGTGATACCAAGGAGCACAGTCTGAGCAGTAGCCGGTTCACCGCCTTCAGCCAACACTTTAGCGTTTATACTCTCGTAATCAAAACGATCGATTAGGTCTCCAGGTAGAAGCTCAGTATCACCCGGGGACTCAACGCGCACTCGCCTTAGCATCTGGCGAATAATTATCTCGATGTGTTTATCATTAATATTCACGCCTTGTGAGCGATAGACCTTCTGCACTTCCTCAACCAAATACTGCTGTACTGCCTCTCTGCCCAAAATGCGTAGAATATCTTGAGGATCAACAGCACCGTCGCTCAGCTGGTCTCCAGCTTTCACTCTGTCCCCAGATCTAACGCGAATATGGCTCCCAGACGGAATTATGTATTCCCGCTCTTCCACCTCCTCGTACCGGATGTAAAGGTGTCCGTCTTCATTAACTACATAGCCAGCGACCCTTGCTATCACAGGATATTGCTCAACAACCGCCGGTTGGCGAGTCGTGGCTGGTGCCTCAGGCGCAGTAGGCTTCAATACAGCAAGCGTGGTTCCAGCCTCAACCCAATCCCCATTGTCCACTACCACCTCAGCGCCCGCCGGCAATGCATATTCATCCAAATAAGATTCGGAACTAGTAACTCTAACTTTTCGTACCTCTTGAGTCTCAATTACCTCAACAATACCATCGATTTCAGAAAGAACAGCCAGTCCCTTCGGTATTCTAGCTTCAAATAATTCCTCTACACGTGGTAAACCACTGGTTATATCAGCTCCAACCACCCCCCCGGTATGGAAGGTACGCAATGTAAGCTGAGTTCCTGGCTCACCTATACTTTGCGCGGCAATAATGCCCACAGCAGTACCTATTTCTACTAGCCCCCTTCTAGCAAGGTCCCGCCCATAACAGTTCTGGCAGATTCCCCGCCGAGAATGGCAGCCAAGCGGTGACCTGACATATACCCTAGTAATACCAGCATCGCAAATTTGCTTCGCCTTTTCCTCATCAATTTCCTCGTTTCTGTGCACAATGATTTCACCTGTAGCCGGTGCAATAACGTCAGCTGCAGCCAAACGCCCAACCAACCGCTCTGAAAGAGGCGGCAACAGTCCCCTCTCTTTCTTCTCAGCTAACCAAATACCTTCTTCGGTGCCGCAGTCACTTTCAAATATAATCAAGTCTTGGGCTACATCGATAAGACGACGGGTAAGATAACCCGCATCTGAAGTCCTTAAGGCTGTGTCAGCCAATCCTTTACGAGCCCCATGGGTGGAAATGAAATATTCCATTACCGACAGACCCTCGCGGAAGCTCGACCTGATGGGGAAATCTATTATTCGTCCAGAAGGGTCAGTCATTAAGCCTCTCATGCCAGCCATCTGCCTGATTTGCGAGATATTCCCCTTAGCCCCAGATGTTGCCATCATATAGACACCGCCATAGCGGTCTAAGGATTGGGAAATGGTTTCAGTGATTTTGTCAGTAGTCTCCGTCCAAACCTGAATTGCACTGCTATAACGCTCATCCTCTGTAATCAGCCCCCTATTGAACTGACTTTCAATAACTGCTATCTTCTCATCCCCCTCCTCGAGAAGCTTCGCTTTATTCCGAGGCACTTCGATATCTTTTGCAGCAATGGTGGTACCAGACCTCGTAGCATATTCAAAGCCCAGTTGCTTAAGGTTGTCGAGCATTGTAACCGTGGGGGCATTCCCTAGCAAACGATAACAATCTAGTACCAAGCGCTTTAAGGAGGTCTTGTCCATCACTTGATTGCAGAACCGAAATTCCGGAGGTATCACATCATTAAACAAGATCCGTCCCACGGTAGTCTTCAATCCCTGGGCGCCCGTAGCCTCACTTCTAACCTCGATCTCGGCGTTTAAGCTAACGATTCCCAGTTCATAGGCAAGTCTAGCTTCTTCAAAATCGCTAAACCGTTTTCCTTCGCCTTTAGCCCCAGGTCTAACACTAGTAAGATAATAGCAACCAAGAACCATATCTAAAGTGGGCGTCATCACCGGCTCGCCACAGCTCGGCAATAGCATATTATAGACGCTAAGCATTCGTTCTTTAGCCTCTCTTACTGCTGCCTTAGACAGCGGTACATGAACGGCCATTTGGTCACCATCGAAATCAGCGTTAAACGCAGCACACACTAAAGGGTGAATCTGGATGGCGCTCCCGTCAATGAGCACAGGCTCAAAAGCTTGGATGCTTAATCGATGTAAAGTTGGAGCTCGGTTAAGCAATACCGGGCGTTCCTTAACCACCTCCGACAGAATATCCCACACCTCAGGTCTAGCTTTCTCTACTTGCCTTCGAGCGCTCTTGATGTTGTGGGCATAGCCCTGCTCAATCAAGCGGCGCATAACGAAAGGCTTAAACAGCTCCAAAGCCATATGCTTTGGTAAACCACACTGATGGAGCTTCAGCTCAGGTCCAACAACAATAACCGAACGTCCACTGTAGTCCACCCTCTTACCCAACAGGTTTTGACGGAAACGTCCCTGCTTACCGCGCAGCATGTCGGACAGTGACTTTAACCTATGAGAGCCAGCTATTATGGGCCCTCGCCCTTTCCGTCCACTATCAATAAGCGCATCCACAGCTTCCTGGAGCATACGCTTTTCATTGCGGATGATAATCTCCGGCGCCCCCAAATCAATTAACCGCCTGAGACGATTGTTGCGGTTAATCACGCGGCGATACAGATCATTAAGATCACTGGTAGCAAATCGTCCCCCGTCCAACTGGACTATAGGGCGAAGCTCCGGTGGCAGTACCGGAAGCACAGTTAATATCATCCACTCAGGCTTGTTGCCACTTCGCCAGAAAGCTTCAACTACTCGCAACCGCTTAATGGCTCTCTTACGACGCTGCCCCGAGCTAGATTTAACCTCCTCAATAAGGTCTAAGCGTAACTTCTCAAGATCAAGATTTTTGAGAATATCGAGTATCGCCTCCGCCCCCATACCGACTTCAAAGAAGTCCCCGAATTCCTCCCTAAGTTCCTGGTATTGACTTTCACTGAGCACCATTAGCGGTCGCAAGTTTTCCAGCTCTGATATCTTTGTCTGTAGCTCGCCTTCAAGCTCAACTTTCCTCTCAACAAACTCGCGACGCAGCTGATTCGCCCTTTCCACCACCTCCTGGCTTGAATGTGACTGAACTTGCGCCTCTATCTCCGCAACTTGATTCTCCAATAATCGTCCCCGCTCAGCGATGTGCTTTGAGAGTCTCTCCCTAAGTCTTCTAATCCTCTCCTCGCGTGCCGCTTCATCAACGGAAATAACGATATATTGCGCAAAGTAAAGAACACGCTCCAGGTTCCGAGGTGAGATATCAAGAAGCAGTGCCAGTCTACTAGGTACCCCTTTTGCAAACCAGATATGGGCTACTGGAGCCGCTAATTCGATATGGCCCATACGCGTCCTTCGCACCCTAGAATGTTCTACCGTAACCCCACACCTGTCGCAGGTAACACCACGATAGCGTATCTTCTTATACTTCCCGCAATAACATTCGTAATTCTTGGTTGGACCAAAAATTCTCTCACAGAAAAGGCCATCTTTCTCCGGCTTTAACGTTCGATAGTTAATTGTTTCTGGCTCAGTTACTTCGCCGTAAGACCAGCTTCTGATTTGTTCCGGAGAAGCTAGTGAAATACGGATAGCATTAAAATCATTGACTTCGATCATTGGTCTCCTTTAGCTCAAACCTTTAAGCTTAGCCCTAAATTTCTTTTTCGTCTCGAGGAAACTCACCGTATCTTCCTCTTCGTTCAATAGCTCAACAGCTAGACCTAAACTACGTAATTCCATAAACAAGACCTTGAAAGATTCAGGAACGCCTGGTTGAAATATGTCTTCTCCCTTAACTAAGGACTCATATGCCTTGGCTCGACCGGTTACATCGTCCGACTTAACGGTGAGCAACTCTTGAAGCGTGTGGCTGGCACCATAAGCTTCCAACGCCCAAACCTCCATCTCACCGAAACGCTGCCCGCCAAACTGAGCCTTACCCCCCAGCGGCTGCTGCGTAATCAAAGAATACGGACCAGTAGATCGAGCATGTACCTTATCCTCAACTAAGTGGATAAGTTTCATCATATAAATGCTACCTACGGTTACCGGCTGTTCGAACGGTTCACCGGTTCGCCCATCACGAAGGGTCACTTTCCCAAATATGGGTGGCGACTGCTTTTGCTCGCGGTAAGTCATTTCTGCAAGTTCCTCTACCTGCTCATCACTAAGCCCATACACGCTAATACCCATAGTCTCAAGCCACAAGCGCAGGCAAGCTTTCCTAGCTTCTCCAGGGTAGCGGTCATCAAATACCTTGTCCGCGTTGTACCCATTATCAGCAAGCCAAGCCCTGACTCGCTCGATTACAGCGCCGTCAGAATTACCGTCGCCTGCTCGATTAATTGCGCCTGATTGCTGGACTATCCATGCCCTAGCCAGCGCATCCTCAATTGCAACATCGTTAGCACCGTCGAAAATCGGATTAAGCACTTTAAGACCTAACGTCTCTGCTGCCCAGCCCAAGTGAGTCTCCAATATCTGACCTATATTCATACGCGACGGTACGCCAATAGGGTTAAGAATTATATCCACTGGCCTTCCATCAGGCAGAAAGGGCATATCCTCCTCAGGCAAAATACAGGAGATAACACCTTTGTTCCCGTGTCTCCCAGCCATTTTGTCCCCGACGGAGATCTTCCGTTTCTGAGCAACCCAAACCCGCACCAGACAATGGACACCAGCGGGTAAATCGTCATACTCATCGCGGAAGAAAACTTTGACATCTATTACTTTGCCCCACTCACCGTGTGGCATCCTTAGAGAGCTATCCTTGACCTCACGTGCCTTCTCACCAAAGATAGCCCGCAGCAACTTCTCTTCTGCAGTTAACTCAGTTTCCCCCTTGGGACTAATCTTCCCCACCAGAATAGAACCTGGGCCTACTTCAGCACCTATACGGATGATGCCCGATTCATCAAGGTCGCGCAGGCTCTCCTCACTTACATTCGGTATATCTCTGGTGATCTCCTCCAAGCCGAGCTTAGTCTCACGGGCCTCTATCTCATATTTCTCTATGTGGACAGATGTAAACCTATCGTGCTTGACCAATCTGTCGCTGATGATAACAGCATCCTCAAAATTGTACCCACGCCAGCTCATGAAGGCACAGAGAATGTTTTGCCCCAAGGCGAGCTCACCCCGGTCAGTTGCCGAACCATCAGCTATAACCTGTCCCTTTTTGACCCTGTCACCTTTAGATACTATGGGACGTTGATTGATACACGTCCCTTGATTTGTTCTAACGAATTTCTTTAGCGGATAAACGTGTGCCCTACCGTCTTCACCGCTAATTGTTACTTGAGTACTGGTGACGGAAATAACCTCACCGTCTTCCCGTGCAAATACAACCTGCCCGCTATATTTTGCCACTTCCTTTTCCATGCCAGTAGCTATTAACGGCGCCTCAGGACAGATTAAAGGCACTGCTTGACGTTGCATGTTTGACCCCATCAGAGCTCTATTAGCATCATCATGCTCCAGAAACGGTATAAGCGAGGTTGTAACGCTAAAAACCTGCTTCGGGGAAACATCCATGTAATCTATCTTATCCGCAGGTTCCTTTAGATACTTGCCGCCCCTTATAACACCAATTCTATCCTCAACAAACTCATTTCTTTGGTTAAGAATAGCGTTAGCTTGCGCAATAGTATATCGCTCTTCTTCATCAGCGGTCAGATATTCTATCTCTTCGGATACAAAAGGAACTACCGCTACAGTTCGAGGAGGCAAAGAGGCTATTTTGCGAGCAACTTCTCTTGTAATCAGAGTCTTTTTGGCAACAAGAAGTTTCCCATCCAGATCAGTAATATCCTCCAAAACAGTCCTACCTGTCAGGTTCTCCACGGTATTAGGCACCTTGTGGATAACTTTACGATACGGAGTCTCAATGAAGCCATAGCTATTGACCCTAGCATATGTGGCTAGAGAACCTATAAGACCAATATTCGGCCCCTCCGGTGTCTCTATGGGGCAAATCTTCCCATAGTGAGAATGGTGGACATCCCGCACATCAAAGCCGGCACGCTCCCGAGAAAGCCCTCCTGGCCCCATCGCCGAAAGTCGACGTTTATGGGTAAGCTCAGCCAGCGGATTAGTTTGATCCATGAATTGAGAGAGCTGTGAACCGCCGAAAAACTCCCTCATTGCAGCCACTATGGGGCGGTTATTAATCAAAGCAGCCGGTGTAGCAGCCTCGGGACCAACAATGCTCATCCGCTCCTTTATTGTCCGTTCCAGGCGCAGCAAACCAATACGGAACTGGTTTTGTCTCAGGTGCCCTACTGTCCGCACCCGCCGATTGCGCAAGTGGTCAATATCATCAGGTTCCTCTTTCCCATTATTAATCCTTATGATGCGCCGCACTATCTCCACAAAATCTTGCGGTGTTAGACAACGATGATGCTCATCTACTGTTAGACCTAATCTATTGTTAAGCTTATACCGACCAACTCTACCTAAGTCATAACGTCTCGGATTGAAGAAGAGATTATTTAGAAGTGTCTGAGAATTCTCAACTGTAGGTGGTTCGCCCGGCCGTAATCTTTTATAGATATCAATCAGAGCTTCCTCCCTTGTTTTTACCAAAGGTTCTCTTTCTATTGTAGCCCGTATGAAGGCATGCTCCGGCGAGATATCGTCGTTCTGGAAGAGTTCGAGCAGCGTACTATCGGTTTCATAACCGATAGCACGTAACAGAATTACCACAGGAATTTTCCTTTTCCCGTCAACCTTCACCGAGATAACGTCCTTGCTGGACGTTTCAAACTCCAGCCAAGCACCATGCTCAGGGATCAACTTAGCAGAACATAGCTCACGCCCGCTGGCTGGGTCTTCCTGTAAGCTAAAATATATGCCGGGAGACCGAAGTAGTTGATTGACCACTACCCTTTCGGCACCACTGATTATAAATGTGCCTTGCTCCGTCATTAGGGGTATATCACCAAAAAATATCTCTTGCTCCTTAATCTCGCCAGTCTCTTTAACTATCAATTTGGACCTGACATAGAGTGGAGCAGCATAGGTCATATCACGCTGGCGGCATTGGTCCACAGAATATGATGGTTGGCGCAGCTCATAGCCAACGAACTCCAACTCAAGCCGCGTCCCAGTGAAGTCAGAAACAGGTGAGACCTCATCGAATAGCTCCTTTAAACCCTCTTCCAGAAACCAACGGTAGGAATCGAGCTGAACCCGAATAAGGTTGGGAATTGCTAACACTTCAGGCAGTTTAGCGTAGGATTTCCTCTTTTCCAAAACGACGCTTTGCTTCTCAGGCATCAACGAAATAGACATAAACTCACCTACCTAGAAATAATAGTGAAGTAACGTCTCAAAAGTGTACTTTAACCGCGAATAGACATTTAACTATGTGTGGTAGTTAGGGAAAGCACTAACCAGAGACCAAAAAAGCATATCAGTGTATGTAAATTTACAGTCTAACACCAAAAGAATATTTTGTCAACAATGGTGGGCTGTATTTTAGATTGTGTGGAAAAATATCTAGAAAAAATTTATGGTGGTAAGAACCCCGGAGCAGAAAATTAAACGAAAGGA
>FWPV01009465.1_pt1 | contig 16482 bp, 11 predicted proteins | sample 2228371 | NCBI WGS metagenome assembly FWPV01 (sample SAMEA103939776, study PRJEB20133) | metagenome | reverse complement strand
CAACTGAGTTAAATTATGTATGTGCTCATGCACCATCAGACGATTTTGATAGAATAGAAACAAAAGCCATTAAAGCAGTATTGGGTAAACATGCTTATGAAATTCCTGTTAGTTCAATTAAATCAATGATAGGCAATCCACTTTCTGCAGCAGGACCATTACAATTGATTGCTTCGATCATGGTGATAGAAAGAAACATTATTCCTCCTACTATTAATTATGAATATCCAGATCCTGATTGCGATCTTGATTACGTTCCAAATAAAGCTAGAAAATGTAATTCAATTCGTTATATTCTTATAAATTCTCATGGTTTTGGTGGAGTTAACTCAAGTCTAATAATTAAAAAAGTTTGTTTGTAAAGGATTTGTTAAACCGGCAAATGGACGTAAATAGATTATTACTAATTTTTGTCTTTTTTTCCAATTTAATTCTTGGATTTTTTGTATATTCTAAAGATAGAAAAAATCCTATAAATATATCCTTCTGTACACTAACGACCTTTATTGCTTTATGGATTTTCGGTATTTTTATGGTGCTAACCTTCTGGAACAGTACAGATAAAATCTTGTCATGGGGGAAGTTTACATTTGCATCTGGTACCTTTATGGCATCTAGCTTTGCCATTTTTTCGATTATATTTCGACATGAAAATTTCCAATCAGTTAAAACTTATGTCTACTTATTAGCGTTATCTTCATGTATTTTTGCTGTATTATCTATCCTTCCTTCTTCAATTAAAAGTGTCGTGTTCGAAGAAGGTAAAATCAAAGCATATTATGGTATAACTATTTATATATGGGCTTTATATGAGCTTTTCTGTTGGTTATTAATATTATACAGTCTAAGTAACAAGTGGAGAAAAGGAAATGGTATTGAGAAGTTAAGAATTCAGTATATGTTTTTCGGAATTGTCTTAACAACAACATTTATAGCGATAACAAGTATAATTATTCCTTTAATGTTAAATAATGTGCGTATTGCAGCGTTTGGTCCATGTTTTATTATGATCATGATAGGATGTATAGCCTATGCCATAGTTAAACACAGGCTTATGGATATAAACCTGCTAATTAGAAAAAGTATCTTTTACTCTGCTTTATTTGCTGGTGCTGCTCTTATTGTGGCGCTATTAGTTATCGGTATTCCTCAAGCATTCCCAGACCTTGGTAGAACACAATATGCTATAGTTTTACTCTTATGTATAATCTTTGTTGTATTTGTATCCAAACCATTCAGTCAATATATTGCAGAATTAATTAACACATTTATCTATAAAGATCAATCCTATTACAGGAAAGCTCTGGCTAATTTTACTCAGTCCGCAATTAAAACTTTAGACCTTGACAGATTGCTAAATTTGATATTCAATACAATAGTAGAAACTATGAAAGTAAATAGAGCTTCACTATGGTGTTTAAGTTCAAGAACAGGTGAATATTCGCCTTTATTATTTTCTGGAATAGATCAAAACAAATTCAATTTCAATATCTCTTCAGATAGTAAAATAGTTTCTTATCTTAAGAAAACCAATGAACCTATAATAAAGGAAGAAATACAAAAAAATGTGCCATTAAAAGATTTTGATGAAATTGAAAATGAGTTTAGTAATCTAAAGTCGGAAATATCAGTGCCTTTGTTTTCGGAAGATCAATTATCCTATATTCTAAATCTAGGTAGCAAATCTTCAGGCAGAATATATTATTCTGCAGATATAGAATTTCTGAAATCCATGGCAGACCAATCATCAATATTAATACAGAATGCTTTGCTTCATCAGCAGATTGTAAGGACTGAAAAACTTATTTCTCTTGGTAAGTTATCAGCTGAGCTTGCTCATGAGATAAAGAATCCTCTTTTAACAATTAAAACGTGTTTTCAACTTCTTTTAGAACATCAATGCGAAGAGGAAATTGATAGGGATTTTCTAAATTTAGCATTAAGCGAGACAGATAAAATAGATAGGCGCATCCGACAACTTTTAAGCTTTGTTAGACCTTCACCTCCAAATTTTACATGGTGTAATGTTAATCAGGTTTTAGACACAACTATTGGCACTCTAAAGAATATTATATCAGCTAGAAATATTGAATTTATTGATTTGCGAGGTAATAACTTAAATGAAATATATGCAGATAAAGAACAGCTTGAACAAGCATTCTTCAATATAGGGCTTAATGCACTGGAAGCGATGGAAAATGGGGGTAAATTAACCATAGAAACTTATATGAAGAAAAATGGAGAAAATACTAAAGAAGAAGAATCTGTTGTTGTAAAGATTTCTGATACAGGCAAAGGTATATCAAAAATTGATATGGAAAACATTTTTGAACCTTTTTATACCAAAAAGGTTTCTGGAACAGGTTTAGGATTAACTATAGTGCGAAATATAATAAAAGAACATAAGGGACAAATAAACGTTGAAAGTTATGAAGGAATAGGAACTTCATTTATAATCGAGTTTCCTATAATTAACCAAGAATTAGCTAATTTTCAGATAAGAGGCGGTTTTATAAATGATAATTATTTAAAAGATTATAAATAAGGGGTATTGAGATGGGAACTAAAGGTAGCGTTTTAATAGTTGATGACGAACTTGGGGCTCGAGAGTCCATGCGGATGATACTCAAAGGAAAATTTGATGTATCGACTGCTGAAAGTGGCATGAAAGCTATCGAGCTTGTTAAAGAAAAGCAATATGATGTTGTTGTTCTTGATATTAGAATGCCAGATATTTCTGGTATAGAAGTTCTTGAAAAGATAAAGCAGATGGATCCTTCTCCTGAAGTTATGATGGTTACTGCTTACGCTGCATTGGATACAGCAAAAAATGCTATGAGACTTGGTGCTTATGATTATATAGAAAAACCTTTTAAGAATTTTGATGAATTTAGAGAGATTGTAAGCAAAGGTGTTGAAAGAAAGTTAAAGGCATCCAAAACACATCAGCTTGTTGCACAGCTTGAAAAACTTTCAACTATCGGTCAGATGGCTTCAGAAATTATGCATGAACTTGCGGCACCGATTACAGGAGTAATAGGATATTCAGAATTCTTGCTATCTCAAGAATGTGATGATATTATTAAAGATAGCCTTAAGAAAATAAATGCTGAGGCAGAAAGATGCCAGAAAATAATAAAGAATATCCTGTCCTTTGCAAGAAAACCAGATGATGGTAAAAATTATGTAAATATCAATGATATTATAATAAAGACAATCGATTTAAAAGAACATCATCTCAAGCTAGATAACATAAAAATAGTTTTAGACCTTAATCAAAATGTGCCAAAAACAATGGCAAATTATAATGAGATTCAGCAGGTATTAGTTAATATAATAAATAACGCTCATTATGCAATGAAGTCGCAAAAAACAGAAAAAGTATTATCGATAAAAACATGGTTTGATTTTGAAAATATATATATAAGTCTTGCCAATACCGGTCCATTGATACCACAAGACAAACTTGAGATAATATTTGAGCCATATTATACTACAAAAAAGACAGGTAATGGAACAGGTCTTGGATTAAGCATATCAAAACGCATAATTAATGAACATGACGGAAGAATATATGCTGAGAGCAAAGAAGGTGAAGGAGTAAAGTTCATAATAGAGCTTCCTATTTTTAATGAAATCTAAAATAAAAATTTGTCTTCCTACCTATCAATATGCCTATAGTTATTGAAGCTCAGAATATTAAATATCGTTATAGTAAAGACCTGGTTCTAAACGAATTCTCCTTGAAGGTCGAACAGAATGAGATCGTCGGTATAATAGGTCCCAATGGTTCCGGCAAAACTACTGTAATAAAACTGCTCAGTAAGGTTCTTCATCCAGAGAGCGGTTATATAATGTTGCTTGGACGAAATATTGCGGATATGTCACAAAAAGAAATAGCTAAGCTCGTAGCTGTAGTCCCGCAAGGAACATCAATTGCCTTCCCATTTACTGTCCGTGAAGTTGTTCTTATGGGTCGATCACCACATCTTGGTCTTTTGCAAATTGAACGAGAATCTGATCTTAAGATAGTTGATCACGCATTGGCTTTAACAGACTCCCTTGAAATAGCTGATAGATATATCGATGAATTAAGCGGAGGGGAAAGGCAAAGAGTCATAATAGCACGTGCTCTTTCACAAGAACCAAAGATAATGCTATTGGATGAGCCAACATCATATCTTGATATAAATCATCAGGTAGAAATTTATGACCTTATAAAGAGGCTCAATAGTGAAAGAGATTTAAGCGTCATTATTGTTTCACACGATCTAAATATGGCTTCGGAATATTGTGATCGTCTTGTCCTGATGAAGAATGGTAGAGTTTATAAAGACGGGACTCCTAGAGAAGTTATAACGGAATCAAACATCAGGGATGTTTATGGAATCAGCGTAATGGTAACAGATAATATAATAACAGGCTCACCTCACATTACTTTGCTGAGTAAATTAATGTCAAAGAAATATCGTCAACATAATCTGAAAATACACGTTATAAGTGGAGGTGGTTCTGGAGCACAATTACTGCGTAGACTTGCTATTGAAGGCTTCAGAACAAGTGTCGGAGTGCTTAATATAAGTGATACTGATTATAAAATTGCAAGATCGCTTGAAATGGATATTGTAGCGGAAGCACCATTTTCACCTATTAGCGATTCTGCTCATCAGAATAATATAAAAAAGATTGAAAACTCAGATATAGTTATCATTACTAGAGTTCCTATAGGTTACGGAAACTTAAAAAACATGATAGCAGCTCAAATAGCAATATCAGCGGGAGCTAAAATTATTGTATTTGAAGATTTTGATGGCATGGATTATACCAATGGGAAAGCAACAGAAATATACAATGACCTGATAGATAATGGAGCAATAGTTGTTAAGGATGAAACGGAGCTTTTCAATATATTAACATCTATGGATATGTAATTTGGAAAAGGAAGGAGTTAAAATGGCAAGATTATATGGTAAAGACTATTCCAAAGTTGAGCTTATGAAAAGAATTGGCGATATTTCACAGATTGCTGGGGTCAAAACCTATCAACTTACCGATGGGAATCAAAAAGGAGTCGAAGCTGTTGATTTTAGAACAGGAACCGGATTAAGTTTCACTGTTCTTTCAGGAAGAGGTTTGGATATTTCTTATGCGGAATATAATGGACAACCATTATGTTGGAGATCAGCAACAGGTGATATTAATTCTGCATATTTTGAGCCACAAGGTCTGGGATGGTTAAGAGGATTTTATGGAGGACTTATTACAACCTGTGGATTGACTTATGCTGGTGCTCCATGTGTTGATGAAGGAAAAGAACTTGGTCTTCATGGGCGAGTATCATATACGCCAGCAAAAAATGTTTGGGCAGATGGTGAATGGGATGGCGATGAATATGTTATGTGGGTTTGTGGCAAAATCCGTGAAGCACAAGTCTTTGGCGAAAATATTGTCCTCACACGTAAAATAAAGGCAAAACTAGGTGAATCAAAAATCTATTTGCATGATATCGTTGAAAACCTTGGATTTGAGCAGACACCGCACATGTTACTTTACCATATAAATGGTGGATTTCCTGCTGTTGATGAAGATTCTTTGTTAATCTCTACATCAAAAGATGTTAAACCTAGAGATGATGAAGCGAAGATAGATGCAGAACATTACTATAAATTTCAGGCTCCTACGCCAGGATTCAAAGAAAGAGTATATTACCATGATATGTTAGTAGATAAAGAAGGCTACGCATATGCAGGTTTAGTAAATAAAAAATTTAATGATGGACAAGGCTTCGGATTTTACGTAAAATATCTTAAGAGCCAATTGCCCAGATTTATTGAATGGAAAATGAATGGCGAAGGAACTTATGTTGTAGGAATGGAACCAGCTAATTGTCTGGTCGAAGGTAGAGATAAGGAGCGAAAAAATGGCACGCTTCAATTTCTCAATCCTGGAGAAAAAAGGGAGTATAAACTGGAAATAGGCGTTCTCTCATCAACTTTAGAAATTGAGGAGTTCGAAAAGCTAGTTAATACATGTAAATCAAACATTTCCATTTAATAGTGTTTTTGCCTGCGAAATCTGAACGGCAATTAGTAAGGTGGGATTGCCACACTACTTTTCTAAATACTGAAATATGGAGTTATTTTTAATCACGAAATTTACGAATTATGCGAATTAAAAGTAATATCGTTTTAAAAATTTTGTTTATATAATTCTCTAATCCCCTTTGAAAAAGGCGAAATCAAGAAAGTCTCCCTTTTCCAAAGGGAGATTTAGAGGGATTTATAATAAATGATAATATTTTTAAGGCTAATATTTATATTGGTGCTATTCGTTTTATTCGTGTCCTTCGTGATTAATTTTCTCTCCGTTTCTTTGTAGTTTTTATAAACTTTACAGTGTTACATATATCGATAGGAGAAAGAAATGAAAAAAGGAATTTGTTTAGGTTCAGTTCCCGGTAATTCTTTAGAAGAGAAATGTAAATTAGCTAAATCTGCAGGATTTCAAGGTGTAGAGATTTGGACAGTTGATACCGATGATGAAAGTAAAAAGATAAAATCTATAGCAGATAGTTTTGGGCTTGAGATTCCGAGCATAATGAATAGCGCACATTGGCAGTTTCCACTCTCAAGTCCAGACCCTGATGTCCGTAAAAAATCAGTTGAAGGAATGATGAAGTCATTGAGGTCAGCAACCATTGTCGGTGCAAATACTGTTCTTTTAGTTCCGGCTGTCGTTAATCCTGAAGTATGTTATGAAGATGCTTATGTAACATCTCAGAAGGAAATCAAAGAACTGGCTAAAGTAGCTGAAGATCTGAAAGTAACTATTGGCATTGAAAATGTATGGAATAACTTTCTTCTTAGCCCTATTGAGTTTGTAAAATACATCGATGAGATTGGTAGTGAGTATGTCTCTGCATATTTTGATGTTGGAAATATAATGCTTTATGGATTTCCTCAGCATTGGATACGAAGTCTGGGAAAAAGGATCAAGAAAGTCCATGTAAAAGGCTTTAGAGTCGGTCCGAAGTTATTTACATATTTACTCGATAGCGATATCAATTGGGCAGAAGTTATGAAAGCGTTCAGGGATGTTGGCTATGATGACTATATAATCGCTGAAATGGGAACTTATACCAGCTTTCCTGATCAGACAATTTATGATATAAGTGCGCATCTTGATAGAATATTTAGTTTATAATCAGGACCTTCCCGAACAAAATTTATTTATCAACACAACCTGGAAGGTTATTCAGAAACAATTCTGATATATAATGTAATTGGTTTGTATCTGCTCAATTTCAGGTAGGGGCAGGTTTTGTTATGAATTACAGTTGTATTTTTCAAGATGAGTTTCTATATATAATAATTCACAAATCAATAAGATAAACAAAACCTGCTACAATTAATTATTATTTAACGCCCGATGAATCGGGCTACTACAAACCCGATAATATAATTATTTTAACATACATAAGAAATATATTTAGCTTATGGGAAAAAATATGAAAAATATTAGTATTTTAGGTTCCACAGGGTCTATAGGAATGCAGGCATTGCAGGTTATAAGGTCTCTCAAAAACGAATTCAAAGTAGTTGGATTAGCGGCAAAGAGTAATGTAGATATAATTGAAAAGCAAATTGAAGAATTTAAACCAAAAATAGCAGCTTTAGAAGACGAACTGAGCGCAGAAATACTTAAAACAAGAATGAAAGGCAAAGGAGTAAAAATAGTCGGAGGAATGGAAGGTATAGTTCAGGTAGCAACGGAACCTTCAGCTGATACAGTTTTATCTGCGATAGTAGGAATAGCAGGATTAATCCCAACACTTGAAGCGATCAGATCTGGCAAAAATATTGCACTATCAAACAAAGAATCCTTAGTAACTGCTGGACATATAATTATGAAGACCGCTTCTGATAATGGAGTAACTATACTTCCTGTTGATGGTGAACATAGCGCAATATTACAATGCCTGGATGGATGTAGAGATCGCAGTAATATACGTAGATTGATATTAACAGCATCCGGTGGACCTTTTCGCAATAAAACTTATGATGAACTCAGAAACGTAACTCCTGAACAGGCTTTAGACCATCCAAACTGGCGAATGGGAAAGAAGATAACAATAGATTCTGCGACATTAATGAATAAAGGATTTGAAGTTATTGAAGCACGCTGGTTGTTTGATATTGATATAGACAAAATTGATGTTATAATTCATACAGAGAGCATAATTCATTCAATGGTAGAATTTAATGATGGTTCAATTATTGCTCAACTTGGAGTAACAGATATGCGTTTACCAATACAATTAGCCTTAACATATCCACAGCGAATAAATACCGCTTTGCCACGTTTGGATCTTACGAAAATTAAACAACTTAATTTTCAGGAAGTTGATATGGAAAGATTCCCTTGCCTTAAATATGCTTATGAGGCTGGAAAAATTGGAGGAACTCTGCCTGTAGTTGTCAATTCCGCAGATGAAATAGCTGTGGAAGCATTCTTGAATCATAAAATAGGTTTTTTAGAAATATCAAAAATTATTGAAAAAGCTATGTCCGCTCACAAAAAAGATGGGATAAAAGAAAACCCTTCACTTGATGATATATTATTTAAAGATTTATGGTCACGTGAATTTGCTAAACAATTAATAGATAGCAAGTTTTAAAAAAGATATTAGGAAGAAAGAAAAAATGGATTCTATATTACTTACATTCTGGAACGTTGTTAAAACTCTTTTAGTTATAGGTATTATAATTTTTGTTCATGAACTTGGGCATTTTATTGCAGCGAAAAAAATGAAGATCAAGGTGGAACGATTTTCAATAGGCTTTGGACCAAAAATGGTCGGTTTCAGAAAGGGTGAAACCGATTACGTAATATCATGGTTCCCAATATTTGGTGGATATGTAAAAATGTCTGGCGAAAATCCTGCAGAAGAGAGATCAACAGAACTGGAAGGTCAGTTTTTTGCCGCACCTGTATCACATAGGGCTTTAATAGCCATTTCCGGTCCAGCTATGAACATTATATTTGCTGTATTAGTAATAGCTCTAGCATTTATGCTTGGAATACCAAATAGACCTGGAACAGAGATAGGTTACGTAGAACCTGGATCACCCGCAGAAAAAGCTAATATAATGCCCGGAGATAAAATAGTTCAAATTGATAAATACAAAACTAAAAGATGGGATGATATAAGTGAAAGTATAGGTATTAATCCCGATAAAGAAATACAGATAGTATTATTAAGAAACGGAAATAGGGTCACAATAAGTGTAACTCCTAAACGCATAGAAGGGACAGAAATAGGGAAAATCGGCATATCACCAATATTGAATCCAATAGTTGGTGAAGTTGCTCATGGTAGTCCCGCTGAGCAGGTAGGATTTATAAAAGATGACATTATCAAAGCAGTTAATGGTAAGAAAATTAATCATATAATTGAGCTGGTTAATGAATTAGAAAAGGCTAAAGAACAAGATCAGGAGGTTACACTAAATATAGAACGAGCTGGAGAAGAAATCAATCTTCCAATAAAAATAAGATTAGATGAAAATGGTCAAATTATATCCCTGGATGGTCTTTCTTTCGGAAAAATAGAAAGAATGAATCCTATAAAAGCATTTGCCGCTGCTATCCCTGAAACTTATCAATTAGGAAGTAAGGTATTTCAATTTTTACGAAGGTTGATTACACGTGATGTGCCTGCTAAATATGTAGCAGGTCCTGTGGGTATAGTGCAGATAACAATGTCAGTAGTAAAGACAGGTTTTTCAGGGATACTATGGTTTGCAGGATTTTTAAGCGTTAATTTGGGCATTGTGAATCTTCTACCACTATTTATAACAGATGGTGGAGTTCTTGTTTTTCTGATAATAGAAAAAATTCGTGGCAAGCCTTTAACACTCAAGCGACAAATACTTGTTCAACAGGTTGGTGTTGGATTTTTAGTACTCCTTTTTCTATTGGTTACTTACAATGATGTCCTTCGTTTAATAAGGGGATCATTTTAGCCCCAGAAAACATTATGAAAAGAAGATACTCACGAAAAATTAAGGTCGGTTCACTTTTTATTGGCGGAGACGCTCCAATATCTGTCCAATCCATGACAAATACCGATACAGCAGATGTTAAGGCAACAATAGCACAAGCCCAAAAACTTGAAAACGCTGGATGTGAACTAATAAGAGTTGCAGTTCCTAATATGGATTCTGCATCTGCAATAAGCAAAATAAAGTCAGAAATTTCTGTTCCCCTTGTCGCAGATATACACTTTGATTACAGGCTTGCACTAAAAGCTCTGGATGAGGGTATAGATAAACTTCGTATAAATCCTGGAAATATTGGCGATAAAGAAAAAGTTAAGGCAATCGTGAAATCAGCAAAAGAAAGATGCGTTCCTATAAGGATAGGTGTTAATTCAGGTTCACTTGAGAAAGATTTACTTGATAAATATGGATATGCAACGCCAACTGCTATGGTGGAAAGTGCTTTACGACATGTTAAGATACTTGAGGATATGGGCTTTAATGATATAGTAATATCATTAAAAGCATCTGATCCTTTAAGAACAATTTCCGCATATAGATTAATAGCTGACAAGGTTGATTATCCATTGCATCTGGGAGTTACTGAAGCAGGAACTGCTTTTGCTGGTGCTATCAGGTCAGCTGTAGGGATGGGAATATTGCTTTGGGAAGGTATCGGTGATACTATAAGAGTTTCGCTGACTGATGATCCTGTCCAGGAAGTGCGCGCAGGATACGAAATATTAAAATCCCTTGGACTTAGAGAATACGGACCGACAGTTATCTCATGCCCGACATGCGGAAGGACAAAGATAGATGTTGTCAGGATAGCACGCGAGGTTGAGGAAAGAGTTGCGGATATAAAGAAACCGATAAGAATTGCGGTAATGGGATGTATAGTTAATGGACCCGGAGAAGCCCGTGAGGCAGATATAGGAATCGCCGGGGGCAAAGGTAAAGGTATCCTATTTCGAAAAGGTGAAAAAATATGCACTGCCAACGAAGATAAATTGATAGATATGCTCATTGATGAAATTAAAAAAACTTGCGGTTTGTAGTAGCTCAATTTATTGAACTTTGTTAATTAGTAATGGTTATTGCCCGTCCTAATCTACTAAATTTAAGTTATGATATCATGAACAAAATTTGGATTGACAAACAAATTATCGAAAATGTGAAAAAAGACTCAGAAATGTTCTGGTCGTTTATTAATAAACAGAACGATAGCAGTATAGTCTATCTCTTAAGCAAGCTTGGTAGGTTGGATAATAATTTCAATAATGAACCTTTGGTATCCTTGTTATCAAATTCAAATGAAAACATCCGAGCTTTAGCTATGAAAAACTTAGCTAAGCTTGAAGATATTTCACTATTACCAATATTTGTAAAAATAGCAAAAAAAGATTCAAGCACAGCAGTTCGCAGAGAAGCAGTTTCCGCAATAGGAAGACTGCGTAAATTACAAGCAGTTCCATATTTAATTGAGCTTTTAAGAGATCCAGATCCAAAAGTCGTAATGCAAGCTATTAGGGGATTACTTGTATTTAAAGAAAATAAGTTAATTAAAAGTGAACTGCAAAACTTAATGGAGCATCCTAATGAGCTAATTAAGGAAGTAATAAACAAAGAAATAAATGGCTTGCAAAAATCCAAAAATAATATCTCACATAAAGAATCACCAGATTTTTTGAAAAATGTTGTAGTTCACGGAGATGTTATTGAAATTCTAAAATATGTACCAGATGAATCAATACACTTAACATTTACTTCACCTCCTTATTACAATGCCAGAGATTATTCGATCTATCAAAGTTATGATGAATATTTAACATTTTTGGAAAGGGTTTTCAAAGAAATTCATAGAATAACAAAGGAAGGGCGTTTCTTCATTCTGAATACATCACCTATTATTATTCCCAGAATAAGTAGACAACACTCAAGTAAAAGGTATCCAATACCTTATGATTTACATCCTATATTGGTTAAGATGGGATGGGATTTTATTGATGATATCGTGTGGTTAAAACCAGAAGCAAGTGTTAAGAACAGAAATGCCGGATTCATGCAACATAGAAAACCACTCGCTTATAAGCCTAATGCAATTACTGAAATGCTTATGGTATATAGAAAAAAAACAGATAGGCTTATTGATTGGAATATCAGGCAATATGATCATGATACAATAAAAAAGAGCAAGGTCATTGGTAACTATGAAACAACTAATGTTTGGCGTATAGACCTTACTTTCGATAAAGTCCATAGTGCCGTTTTTCCTGCTGAACTATGCAATAGAATTATAAAATTTTATTCATACATAGGAGATCTTATTTTTGATCCTTTTGCTGGTAGTGGAACATTAGGAAAGTCAGCCCTTAATTTAGGACGATATTTCTTTTTAACAGAAATTGAATCCAAATATATTAACAGAATTAAAGAAGAATTAGCTGAATCTAATAGCTTATTCTCCAATGTAAATAGATCTCCGGATATTATAGATTTAGAAACTTTTATTATTAGGGCAAAACAATATGACAGTGGTTGGAATTGCGAAGCGAAAATGGATTTTATAAATTTGGCTTGATACTTTCTAATTTAGGAATTCCTTACACCGAATTTAATGGAGACATTGATTATGAGTTAAATATTATCTTCAGAAACATATTTAGCCAGTAAACTTTAGTTGACAACTTTATTAATTTATTTTGTAGAAATATATGGAGGACTTTTTGAATGACTGATATTCCAAAAACTTATGAGCCGAAAGATGTAGAAGAAAAATGGTATTCATTTTGGATGGAAAAGGGATACTTTCATGCGGAGGATGTTTCCGATAAACCTCCTTATGCTATAGTTATCCCTCCACCAAATATTACAGGTATATTACACAAAGGTCATGCTGTGCCAATGACAATTCAAGATATATTGATCCGCTGGAAACGTATGCAAGGATATAACGCAATGTGGATGCCAGGCACAGACCATGCAGGTATCTCGGCTCATAATGTTGTTGAGAAAAAACTTCGCGAAGAAGAAGGAATTGATAGATTCCAGATTGGTAGAGAAAAGTTTATAGAAAAAATGTGGGAATGGAAGCATTATATCCACAAGGAAATAACAAAAAGATTAATGAAGCTCGGATGTTCACTTGATTGGCAGAGAGAGCGGTTCACCATGGATGAAGGACTATCAAAGGCAGTAATTGAAACGTTTGTAAGGCTTTACAAACGCGGTCTCATTTATCGTGGAAACTACATTGTAAATTGGTGTCCACGTTGTAGAACTACGTTATCAAATCTAGAAGTCGACTACGATCAGAAAAAAACTAAGTTATATTATATAAGCTATCCAATGGCTGATGGAGATGGAGCAATAACAGTTGCCACTACCAGACCAGAAACTATGCTCGGTGATACAGGCGTGGCAGTGCATCCAGATGATGAACGCTATAAAAAACATATTGGGAAGGAAGTCATTTTACCTATCGTTGGAAGAAAAATTCCTGTCATTGCTGATGGAATACACGTAGACCCAGAGTTTGGAACTGGAGCAGTAAAAGTTACTCCCGGACACGATTTTGATGATTTTTTGGTTGCTCAAAGACATAATTTACCTGAACTGAATGTAATGAACGAAGATGCAACCATGAATGAAAACGCAGGCAAGTTCAATGGTATGGATAGGTTTGAATGCCGTGAAGCTATATTGAAGGAGCTAAAAGATAATGACTATCTAGTTAAGATAGAAGAGCATGATTATATACTTGGAAAATGCAGTAAATGTGAAACGATAGTTGAGCCCAGACTATCTTTACAATGGTATGTTAAAATGAAACCACTCGCTGAACCCGCAATAAAGGCAGTTGAGAATGGAGAGATCAGAATTATTCCTGAATCATGGACAAAGATATACTTTGAATGGATGAACAACATAAGAGATTGGCCTATATCAAGACAGATATGGTGGGGACACAGGATACCCGTATGGTATTGTAAGGATTGCGATGAAATGATTGTAACAGTAACAGCACCTCAAAAATGTGAATGTGGAAGCACAAACCTTGAACAAGATCCTGATGTTCTTGATACATGGTTCAGCTCCGGATTATGGCCATTTTCAACGCTTGGATGGCCAGATGACACAATAGCCTATCGAACATTTTACCCAACATCAACACTGGTCACAGGTTGGGACATACTATTTTTCTGGGTTGCAAGGATGATCTTTCAAGGAATCGGTTGCACCGGGAAAAAACCTTTCAATGATGTTTATTTGCATCCACTTATAGCTGATCCAGAAAGTGGAGCCAAGATGAGCAAGTCCAAAGGCAATATTCAAGACCTGCTTGACGATCTAGAAAAATTTGGCACTGATGCTTTCAGGTTTGCTATAACAGCTTCAATTATTCCAAGCTCATATATGATAATTCCTGAAAGCCGAATTCAAGGCTACAGGAATTTTGCAAATAAAATCTGGAATGCCTCGAGATTTGTAATTATGAACCTTGATGGAATTAACACAGAGCTAAAGTTACAGGATATCGAACTTTGTGATAAATGGATACTAAGTCGCTTCAATTCAATCATAAGAGATGTTACAAATGCCCTGGATGCATATAGGTTTAATGATGTAGCGCAAATGTTATATGAATTTATCTGGCATGAATATTGTGACTGGTATCTTGAGCTAGTAAAAATTCGGATTTACAACAAAAATGATATAATTAAAAGACAAACCGCTCAATATATCGCATGGCATGTTTTAGAAGGAACATTAAGATTGCTTCATCCAATAATGCCTTTTATCACAGAAGAAATATGGCAACATCTTCCGCACAAAGGTGAAAGCATAATGATCGCTCCATGGCCAGAGTATTCAGAAGATATGTTGGATGAAAAATCTGAAAGTGATATGCGCATAATTATTGATACAATAAGAAGCATTCGAAATATCTTTTCTGAAATGAATGTTCCGCCGTCCAGTAAGGCAGATATATTTATACAGGTGCCGGATGATAATACTAAATCCCTTTTAGCAGATCAATCAGAATATATCTATCGCCTGACAAATGCCTCAAGTATGACAATCGAAAAAAATATCAAAAAGCCTGATTTTTCTGCTACTGCGGTAGTATCTGGTGGAATTGAAATATACATACCTTTAGCAGGATTGATTGATATTGAAAAAGAAAAGGAAAAATTAACAAAAAATCTAGAAAAGTTAATGACAGAATTAGACAAAGTAAATAAAAGGTTAATGGACGATTCATTCCTTTCTCGTGCACCTCAAGAAGTTATTGCTAAAGAAAAAGCAAAAAAGGAAGAAATGGAAGTCTTAAAAGCAAAACTGGAAAAGAACATTCAAATGCTTGGATAATCTAAGTAAGGTGGGCATTGCCCACCTAAAAATAGGAGTTTATGTTATGAAATTTATTATGTTTACAAAGCACCTTGAAGGTTTGGATATTAAGGGCATTATAAATGCGCTCAAGTCCGTTGGTGTCGAAGGAGCTGATCTTTGTGTCCGTCCTGGATATCCTGTCAATCCTGATAACGTTGATAAGGAACTCCCAAAGGTTGCAAAGCAATTTGCAGATGAAGGATTATGTATTCCCCTTGTAACAACGCCGGGAGATTTTACTAATGCTCAAATTTCTTATGCAGAGCGTATGTATGCAGGCTGTGGAGAAGCAGGAGTTGATAATATAAAACTTGGTTATTGGCATTGGTCACCAGATCCCGGTTATTGGGAAATTGTTAAAAATGTCCGTAAAGATTTAGAAGGGCTTTCAAAACTATCAGAAAAATATGGTCCTAAAACATGCATACACAACCATTCAGGGCATTCAATGGGTCTTAATTCTTGCTCTGTTATGAATCTGGTTAAAGACTTTGATCCAAAATATGTTGGTGTATTTTCTGATACAGGACATCTTTCCATAGTAGGTGAACCGATCGATATGGCTCTGGATATTGTTAAGGATTATCTATCGGTTATTGCCTTTAAGGATCTAATGCGAAGACCCGGCGAAAGTGGTGGAAGAGTTGTTCGTATGGGGGAAGGTTTTGTTGATTGGAAAACAACCCTAAAAACCTTGAAGATAATAGGTTTTGATGGACCTATCAGCTTTCATAGTGAATATGGAGGATTTCCAGTTGAAACAGTGATCGACCTTGCAAGGATTGATGTAAGGTTTATAAGAAGCATGATGAAAGATATTTAATGCCAGTTCGATATAATCACGAATAAAACGAATATTATATTAGGCTTGTAGTAACCCGATGAATCGGGCTACTACAAGTCTATGTCCCACTTTTTATCACCATTCTTCAACTATACTACTGACAATATCTTCTGCGGTCTCTTTAATCAAATTTTGTTTGGCTTCTGTTAGTGTTTCAGGTGGTTTGCTCCGTCCTTCAACGACATAAAAATCGTAGAATTT
>FWPV01009464.1_pt1 | contig 16483 bp, 15 predicted proteins | sample 2228371 | NCBI WGS metagenome assembly FWPV01 (sample SAMEA103939776, study PRJEB20133) | metagenome | reverse complement strand
GCCCCCGGTGGCCCCGGGCGTGGAATGACCGGCTAGAAACGAGGAAGGGAAGGCCTTCTCATGCCTGCCCAGCACCATTCCTCCAAACAGACCATCGTAGTGGTCGAGGACGACCCCTCGATCCGCGATCTACTGGAGCTCTATCTTGGGCACGAAGGCTATGCTGTGCGCTCCGCCGGGACGGCCAGCGAGGCCTTGCTTGTCATCGCGCAAAGTGCGCCGTGCCTTGTCGTCTTGGACCTCATGCTGCCTGACGAATCGGGCTTCGAGGTTCTTCGCAGACTGAGAAAGGGCTCCCAGGTTCCGGTGATCATTCTGACCGCTCGTGATGCCGAAAACGACAAGATACTCGGCCTTGAGCTGGGTGCCGATGACTATGTGGTGAAACCATTCAGCCCGGGCGAGCTTCTGGCACGCATCCGAGCTGTTCTTCGTCGCACCGGGGCGCTCGACCCCGGGTCCGATATCCAGGCCCTCGGAGGGGTCGTCCTCAGCCCCGCTGAGCGCACGGTCAAGGTGGACGGCGTGTTGGTCGATCTTACGCCAAAGGAGTTTGACCTGCTTCACTATCTGCTTCTCAACCGCGGGCTCGCCCTCACCCGGGAAAGACTCCTGGAGCAAGTCTGGGGGTACAACCTCTACGGTGACGTGCGCACGGTCGATGTGCATATCGGACAATTGCGCAAGAAGCTGGGACGCTGGGGCAAGATCATCAAGACCGTCTGGGGAGTAGGGTACCGAGCAGACCCCGATGAGGCCCCGGTCGACGGAGTCGACGACATGGGTGAGGCTGGAGCATGAAAGGGCGGCGTTCTCTTCGTCCCCGGCTCATGGGGGCTCTGGTGGGGGTGGCTCTGTTCACCGTGGGTGTAGTGGGCGCCGTCTACTACCTGTTCTTGGGCGACTACGTGCTCGATCGTCAGGAAGCAGCGCTGCTCCACGAGGCCACGGCCACGGCCGAGCAGATCGAGAACGTGGTGGAGCTTCTCCCTGGTGGCGGCATGGGGTCGCATATGCTTTCCATGTTTCTGCGCACGCGGGTGGAGGCTCTGCCCAAGGGCGCTGGCATTGTCCTGTTTGGAAAAGATGAGATATTGGCCGGGGCCGGTCGTATACCTGTGCGCAGGGAGCCCTTGGAGCGGCTGAGAGACATGGCGGAGCAGGTTGCGCGTGGACATCCCGGCAGCGGGAGGTTGCTGGCGGAACTGGGAGGACCGAACGATGCCACCACAGTGCTCTTCGCTTCGGTCCCCTTACGGTTGCCGGATGGTACTGAGGGTCTGGCTGTGGTCACCCTGCCCCGCAGCGAGGCTCTGAGTCTGCGGACGGACGTTTTCAAAGTTCTAGGGATATCCGCCGCCGTGGCTGCCGCGGTCGCCGCGCTGGTCGGGTGGGGGCTGGCCGCCTGGCTCGCCCGTCCTCTTCGGCGTCTTTCGGCCGCTGCGCATGACTTGGCCCAGGGGCGCTATGACGAGGGGATTGCTGGCAGCTACCCGGGGGAGTTGCAGGAGCTCGCGGACAGTCTGGAACATAGTCGCAAGGAGATCAAGCACAGCCAGGACTCTTTGCGCGCCTTCGTGGCCACTGCCGCTCATGAGTTGCGCACGCCATTGACCTCCATCCAGGGCTTCTCCCAGGCCCTTCTGGACGGCACAGCGAGTGATGAGGAACTCAGACAGAGGGCGGCCGTGGCCATCAACAAGGAGTCTCTTCGCCTGCAGCGGCTGATCGACGCCCTTCTGACCCTGTCCCGTTATGACTCCCGGGAGTTCCGACCCCGCCTTGCCCCCGTGGCTCTGGAGGCCTTGATCCGGGAGGAGGTGAGCGCCCTGGTGCAGGCAGGCTGGACGGAGGCCCAACGGGTCGCGGTGAGTGTTGAGAAAGGGCTGCAGGTGGTGACCGACGGCGACATGCTGCGGCAGGCGTTGGCCAATCTGTTGCGCAACGCGGTCCAGTATGGTCAGCAAGGCAAGGACGGTCCTGTGGGAGTAGAGGCCTACTCCAGTGCTGACCGTATATTCATAGAGGTCTGGAACCAGGGGCCGCCTCCCCCGTGGCCGGAGCGGGGTCGCTTGTTCGAACGGTTCTACCGGGGAAGCGCGAGCAAGCAGGGGGAAGGGCTGGGTCTGGGTCTGGCGCTCACCAAAGAGATATGCAGGCTTCTCGGTGGAGCGGTTGAACTGTTGGACAGGGAGACCGAGACCAGGTTCCGCATAACCCTGCCGTTGGTGGGGACGGGTGTCTCCGCGCCTGGCTGCCCGTGGGAAGCCGTGTGCTACCATACCTCTCGCGTCGGTGAACGCTGAATGGTGAGTGTACAGTGCGCATAATCTTCATCGAACCTGCCGCTCCTGGCTTTCATGTGTACAGTTTTGTGAGGCAGTTGCGCCTCGGGCTCCCTCTGCTGGGGGCGATGATGGCTCAGCGCGGACACGAGGTCCGGATCTACGCCGAGAGCCTCAGCGACGTGGACTGGGACGACGTGCTCTCCGCCGACCTCGTCGGCATTTCTACTACTACCTCTACTGCCATCCGCGCCTACCGCTACGCCCAGCGGGTGCGTGATGCCGGCATCCCCGTGGTGATGGGGGGGCCGCATGTGACCTTCCTCGCCGAGGAGGCCATGGATTTCTGCGATTACGTCGTGCGGGGCGAGGGCGAAGAGACCCTGGTGGAGCTGGTCGACTACCTCCAGGGCCGCGGGTCCTTGGAGAACATCAAAGGCCTTACCTATCGGGCCGCTGACGGTAGGGTGGTGAACAACCCCGATCGACCGCTTCTGGCCTCCCTTACCGAGCTACCCTGGCCAGACCTCAGTCTAGTGGTAAACGGCGACAAGGTCTACCCGACCCCGATCCTTTCCTCGCGGGGCTGTCCCTATGGGTGTGAGTTCTGCTCGGTGGTGCTCATGTTCGGGCGCCGAGTGCGAGTGGCCGACCCGGCGGAAGTGGTGAAGCAGCTCAAACGCATGAAGCACGACAAGGTCTTCTTCTACGACGACAACTTCTTCATCAGCAAACGCCGCGGCAAGGAGCTGCTCGCGGAGATGATCCGCGCGAAGCTCGACACGTCTTTCTTCGCCCAGATCCGGGTGGACTCGGTGTGTAAGAACGGTGTGGTCGACAAGGAACTGCTCGACCTACTGTGGAATGCAGGTTGTCGCATCGTCTACCTGGGGCTGGAGTCGGTCAACCCGGCCACTCTCAAGGAGTATCACAAGGAATCCAGTCTGGATGATATGGCGGGTGGGCTGGAGGCCTTGGCGCAACGCGGGATAAAGACCCACGGCATGTTCGTCTTCGGGGCCGACTCCGATACCTTGGAATCGCTTTCCCGCACGGTCGATTTCGCCCTGGAGCACGGTCTCAACACGGTGCAGTTCCTCGCGCTTACTCCACTGCCCGGCACCCGGCAGACGGCCCAGTTCGAGGCCGAGGGGCGTATCTTCACGAAGAACTGGAGTCTCTACGACGGCCACCACGTAGTGTTCTGGCCTAAGCAGATGACGCCCTACGAATTGCAGGAAGCCATCCTGCAGGCCCACAAGCGGTTCTACAGCGCAAAGCGCCTGTTCGAGCTTAAGCCGAAGGCGCCCCGCTATCGCAAGCATCAGGTCCAGGGATACCTGATGAGTCGGGCCTGGGAGCATGTGCGCGAGAACCGCGAGTATCTCAAGGAACTGCGGGAGTTCAGCGAGTCACACTCGCCGCCGGTACCGGCCAACGCCAGTTTTCGCCCGGGAGGTCTGGAGACCGCTACCCGCTGAGGCGTACTCGCCGGACGGCACGGTCGCCGCATCGTCGGCAAGCGGGCCCAATGGTGTAGGGGCGCTTCTTGTCCTCCAAAGGAATTTCCGCTTGTTCTGCGAAAAGGTATCCACGTCTTATGCATCTGTTCTGGGCTGACACGAAGGAGAGGTCTTGGCCAAAGTCCTGACCTTTGCCAATCAGAAGGGGGGAGTGGCAAAGACCACTACCACTGTGAATCTCGGGGTGGCCTTCCACGAGATGGGCTACCGCGTTCTGGCTGTGGATATGGATCCCCAGGGCAATCTGACGATGAGCTTCGGGTTCAACCCCGACCTGGTCCGGCCCAGCATGTACGACGTCATGGTGCTAGGGGTCAACATCGAAGACGTCATCCTGCCGGGGGAGGTCGATGTGGCGGTGTCAAGCATCGACCTAGCCGCAGCGGAGATCGCACTCAGCTCCCTCATCGGCCGCGAACGGGTGCTGAGCAAAGCCCTGCTTCCGGTGCTGGACCGTTATGACCTCATCGTGGTGGACACTCCTCCTTCCCTGGGCCTGCTTACGGTGAACGCGCTCACGGCAGCAGATGCGGTGATAGTCCCGGTGCAGTGTGAGTACCTCTCGTTGCGGGGTCTCGCGCAGCTGGAAAAAACGCTTGAGCTGGTGCGGGAGAATCTGAATCCCAACGTTCACATCGCTGGAATCCTGCCGACGATGTACGATTCTCGTACAGTGCACGGCCGAGAGGCGGTGGAGGTACTCAGACAGAACTTCGGAGATCTGGTGTTTTCTACCCCTATCCGCAAGACCATCAAGTTCGCCGAGGCTCCTGTGCGCGGGGAGTCCGTGCTGAAATACGCGCCGGACAGCCAGGCGGCGATGGCTTACCGGCAGCTGGCGAGAGAGGTGCTCCGTGGAAAAAAGATCTAGCCTGAAAGACAGCGGGCTCAGCTTCCTCTTCCGGGCCACGGCCGCGGACAAGAGTGGTGAAACCGGGCCGGCTGGAGGAGCTTCGAATCCGGCCGAACAGGGTGGCAATCTGGGCCCGGATGCTCCTGATGTGGCCCGCCGGACCCTTATCCAACCTTCGCGCAGTTTCCCGGCGGTGATCCGGGTGGTGGGCGTGGGTGGCGCGGGCACCAACGCGGTCAACCGCATGCTGGAGGCCGGGTTGGAAGGCGTCGAGTTCATCGCCATCAACACCGATGCTCAAGCCTTGGCCATGTGCGAGGCCGACCATAAACTGCGTATCGGTCGCGAGTTGACCAAGGGCCTGGGGGGTGGCTCGGATCCCAAGGTCGGGCGTGAAGCGGCGTTGGCTGCGTACGACGAGATCAAGAGCATGCTGAAGGGCAGCGACATGGTGTTCATCACGGCCGGCGAGGGTGGCGGCACCGGAACCGGGGCTGCACCCGTGGTGGCAGAGATCGCCAAGTCGGTGGGAGCGCTCACTATCGGGGTGGTGTCGCGGCCCTTCGCCTTCGAGGGGAAGCGACGGACACTCCAGGCCCTAGAGGGCATCCGGGCTTTGCGGCAGAAGGCCGACACGGTGATCGTGGTTCCCAATGACAAGCTGCTTGAGGTGGCCGACCGCAGCACCCGCATGATCGATGCCTTGCGTTTGGCCGACGATGTACTTCGCCAAGGAGTGCAGGGCATCTGCGACCTGGTGACGGTCCCGGGGCTTATCAACCTCGATCTTGCCGACGTGCGCACGATCATGACGGGCGCGGGGACGGCCCACATGGGTATCGGTCGGGCTCGTGGCGAGCAGCGGGCTCAGAAGGCGGCCGAGATGGCCATCAACTCGTCTCTTCTGGAGACGACCATCCAGGGGGCGCGGGGCATCCTTCTCAACGTGAGCGGCGGCCCCGACCTCTCGCTTTACGAGGTGAACGAGGTCGCCGAGATCATCAACACTGCTGCTGACCCGGAGGCCAACATCATCTTCGGAGCGGTGGTGGACGAGTCGCTGGGAGACACCCTCTGGGTAACGGTGGTGGCAACCGGCTTTGAAGTCACTACCGAGCAAGAAGGCCTGGTGGAGGCTGGCTTCGGCCCCGCTCAGACCGCGGAGGCCACGGTGGTCGGCCTGGGGTCGGTCTCGGGTCCGGCTCCGTCTACCGGCAGCTCCGCTCCCGCAGTACGTCCGGGTGTGGGGCCCGTGTTGTCGCGGGAGGCCGCCCGGGAGGCGACCAAGGAGCTGGGAGTAGGGCCTGGTGGGGCCACTGCCAGTAGGACCGGGGAGCCCCCGGAAGAGGAGCTGGAAGTACCGCCCTTCTTGCGCTAGCTGTCGGGGGGCTCGAGGGCGCGCTCGAAGTAAAGGCAGGTCTTCTCGGTGAGTCCGAGGGAGCGGTAGAAGGCGTGCGCCCCCAGATTCCAGGATTCGGTGAGAAGGAAGAGGCGGGCGCAGCCGTGTTCTCGCGCCAGTCGCTCGGCCATCTCGATCAACCCGCGGCCGATCTCGTTACGACGGTGCCGGCGGGTGACGATCAAGTCTTGCACCTCGCAGACAGGGGCAGCCGACCAGGTGCTGAGCGAGAAGATGACTGCACACATGCCGAGGAGGCAGCCGTCCTGCTCGGCTACCAGGATAGAATGGTGACGGCCGGACGGGGTCCCGGCAGGGCTTGGAGCCTGGGCGGCGGATTCTGCCAGGATGGCTTCCAGCACCGAGGTGAGCCGTTCTTCCGGGGGGACCGGCACGCCATGGAGCTGCATGATCTCCTCTAGGAGGGTCATGACGGCGGCGCGATCTGCAGGGTTTGCCAGGCGAAAAGTGACCATTGCGTCGAGGGTAGCAGATGGGGACTGAGTTGTTATATCTGAACGGCAGCTTCTTACCCCTTTGCGAGGGTCGGATCGAAGTGGAGGACCGGGGCTTCCAATTGGGCGACGGCGTCTACGAAGTCATCAAGGTGATGAACGGGCGTCTGGTCTGGCTGGAAGACCACCTGGCGCGACTGGAACGCAGTCTGGCGGCGGTGCGTTTGACTGAGGCCGCGGTGGGCCACGAGCTGGCGAAGGTCTTACCTCGCTTGGTGGCGGAGGCGGGGGTGAGCTACGGTAGTGTCTACGTCCAGGTGACCAGAGGACCCGCTCCTCGGCAGTTCGTCTTCCCTCGCCCTCCGCATCCCACTGTCCTAGCCTACGTGCGGCCCTCTGAACCGCCCACGCCTCTAGAGATCCTTGCGGGAACAGTGCTCCACCCCGTCGAAGACCTGCGCTGGGCCCGCTGCGATATCAAGTCGACCAACCTGCTTGCTGCAGTCCTGGCCAAGGAAGAAGCCCAGGAGGCGGGGGCGGATGAAGCGCTTTTCCTCGGCCCCGGTGGGGTGGTGCGCGAAGGGGGATCGTCAAACGTCTTCGCTTTTCTCGGCGGAATCCTGCGCACGCATCCTCTGAACAACCGGGTCCTGGCCGGGATCACGCGGCTTCACGTCCTTCGTATCGCCCGTAGAGAAGGCATCCCAGCGGAAGAACGGGAGTTCACTTTGGCCGACATCACCACTCAGCAGCCGGCCGACTGCGAGGTGTTCACCGCCTCCACCCTCAAGGATCTGCGGCCGGTGGTGCGGGTGGGCGACCACGTGATCGGCGACGGGCGTCCGGGTCCGATGACCCTGCGTCTGCTTGATCTGTTCCGGCGGGAGCAGGCCTTGCTGGTGGGCCTGGAGCCCCCTCCCGCATTGTCTTCGCCACGCGAAGGTTGAAGGCATCGGGGCCATGCCCCGCGAGGCCGGGCACCTCCAGGACGAAAGGCACGTGAGCGAGTGCCGGGTGACGGACCACCCTGGCCAGGGTCTGGTAGCCCATCTGGCCGGAACCCAGGTTCTCATGGTGGTCGCGGCGGCTGGCGAAGGCGGTTTTGGAGTCGTTAAGGTGTAGCAAGCCTATCCGCTCGCTCAAGCCGAGGGCTTGCAGTCTAGCCATCAGCGCATCAAGACCATCCGGTTCCGTCTCGTGCAGGGGATGACCAGCCGCGAAGAGGTGGGCAGTGTCGAGACAGAGGCCGGGCTGCGGCAGCTCGGGCGGTAGCAGGGAATCAAGTAACGCGAGCAACTCTTCCAACTCCTCGAGTCTGCCGCCCACCGTATGCCCCGATCCGGCCGCAGTCTCCAAGAGCAGGGGAGGCACGGCCGCCAGCGGCCCGGTTCGCTCCAGCGTTTCGACAACCCGGACATAGGCGCTAGTGACTGCTTCGGCCACCCACATGCGCGCCAAAGCGAAGCCTGCTCCCCGGTGAGAGCCCACATGGGTCACCACCCCAGTCGCACCGCTTTGCGTGCCGAGAAGCAGGGCCCCCATCAATGCCTCCCGGGATCGCCGCCGGAGCGCTTCATCCGGGGAGGCCAAGTTGACCAGGTAGATGGTGTGGAGGAAGAGCGGCAGTCGATGGCCGCTGAGCGCGGCGCTGAAGGCGTAGAGCTCTTCGACAGAGAAAGGACGGGACCGCCAGGTGCGCGGGTTGGCGTTGAAGATCTGGACGACTTCTGCGCCGAGCTCGAGCGCCCGGGGCACCACCATCTGCAATCCGCCGGCCGTGGAGATTTGAGCGCCGATAAGCGGTCGACTTGCCCCAGGGCGGGAAGTATCCGAGCATTTCATCTTCATCCTAGTGGGACTCGGCTTCGCAAGGTGCTTGCTTCGCGCCCCAGCATATAGAATCAAGAGGGACGTGTGGGCAAAGATGAGCAAAGAGAAGACCACGGGCCACGGGACCCAGATCCGGGGAGGATGTGTGGAAGACATCACTTTGGACATAAGGCGCTGTCTGGCAACGGGGGAGAATCGCGGGTTGACACCCGAGATGATGGAGGCGCTCGCGCCTCGGCTGGACGCTGCTCTTAGAACGGTGCAAGAAGCAGCCGGGAGCGGCATGCTGGGCTGGGTGGAGCTGCCGTTCGCCGATCCCGCTCCTTTCCTTGAGTTCGCGGCGGAGGTGGAGGGACGGTATGACGCGGTGCTCGTGATCGGCATCGGGGGTTCCGCCCTGGGCACGATTTGCCTGGCCAACGCTCTTCTGCCTTTCTATTTCAACCAACTCAGCCGAGAGGACCGCAGAGGGCGTCCCCGACTATACGTACTCGATAACATCGATCCCGAGGAGACGGCGGCGCTTCTTGATCTCCTAGACTTGCGCGAGACCTTGGTGAACGTGGTCTCCAAGTCGGGCAGCACCGGGGAGTCTATGGCCGCCTACCTTATCGTCAAGGAGCGGCTGGAGGCCGCCGTCGGAACGGCCAGACTGTGCGAACACTTGGTCTTCACCACCGACCCCGAAAAGGGAGCGCTTCGCAGCATCGGGCGAGCGCTTGGTCTTCGCATGTTCGATCTCCCTCCTGGCGTGGGTGGCCGCTTCTCGGTGTTGAGCTCGGTAGGATTGGTGCCTGCCGCCCTTACAGGGATGGATGTGGTTTCCTTGCTGGCCGGAGCTAGGCACATGGCTGCCCGTCTGGCTTGCAGCCCCGGCTGGGACAATCCGGCCGCCGCCTTTGCTGGGGTGCACTACCTCGAGGACACTGTCCTCGAAAGGCGCATTAGCGTGATGATGCCTTATGCGGCCCGCTTACGGGACCTGGCCGACTGGTACCGCCAGTTGTGGGCCGAGAGTCTTGGCAAAGCCTACGATCGTCGCGGCCGTCGGGTGAATTATGGGCCGCTCCCGGTCCGGGCCTTGGGCACCACCGACCAGCATTCTCAACTCCAGCTTTACATGGAAGGTCCCGACGACAAAGTCTTCACCTTCGTCGGGGTCGCTGAGTTCGCCTGCGACCTATCCATCCCAGCTCCAGGAGCGGAGGGCGAGGCGCTGGCCTATCTGGGCGGCCACACCTTAGCGGAGCTCTTCTGGGCTGAGCAGCGCTCGACTGCCTGGGCCCTGGCCAAGGCCGGGAAGCCGTCGCTCACCATCACCCTGCCTCGGGTGGACGCATACTGGCTGGGGGCGCTTCTCTACATGCTGGAGATGGCGACGGCAGTGGCGGGTGAACTCTACGATGTGGATGCCTACGACCAGCCGGGAGTGGAGGCGGGGAAGAAAGCCACTTATGCCCTCATGGGACGTCCTGGCTACGAAGCCTTGGCCCAAGAGATAGACTGAGGAAGCCGTCGCCGGCCGCGGACTGAGGAAGCAGTCGCCGGCCACGAGTCGGCGGGAGCGACGAGTAGGCGGGAGGAGTCTGTCGCAGCTAAGAACGGGCCCTTGCTATCGAACAAATGTTCGGATATCATGGGCGGCATGGGACCTCGGGCTCCTCATCGGACCATAGCTCACTTTGATTTCGATGCGTTCTTCGCTGCTGTCGAAGAGAACCGCGATCCTTCTTTGCGGGGCAAGCCGGTCATCGTCGGTGGGGGTGAGCGAGGGGTAGTAGCCACTGCCAACTATGTGGCTCGGCGGTATGGGATACACTCGGCCATGCCGCTCCGTACCGCTAGGCGTTTGTGTCCCCAAGGTGTCTTCCTCACCGGACACTTCGAGCTCTACCATGAGTACTCCCAACGCTTCAGGGCCTTGCTCGCGGAATATTCTCCCTTGGTGGAGCCCCTCAGTCTCGACGAAGCCTATGTGGATCTCACCGGCACCGAACTGCTTTTCGGCCCTCCGGTAGAGACGGCTCGACTCATCCAGCGCCGAGTGGGCGAAGAGCTCAAGCTCAGCGTCTCTGTGGGAGTGGCTACGAACAAGTTGGTAGCCAAAGTGGCTTCTGACTACCAGAAACCGGGGGGGTTCACTGTGGTCCCTCCTGGACAGGAAGCAGCGTTCTTGGCCCCTTTGGCGGTAGAGAAGTTGCCCGGCGTAGGGCCCCATCTCCTTGAGCAGCTGCACGACCGGGGAGTGGTGACGGTGGGTGATCTAGCCCGGGTGCCGGTGTCTCTACTTCGTCTTTCCTTCGGGGAGTGGGGGGAGCTGCTTGCTCAGCGGGCTCGGGGGGAGGATCCCTGTCCGGTCGCTCCTCGGGAGGAGGTCAAGTCGATCTCCAGGGAGCATACGTTCGAGGAAGATGTCTCTGACCCCGGGGTGCTGGAGTCGACCCTGATCGCACTCACCGAGGAGGTGTGTCGCCGTCTTCGCAGCAAAAGGCTGGAAGCCCGTACGGTCACTGTCAAGATCCGCTATGCGGACTTTGTCACTCACACCTGTTCCCGCACTCTACCCCGGCCCTTCGATGTGGACGAGGTGTTCTTTGCAGAAGTGCTGTCTTTGTTCCGCCAGGGACGTCGGCGTCGCTATCGTCTGCGGCTGGTAGGGGTGGGGCTCAGCAATCTGACGCCTCGGGCCTGGCAGGACGACCTGTTCGATCAAAGACTGCCCCTGCTGCGAGAGCTTGATCTCAAATTAGACGCTATCAGAGAGCGTTTTGGCAAAGGGGCGGTAGTGCGAGGGGCGACGTTCTCCTACAACCGGTCGGCGGTTTCGTATACCCGCACTTCCGAGAGGGCGGTGTCGTCCCAGGCGCGCTTGGGATAGACCGAGATGATAGTGAGCTTGATCCACTCTGTCTCGCTCACCGCAGGCTCTATCGCCTGGAATCCCAGGGTGTCCAGCAGGTCCACCAGTTGGGTAGCTCCGTCAGAGTACTCCAGCTCGATGGTCTTCGCCCGGCCATTAGCGTAGAAGCGCTCGGTGTCCTGCTGGTACCCGTTCGCGATCTCGATGCGGGTGACGGTCAGAGGCCGGGAGAACTCGAAGCGCACCCACTCGCCTGGACCAGGACCGGACACGCCTTCGCACCAGGCGGTGCTGAGATCACCGTCCACGAGGTTGGTGGGGCGGTAGTCTTGGGTCTTGCTGGCTTGCAGAGTGCTCGAGCTGGACACGGCTCGCGGCCGCAGCTGGATGGCCCCACCGACGGTGATCGGGGTTTCTTGCCCGGAACCGCCGGCGACCGTTTGTACGATCGTGGCCGTAGTACCGGTCAAGCCGGAATACACGTCGACCTCCGGCTCCGGCCGCATCACCCGATAGACGATGAGGGCGAGGGTGAGTACGGCCAGACCGAGAGCGAGAAGCATGGCGAACGCCATGGTCACGCCGGCTGCACTCATGCGGCGGCGGGTACCCTGGTATCCGGGGCGGTTGAGGGAGGCTCCGCAGCGACTGCAGAACAGCGCGCCTGGCTCGTTCAGAACGTTGCATTGTGGACACCGTGTCTGGTCGCGAGGACTCATGCCTGCCTTCACGTCGTTTCCATCATTATCGCAGGGAGGCAGTCTTTCTCCCAACGGTTTTCGAGTATAATGTCGCCGGCGATGGAGTCCGCCTTGACCGCGGATAACGACTGCTGGCGTTGCACGCTGATGACTCCTATCCCGCTTGTTGCTGGACAGTAGCGATGAAGGGCCGCGAGCGAGAAGATCGTGGCCGGGATAGGAGGACCATGCGACCGTCAAGACCGCCCCAAACCCTGCTGGCGAGCTTCGTCTCGTTACTGGAGCTGGGAGAAGGAAGCCCAAGGGGAGCGGGCGGTGAGTGAGACCTACGTTCCCTTTGTCCTTTTCGTTCTGGTCCTCCTGGCCAGCTTGCTTTCTCTGCGTTTGGCCCTCTCCGTGGCCATCGTCGAAATCGCCCTAGGTGTGGTGGCCGGTAACCTCTTCCACATTGCCGCCACTCCTTGGATCGACTTCTTGGCCGGCTTCGGTGGCGTTCTTCTCACGTTTCTGGCAGGGGTGGAAGTGGAGTTCGAGCTTCTCCGCCGGAAGCTCAGAGCGAGTCTCCTGATCGGGGGCTTCTCGTTCCTTTTGCCCTTTGCCGCCGCCTTCCTCTATTGCTACTTCATAGCTGGCTGGGACCTAAGGGCGGCCGAGATCGCCGGAGCCGCCCTCTCCACCACTTCGCTGGCCGTGGTGTATGCCGTGCTGGTGGAGACCGGACTCACCGACACCGATACGGGCAAGCTGATCATGGCCGCCTGCTTTGTCACCGATCTAGGCACGGTGTTGGCGCTGAGTGTCATGTTCGCGGAGATCAACTGGTGGACCCTCGTCTTCTACGCCGTGTCAGTGGTGGTGATCTTGGGGGGACCGCGGGCATTCCGCTGGTTCACCCGGCGCTACGGGGGGAGGGTCATCGAGCCCGACATCAAGTTCATATTCGCCACTCTGTTCGGCTTCATGCTCCTGGGCAGACTGGGCAACAGCCATGCCGTTCTTCCTGTGTTCATTCTGGGAGCAGCTCTGGCTCCCAGTTTCGCCAAGCAACGCGAGCTCCAGCGCAAGTTGAGGGTGATAGCGTTCGGGATCGTCACGCCCTTCTTTTTCCTGAAGGGAGGCATGAACATCGCGGTGGGCACCCTCGTGACCAGTCTGGGCTTGATAGCCATTCTGTTCGGCGTCAAGGTGGGAGCGAAAGTAGTGGGGGTCTACCCCTGGGCGCGGCGGTATGTACGCAGGTCCGCCATGTACACCACCCTGCTCATGAGCACCGGCCTCACCTTCGGCACCATCTCCTCCCTTTATGGTCTACAGTCCGGCTACATTGACAAGAGCCAGTTCACCGTGCTGATCACGGTGGTGATCGCGACGGCTGTGATTCCCACCATCATCGCGCAGCGTTTCTTCCAGCCGCCGCTTCCCGAGGCAGCACTCGAGACCGGGGAGGGGTCGCAGGTAGAGACGGATCAGCCTGAGCCGTAGGAGGGCAAGATGTTCAAGAAGATCCTGGTAGCCAACGACGGGTCCGAAAACGCCCGCAAGGCTCTGCAGAAGGGAGTGGAGCTCGCTCGCTGTCTGGGGGCTGAATTGCACATGATCTGTGTAGAAGAGCACCTGCCTCACTACGCAGCCACCGTTGGAGAGGTGCTGGAGGAGAAGGCGGAGGAGGACAGTTACTTCGCCCAGGTGGTGAGGGAAGCGACGGAATATGCTCACTCCCAGGGCGTGACTCTTCATTCCCTGGTCACCCCGGGGCACGAGGTCGAGACCATCGTGCGCCACGTGGAGAAGAGCCAGGTCGACCTTCTTGTCATCGGGTTCATGGGCCATTCCCGAGTGCTCGGACGCATCATGGGGGGTTCGGCGGCCAACTTGACCCGGCTCGCCCCTTGTTCGGTTCTGGTGGTGAAGTAGCCACGGGGGAGGATGGTTCTGGGCTGGGCCGCGGGGGTGCGGCAGGGCCGAGCCCGACCCCGCGGGGAACCTGCCGCTCTCTGCTAGAATCGTTCGCGTCCGTACCTAGCGAGATCGTAGCGGAGAGAGCTCCATGCCAGATATCGACAGCCTCAAAGAGTCCAAGAACTACTACTTCGACATTCCGGCCAAGAACGAACCCTTCTTCCTGAAAGGCTCCGGAGCACTGGACTGGGGCATGCAGAACCGTCTGTCGCGGATCTTCCGGGCCGACACCGGGCGGACCGTCATGCTGGCGGTGGATCACGGCTACTTCCAAGGGCCCACCTCGGGGCTTGAGCGCATGGATGTGAACATCGTCCCGCTTCTGCCTTACGCCGACGCGCTCATGCTGACCAGGGGCGCTCTGAGGTCTACCATGCCTTCGACCTTCGAGCGGGGGATCGTCATGCGGGCAAGCGGCGGTCCTAGCGTCTTGCGCGAGCTGTCCAACGAGCAGCTCGCGGTGGACATCGAGGACGGCATCCGCATGAACGTGGCGGCCATGGCGGTGCAGGTGTTCATCGGGGCTGAGGGGGAGACCCAGTCCATCCACAACATGACCCGCCTGGTGGACGCGGGGTACCGGTACGGGATCCCGGTCCTGGGGGTCACCGCAGTGGGCAAGAACATGACCCGGGATGCCCGGTATTTCCGGCTGGCCTGTCGCATGTGTGCAGAGCTGGGGGCCAACTTTGTCAAGACCTACTACGTGGAAGAGGACTTCGAGACCGTGACTGCTTCCTGCCCGGTACCGATCGTTATGGCTGGTGGCAAGAAGCTGCCCGAGCTGGAAGCTTTGACCATGGCTTACAAGGCAGTGAGCGAGGGAGCGGCCGGGGTCGACATGGGCCGCAACATCTTCCAGTCGGAAGCGCCGGTGGCCATGATCCAGGCAGTGCGCAAAGTGGTGCACGAGCTCATGCCGCCCAAAGACGCCTACGAGCTTTATCTGACCCTGAAGAACGAGCAGAAGAGGTAGCCCAGGCTGGGAACGGCCCGGGCACAAGCGGACCAAGTCTGAGACAAGCCTAGGCCCAGCCAAGGAGAAGGGCTGTCGCAAGATCATGGGCGAGACGCTGGCCAAACTGAGATCGCTTTGTCCCACGTTGAGTGTGGGTACGCTCACTGCCGACCTGCTGCATCTGGGCGCGGAGTTGGAGCTCCTGGAGAGGGCCGGGGTGGGTATCGTCCATGTGGACGTCATGGACGGCTGTTTCTGCCCCCAGATGACGGTAGGGCCGCCGTACGTCAGAGGTCTACGCACCTCTCTGCTCAAGGACGTCCATCTGATGGTAAAGGAGCCTCTCGACAAGCTGGCCGATTATGTAGCTGCGGGGGCCGACATCGTGACCGTGCACGTGGAGGCGGCGGTGCACATCCACCGGGTGCTGCAGAGGTTGGGAAGTCTCGAGCACAGCGCAGGTCCAGGGAGGGGCGTGGTCCGGGGTCTTGCTCTCAACCCAGGTACGCCGCTCGAGTGGCTTTCGCCTCTTCTTGACGAGATCGACATGGTGGTGGTCCTCGGTGTGGACCCCGGATTCAGCGGCCAGCGGCTGGCTCCCAACACCTTGTCGCGCATCGCCCGCGTCAGGGAGCTGATCGCTGCTACCGGGCGGGAGATCCTGGTGTGTGCAGACGGCGGCATCACCAAGGACAATGTGGCCGAGGTGGCGGCAGCGGGGGCCGACCTGGTGGTGAGCGGGAGCGCCGTGTTCGACGGGACAGATGCGGAGGCGAACGCCCGCTATATGCTGGAAGCGGTGCGTAGCTCGCGGGGCGCCGCGAGCGTCGGTTAGAGCGGGCGCCCCGAAGGTGGCGTTGTGCCACGGCCTCCAGGTGGGGGCGGGCCGAGCGCGGGCCGGGCGAGCGGGCGGACGGCCAGGCGGGCGTCCAGAAAGACGTGGGAGCGAGGGAGTTCATGCGCTTTAGGTGGTCGGACGAAGAAGCGGCTGGTTTCGTAACTCGGTATGGGGCGGAGTGGGGCGAGGACCTAGCCCTGCTGACTTATGCCAGCCGTGTGCTGGGAGCTGAGCCTGACCTTGTGCTTCATGGCGGCGGCAACACCTCGGTGAAGACCCTGTGGAAGAACGTCTTGGGCGAAGAGGTCCCGGCTATATTCGTGAAGGCCTCCGGTGCGGACATGGCCTCCATCGAGCCGGAGGAGCATCCAGGGCTTGACCTCGCCTTCCTGCAGCGGCTTCGCCGACTACCCGACCTCGACGACGCCGCCATGGTGGACTTGCTTCGCACGCACTTGTTGCGAGCAGACAGTCCCACGCCGTCCCTGGAAGCGCTGGTACATGCTTTTCTTCCCGGCAAGTTTGTGCTCCACACCCATGCCGATGCCATTCTTGCCCTGACCAACCGGCCCGGGGGTGGACTCACGGTGAGAGAGGCCTTGGGCGAGGAAGTGATCGTCCTTCCCTATGTCACCCCGGGCTTCAAGCTGGCTCAGGCGGCCGCAGAAGCGGTGGAAACCACGCCCGGTAGGCAGGCCATGGTCTGGGCTTTCCACGGGATCGCGACCTGGGGGAGCACGGCGCGGGAGGCCTACGAGCTCATGATCCGGCTGGTATCGCGGGCGGAGGAGTGGGCGGCCGCGCGCCGCGCTGCGCGCGGCG
>FWPV01009462.1_pt1 | contig 16487 bp, 13 predicted proteins | sample 2228371 | NCBI WGS metagenome assembly FWPV01 (sample SAMEA103939776, study PRJEB20133) | metagenome | reverse complement strand
AGAGTGAAATCTCTTTCCGGTTTAACCATCGCAATGAGGACATTTTCCCATTGATTTTCAAGCTGTTAAAGAGTATTGGCTATAGTGATATTCAACCAATTTTGGTCCGGATTCGTTAGGTATTACCTTCAACAATGGGCGATCAAACAGCTTAAAGAAGAGCACGCAAAAGAGAAAATCGACCGCGATGAGATTACACAGGCCCACCGGCGCAATCTTGATGGCTGCACCAAGAAATTAGACGCGCTTTTTAATATGCGCCTAAATGAAGAAATAAGTGCTGAAGAATACGCCCGGAAGAAAGATGCCTTAATGCAGGAAAAACAGAAATATGAAGGCTTGATCGCGGACACGCAAGAACGAATTGAAACCTGGCTCAAGCGGGCCGAGGGTGTGTTTTCTTTTGCAGAAACCGCTCAAAAACGCTTCGTAACCGGCACATTGGAGGATAAACGCTATGTCCTCTCGTGTTTAGGTTCGAACCTCATCCTTTCGGGCAAACAGCTTCGGATTCAGTTCAATAAAAGCCTTGCCCTCTTCCCAGAAGTCGCCCCAGAAATACAAAACCTCCACTATCGGTTAGAACCTGCGCACATCGCTGATTCTATTACAGATTGGGAGGCTTTATATGCTCAAAATGAAAAATGGGGTGGGTGAAGGGACTCGAACCCTCGGCCACCAGGGCCACAACCTGGTGCTCTAACCAACTGAGCTACACCCACCATTATCTCGTTGTTTATTGTATATGGTTTTCTAAAAATTGCAAACCTTCGGTTTCATGGCGCGCCTGGAGGGACTCGAACCCCCAACCCACGGCTTAGAAGGCCGTTGCTCTATCCTGCTGAGCTACAGGCGCTTGGCTACAATAAATACCACTATAACGCTGCGCTGTCAATGAGTTACGCCATTTTCGGCACCAGCCAATTCATCATAGAGTGAAATATATTGGTTGGCAATCGCTGGTAAGGAAAACATTTCTTCAACGGTTTTCCGCGCCTTTTCACCAAGCTGTTGTGCTCGATTTTTATCCCCCAAAACATTTTTTATCGCTTCTGCTAATTGCTCGGCATTCTCTGCATCAACCAAAATACCGGTCTCGCCATCGCGGATAAGATCCGGATTCCCGCCTACCCGGGTTGCTATAACCGGTAGGCCACTTGCCATTGCTTCAAGCAGCACATTGGACAACCCTTCCGATAACGACGGCAGCACAAATACCGCGGTCTTCTGCAGTATAGGCCTGACATCGGATACCTCGCCGTGAAAAGTTATCATATCTCCGATTCCTGAGCGCATCGCAAGGCTCGTAAGTGCCCCCTTTTCGGGGCCATCGCCCACAATGCTGACTGGAGGATTCAATCCATGTTCCTTCAGTTTTAGGCATGCCGCCAGCAAAATATGAACGCCCTTCATATGATCCAGCCTTCCGACAACGGTAATCGTGTTTCGGTTATCACAAGAAATGCTCGGCTGAAACTGATTGGTGTCCACCCCGTTGGGAATCTGGACAATCTGGCTGTCTGTAAATCCCTGCTGCCGTGCCTCGGCAGTTGACTGGGTACACACGGTTATCAATTTGTCCACACGTTTGATTCCATTTAATAAAAAATTACCCCAAAAAACGTTCCGGATCATCAAAAAATCGCTCAACAATCCGGATGCTCCGACTTTAATAATCACTTTTTTCCCAAACAACGCTTGCGCTATGACGGCTGCAATTGAATGAAATCCCTGCAGAAGATGGCAGTGGATAATATCGTAGGTATGCCGTTTGCGGAACAAAAACCAGACTGCTGACAGCAGATAGGTCAATGCAAACCATTTCCCCCACGGAAGCGTATAGATGGCTCGATAAACCGGTATGCCCTGAATCATTTCATACGCAGGCAGGTTTTTAAACCTTCTGGTAAGCACGCTGACCTGTATCCCCTGGCCGATCAGATATTTCGCAAGCTGCAGTGCTTGCTGCTCGGCACCCCCCACATGGGGATAAAAAAACGAGATGATCATTAAGACGCGCGGCTTCATGACAGGATAACATCCTTGTCCGATTGTTGTCGCCGCAGAATAATCACCGCAATAACGCAAGCAATAAGGCCGGTGGCCAGAATGAACAGCCGGCCGACTTTGGGAATATAATAGGAGACAACCAGATCTCTGGCAACCTGCCATTTATTAAGGCGGGGGGTATCGGCATCAACCCAGCGAAGCGTTGTTATCGTGCCGTTCAGAACATCCACCATGTTGTTATACGGATTGGTAAGAAAGTCGTTTCCCATGATAATCTGAAATTCATGAAATAATTCCAGATAATCCGTATTGGGGAAAACGTGCGGCAGATTCTGATCACGGCTGTGTTGGGAGATGAGATAGAGGTTATGAAAATCAAGCGTCGAGTAACAGGCAGTGGGTTCACAATAGCTAAAATCATACAGCGGATCCATGAAAATCCATTGTTGCTGCTGATCAGACCACACCTCGGCAGCAAAGTGGCCCTTGCCGGTTTTATTCCGGAGATAAATCATCCGCGCATTGAGGCCGTTGCTGATGCAGGCGCCCACAAACACAGCCGCATATTCATCACATAAAAATACTGAGCCAGGGTTGGTGGCAATCGCGGTAAGAATTTCTACTGCGTTCCAGTTTGAATCTTTGCGGGGATTGCCAAATGGCACGGTATGTTTAACCCAGGACCGCAGGGCGAGGAATTTCTCCCATTCGTCATTCATTGTCGCCGTAACCGGCAGTGTCTGTGTCCGTAAAAAATTCATTTGCGGCGCGGTGAACTGTTCAAACCGGAACGGCAGGTCGTGCAAACTGATGCAGGACCGAGACGGACTGACAACATGCCGGCGGTCTTTTTTTTCAACGGTATAGTAAAACGGCGCTGTTTCTGCGCCAAACAGGTTCCGTGCTGTTATAATAATAGAGCAGCTGTCGCGTGGTGTTGCCAGGGTCACCGCATCCTGAGGCAGCTTTATCCATTCCGCTTCTGGAGCCACTTTTATGTAATAGGAATCAAAATTCGGCACATTATGCCGGAATTGTAACGTTAGTGAATCCGTATTGACCACCCGGGAGATAATAATCTGGTTTATTTTCCAATAAAAGTCCCGAATATCCCCTGATTCCTGAGCAGTTAAATCCGTGAGTAACGGATACGGGCGATTTTCCAGCATGCGAAATACAGGAACAGAAGAAAGATATGCTGCTGCGGTCATCCCCGCAATAATAATAAGCGTGCGCAGAGTTGATATGGCCATAGGGTAAGCAAGCATCGGGACAATTTAACGCCTGATGCTTCATCCGGTTCGGCTTGGTCGCTTTGATTTGACCAGGCAGTTGGCAAGCTTGCGTCGCATGAGCATCCTGAAAAATACCAGCCAGTAAAGCCCATACCAGGTGATAACATCATCGCGGCTGAAATACCGCACGGTGTTGCGAATAACATAGTAACAGCGCGCGACAATGGTTTTGCCGAATATAAAATACATAATCCGGCCGCAAAACAGCACACAATAGCGAATCCTGCTTCCGGCAGCCTCTTCGCTGATGCTGCGATGAACACGTTTCAGCTTGCGGAAAAATGCCTCATTCATCCCCGCAGATCCTTTGGTAAAGATGAGAATAGCGTTGCGCAACCTCAGCAAGAGAAAATTTGTCAATAATGCGCTGCCGCGCCCTTTTTCCCCAGGCAACTGCTTCCTCGGGACTTGTTATCACCTGTTCCATTGCGGCTGCCAGGGCTTCATGATCTTCAGGGGGAATGAGCAGGCCGTGTTTACCATGCTCGACGACGTCCACCGTGCCGCTGATGCGGGTGGCGATTACCGGCAATTCCAGTGACATCGCCTCGAGCAGAACATTGGACAGGCCTTCTGCGCGACTGGGCAGAATGAGGCAGTGCGCATCATGATACACGTCTTGCATCTCGTCGGTATAAGGATAGAAACGCACCACCTCCTGGACGCCGCACGCCTGCGCGGTTTTACGGTAGTCATATTCAGGATAATCAAGCCCATACAATCGCAGCTCAATATTCCTGATGCCCTTCTGCAGCAGCGCTTGCATGGCTTTGAACGCCACATCAATTCCCTTCTGCGGGGTGCGCCTGCCAATGAGAAGAAAAATAATGTTGGAGCGTTCGGGAAATGCATGGTGCCGCTGGAATGCATCGGTGTCAACACCATTGGGAATCCGGTAAATGCGACCGGGCGGGAATCCGTAATCTAAAAGCTCTCGTTCTATGTCCGTGCTAATGGCTATCACGGCATCTGTTTGATGCAGCAGCCGCAACGCCAGGTTAAACCCCGCAAACTGGGAAAACACGTTCAAGTCCCCCACTTCGCCTGCACAGGCTATCTTTAATATGCTTTTTTTGCCCAGCCATTGAGCGGCAACAGTGCTAATGACCGCATGATTAAAGCATTGATGGGAGTGAATGATGTCATAGTCCCGACGATGTGTAACCAGAAACCTGAATTGCCTGCCAATATCCCGATAGATCCAGTAGGAAAGCGGGAAGTCAACACGCCGCACATTGATGCCGTTAAGCAGCTCCTGCGGCAGCGAGGATGAAACGCGCCGTTGGGTGAGCACTGTCACCGGGTGTCCCAGCCTGACCAGTTTGCCGGCAAGCCGCTCAACCTGCTTTTCTGCGCCACTTGCGATGGGCCGGAACTGGTGAATAACCATCAACACACGGGGGAGCATGGGATGCCTGCCGGGGGAGAAAACGTTCTGTCAATAAACATGAGATGCCACAACTCCAGCATGAGCAGATTCCAGATAAGATATTGCCACTGCTCTCCCTGCTGGTGGCGTTGCAGCATATGCTCAATATAGGATTTTCTGAAATAACCCCGCTGCAGGGCTCTTGTGCTCAGCAGGGTATCAAAAACCATGTCTCTCAGCTCGTTGCGAAACCAGTGGTCTATGGGGACGCCAAATCCCATCTTGGGACGATTAATAATCTCCGGGGGTAAATACGGCGCAACGGCTTTTTTAAAAATATACTTCCCCTGCTGCCCGTTGCGCAGTTTAAGGTCTGCCGGTATGCGCGCGGCGAATTCCATGAATTGGTGGTCAAGCAACGGGGACCGCGCTTCCAGCGAATACGCCATGGAGGCAACATCCACCTTCGGCATCAAGGTGTCCGGTAAATACAACCCAAAATCAACGGACAAGGTGGCGTCAAGAAAATCCTGTGCCTCTGCAGAACGATATTTCTCCAGCATGATATCAACGGACATCATGCTGCGGGTCAACTGTTTCATTTCCGGGGTATAAAGCTGCATCTTATACAGCTCATGAAAATGGGTAATCCGGTAGTAATAAAGCAAACGCTGCTGATTGAGCGCAATAAAGCGCCGCAGGTTGGCCAGCAGTCCGTCAGCCGGGTCTATGAATGCATACAGCGAGCTGCGTTGTTTAACCCAGCGCTGCAGCAGATAGGTAATGCCGGGCTTGACTGCATAATCGCCGGAGTTGGTATAGCGCGGGTAGCCGGCAAAGTTCTCATCCCCGCCGTCGCCATTGAGTATCACCGTCACATGTTGCTTTGCCAGCTTGCTCACGTAAAATGTCGGGATTGCCGAGGAATCGGCAAACGGCTCATTGTAGTACCAGACCAGTTCAGGCAAAATAGCAAGCGCTTCGGGTTTTACAATAAATTCGTGATGGTCGGTGTGGTAGCGTTGAGCAACCAGGCGCGCATAGGGCAGTTCATTATACTCGTCATAGTCAAAACCAATCGAGAAGGTTTTGACCGGCTGGTTCATAAGGCCGGCCATCAGGGCGGTAACAATAGAAGAATCTATACCGCCGGAAAGAAATGCACCCAGCGGCACATCACTCATCAGGCGAATTTTTATTGCTTCGCGTAGGCGTTCAATGAGTTCCTCCTGCAGTCGGGCTTGCGCTGTTTCATTTGGGACGGCCAGCTTATCTGTGTAGCGCAGTTTCCAATAACGCACCGGTCGTTCATCACCAGATCGTATCAGCAGCCGATGTGCCGGTGGGAGTTTCTGAATTCCTTTAAATGCACAATACGGGGACGGAACTGATTGATAACTGAGATAGTGGTGGATCGCTTCAATATCAACACGCCGGTCAAAAGACGGATCTTGAAGAATTGCTTTTATCTCGGAAGCAAATAGAAACCGATCGGCAAGGTTCGCATAGAAAAGCGGTTTTTTGCCAACCCGATCTCGGGCTAAAAACAGGGTCTGTGCTGCCTCGTCCCACACGGCAAAGGCAAACATGCCGCGCAGGCGCTGCACGCATTCCACCCCTTCTTCTTCCCAGAGATGAACCAGTACCTCAGTATCGGTGCGGGAGCGAAACTGATGCCCTTTTTTGACGAGATACTCTTTGAGTTCGGGAAAATTGTAAATTTCGCCGTTAAAGGTCACCCATACCGTCTGGTTTTCATTGGGCATGGGCTGGTTGCCCTGCGGACTGAGATCAATAATGGAAAGGCGGGTATGGCCTAAACCAACCCGGTTATTGATCCAGATTCCCGTATAATCCGGTCCCCGGTGACTGAGAACGCTCCCCATGTTCTGCAACAGCCCTGGGTCAACCGTGTTTTGCACATCTTTGTATAAAATGCCATAAATACCGCACATGGAGAACGCCCGTTTTAGGAGATGATGGTCTTTTTAAATAAATACTCAATATTCGCTTCGCCGGTTTTCACCTTCACCCGCTCAAGCCCCAGAATCCCTTCGCAAAATCCGCAGATCTCCTCTTGCGTTGCCGGTTCATACGGCCACCCGCCGAGCCAGTCTTTTACATCAGTCCAAAATGCCATGCCTCTGCTTGTCTGGTAATTTTTTATATAACTGATTGACTGCATGAGCCGGGTTATGGATGTGGTTTTAAAAAATGTCCGCCATACATAGGAACATTCCATAAGTTTTTTTCTCACCTTGGTTGAACGGTTGTATTTTTTTTTGATGGCTTTCCAGTAGGGGGTGTCAGGGGTCTTGTCATAAATGGCGATATAAAAAATGCTGCCCGGCTTCAAAAACGTGGCAGCATTCCTGATCGCTTGCCAGAGATTGCCGGTGTGGTGCAGAACTCCCCAGGAATAGACAATGTCTGCAGGCTGCAGTGTGCGGATAAACTGCTCATCCAGTATTGAACCATGCACAACCTGCCAGTGAGGAGGACTGCCGTACCGCTCACGAATCTGTTTCGTCGTTGCCACCGAATAAGGGTCAACATCAAAACTGATTATCTGCCGGGCCCCGGATTTAAATGCCGCCAGCGAATGAATGCCGCTGCCGCAACCGATGTCCAGGAAATACATGCCCGCTAAATCCTTCAGATCCAGAAAGTTCAGCAGGTGCTGCCGGGCGATTTCAATGCGATCTTCAGAGAAATGTGCATGAATAAATTGTTCCCAGTTTTTACCGAATGAAAACGTTATGGTATCCTTTGCCACGGCGGCCTCTTCCTTTCTCTGTTCAGGCAGGAATGCCTCGTTGTCTGTTCCGTAAGCGGTGCATCCATCTTATTATTCGGGAACGCTGAATTTTTTGCGCCAAACGATACGTTTCGCTGGCGGTAAGATCCCGAATAAAGGCGTCATGCTGTGCTTGCATTTGGTTACACGTTGCGCGCAATTCCTGATAGTTTTTTTGCAGCGCTTGATGGTCACGAGCTTGCTGGGTAAGAACGGCATGGAGCACCGTGCACGCATAGTCCAGCAGCGGCGTAACATCGCCCGCTGCATCTGCAGTTGAAGGAACATAGGGAATATCTGCCGTCTTCTGCAGGTTCTCATACAGCATCATGAGCTTCGGTAAGCGAGCTGTGAGAAACCGCACCACGGGTTGCGGCAGTTCCAGATGATGAAGTGATTCTGCATCATACAATTTCCGGGCAATCGTGGCAGACACGCCACATTTTTTTTGCATTAACGCTTCAAAAGCAGGTATGTTCTGCAATAGTCCGTGAATGTTGCACAGGATAGACTGGTGTGGATATTGGGCATAAAATGTCAGAATATGATTATTGTAGGCAACCCAGGCATCTATTATGGTTACCGGATCGTCCGTCCATTCATGGCTCTTTAACTGTGAGAAAAAAACTTCCACCGGGTTCCGATATAAAAATATAAAACGCGCCTGGGGGAGTTCGCTGCGCCAGAATTCAAGAACAAATGCTGTGCGCGGATCCTTCCAGCCCCAGCAGGGTCGTATTGATTTTGCGCGGATGAGATCGCGTGCAGCAGCAATTTCTTCCGGAATAAGAGTAAGCGGCTGCTGAGGGTTGGCAAAGTAATCAAAACCATGTCGGGCAAGTATGCGCTCGTGAAAATAGATAAAATCCAGGTCTTCAAAATAGCCGTATTTATTGTGCTCATCGGCCTCTGGCAGCCGATCCCCCATATGGATCCCCATGCTCTGGAGAAATTGCGCAACTAAAGAAGTTCCCGAGCGTCCCATCCCGGTAATAATAAAGACCTGCGGTTGCTGTTCCTTCACGCGGACTCCTCTCCACCGGCGCGATTGCGCTGCGGCGATATTTTTTGCACGTTGACCGAAGCGTTTAAATTAACCAGCGATTCGGGCAAAATTCTGCAATCGCCAATCACTTTAAAGCACAGGGCATCCATTCGCCGGTCATAATGGGATTGGGCATGCAGTCCCCAAACACCCATATACAAAAAATAAACGCCGGGGGCTAACCACATCGTGACGGACACGCTGCCTTCAAGAATGTCACCGGCCTTGGCCTTCGGCACCGCCACCTGTTGTACAAAGGTATTGACGGCAAACAAATCAACACCCCGCACATTTTTAATGCCAAATCCGAGATGCAAATCATCTATATCATCATGGCATAAGACTTTTGAAAAAATAACATACGATTCACCAGAGGACAGAGTCAGTTTCCTTTCCCCGGTTTTATCAATGATACCGTAATCGATGATTTCTGCCTTTTTATTTCCATACCTCATCTCGGCAACCGTTCTGGTATGATCTCCCTCAACAACCTCTTGGAAGGTGTGCCGCTCGACATCCTGCTGCCCCTCCTCAGGATGCCGATTGGTTCTCTCGAATGGCCGGTGGTGTCCCGACTCCGGCATGGAGCCGGGCCCGAGCCTATTCTTTGCCGCCTGCGGTTCACCAAAGAGCACTTTGTGGTATATCCTGGTTGTCTCATACGGATCGCCGTAGGCAATAACTTTGCCGTTCTCCAAAAGCAGGGCGGTATCGCACAGTTGATTTATCGCATTGACATCATGAGAGACAAATAAAATCGTAGTGCCGGCATCACGCATTTCCAGTAATTTGGCAAAACATTTTCTTTGAAATTTTTCATCGCCAACAGCAAGGGCTTCATCAATAATCAACAGTTCCGGTTCCACGCTGACCGCCGTGGCAAACGTAAGCCGCGCCTGCATGCCGGTGGAATAGGTTCTGAACGATTGATCAATCACCGCTTGCAGTTCGCTAAAGTCAATAATCTGCTGCATTTTACGGTCAATTTCCTGCCAGGTCATGCTGAGACAGAGCCCCCCCATGTATATATTCTCCCTGCCGGTATAGTCTGGATGAAAACCGGTGCCGAGCTCCAAGATGGCGCTTACTTTACCGTTGACAATCACGTCCCCGGCTGTCTTATCAAGCGTGCCGGCAATTATTTTAAGCAGCGTGCTTTTGCCCGATCCATTTCTCCCGATTATCCCCAGCACTTCCCCCCGCTTAACACGAAAGGAAATGTCTTGCAATGCAATGTGTTCCTTATGCCGCGGTTTCCCCAGCACAACTTCTCGGAGCATATCGGATGGTCGTTGATAAATGCGATAAATTTTTGTCAGGTGTTCAACGCTGAGGGCTTCCTCGCCCAGGGAAAATTTCATAGCACATTCCCAAACATAACTTTTAGCTTGCGGAAGGTCCGATAGCCCCCGACAAAGAAAATCAGAGCCATAAAAACACAGATCCCCCAGGACCAGGGGTGGGCAAATCTTCCAAAATACAGGAGATCCTGATAGCACCAAATAAAATAACTGAACGGGTTGCCATACAGCAAGGGGCGGAATATCTGTGGTACATGGTCCGGCAGATAAAATATCGGTATCAAATACAGTCCCACAGTATTAAAAATGTGCACCAATTCCTTAAGATCCCTGAAATACGCGCCGATCGCCGACAGCAGATAATTAATGCCTATCAGAGCAATCACGTGCACCACAAGCAGAACAGGCAACAAGAGATACGTCCAGAACAACGCATAATTGGTAATAAGCACATACAGCATCAGAAAACACAGGGCCAGCACCATGGTAACCAGAGAAGAAATCACCACTTTTACTGGCAGTACTTCGATAGGGAATACGACTTGTTTCACTAGGTTGGCATTGTTTACAATCACCACGCTTGCTTTTGACATTGATTCCTGAAAACACATCCACGGAATAAGCCCCGATAAAAGATACGCAGTGTAGTCCAGCGGCAATTCCGCATTCCCCCCGACTTTTATTTTGATGACATAGGCAAAAATGAAAACATATACCGCCATGATAACCAACGGGTGGATGATTGCCCAGATCATGCCCAGAGCCTGTCCCGCATAGCGATCTGCGATCTCACGGCGCGCCATGGCAGCGGTTAACTGGCGGTGTCTCGTCAGCAAAAGCACAATTTCACGGAATGCATGATATGAGATCTTTACATCAACGATTGACTTCATAGGACACGAGCTAACTCAACGTAATGAGTATGTGCGACCATCAGAGAATTTTTATGTCCCGCCACCGGTATAGAGAAATAAGAGGTACATTGTCAAAGGTGAGCGCATACAAAGGTACACTATTTTTATAAATGCTCCAATAAAAACTATTAAATACCCCCTGCCGCGATAACAGGATTAAAAATTCCGGTGTCTCGGGTGAAAAGTTCAAGGCAACGGTTCCCTTCTGCATAATAACCCGAATATCAGGCGTTATAAATTTTATATCCTTTCTTATTTTGCCCTTGTCCTGTAAAAATTCAAAATATGCCTGATTGGCAAGCCACATGCTCACTGCTGCGCCATGCGGAATTTCGCGGTTCAGCACCGCAAGAAACTCGCGATTGACGACATCATACCAATAGGTCGTTTCCATGCCCCGCATATGGGCGCCCCGGACGCCGCCTACCAGTTCGTTATAATAGCACAACTCGTAGGGATGAATGCGCATAGTTTGATAGGCTGGATAGAGGAAGAGCAGAACACTGACGGTCAGTATTAGAGCGCGGCGCAGTGGTGGTGTTTTTATGGCTCCAAGCATTTGGTCGGTCAGATAATAAAGGCCGGCACCGCAGAAATACGCAACGAACGGCAGCATATAAAAAAATTGCCGTATGCCGTCATGGACAGGCGCATTCGGCAGCATCGTCAGGCAAAGAGGAAAGACGCCATTACAAAAAAACAGAGCATTAAAGGCGCGGTGAGTTTTATCTTGGATTAAAACCAACATCCCCAGCAAAAAAGTAAACAGCGTCGTTATCGGAATCGTAATAGCAGTCATCACCCAGGCATATATCCAGGGCGGTGAAAAGGAATAGGTTTTACCCCAAAAGTAGGTGGGAATGGGAATGGTTTTGTGCCGCAAGAGACTTGCCTGCAGGAAATCATTGACTTTTGCAAACGGTTCATGCCACCAGCCGGGGTTCACCAGCACCGGGATGAGCAATGCCAGGGGCAGCGCAAAAAAAATATTTTTCACGCCTGCCTTGTTTCTGTATATGAGACACCAGAACAGCAGCGGTGCCGGTAACAGGACGCCGGTAAACTTTGTGGCCATGGCACATCCCCAAAAAATACCAAACCATATCGTCCCTGAGGGGTGTTTCAGGCTGTGCCAAAAAGATCCGCAGGCCAGAAACCAGAAAAGTGTCAGCGGTATTTCAGTAGCGCCGATATGGGCATCGCCAAAAAAGCGCGGCATGGAGAGAAGGGCAAAACTGCCATAAAGTCCTGCCAGTATGCCGTACCGATTTCTCAGAAAGATAAAAAGCGCGGCAACCAACACCGCGCTTAACAGCGCCGGCGAACAACGGTAGGCGACAAACTCTCCCCAGTGATCTTTGAACATGACCAGCGTGATGCCGGTGAAAATTTTGTAAAGGGGCGGATGGGGATTGTGCGCAGGATCCCAGAGCCAATATTCATCGGTGATCTTTTGGGAAAGAATCGCGGCAGCATCCCCCTGCGCAAGCGCATGCCGTAATGCCTGGAACCATTCCATGATGAGCTCTGAGGAAATAAAATAATATACTTCATCGCATGTCCAGCCAATATCATCAGCCGTGCTGATAATTATCGAGAAGGTAAAAAGCCCCACCACGAGAGCGCAACATATTGTCGCAAAATATCCACGCACCAAACGATGATTGTGTTTCTGCATAGGTTCATTACTCATGTGCACCGGACGTGCTTCCAGCCTGTTGCCCGTTGCATCATGTCGCTATTGGTTTCTTCGTAACAACACAATAATACCTAAGACGCAAACAACCGCAATAAGAGAAAACCAGGCCCCCACAATAAAGGTGCGCGGTTTAAACATGAGCGTTATGCGCTGCTCGCCTTTATCCAAAAACAGGCCTCGGAACGCATAATTAGTTTTTACCAGGGGCTGCTCCTCGCCATTCACATATGCTTTCCAGCCAGGATAATAGTTATCAGACATGAACAGAAAGCAGGCGCGATGAGGAGCGGCTTTTAACTCTATTTGATTTGGCTGATAGGCTATGATTTCCAGCGTATCCGATTGCTCAGGGAAATGAATGGGAGGTATTGCCCTGCCCAGCTTTTTCATCTCGCTTTGTGTGATATAAGCCGTGGATTGCGGGTCAAAATCAGGCGCTTTCAGACGTCGCAAAAGCTCTTCCTCGGTTTCTACAACAACCACCCTGTTAACAAAAAACGCGCGCGGCAGGCAGGTGGTATTTTCATATATTTTAATCGGGCCATCACGCAGCAATTTGACATTGGCATCCGTCAGGGGAAATGGGCTTATTAAATACTTCACATTGAGCAGATTTAACATGTTATTGCGATAGACACGGTCTGCCGGGGAGAGCCCAACTTCCGATGCAAAACTCTCACGCACTGCGCTGAATATGGTGTAATACTGGCGAATCAGCACGTCGCTGTATTCATCAACTGATGGCAGATGCACATACATGTTTAAGTTGGGCCGCTGCTGCTCTTGAAACGTCTGGTAAAGTCGTGCGAAGGGGATATTATAAACATGAAGAAAACTCTGCTGGTTAATGACATAAAACAATGAAAATATCCGCGCGGCTGGCTCCTGCGGTTTGAAAACGCTTGCCGTTGCCGGTCTGCGGGTAATGAGAGAGGCCGGAATGAGCGGGTCCTGAGGCCGGCCGATATAGGTAAGATCAAAGAGAATAATCAGAAAGCTCACGGTCATTGCCAGTGAAGTCCGGATGACTTTTTTCCTGAGCAACCCAGTAATGATGAGAAACAGCGCATATAAGGCAACCGCCAGCGCAACGCCGTTCACAATGCACTGAAAGGACTGGTCTTGGATATGATTAAAATATTCACTCTGGGGATATAGTGTTAAAAAATATTTATAGAGCGTATCCTGAAACATCCCCCCGCCCACCAGCAGGATTATCAACACCACAAAAATCCCCGCAACTGCTCTGAAAATCCCGTTTCCGCCGTCGTCTGCTTCAAGCCGGGCAAACCAAAACGCCCCGCCGGCGCCAGCCATTATTGAGCAACAAAATGCTGCAGGAAACAGAAATTTAACCGGATATTGAAGCATGTTGAGTCCGGGCAGCAGTTCATATAATATCCTGAATAATGGCGTATAACACCCCATGCTCATCAACAGTGAAAACAAAAGCAGTAACAAGATGAAATAGCGGCGGCGTTCTTTGCAGCAGCAGACAAACACCATGCTAAAGAGTAGCGGGAAGATGCCCACATAAATCGTATCCAGCCAGGTTTGACCAAACCAGCGCATTTGCGGAACTGTGGTGCCGAATATATAGGGAGATATGAGTTGCAGGAATTCCGCGGGATGAAAAGACCATTTGGTGGCCTCGGCAAAGTGCAAGCCGCCGAACCGGGTTGAATGCGATGCCAGTTCAAACAGCGGCAGTAGTTGAACCGACGCAACTGTCGCGCCGGTGACAAAGGCGACCGTCAAAAACCCCCAGGGCAGCCAAGGGGTGTTTGTTGCGCCAGAGGGCATTCTTATGACCGGCCATAGCAGTGTGTAGAAAAGCAGGCTCAGCAGGGTTGTCAAGACATAAAAAGACGCATCACCGGCAAAGATTTGTAGGGCGATGCCCACTCCGGCCAGCAGACTGGCGGTTAACGAGCCGGTCTGCAAACAGCGGTGATAACACAACAGGATGAACGGAAGCCATACCGCAGCCGCAAGGAAGCACACATTGTCAAGAATTGAGACAAGATAGCCACCATAGGCAAAGACGACTGCAGATACTAACGCGCCATAAACGCTATAGCGCCATTCGCGCATCAACAAGAACATCCCGAGACTTGCCAGAAAATAGTGAATCACCATAAAGTATTTATAGCCGAGCTCAAAGGGCAGAACATAGTAGATGCTGCTGAGGGGATAAAACAGGCTGCTTTGCACATTTGCCTGAAAGGGTTTACCGCATGCCAGATAGGGGTTCCAGAGCGGAATGGTTCCCGTCTTCATGTGCGCGGCGGAAAAGGAATGTTGCGGATGGTAAAACAGATAAATATCCCGAGACAGAACGGTGTTCTGAGAGAAAATGACCGGGGCAAAATAAAAAACAGTAATGGCCAGAAACAAAAGAATTATTTTAAAATTTCGCATACTACCAAGGTTAGTGGTTATAAATGAATAAAAAAGGATTTCTCACTCCGAAAGGATAGTTGTAACAGACTAATCCTAAACGGAGGAGAAATCAATGGAGACAATAGACATATCGGTCAGCCTGAATTTACCATCAGAGAAATTCCTCTGAATATCAGTGAAATGTTCTTGGTGATACAGCAAGCGATGAAGAAACTGGGAAGAAGTTTTGCCGTCATGTTTCTGCAGCGCCTGGAGCAATAGGCTGAGACAGCATTGAAGCAGCAGGGGTATGTGCGACAAATTTATCAGAAGCGGGATGTGTGTGGTGTGTTGGGCACGATTAGCTTGCGACTGCTGCGCATGAAGGGGGCCGATAACAAAGTGCGTTATGCGCTGAGAGAGTTGGTTGAGATACCCGCCTAAAAACGCTACACGCTGGATGCTTTTGAGGCGGAGCTTGGCTTGATTCCGCATCTTTCTTATACGCGCAGTGGCGCAGAATCCAAACGGATACGGGGCAGAGGTTCTGGGAAAAGCACCCTGCACCGCTGGTTGAGAGCCTATGCAGCACAGGCAGAGGTGCATTCTGACCAGAAGGCTGAAGGCTATCGGTATGTGGTTGTTGATGGCACTGGAGCCCGGTTTCAACAGTGTCGCGGCAACGTGTGCAGGAGGGTTGAGACCTATTGTGGATATGTGCGCATGGTGCATGCCAGCCAGGGAGTTGGTAAACCATTTGAGGTTATTGGACGCTGGACTAACACGCCCTGGACTGCTATTGCAAAGCAGGTCTATGAGCGGATTGACCCTACGGATGTACAGGTGCTGATCAGTGATGGGAAACCAGGAATTGAAGAAGCGTTTTTGCAAACGCACATGAAGCATCAGCGCTGTCGTGTTCGTGTCTGGAAGGACTTGCGGCAGTTTCTCTATCAGGATGGCGTTAAAAAAGCCGGACAAACAGAAATCTATGTATTTTTGCATACGGTGCCAGTATTTACCTATGCCACTATACAGAAACTGGAAACCTTGAAATCGAAAGACAGCACCGGAGTTCAGCATCACATTACCACCTCTAAGAAGCAGTTGCTTGAATTACAGCAGGTGCTGAAGGATAAGGGCTATCATAAAACTGCCACCTATATTGCTAATCTGTCTGAACCGCTGTTGACGTTCTTAAACCGCTGGGTTGACACCGGGGAGGCCGATCCTGCCACCAGCAACATTGCCGAGAACCGTTTTTCTATGATTAAAAAAATCGGGGTGATTGTAAAAGATCTGACACCAAAATATACTGGTGTCAATGGATCTCAATAGTTTTGAAAAGCTTATTTTAAGCCAGGATCGCAGTCGGCAGTTCATGGTAAAAGCATGTTGGAAAAACTACCGTCGTTTCTGCATTCGCTGTCACGGCTATAGCCTCTATCCGATAAGTGCCAAGACATCGTGGACACCATGAAGTGCCAAGAGATCGTGGACACGCCATGGTGTCACGACAGTATGCTTATTCCGCTGAAAGTTTCCACGTGTTACGCCCCAAAGTTTCCACCTGTTCCAGTCCAAAGTTTCCACTTAATCCAGTCTAATGTTTCCACCGACAGACGGAGCGAAGCGACGGTGTAGGGGAGCTATTCAAAAAAACGGCTTTCATATT
>FWPV01009459.1_pt1 | contig 16488 bp, 12 predicted proteins | sample 2228371 | NCBI WGS metagenome assembly FWPV01 (sample SAMEA103939776, study PRJEB20133) | metagenome | reverse complement strand
CTTTTTTTGAATATTTTCTCCTTTCTATTTTTTTAAATTTTTTAAATTCTTCAACCCCGGTCCCTGCTGAAATTAAATGACCGATAATAACATTTTCCTTTAAACCTTTTAAATTATCTATTTTCCCGTTAACCGCTGCATCTATTAAAACACGGGTTGTTTCCTGAAATGAAGCAGCCGATATAAAACTTTCTGTTGAAAGAGCTGCTTTTGTTATACCGAGTAATAACGGTTTACCTTTTGCCGGTAATTTGCCTTCTTTAATAACCTTTTCATTTTCTTTCTTAAATTCAAATCTATCAACCTGCTCATCAATTAAAAATTTTGTATCTCCTGAATCTTCTATTTTAACTTTTTTCATCATCTGACGGATTATTACTTCAATATGTTTATCATGGATGGTAACACCCTGCAGCCTGTAAACTTCCTGTATTTTATTTAATAAATACTGCTGAACAGCGCTTTCCCCGCGAACATCTAAAATATCATGAGGATTTATGTTACCATCTATTAATTGTTCGCCTGATTCTACTATATCTCCCTCTCTTACATTAACATATTTCCCGGGTGGAATACTGTATTGTTTCTTTATTCCACTGTCATTTTGAATGATAATTTTCCTTGACCCATCTTCCTCGTCTTCCTCAATAATAACCCTTCCGTCTATTTCAGCAATTAATGCCTGATTTTTGGGTTTTCTGGCTTCAAAAAGTTCCGCAACACGTGGCAACCCACCTGTTATATCTCTTGTTTTCATAAGTTCCCGCGGGAATTTTGCTAAAATTTTTCCCACTTCAACTTTTTCTCCATCGTTAACTTCTAAACGCGCACCAACTGGAATTGAATATGATAAAACAACTTCATTTTTCTCATCTAAAATATTTATATGGGGATATTTCTTTTTATCCCTGCTTTCAATAATGAATTTCCCATATTGTCCTGTTGTCGCATCAGTCTGTTCAATCATTGTATCTTCATCAATATCGTCAAATCTAACTTTGCCCGCTTTTTCGGTAAAAATAGGTATATTATAAAGATCCCACAAACCAATAATATCTCCTGTTTTTACTGCATCCCCATCTTTTACTTTTAATATTGTTCCATATGGTATATGTAACAATTCTCTTTCAACATCTCCTTCATATATACTTATCTCAGCATTTCTATTTGTAACAATCATATCATTTTCCTGATTTATAATATATTTTAAATTAGAAAATGAAACTTTACCATCATGTTTTACTCTTATTTCTGATTGTTCAACAACCCTGCTGGCTGTTCCACCGACATGGAATGTTCTTAAAGTTAATTGTGTCCCTGGCTCACCAATGGATTGAGCAGCAATTATACCTACAGCTTCTCCTAACTCTACCAATCTTCCTGTTGTAAGATCTGCTCCATAACATTTTGCACATATTCCATTTTTAGCTTCGCAGGTTAAAACCGACCTTACTCTGATTTTTTCATAACCTGCTTCTTCTATCTGTTTTGCAATTGCAGGGGTTATTAACGAATTAGCTTTAACTATTACTTCATCGGTTATTAAATCAACAACATTGTCAAGCGCAACACGCCACGATATTCTATCGCTTAATGACTCTATAACTTCTCCGCCTTCTTTTATAGCAGTTATATTTATACCATTTACAGTTTCGCAATCTTCTTCTGTGACTATAACATCCTGAGCAACATCTATTAATCTTCTTGTTAAATATCCTGCATCGGCTGTTTTCAAAGCAGTATCAGCCAATCCTTTTCTCGCTCCATGAGTTGAAATAAAATATTCGGTAACTGTTAAACCTTCTCTAAAATTTGATACTATAGGAGTTTCAATAATTTCGCCTATACCGCCTGTTATTTTCTTCTGGGGTTTTGCCATAAGACCTCTCATACCCGCAAGCTGACGGATCTGCAACTTAGAACCTCTCGCTCCTGAATCTGCCATCATGAATACAGGATTAAATCCCCCTTTATCCTCCTCAAGTTCTTTCATCATATATTCTGATATTTTATCAGTGGTCCTTATCCAGATATCAATTATCGAATTATATCTTTCGCCTTCTGTTATTGTTCCTTTTTCAAAAAGTTTACGTATATTCTGGGTCTCTTTCTCTGCTTTTAAAACCAGTTCTTGCTTTTCTTCTGGTATTTTTAAATCTTCAACACCTATTGTCATACCGGATAAAGTAGCATATTTAAAACCTAATTCTTTCATTTTATCAAGAACTTCTGCTGTTTTTTTTGCTCCATACTGTTCAAAAATTCTTGAAATAAGTTTTGTAATCTGCTTTTTATCCATCTTATCGTTAACAAATTCAATATTTTCCGGGAGTATCTTATTAAAGATTATTCTTCCTATTGTTGTTTCAATTTTCTTGCTTTTCATCTTTACAACAATTTTTTCATTTAATCCTATTATATCATGATTATACGCTATTAATGCTTCTTCATCCGAATAAAATATTTTTTTATTATCAGTTCCTTTTTTTTCTTTTGTAAGATAATAAAGTCCTAAAACAATATCCTGATTTGGAACTGTTATAGGTTTTCCGCTGGCTGGTGATATAATATTAAGCGAAGAAAGCATCAGGAATCTCGCTTCTATTTGTGCTTCATATGAAAGTGGTATATGAACAGCCATCTGGTCACCATCAAAATCAGCGTTAAAACCACCGCATACAAGAGGATGAAGTGTTATGGCATTACCTTCTATAAGTATTGGCTCAAACGCCTGGATAGAATGCCTATGCAACGTTGGAGCACGGTTTAATAAAACAACATGGTCTTTCAAAATATCCTCTAATATGTCCCATACTTCTGCCCGGACATGCTCAACCATTTTTTTTGCGCTTTTTATTGTATAACCCATTTCCTGAACTTTGTTAATAATAAAGGGTTTAAAAAGTTCTAAAGCAATTTTTTTTGGTAATCCGCATTGATATAATTTAAGTGTAGGTCCTACAACAACCACTGATCTTGCCGAATAGTCAACCCTTTTACCTAAAAGATTCTGCCTGAAACGTCCCTGTTTTCCTTTTAACATATCACTTAATGATTTTAGAGGTCTATTTCTTGCACCTAAAACAGGGTTTCCACGCCTGCCATTATCAAATAATGCATCCACAGCTTCCTGAATCATCCTTTTTTCATTTTTTATGATTAATTCAGGTGCATTTATGGTCATTAATCTTCTCAATCTGTTGTTTCTGTTTAAAATTCTTCTATATAAATCATTAAGATCTGAAGTTACAAATCTCCCACCATCTAATTGAACAAGAGGCCTTAATTCCGGAGGTATAACGGGCAAAACATCCAGAACCATCCATTCTGGTTTATTTCCGGATTTCCTGAATGCCTCTATAACTTTTAACCTTTTTATTATATCCTTTTTTTTCTGCATTGATGATACTTTTCTTATTTCGTTTCGTAATTCTCTTGCAAGTTTGTCAAGATTTAACTCTTTAAGTAATGTCTTGATTGCCTCTGCGCCAATCTGAGCATTAAAATTATCTCCATATTTTTCTTTTAATTTTGCATATTCATCTTCATTTATTAAGTCATATTTGCTAACTTCTGTTGCTTCACCCGGGTCTATCACTATATAGTTTTCATAATATGCAACCCTTTCTAAATTCTTGGTAGATAAACTCAATAGATAAGATAATTTACTCGGAATACCCTTTAAAAACCATATATGAACAACCGGAACAGCAAGCTCTATATGCCCCATTCTTTCTCTTCTAACCCTTGATTCTGTAACTTCTACTGAACATTTATCACAAACCACACCTTTATATCTTTGTTTTTTATATTTTCCGCAGGCGCATTCATAATCTTTTATTGGACCAAAAATTCTTTCGCAGAATAAACCTTCAAATTCTGGTTTAAATGTTCTATAATTAATTGTTTCGGGTTTTTTTACCTCGCCTCTAGACCATGACCTTATCATTTCAGGCGATGTTAGAGAAATTTTTATTGCATTAAAATCAATTTCCTTTGGTTTTTTTTCTTCTGTCGTTTGTAATAAATTTTTTAAATCAATTTTTACATTTTCATCTTTATCTATTATTTTTTTCTTTTTCTTCTTTGAATCTTTAGGCATAAAAAAATCTCCTTTTAATTGTTTTTAGCAGATTTTTTTCTTTTTACAAGTTCAATATTAAGCGCTAAACCCTGCAACTCTTTAACAAGAACATTAAAAGATTCTGGAATTCCCGGTTCTGGAATATTTTTACCTCTAACTATAGCCTCATATAATTTTTTTCTGCCTTCTACGTCATCGCTTTTTACCGTTAACATCTCCTGCAAGGTGTATGCAGCGCCATAAGCTTCTAATGCCCATACTTCCATTTCTCCAAATCTCTGACCGCCAAATTGTGCTTTCCCGCCAAGTGGCTGCTGTGTTATAAGTGAATAAGGTCCTATTGACCTTGCATGAATCTTGTCATCAACCATATGTATAAGTTTCATCATATACATTACGCCAATCGTAACTCTGTTCTGAAATGGTTCTCCTGTCCTCCCATTATATAAAACAGTTTTTCCATCTTCATCAATATTAGCCTTTTTCAACCATTCCTTAATTTCTTGCTCCTTTATTCCATTAAATACAGGCGTCATAAATTTTACTTTTAAATTTTTAGCCGCATATCCAAGCTGGGTTTCCAGCAATTGCCCTACATTCATTCTTGATGGAACACCAAGAGGATTTAAAATAATATCAACCGGGGTTCCATCTGCAAGGTAAGGCATATCTTCCACTGGTAATATTCTGGAAACAACTCCTTTATTACCATGCCTGCCTGATAATTTATCTCCCACTGAAACCTTTCTTTTTTTTGCAATTAATACTTTAACAATTTTATTTACACCCGGTGGCAAATCATCATCTTTTGAATTTTTTAAATTTCTTAATTCGTCTTCAATGTTTTGTTTTTTAAATTCATAATATGCTTTTTCTAATAAAACTAATTTTTCCTTTTCTTCTTTGCTGATATCTTTGCTTTCAATTTCCTTCAATCTTTCTTTGTAATTTTTTTCTATCTCCTGTATTTTTAAATTTCTATCTTTTTTTAATTTTTCTATTTTTTCATTTTCTTTATCTTTTCTCTTTCCCCTTTCTTTACGCGAAAATTCACGTATATCAATGACTATCCCTTCTATGCCTGGCGGAACTCTTAAGGATGAATCTTTAACTTCATCTGCTTTAGAACCAAAAATTGCTTTTAATAATTTTTCTTCTGGAGTTAAATTACTTGCGGTTATAGGTGTTACTTTTCCTACCAGTATGTCGCCTGGCTTGACATAAGCTCCTATCCTGACTATCCCATCTATATCAAGATTCTTAAGCGAATCTTCACTAACATTAGGAATATCCCTTGTAATTTCTTCAGGACCTAATTTAGTATCACGTGCTTCTATTTCATATTCTTCTATGTGAACAGAAGTAAATGTGTCATTTTTTAATAGATTTTCACTTACTATTATAGCATCTTCGTAGTTATAGCCAAACCATGGCATAAAAGCAACAATAACATTTTTGCCAAGCGCTAGTTCCCCTTTATCCATGGCAGAACCGTCAGCAATTATTTCTCCTTCCTTTACTGTCTGACCTTTTTTAACAAGAACTTTTTCATTTATAGCAGTATCCTGATTTGTTCTTTTAAATTTTTTTAAATGATATATATCTAAATTTTCTTTTATATTTTCGTTATCCTTGGTATCCTTTAAAATAACGATTGTTTCTGCATCAACAAAAATTACAGTCCCTGAATTTCTTGCCACAACCGCTCTACCTGAATCAAGCGCAGCTTTTTTCTCCATCCCTGTTCCAACATAAGGAGCTTCAGTAATGAGTAAAGGAACCGCCTGACGTTGCATATTAGAACCCATAAGCGCCCTATTTGCATCATCGTGTTCTAAAAATGGAATTAAAGATGCAGCAACAGAAACCACCTGTTTTGGCGAAATATCAATATAATCTATTTTATCCGGTGATACCAGTGGGAAATCACCTCTGTATCTTGCGAGCACCGGATCCTGAATAATTTTACCTTTCTCATCTGTTTTAATATCAGCAGGTCCTATATAAAAATCATCTTCTTTATCCGCAGTTAAATAATCAATTTCATTTGTCAGAACACCATTTTTTACTTTTCTATAAGGCGTTTCTATAAAACCATATTCATTAACCCTTGCGTAAATTGCAAGCGATGTTATAAGCCCTATATTCTGTCCTTCTGGTGTTTCAATTGGACATAAACGACCATAATGAGTGTAATGAACATCCCTTACTTCAAATCCAGCTCTTTCCCTGTTTAACCCGCCTGGTCCTAATGCTGATATCCTTCTTTTATGAGTAAGTTCCGCAAGAGGATTTACCTGGTCCATAAATTGTGAAAGCTGTGAACTTCCAAAAAATTCCCTTAATACAGCAACCAGAGGCTTTGGATTTATAAGATTGGCTGGTATTGCATTTTTCATATCAATTATCGTCATTTTTTCCCTAACCATTCTTTCAACTCTGGCAAGACCTGCTCTGAACTGATTTTCAACTAATTCACCCACGCTTCTTACCCTTCTATTTCCGAGATGGTCAATGTCACTTTTTTCAAGACCTTTAAAATTTATTTCATAAAATCTTTTTATTGTTTCTATTATGTCTTCTTCCGTTAAAACTTTTTCATTAGCGCTTTTCAACCCTATTATCTTATTTAATTTATATCTTCCAACATATCCCAGATTATATCTTTTAGAATCAAAAAATAATCCTTTAAAAAGATTGGCAGCCGCATTTAAAATAGCATGTTCCCCCGGCCGCATCTTTTTATATATTTCAAGCAATGCACTTTCTGAATTTTTGCATTTATCTTTCTCCATTGTTTTCAACAATATTAAATATGGATTTTCCTCATCAAAAGTTATCGCTGAGATCTTTTTCACTTCTGATTTTTTAATTTTTTCTAATACCTGGTTATTAATGACATTTCCAGCATCTGCAATAATTTCTCCTGTCGCTTTATCTACTATATCTTTTGCTAAAATTCTACCAATTATATCTTTATCCTTTACTTCAACATTTTCGGATTTAAAAAATAAAGAAAGAATGTCTTCGTTAGAACCTTTGGACTTGTCAGTTTTGTCATACCTTAATGCTCTTAAAAAAGTTGTCAATAAAAATTTCTTTTTTCTATCAAGCACAACATGTGTTATTTCATTTGAATCAAACTGAACCTCTATCCATGTCCCGCGATAAGGCACTATGCGCGCAACATAAGTTGAAGTCCCCTTAAATGTTTCTTCTTCGGTTTCTTCTTCAAAACTTACACCCGGCGATCTGTGCAATTGACTGACTATAACTCTTTCTGCGCCATTAATAATAAATGTCCCCCTGGGAGTCATTAAAGGAACATCACAGAGATAAATGGTCTGTTCCGGAGCTTCTTTTACTTCTTTGGATCCTGTTTTTTCATCAATTTCTTTTATTATAAGTCTGAAAATTCCTTTTAAAGGAGCTGCATAAGATTCGCCCCTTTCTATGCATTCATCAACTGAATACTTTGGTTTCCCGAATTCATAACCAATAAACTGTAAAACATATTTTTCGTTATAATCTTCAACAGGGAATATGCTGTTAAACACTTCCTGAAGCCCCTGATTTTTTCTTTTATCAGGCGGAACATCTATCATTAAAAATTCTTTATAGGATTTTTTCTGGATCTCCATCAGATCCGGAATTTCAAGAATTTCCTCAATATTTTCCTTTTGCTTTATTCTCACTGGTTGATACTCCTTTAAATAGGATTTATTTTATTTCTACTACAGCACCAACCTCTTCAAGTTTTGCTTTAATCTTTTCAGCTTCTTCTTTTGCAATCCCTTCTTTTACTGGTTTTGGAGCATTATCAACAAGGTCTTTTGCTTCCTTTAAACCTAAATTTGTAAGTTCTCTTACAACTTTAATAACCTGAATTTTTTTGTCGCCGGCTCCTGCTAAAATAACATCAAAAGATGTTTTCTCTTCTGCCTGCGCAGCTGCCTGTCCTGCTGCGGGAGCAACTCCCATCATTACAGGAGCAGCAGCAGAAACGCCAAATTTTTCTTCAAGTGCTTTTACCAGTTCATTCAATTCCATAACGCTCATCGATTCTATTTCCTTGATAAAATCTTCTTTTGACATGGCCATTTTATGCCACCTCCTTAAAATAATTTTTTAAGATTTTTTTCCTTTTTTATCACTGATTGCTTTCAAAACATAAACTATATTTTTCTTTGGTCCTGCCATGACATTAACCAGTTTGACTATCGGTTGATTTATCAACATAACGAGTTTTGCTATGAGTTCTTCTTTTGAACCTAACTTTGAAATTTCATTTATCTCATTTATTGTACACGATTTTTGTTCAATATATCCACCTTTTATTTTTAAGGATTCATTTCCTTTTACAAAAGCAGTTAAAACCTTTATTGCAGCGATATAATCTTTACAAAACACAATACCGGTAACACCTGAAAAATAACTTTTTAAATTGCTGTTAATTTTTAATTCATCAAGGACTCTTTTAGATAAAGTGTTTTTTATTACTTTATATTCTGCGCCTACTTTTTCCAGTTCTCTTCTTAATGCGTTTATCTGCTTAACTGTCAAACCCTGATAATCAGTAATTATGATTCCTGAAGATTCTCTGAATTTTGTTATTGTATCTTTTACAACAATTTTTTTTCTATCAATATTACCCATATTTAATTAATTACTCCTTTCATTACAAATATTTTTTAAAGTCAATCTGCAATCCTATCCCCATTGTTGAAGATAAGAACATTGACTTTACATACTGCCCTTTGGTTGCAAGAGCAGGTAATTTAAGAAAAAATTTAATAAATGCTTCTATGTTTTCAATTAATTTTTTTTCATCAAAGGAAACTTTACCAACACTTAAATGAACAACCCCTTCTTTATTATTTCTGAATTCAACTTTTCCAGATTTAAATTCATTTATCGCCTTTTTTAGTTCAAAAGTAACTGTTCCAGATTTTGGATTCGGCATTAATCCTTTAGTTCCTAATATCTTACCCAATTTTCCTACTTCTTTCATTATATCCGGTGTTGCAATAACAATATCAAAATCAATCCATCCTGTTTTAACTTTTTCTATCATATCTTCAGCGCCCACATAATCAGCACCAGATTCTAAAGCTTCTTTTTCCTTTTCACCCTTTGCAAAAACAAGTATTTTTACTTTTTTTCCGGTGCCATTTGGTAAAACGATCGTATTTCTTATCTGCTGTTCAGCCTGTTTTGGTGCCTTTGCCAAATTAACAGCGATATCCACACTTTCATCAAATTTTGCATTCGCAGTTTCTTTAATCAATTTAACCGCTTCTTCAACACTATATATTTTATTAATATCAACTTTTTTTTCTATTTCTCTGTGTCTTTTGCTTGCGACTTTCATTTTTTTGCTCTCCTTTTTAAGTTCTTAAAAATTCATTCAATGGTTATTCCCATATTCTTTGCTGTACCTTCTACCATTTTTATAGCTGATTCAAGTTTTGTTGTATTTAAATCCGGCATTTTTATTTTTGCAATCTCTTCTATCTGCTGGCGTGTCACTTTGCCAACTTTTGTCTTATTGGGTTCACTTGACCCTTTTATAATATTTGCACTTTTTTTTAGAAGTTCCGCAACAGGCGGTGTCTTCATAATAAAAGTAAAAGATCTATCTTCATAAATATCAATTACAACCGGAATTATAGTATCACCTTTATCTTTTGTTTTATCATTAAACTGCTTACAAAATTCCATTATATTAACCCCGTGCTGTCCGAGCGCCGGTCCTATGGGCGGTGCTGGATTTGCTTTTCCAGCAGGAACCTGTAATTTAACCTGAACTAATAATTTCTTTTTTTTACCTGATTTTGGTTTTACATCTGCCATAATATGACTCCTTAAAATATATATTTATACAATTTTTTCAACCTGGGCAAATTCCAGTTCCACAGGTGTCGGTCTTCCAAAAATTGTGACAACAACTTTCATTTTTCCTTTTTCAGGTGTTACTTCTTCTACAACACCGTTAAAATTCATAAAAGGTCCTTCTGTTATTTTTACATGGTCGCCAACATCAAAATAAGAAGCCATACGCGGCTTCTTTTTTCTATCTTCCATAAGAGACATAATTTCATTAACTTCTTTATCTGATAAAGGTATGGGTCTTGTTTTTGTTCCGACAAATCCTGTTACTTTAGGCGTATGCCTTAAAATATGTAAAATTTCTTTACCTTCTTCTGAATCAATATCAACATCCATTTCAATAAGAATATAACCCGGAAAAAATTTTCTGTTTTTTATAACCTTTTTCTTTTTCCTTATCTCTGTTACATCCTCTGAAGGAATAATTATATTAAAAACTTTTTCTCTTAATTTATAAGTATCCACTCTCTGTTCTAAATTTTCTTTAACTTTGCTTTCCTGTCCTGCATAGGTGCTTATTATATACCATTTCCTTGCCATAATCTATTCACCTGTTTATTTAAAGATTATCTTTACCAATTTTGCTAAAATAAAATCAACAATGCCAATATATATCATTAAAATTAAACTTACAATAATAACAACTAAAGTTGATGCCAGTATCTCTTTTTTCCCTGGCCATGTTACTTTTTTTAATTCAAGCCATGATATTCTGATAAATTCAATTATTTTTTGCATTTTATAACCTTTCTTAAAAATAATTTTAAAATCTTTCTCTTTATTTGCTGGCAGGCCAGGCAGGACTTGAACCTGCAACACTCGGTTTTGGAGACCGATACTCTGCCAATTGAGCTACTGGCCTTTATTGCATATTTGATCTTTTTATCACAAACAATCAATCAGCAATAAATAATTATTTAGTTTCTTTATGTAATGTATGCTTTTTACAAAATTTACAGTGTTTTTTTATTTCAAGTTTCTCTGTATGTTTCTTTTTATTTTTAGTTAAAGTGTAATTCCTTCTTTTACATTCAGAACATGCCAGTGTAATTATTTCACGCATATTTTTTCCTTTAATTTATTCAATAATATCAGTAATAATACCTGCTCCTACTGTCCTTCCGCCTTCTCTTATCGCAAACCTTAACTCCTTTTCCATCGCTATCGGTGTTATTAATTCTACTTCCATCTCCACGTTATCTCCCGGCATCACCATCTCTACTCCCTGCGGCAACTTTATTGAACCCGTCACATCTGTCGTCCTGAAATAAAACTGTGGCCTGTAATTGCTGAAAAATGGTGTATGCCTCCCTCCCTCATCTTTCGTTAATATATATACCTTGCCCTTAAATTTCTTATGCGGCGTTATTGACCCGGGCTTTGCTATTACCTGCCCGCGCTCTATTCCATCTTTTTCTATCCCTCTTAACAATAACCCTACGTTGTCTCCTGCTATTCCTTCATCTAACAACTTCCTGAACATCTCTACTCCTGTTACCACTGTCTTCTGCGTATCTCTTATTCCTACTATTTCTACCTCTTCATTTAATTTTACCTTCCCCCTCTCTATCCTTCCTGTTGCTACTGTCCCTCTTCCTGTTATTGAAAATACATCCTCTACCGCCATTAAAAATGGCTTATCTATTTCCCTCTTTGGCTCCGGTATATATGTATCTAATGCATCCATCAATTCTAATATCTTTTTCCCCCATTCTCCTGCCGGATCCTGCAATGCCTTTATCGCTGATCCCCTTATCACCGGAACTTTATCCCCAGGAAATTCATACTTCTTCAGTAAATCCCTTATCTCTTCTTCTACTAAATCTAATATCTCAGGGTCTTCCACTAAATCTACCTTATTCATAAATACTACTATATACGGCACTCCTACCTGCCTCGCTAACAATATATGTTCCCTTGTCTGTGGCATTGGTCCATCTGCCGCTGATACTACCAATATCGCTCCATCCATCTGCGCTGCTCCTGTTATCATGTTCTTTATATAATCTGCATGCCCGGGACAATCTACATGTGCATAATGTCTCTTCTCTGTTGAATATTCTACATGCGATATCGCTATTGTTAATATCTTTGTCTCATCTCTTCTTCCCTGTGATGCTGATGCCTTTGCTATCTCATCATATGATACAAATTTTGATAACCCTTTTGTCTCCATTACCTTTGTCAATGCTGCCGTTAATGTCGTTTTTCCATGGTCAACGTGCCCTATTGTCCCTACGTTTACATGCGGCTTTGTCCTTTCAAATTTCGGTTTACTCATATCTCTTTCCTCCTTATTTTTTATGTTAACCTTGTATTAGCATATTTTTCAAGTAGATCTTCTTTTAAGTTATTTGGTACCGGTTCATAACTTGAAAATTGCATTGTATAATTAGCTCTGCCCTGAGATAAAGACCTTAAATCTGTTGAATAACCAAACATACCTGCCAGAGGAACAAAAGATTTTATAACCTGAACCTTTCCTCTTTTTTCTACTCTTTCTATTTTTCCTCTCCTGGCATTTAAATTCCCGATTACATCGCCAATAAATTCTTCTGGAGTAACTACTTCTACTTCCATTATTGGTTCTAAAATTAATGGAGAAGCTTTTTTGAATGCTTCTTTAAACGCCATTGAACCTGCTATTTTAAATGCTATCTCTGATGAATCAACCTCGTGATAAGAACCGTCATATAAAGTTACTATCACATCACACACTGGATAACCTGCTATAACGCCAGATTCCATTGCTTCTCTTATTCCCTTGTCAACAGCAGGAATATATTCTTTTGGTATAATTCCGCCAACAATTTTATTAATAAATTTATAACCCTCTCCTTTTTTATTTGGTTCCACTTCTAAAATTACATGTCCATATTGTCCTCTACCGCCTGTTTGCCTGATATATTTGCCTTCTGCAGAAGCTTTTTGTGATATTGTTTCCCTGTAAGCAACTTCTGGTCTGCCTGTATTTGCCTCAACATTAAACTCTCTTTTCATCCTGTCAACAATTATTTCAAGGTGCAACTCTCCCATACCTGATATTATAGTTTGTCCGGTTTCAGGGTCTGTTTTAATCTTAAATGTCGGATCTTCTTCTGCGAGTTTATTTAAAGCAATACTCATTTTTTCCTGATCGGCACGTGTTTTTGGCTCAACAGCAACAAAAATAACAGGTTCTGGAAATGAAATTTTTTCAAGTACAATCGGATGATTTTCATCACTTAAAGTATCACCTGTAAAAGTATTTTTTAAACCAACAGCTGCAACTATATCACCGGAATGGGCTTTTTTTATTTCGTGCCTGTGATTCGCATGCATCCTTAAAAGCCTGGCAATACGCTCTTTTGTGCCTTTGGTTGAATTATAAATATAAGAACCCGTTTCAATTTTGCCTGAATAAATTCTAAAATAGGTCAACCTGCCAACATAAGGATCAGTAACAATTTTAAAAGCAAGAGCCGTAAAGGGTTCATCATCACTAATTCTTCTTTCTATTGTTTCTTCTTCGTTATCAGGATTAAAACCTTTAATCGCTCCAAGGTCATCAGGAGAAGGTAAAAAATTTACAACCGCATCTAAAACCGGCTGAACGCCTTTATTTTTAAAAGCACTGCCGCATAAAACAGGCACTATAGAAAAAGAAAGTGTTCCTTTTCTTATTGCCCTTATTATACTTTCCGATGATGTCTGTTTTCCTTCTAAAAAATCATTCATTACTTCTTCGTCAAAATCGGATATTATTTCTAACATTTTTTCCCTGTTTGTTTCTGCTTCAAATTTAAATTCTTCCGGAATATCTATTATTTCATATTTTGCACCTAAAGTTTCTTCAAGCCATATAATTGCCTTCATTTCTATTAAATCAATAACACCTTTAAATTTATCTTCTGCACCAAGTGGCAACTGAATCGGAAGGGGTTTTGCAGATAATTTAGTTTCAATGCTATGTACAGACATCCAGAAATCAGCTCCTACTCTATCCATCTTATTTAAGAAAACAATTCTGGGAACTTTATATTTGTCCGCCTGTCTCCATACTGTTTCTGTTTGTGGTTCAACTCCATTTACAGAATCAAAAACAGCAACAGCACCATCCAGTACCCTTAAACTGCGTTCTACTTCAATTGTAAAATCAACATGTCCGGGGGTATCTATAATATTTATTTTATGTTCTTTCCAGAAACAGGTTGTTGCCGCAGAAGTTATAGTTATACCACGTTCTCTTTCCTGTTCCATCCAGTCCATTGTTGCTGAGCCATCATGGACTTCGCCAATTTTATGCACTTTACCGGTATAATATAAAATCCTTTCTGTTAATGTGGTTTTACCGGCATCAATATGTGCCATTATACCTATGTTTCTTACTCTTTTTAAAGGATATTCACGCGACATAAAAAAATACTCCTTGGAATTACCATTTAAAATGCGCAAAAGCTTTATTGGCTTCTGCCATTTTATGCGTTTCTTCTTTTTTCTTTACTGCTCCACCTTCATTTGAGGCAGCTGATAAAATTTCATTTGCAAGTTTTTCCGCCATAAATTTTTCTTTTCTTTCTCTCGCAGAATTAACTATCCATCTGATAGCCAGAGATAATCTACGTTCTGGACTAACTTCTACTGGTATTAAATAATTTGCTCCACCAATTCTTCTTGATTTTAACTCAAGCATTGGTTTCACATTTTCAAGCGCTGTTTTATAAACCTGTATTGGTTCTTTGCCCTGCTTTGTTATAATTTCAAATGCACCATAAACAATTTTTTCTGCAACGCTTTTTTTACCTTCAAGCATCACACAATTTATTAATCTGGAAATAAAAACATTATTATATTTAGGGTCTGGTGCAATATCTCTTTCTTCTCTTTTTTTTCTTCTACCCATTTAGTTTTTCTCCTGTTTTCAAGTTTTTTTAACTTCTTTAGGTTTTTTTGCTCCATATTTTGATCTACCCTGTTTCCTGTCCGCAACACCTAAAGTATCAAGCGTTCCTCTTATAATATGATATCTTACACCTGGCAAATCTTTTACTCTCCCGCCTCTTATAAGCACAATTGAATGTTCCTGTAAATTATGACCTACACCGGGTATATAACTTATAACTTCCATTTTATTGGTCAATCTGACTCTTGCTACTTTCCGCAACGCAGAATTTGGTTTTTTGGGAGTTACAATATATACTCTTGTGCAAACTCCTCTTTTCTGCGGGCAACCCTTTAAAGCCGGAGCGCCTGTTTTTTTTCTCTGTATTTTCCTGCCTCTTTTAACTAATTGATTTATAGTCGGCAATTTTTCCTCCATAAAATCTTTTTTTATATATTTTAAATGCAAAAAGACGGAAAAACTTTTCCGTCTTTTTTTTTATTCAAAAAAGTTTTTCCAAAAAACCTTAAAAGAACCTTAAAAATAATTACGATCATCACATTTATCCTCGTGGCTTCCTTGGCTTGTGGTGTTATGACGAATCAAACAGAACGATTCACCCCTGCCATTCCGTCTGAAGAGACGATCAGCCCACCTGTAGGAATATCTACTGAACCAGAAAGTTACCTGCTCAATACCAATTGGCAATGGACTTCCCTGACCGAAAACGATCCTCCCGGCCTGTCCGTTGTCGGAGACCCAGAAAATTATCTCCTTGCCCTTTACCCGGATGATCTTTTCGTATTTCAGGCAGACTGCAACCGGGGAAGCGGGCAATACATCCTTGATGACAAGAATTTGACCTTAATCTTGGGGCCGGTCACTCTAGCAGACTGTGGTCCAGATTCTCTGTTTGACCAGTATATTCGCCTGCTCGGCCAGGTAATCAATTTCGAAATTCAGGATGGAACCCTAGATCTAGGGCTGGCCAACGAAGTGGGCAAAATAAGCTTCTCGAATGGTGGCCCCGCCGAGCCGCTCCAATTGACCGAGGCTCAAAAAAGCGCACCAATCAGTGAAGAAGACACAGCTTCCAAATCCACTTTGCCATCGCTCACTATTACGATCAACGAGCTCCCTTATGCAGTCAACCTTGTCAAAGTCCCCGCTACACCATATGACAACACCCTTCCCACCGGCCCTTCCGGTCTCCCAGACCACCTTCGCCTGGACTGGACGGCCACAGATCCGTCACTAAAGGAACTACCAACTCCTAGTCTGCTAATCATCCCAATCGCTGAATACCAACAACTCTGGGAAGAGGCAGGCGATCAGAGCGTAACCGGTCAAATTGAAGCACTTCAAAACCTGCTCAACGATCGCCCCACTCCGTTACCAGAGATGGGTCTTCCGGCTTTACCACCCGAAATGATCGGAGGCGGTTTCAACGATCTAGCTGTCCAGGGACAATATTTAGATTTTCCCTGGGTATCCGGTTTACGGTTTGTCGGGCGCTGGGCTCAAGACGCCAATCCAGTCACCAATCAGAATTTGAATTATATCTTTCAGGGGTTTACAAACGATAGTAAATACCTGGTCAGCTTTAAGATTCCAGTTCGTACAGATGGATTAGCTGATACTGCCGCTCAAGTTC
>FWPV01009458.1_pt1 | contig 16488 bp, 12 predicted proteins | sample 2228371 | NCBI WGS metagenome assembly FWPV01 (sample SAMEA103939776, study PRJEB20133) | metagenome | reverse complement strand
ACCCGGCGGAGGTGATGACATCATCCTCGCGGCCAATAAACCGGATATAGCCGTCCTCATCCCGAACCCCAATATCGCCGGTCACGAGCCAGTCGCCGACGAACTTCGCGCGCGTGGCCTCGGCGTTGTTCCAGTAGCCGAGGAACATCGCGGGGTCCGGGCGGCGGACGGCGATCACGCCAGGCTCGCCCGCCGGCAGCGGATCACCCTGCAGGCCGAGGATCGCGACATCATGCCCCGGAACCGGCCGGCCCATGCTGCCCGGCCGGACCGGCATCAGACCGGCGCAGTTCGACACGACCAGGTTGCATTCGGTCTGGCCGTAGAACTCGTTGATGGTCAGGCCGAAGGCGCCGCGGCCCCATTCGAGCGTCTCGGCTCCCAGCGTCTCGCCGCCACTGCCGATGCTGCGCAGCCGCTGCCCGAAGCGGGCCGGTTCGGGCACTTGGCGCATCAGCCGCAGCGCGGTGGGCGGCAGGAAGGCGTTGCGGACCGCATGCCGCGCCAGCAGGCGCAGTGCCTCCTCAGGGTCGAACTTCGGCATGCGATGCGCGAGGACCGGAACGCCATGGTAGAGCGACGGCAGCAGCACATCGAGCAGCCCGCCGATCCACGCCCAGTCGGCCGGCGTCCAGAACCGGTCGCCGGGCTGGGGGAACATCTCCTGCGGCATCTCGACGCCGGGCAGATGGCCGAGCAGCACGCGATGCGGCAGCAGCGCCCCCTTCGGCGCTCCCGTTGTCCCCGAGGTGTAGATAATCAGCGCGGGATCCTCGGCCGAGGTCGCCACGACCGGACAGTCATCCCGGGCGCGCTCCGCCTCCTCCCACAGGGACAGCGCGCCGGGACGAGCCCCATCGGCGTCAAGCACCAGCCGCAGCGCCGGCAGGCGCGGCCTGATCTCATCGAGTTTCGGCAGGCCGGCATCGTCGGTGACGATGGCGACCGCGCCCGAATCGCGCAGCCGGAATTCCAGCGCGTCGGGGCCAAAGAGCTGGAACAGCGGCACCGCGACGGCGCCGAGCCGATAGGCTGCCAGATGCGAGGCCGCCGCCTCGACCCCCTGCGGCAGAAGGACGCCGATGCGATCCCCACGCGCAACCCCATGCGCCGAAAGCACATTCGCGATGCGCGCCGAGACGCGCCGTAGGGCGTCGAAGGTGATGGTCTCGGTCCGGCCGTCGGGCGCAAGGTTGATCAGCGCCGGCCGCCCGCCGCCATCCGCCCAGCGATCGCAGCAAGCCTCGGCGATGTTGAAGCCCGGCGGGATGTCCCAGGCGAATCGGGTGACGAGATCCTCGTAGGACGCTGCCGGCGGCAGCAGCGCGGCGCCCCTCACAGCCAGCGCTTCCGGCGCTTGTAGGATTTGAGGTTGCGGAAGGATTTGCGGTCCGCGCCGTGCCCGCCGAGGTAGAATTCCTTGACGTCCTCGTTCTCGGCCAGCGCCGCGGCCTCGCCGTCGAGCACCACTTTCCCCTGCTCCATGATGTAGCCGTAGGACGCGACGGAAAGCGCCATGCGCGCATTCTGCTCGACGAGCAGGATGGTGATCCCGAGGTCGCGGTTGAGGCGCCGTATGATCCCGAACACCTCCTTCACGAGCAACGGCGAGAGTCCCATCGAGGGCTCGTCCATCAGGACCAGGCGCGGCCGCGCCATGAGCGCGCGGCCGATCGCAAGCATCTGCTGCTCGCCACCCGAGAGGTAACCCGCCAGCCCGGTCCGTTCCCGCAGGCGCGGGAAGTACTCGAACACCATGTCGATGTCGCGCTTCACATCGGCATCGGTGCGGGTGAACGCACCGAGGCGGAGATTCTCGACACAGGTCATGTCGGCGATGATCCGGCGGCCCTCCATGACCTGGAAGATGCCCTTGCGGACGATACGGTCCGGGTCGGCGCCGTTGATCCTCTCCCCGTCGAAGAGGATGTCGCCGCGGGTGACCTCGCCCTCCTCGGTCTTCAGAAGGCCCGAGATCGCCTTCAGCGTAGTGGATTTGCCTGCCCCGTTCGCGCCGAGCAGGGCCACGATCTGCCCCTTCGGCACGACGATCGAGAGGCCGCGCAGGACGAGGATCACCTCGTTGTAGACGACCTCGATGTTCTTCACCTCGAGGATCGGCGGGGGAGAGGATTCTCCCTCCCCGCCGGCCCGCGGCGCGGCCGTCTCCACGCTCACCAGCCGAGCCAGTCGGCCCTACGTGGCAGGTCGATGGTGGCGACCGGTTGCAGCGCCATGGCGCCGGCGGCCATGAGTTCCTGCACGCTGCCCTGGGAGGTGTTGCCGGTCACGCGCGCGCGGAACAGCGCCACACGCATGGTCCCGCGGTGGTCCGTGGCGGTGAAGGTGGAAGGCGTGCACACTCCCTCGAAGCCGGCCGGCACCCAGTCCCGTCGCGCATAAAAGCCGTCTCGGATGCGCTCGCCCGTGACCTGCCCGCCGTTTGCGGCGGCGGTCTCCATCGCCTCGACCATCAGCATCGCGGCGCAGACACCAGCCAAGTAGTGCACCGGCCGGTAGGCGTTGCCGCCCTGGTCGGAGATGCGGCTGATGGCCCGCAGCGTGTCCATGCCGCCGCCGCTGGCGCCCCAGACCGCGGCGGTGCGGACCGGGAAGACCACACCGTCCGCGGCCGTGCCGGCCGCCTTCATGGCGTTCTCGTCCATCCCCCAGACATTGCCCAGGAACTGCACCTGCACCCCAACGGTCTGGCAGGCCCGCAACACCGAGATGTTCGACCCGGCGGTGTTGCCGAGATAGGCGTAGTTCGCCCCCTGGTTCTTCAAGGTGAGGCACTGCGCGGTGTAGTCGCCCGGCGTAAGCGCGAACTGGATCGCGGGCAGCACCTCGAACCCCAGTTCGCGCGCCAGCGTCTCGCCGGCCTCCTTCGGGCTGTTCGGGTAGGGATGGTTGGCGCCCATATGCACGTAACGCGGACGTCCCTGCTGGCCGCGCGCGCGCCAGTCCTCGGCCGCCCATTGCAGCATGCCGCGCAGCGCGTCTGAGTAGGACGGGCCGTAGAAGAAGTTGAAGGGCGCGGGCTCGACCCCCCGCCGGCCGGAACGCCCGCCCGCATCGGTGAGGGCCGCCGAGTAGGAGCCCGAGATGTAGGGGATGCGGTCGCGCGTGACGAAGCGGACCAGGGCCTCTGTATCGGCCGTGCCCCAGCCCTGGATCGCGACCACGCGCTCGCGCTGCGCCCAGGACTGGTATTGGCTGACGGCCCGCGGCGCCTGGTAGCCGTAGTCGAAGCCGGAAACGGCGAGACGGCGGCCGCCGACGCCGTTGCGCGTCTGGTTCACCCAGGCCAGCGCGTCGGCGACGCCCTGCCCGTAGGGCACGCCGACATCCGATGTCGGACCCGAATTGTCCATGAGATGGCCGACCGGGATCGGCGCCTGGGCAAGCGCCGGACCAGCGGCGAGCCATGCGCCGGCGATCAGCGGCAGGGGGAGCCTCATGTCACGTTTCCTCCTCGGTTGTCTCTGGGCCGTTGGCCGGCCTCAGTGCGAGAACGGGTAGAGTTTCCAATACGCCTTGATCATTTTCCAGCGATGCGCGAGCCCGTCCGGCTCGAAGATGAGGAAGAGGATGATCGTCGCTCCGATCGCCATCTCCCGCAGGAACGAGATCGAGGCGCCAAGCCGCAGCGCGCGATCGATCGCCCCGCCGGCGAGCAGATCGGCTGCCGCCTGGACCGCCTCCGGCAGCAGCACCATGAAGGCCGCCCCCATCATGCTGCCCATCACCGACCCGAGCCCGCCGATGATGACCATCGCAAGGAACTGGATCGAGTAGAGGATGTTGAACGCCTCGACGGACACGAACAGAAGGTAGTGCGCATACAGCGCCCCCGCGACGCCCGCGTAGAAGGACGCGATTCCGAAGGACAGCGTCCGGTAGTAGGCGAGGTTGATTCCCATCATCTCGGCCGACAGGTAATGGTCCCGCACCGCGATCAGGGCCCGGCCATCCCGCGTGCGCATGAGGTTCGCCGCCGCGACGAACAGCACCACCACATGGGCGAGCACGACGTAGAAGAACGTCTCCTCCCGATCGAAGCGGAAGCCCAGGATTTCGTACGGCTCGGTGACCCGCCCCGCGACGCCGCCCGAGAACCAGCGGGCGCGTGCGAAGAAATCCTCGAGGATGAACTGCGCCGCCAGCGTGGCGATCGCGAGATACAGGCCCTTCAGCCGCGCCGCCGGCGCGCCGAAGACGAGGCCGACGACCGCCGTCATCAGCCCCGCGCCCCAGATCGCGAGCGGAACCGGCACGTGGTGCTCGACCAGCAAGGCCGATGCGAAGGCGCCGAAACCGAAGAAGGCGGCGTGCCCGATCGAGATCTGCCCCGTGAACCCGACCAGGATGTTCAGCCCAAGCGCGGCGATGGCGCTGAACCCGATCGTGATCATCAGGCCGAGTTCGTAGCGCCCGAACACCGCCGGCGCCGCGCACAGCAGCGCCAACCCGACGAGCATCGCGACCCGCGAGCCACGCGTCGGGAAGATCGTCGTATCGGCCCGGTAGCTCGTGCGGAAATCGCCGGCGGGGATCATCGAGGTCATGGGGCGATCACACCCGCTCGATGTTGCGCGTGCCGAACAGGCCGTAGGGCTTGACCAGGAGGATCGCGACCAGCGCGTAGAATGGCGCGATCTGGTACATGTTCCCCCAATTCAACCATTCCGCATCCACGTACTGCGCGACATTCTCCAGCACGCCGATGATCAGCCCGCCGAGCACGGCGCCGACCACGGAGTCCAGCCCGCCGACGATCACGGCCGGAAATACCTTGATGCCGTAGAAGGACAGCGCCGAGGAAACACCGTTCACCACCCCGACGACGACGCCTGCTACCGCCGACACGACCGCGGAGATCGCCCATGACATAGCGAAAACACGCGGCACCGACACGCCGAGGGACTGCGCCACCTGCTGGTCAAAGGCGGTGGCCCGCATGGCGAGGCCGTTCTTCGAATAGGTGAAGAACCACCAGAACCCGAGCATGATGAAGGCGGAGACGCCAAGGCTCGCGAGGTAGACCGATTGCACCTCGAGGCCCAGGACCCGCACGCGCTCGACCTCGAAGATCGGCGGGAAGGGCTGCGCGAAGACACCGAACATCCACTTCATCAGCGCCTGGAAGAAGATCGAGAGCCCTACCGTCGCCATGATGACGCTGATGACCGGCTCGCCGATCAGCGGCCGCAGCACGATCACCTGGAGCAGGATGCCGAACAGCGTCATGAAGGCGAGCGTGACGAGGAAGCCGGCCCAGAAGGGGATCTGCCAGGTGGTCAGCAGCCACCAGCAGGCCCAGGCGCCTACCAGCAGGAACTCGCCCTGCGCGAAGTTCACCACCTGGGAGGCCTTGTAGATCAGGACGAAGGACATCGCGACGACGCCATAGAGGGCCCCGACGATCAGCCCGTTCAGCACCAGCTGGAACAACAAGGTCGCGTCCATGCCTCCTCCTCAGGCCGGCGCCGGTTCGGCGCCGGCCATCCGCGCGACCTGCAGCACCGTGCGGATGCGCTGGCGGGTTCCGTCCTGGAAGGTGATCGTCGTATCGACGGGAATGGCGTCCTCGCCGGCATAGATGGCGGCGATGATGTCGCCGTATTTCTGGTTGATCACCCCCCGGCGCACCTTGCGCGTGCGGGTCAACTCCTCGTCGTCCGCATCAAGCTCCTTGTAGAGCAGCACGAAGTCCCGGATGCGCTGGGCCGGCGGGAGGGAGGCGTTCACCTTCGCCACCTCTTCGCGGATCTTGGCAATCACCTCGGGCCGGGCCGACAGGTCGGAATAGGTGGTGAACGCGATGCGGTTCCGCTCGGCCCATTTGCTGACGATCGGGAAGCGGATGCAGATGATCGCGGCGAGGTGCGGGCGCTGGTCGCCGAGGATCACGGCCTCGGCCACGAACGGGCTGAACTTCAGCTTGTTCTCGATGAACTGCGGCGAAAAGCGCGTGCCGGCGCTGGTGGTCGCGATGTCCTTGATGCGGTCGATGACGACAAGCTCGCCCTTGTCGTCGAAATAGCCCGCATCCCCGGTGTGCAGCCATCCGTCGCGCAGGTCGGGCGTCTCCTCCACGCCAAGGTAGCCCGAGAACATGTTCGGGTGCCGCGTGACGATCTCCCCGACGCCGTTCGCGTCCGGCGCTTCGATGCGCACCTCGACCTCCGTGCTGAAGGGCACGCCCACCGTGTCGAAGTTGACTGCCCCGGCCCGATGCAGCGTGTAGGCGCCAAGCAGTTCCGTCTGCCCGTAGAGCTGGCGCAGCGGCACGCCCATCGCCTGGAAGAACCGGAAGGTCTCCGGTCCAAGTGCCGCCCCGCCAGTCGCGGCCGAGCGCAGCCTTGTGAAGCCGAGCCGGTCGCGCAGCGCACGGAACAGCAGGACATCCGCAACCATCGAGCGGCCGCCGGCCTCGAGCGCGGAAAGCCCCAGCCGCATGCCCGCCGCGAAGGCGCGCTGCTTCAGGGGCGAGGCGTCCATGACGCGGGCGCGGACATCGGCCGCGATGGATTCCCACAGCCGCGGCGCGAAGAGCACGAAGGTCGGCGCGATCTCCCGGAAATCGGCCATCATCGTCTCGGGTTCCTCGACGAAGTTGACCTTCATGCGGGCGATCAGGCCCCAGCCGAGGACATAGATCTGCTCCATGATCCACGGCAGCGGCAGCACCGAGACGTACTCGTCCTCCGGCCCCTTCGGATCCACCGCGAGATAGGCGTGGCAATGGCGGATCAGGGCGCGGGAGGTGAGCTGCGCGAGCTTGGGCCGCGCCGTGGTCCCGGAGGTTGTGCACAGGATCGCCACCTCCTCCCCGCACGTCGCGTCCACCAGCGCGTCCCAGGCCAGAGGATCCGCCTGCGCCACGGCCTCCCCGCGCCGCACCAGCTCCGCCATCGCCATCAGGCGCGGGTCGTCATGTTTGCGCATCCCGCGCGGATCGCAGAAAATGATGTGTTGAAGCGTCGGGACCTGCTCCGAGATGTTGAGCAGCTTGTCCACCTGCTCCTCGTCCTCGGCGATCACGGCGGTCGCTCCGCTGAAGGAGAGCAGGTAGGCCACCTCGTCGTCGAGCGCGTCGCGATAGACACCGAGCGAGCGGGCGCCGAGCGCATGCGCGGCGATCTCGCCCATCACCCAGTCGGGGCGGTTGTCGCCGATCAGCCCGACCACGGCGCCGCGCCGCAGCCCGAGTTCGCGCAGGCCGAGCGCGATGGCGCGCGTGCGCGCCGCCACCTCGGCCCAGGTCAGGGCGCGCCAGATGCCGAACTCCTTTTCGCGCATGGCAATCTCGTCGCCATGGGCGCGCGCGTTCCGCCGCAGGAGCCTCGGGAGCGTCTCTTCGGCGGCCGTCATGCCGCAGCCGGTTCGCTCTCGGCGGGCGCCTCCTCAGCCTCGCCGAGATAGGCGCGCTTCACATGCTCGTCGGCCAACACTTCCTCCGGCGCGCCCTCGGCGATCCGGCGGCCGAAGTCGAGCACCATGACACGATGGCTGATGTCCATGACCACGCCCATGTCGTGCTCGATCATCAGCACGGTCATGCCCCATTCCTCGTTCAGGTCCACGATGAAGCGCGCCATGTCCTCCTTCTCTTCGAGGTTCATGCCCGCCATCGGTTCGTCGAGGAGGATCAGGCTCGGCTTCAGGGCGACGGCGCGCGCCAGTTCGACCCGCTTGCGCAGCCCGTAGGAGAGGGTGCCCGCGACGGCCTTGCGCACATGCTGGATCTCGAGGAAATCCACGATCTCCTCGACCTCGCGCCGGTGCTCGAGTTCCTCGCGCTGCGCGCCGCCGAACCAGTAGGCCATGCCGCGCAGGAAGCCGCTGCGCAGCAGGTGGTGCCGGCCCACCATGATGTTCTCGAGCACGGTCATGTGCCCGAACAACGCCAGGTTCTGGAAGGTGCGGCCGATGCCGAGCGCCGCGCGCCGGTTCGGCCGCAGTCGCGTGACGTCGCGGCCCTCGAACAGGATCCGCCCCTCGGTCGGCCGGTAGCGGCCAGAGATGCAGTTCACCATCGAGGTCTTGCCGGCGCCGTTCGGGCCGATGATCGAGAAGATCTCGCCGCGGCGGACGCGGAACGAGACGTCGGTCAAGGCGCGCACGCCGCCGAAGCGCAGGCTGACACGCTCGGCCTCCAGCACAGGCGCTTCTGCCGTCACCGCGACGGATCCTCCCTTGCACCCATTGTGATCAGGTTAGGTGCCGGAAGCCCGCCCTGGCAACTTCAACGCGCGGCGGAGCCCCCCATTCGCTCCCGCAACGCGATCGCGAGCGGTGGATCGTCCGTGGCCAGCAGGTCCACCCCGAGGCCCAGCATCCGGCTGATCGAGGCCTCATGGTCGGCGCCCCAGACCGACACGCCGATGCCGGCCCCGCGCAGCGCCGCCAGCGATTCGGCATCGATCACGGTCTCGTGTGTGCCGACTTCCGGGAAACGATAGGCCGCGGCGACCGCGATCACTCCACGAATCCCGAGCGACTCCCAACCCTGCCGCCCGACCAGCCAGGCGACCCCGGCAAGGCCGCCCTGTGCCAAGGCTTCCGCCATGGTCGGCGCGTCGAAGCCGATGATCCAGGCCCGCGACCTCAGGCCGGCACGATCGAGCTCGGCGACGACCCGGGGCACCAGGCCCGGATACGGCCGTCCTTCGGCATCGGCCTTGATCTCCACCCGCGGCGCGACCGCGGAGCCGCGCAATACGCCGAGCACGTCGGCGAGGCGCGGCACCGTCTCCCCGCCGCCGCCGCGCAGGCGCATCCGCGACAGAGCTGCGGCGCTCATCTCGGCGACGCGGCCACGGCCCTCTGTCGTCCGCTGCAGCGTGGCGTCATGGATGACGATAGGCTCGCCATCCGCCGAGGCGTGGACGTCGCATTCGGCCTGTTCGAGCGCGAGGCAAGCCGTCGCCCGGAAGGCCTGCAGCCCGTTCTCCGGCCACAGCAGGGCGCCGCCGCGATGGCTGGCGATGGCGCAGCGGCGTTGCGGCATGTCAGTGGCTCCCGAGACGGCGCAGGGCTGGTCCGCGTTCATCCGCCTCATCGGCTGGTCGCGTTGCTGCGTTTCTTTAATGATGAGAGTGCCACTCTTCGCGTAATGGTGGCAATGATCCGTCGGGTACATGCGCCCAGGAGGCACCTTTGGGAATGTATTCGCTGAACCGGTCCCTTTTGCAGCGCATCCTGATCGGGCTTCTGCCCGTCGTCCTGGCCTTGATCCCGGCCTCGGTTGCCGCGCAGGCCCCGCCCCCCGGGCCACTCCGGCTCAAGATCGTCGGGGGCCTCGCCGATGTCAGCCAGTTCGTCCGCTACGAGGAACCATTCTGGCGCCGGCGACTGCCCGAGCTGTCCGGCGGCCGGATCGAGGCCGAGATCGCGGCCTTCGACCGCAGCGGTATCCGCGGGGAGGAGATACTGGCGCTGATGCGCCTCGGCGTCGTGCCCTTCGGCACGGCGCTGCTCGCGATCGTCAGCACCGAGGAACCGGAGTTCAACGCGGTGGACCTGCCGATCGTGAACCCGGACATGGCCACCCTGCGGCGCACCGTCGGCCTCTATCGTCCGCACATCGAGGCCCTGCTCGCGGAACGCTACGATGTCGAACTCCTCGCCATCTACACCTACCCCGCGCAGGTCGTGTTCTGCCGCACGCCCTTCACCGGCCTTGCGGACCTGGCGGGACGTCGGATCCGGACCTCCTCGGTCGGCCAGTCCGAGATGTTCGCGGCACTCGGGGCGACGCCGGTGGTCATACCCTTCCGGGAAACGCTTGCCGCCGTCCGGTCCGGTGTCGTGGAATGCGCCGTGACCGGGACGCTTTCGGCGAACTCGATCGGCCTGCATGAAGTCATGACCCACATGCACAACATGGCGATCACCTGGGGGTTGTCGGTCTTCGGGGCCAATCGTGCGGTGTGGAACGCAATGCCGGAATGGGCGCGCAGCCTGCTTCGGCAGGAGCTCGCCGCACTCGAGCGCCAGATCTGGGAGGCCGCCGAGGTGGAGACCGGGCAGGGCATCGCCTGCAACGCCGGGCAGCCGTCCTGTACCGTGGGGCGGCGCGGCGCCATGACCATCGTTCCCGTCTCCCCCGCCGACCAGGAGCGTCGCCTCCGCCTCCTCACCGAGACGGTCCTGCCCGGCTGGGTCAGACGCTGCGGCGAGCCCTGCGCGGATGCCTGGAATGCCCGCCTCGCCCCCACGCTCGGTGTGACCGCGCGTCTCGACTGACGATGCAGAATACCCTCCTGCTCCGCCGGGCCATCTTCGTCGGCGCGATCGTCCTGCTGCTCGCGCAGACCGCCGCGACGCTGATGATCATCGGCCGCGCGCGGGAGGCGCAGATCGTCGCGGCGCAGGAGGCGGTGGAGCGCATAAGCCTGGCGACAGAAGCCTCTATCAACAGGGCCTTCGTCCAGGTGGATGCGATGCTGGCGGGCCTGCCGGCGATGCTCGCGCCCTTCGCGCAGGACGGCCGCATGGACATTGCGGTGCTGAACCGCGTTCTCCGCCAGTTCAACAACCAGAACTTCACCTACCGCGACATCCTGCTTTTGGGCCCGAACGGGCTCCCGGTCGCGACGGCACTGCCCGTCTCGCGCCGCCGCCGGCTCCCCCTGCCTGTGGAGACCGGATTTTCGGAACTCGCGGAGCGCGGTGGGGGCGTCTCGATCGGCGGGCCTGTGCAGAACCCGACGACGGGCGAATGGACGCTCTTCTTCGCACGGAACATCACGGTGGTCGGGCTGGGGCCTGTGCTGGCGGTCGCCGAGGTGCCGGTGCCCTCGGTGCGCGCGCTGTTGAATGCGGCCGGCGAAAGCCCCGGCACGCGCACGACCCTTGAGCGCGACGACGGCGTACTGCTGGCCTCCGCGCCGCATGACGAAACGCGGATCGGACAGCGCCTGGAGCCGGTCGCGCGTCCCACCGCGCAGGCCGCGAGCCCGGGCATCCAGATCAGCCGCTTCACCGGCACGCCGGCCTTCGCGGCGGTCCGGCCCACGCTCTACCCGACGCTGCTCGTCACGACCACCATGGACGTGGATGCGGCGCTCGCCGGCTGGTATCGCGACAGGGTCCGCGCCTTCGCCGTCTCCAGCGTGCTCGGCATGGTGATCATCCTTGTCGCGCTCGCGCTCATGATCATGCTGCGCCAGCGGGACAAGGCCGAGGAGGAGCGCGCACGGGCGCGGCGGACGCTGGAGAACGCCCTCGAATCCATGTCCGACGGCTTCGTGATGTTCGACGCCGAGGACCGGCTGATCGCCTGCAACAGCCGCTACAAGGACTTCTACCGGATCAGCGCACCCTTCATCCAGCCTGGCGCGCGCTTCGAGGACATCATGCGGGAGGGTGCGAAGCGCGGCCAGTACCCGCAGGCCGGCGACGACATCGAGGCCTTCGTGGCCGAGAGCAAGATCTTCCACCTCGGCGACCAGCCGCCCATGGAACGCCTGCTGCCCGACGGCCGCTGGGTGCTGATCACCGAGCGCCGGACTCCCGACGGCGGGACGGTGGGCATCCGCACCGACATCACGGCGCTCAAGCGCGCCATGCAGGATCTCGCCGCCGCGCGTGACGCCGCTGCCGCCGCCGCCGAGGCGAAGAGCCGCTTCCTCGCCCGCGTCTCGCACGAGCTGCGCACGCCGCTGAACGGCGTGCTCGGCTTCGCCCAGGTGCTTCTGCAGGACCCGCGGCTGGAACCGGAGCAGCGGGAACAGGTCAAGACCCTGCACGAAGCCGGACGCCATCTGCTCGACCTGGTGAACGGGCTGCTCGACATCTCGAAGATCGAGGCGGGGCGCCTCGACCTCGCGCCGCGCCCGGTGGCGCTGCGTCCGCTGCTCGACGGCTGCGCGACGCTCCTTGCGCCAGAGGTGGCGCGCAAGTCGCTCGCCTTCCACCTCGACCTCGATCCCGCACTGCCGGAAGCCGCCGAACTCGACCCGACGCGACTGCGGCAGCTGCTGCTCAATCTCCTGTCCAATGCGGTGAAGTTCACGCCCAATGGCGGACGCGTCGAGCTCCGGCTGCGCCGCCTGGATGACGGCGGGCTCCGTATCGAGGTGCAGGACACCGGGCCCGGCGTGCCCGCCGACAAGCGCCACCTGTTGTTCGAGGATTTCGTTCAGCTCGCCCCGCATGGCGCCGGCGGAGACACCCAGGGAACCGGGCTCGGCCTCGCCATTTCGGCCCGGCTCGTGGCGCTGATGGGCGGGCGCATCGGCTGCGAGGAACCTCCGGGCGGCGGTGCGCTGTTCTGGGTGGAGATCCCGCTCAAGGCCGCCGAAATGCCGCCGACGGACGCCGTTGCCGAAACCGCGGCCCCGGCGCCCGAAAGCGCCACGCCCCTGCGCATCCTGGTGGTGGACGACGTCGCGGCCAACCGCCAGATCGCACAAGCCATGCTGCAGAGCGCGGGCCATGTGGTGGAGGTTGCCGAGGACGGCGTCAGCGCGCTGCTCGCCCTAACGCGCTCCACCTTCGATGCGGTGCTGATGGACCTGCAGATGCCGACGATGGACGGGTTCGAGGCCACCCGCCGGATCCGCGCACTCGACCCGCCGGCATGCGACGTGCCCGTCATTGCTCTCACCGCCTCCGCCCTGCCCGACCAGATCGAGGCGACGCGCCGCGCCGGCATGGATGCGCACCTCGCGAAGCCGCTTGACCGGCAGGCCCTCCTGCAGACCCTGCGGAGCCTGCCTGATCGCCGCGCGCCGCCTGGGCCACCGGCCGACGCCGCGGCGCCGGCCGCGCCCTATCTCGACGGCAATACGCTCGACACCCTTGAGCGCGAACTCGGTCACGCGGCCCACGGCATCCTCGCGGAGTTCGTCGGCGAGGTCCGGCGCGCCCTGTCCCTGCTCAGCAACGCCTCGCCGGCCGAGAGGTCAGACCCGGGTCATGTCCAGCACGCCGCCCACCGGCTGGTCGGGGCGGCGCGCACCCTGGGAGCGAGCCGCCTGACGGCGGAGGCGGAGGCCCTGCAGAAGGCAGCGCGCGGCGGAGACCCAGCGCCCGACCTGCAGGCCGCCGTGATCGCGATCGCCCGCGCCACCTTGCCGGAACTGGAGCGGCGCCTGGGCATCGAGGGCGTGGTCGCCGAACTCTCCGGCCAGCCGGTCCCCGCCGCCTGACGGCGCCGATCGGCCATGCGGCCGCCGCGGCTGGACCGCGGCGTCGCCTCGCCTAGGATGCCGCCTCTCGGGCCAGGGGCTGGGACAGCATGAATTTTGCCGGTTGGGTCGCGAACACGGCGCGGGAGGAGCCGCATGCCGAGTTGCGCGCAGTCGCCACCCCTGCGCGGCGGGCCGAGACGCCCTGCGGCGCGGGCAGCCTGGTATGGCGCGCCTGGGGTGAAGGCCCGCCGCTCGTGTTCCTGCATGGCGGCTCCGGTTCATGGCGGCACTGGCTCCGCAACATCCCCTTCTTCGCGCGGGACAGGACGGTGATCTGCCCGGACCTGCCCGGCCTGGGCGACAGCGACATGCCCCCCGAACCGGCGGCGCCGGAGACCATCGCCCCCATCCTGCGCGAGGGCCTGGCCCGGCTGCTGCCGGACGGGCCCGGCTATGACCTCGTCGGCTTCTCCTTCGGCGCGCTTTGTGCCGGGCACCTTGCCGCCGCCGATCCGGACCGGTGCCTGTCGCTGACCATCGTGGGCGCGGGCGCGCTCGGCTTCGCGCGCAGCCCGACGCAACTGGTGAAGGTGCGCCACCTCGAAGGCACCGCGCGGGAGGAGGCCAACCGACACAATCTCGCGGCGCTGATGTTCGCCGATGCCTCCCGCATCGACGAGACGGCGCTCGCCATGCAGGACCTCCATACCCGCCGGGCTCGCTTCAAGAGCCGTGGCTGGGCCGAGACGGACTCGCTCAAGCGCGCCATCCTGCGCAGCCATGCTCCGTTGGGTGCGATCTATGGCGAGCTCGACGCCATCGCACGTCCGCATGTCCGGCTGCGGATCGAGCTGGTACGCTCGCTGCGCGCGGGCGCGCGGACGGAGGTCATCCCAGGCGCCGGGCACTGGGTCGCCTATGAAGCGCCGGTCGCGTTCAACGCCGCCCTGTCCCGAATCCTGGCGCGGGGGGCGATGGGGGCGTGAGCGGCCATTTCGTGCGGCCGTCCCGGGCGGCCACGCTGCGCGGCATGGGCTTCATGGCGCTGGCGGGGCTCATGTTCTGCGTGCTGAACACCATCGCGCGCAGCCTGGCGCAGGACCTCGACCCGTTCCAGACGCAGTTCCTGCGCTACCTCGCTGGGCTGCTGGTCCTGCTGCCCTTCATGCTGCGCACCGGACTCGCCGCCTGGCGGCCGCACGACCTGCGCGGCCAGGGCTGGCGCGGCCTCGTCCACACTTCGGGTCTGCTGCTGTGGTTCTGGGCCCTGCCGCATGTGCCCCTGGCCGACATGACGGCGATCGGCTTCACCGGTCCGATCTTCATCATGGCCGGCGCGGTGCTGTTCCTCGGCGAGCCGATGGTGCGCGCCCGCTGGATCGCGGCCGCCATCGGCTTCCTTGGCGTGATGATCGTGGTGGCGCCGCAGCTGGGCGGCGCGGGCGGCGGATCCTGGTCGCTGGTGATGCTCGCCTCCTCGCCGCTCTTTGCCGCATCCTTCCTAATCACGAAGGCGCTGACGCGGCGCGACCGGCCGGAGGTCATCGTCGCCTGGCAGGCGATCACCGTCTCGCTCTTCACCCTGCCCTTCGCGCTGCTCGCCTGGACATGGCCGACGCCGGCGCAATGGGGCTGGTTCCTCATGACCGGGCTTCTCGGCAGCGCGGGCCATTGGTGCCTGACGGAAGCCTTCCGCATCGCGGACATGTCGGCGACGCAGCCGGTCAAGTTCATCGACATGGTCTGGGCAGCCGCGCTGGGCTGGCTGGTCTTCGCCGAGGTCCCCGCGGGCACGACCTTCGCAGGCGCAGCCATCATCTTCGCCGCGACCACCTGGATCGCCCGGCGGGAAGCCCGCCGTCGGTGAGCGCGAACTTGCACGGCCGCAGCGTCCGTCGGATCGTCTGGCGAGGCCGCCGCAGGCCCCCGGCCCGAAAACCCCTGGCACAGGACGCACCATGCGCAAGATCACCATCGGCGACGTCACGATCACCAGCATCATCGAGCGCGACGGCCCCTGGCGCGCGCCGGACCAGATGTTCCCCAAAGCGGCCGGCGCACCGGAACTGCTAGCCGAGCGCCTCAAGGAGATCGAGCCGGAAACCTACGACGCCGCCTCGGGCAAGATGGTCATCACCTACCAGACCTACGTCGTGCGCACGCCGCATCACACAATCCTTGTGGACACCTGCACGGGAGAGGACAAGGGCTACCCCGCGCCGATGGATTTCCCGAAGCAGCCCTGGCTCGACGGGCTGAAGGCGGAAGGGCTGTCCTTCGAGGACATCGACTACGTCTTCTGCACCCACCTGCACATCGACCATTCGGGCTGGAACACGGTGCTGCGCGACGGGCGCTGGGTCCCGACCTTCCCGCGCGCGAAGTACGTCTTCCACAAGCGGGAATACGCCGCATGGGAAGCAACGACGAAGGCGAGTGTCGAGCGCCCCGGCGGCGGCGGCGACGTATTCCGCTTCAACTGCGAACCGGTGGTCGAAGCCGGGCAGGCGCTGCTGGTGGAGGACGATTTCAGCCTCGACGACCGCATCACCATCGAGCCGACGCCGGGCCACTCACCCTGCCATTGCTGCGTGCACATCCGCAGCGGCGGGCAGCACGCCGTCATCACGGGCGACCTGATGCACCACGCCCTGCAGGTCCACCAGCCCGACTGGTCCACGGTATTCTGCTGGGACCCCGCCGAGGCCGAGGCGAGCCGGCGGCGCTTCCTGGGCAAGGTCGCCGGAACGGACACCCGGATCCTGCCCATTCACTTCCCGGACCCGACCGTCGGCCGGGTCGAAGCGCAGGGCGACCGGTTCCGCTGGCGTTACCTGCGCTGAGCCCGCCGATGGCTTGACGCGGCGCGCCCCCGATGGTCCGTTCCCCGCGATCGGAGGAGCGCCGCGTCATGGACCACAACCCGCCAGCCGCCGGCAGCGAGGAGACCCGCATGCTCCGGGACCTCGTGGCCAAGTTCGTCGAGCGCGACCTGATGCCGCTCGAACCTGCCGTCCTCAAGCGTGAGGCGACCGGCGGCGGATTTCGGCTCTCGGAGGAGGAGGAGGCCCAGCTTCTCGCCCGCTGCAGGGAACTCGGCCTCTGGGGCCTCGACGTGCCCGAGGAATTCGGCGGCGCCAACCTGCCCCTGCTGTCGCTGGCTGCGGTCGAGGAGGAGATGGCGCGCGCCTGCGTCCCCTTCACCATTCCGCCCGACAGTCCGAACCTGCACATGATGCTCGCTGTCGCGAGCCCGATGCAGCGCGCGAAGTACCTCACGCCCTACGCGAAGGGTGAGCAGCGCTCCGCCATGGCCATCTCGGAGCCCGGCGCCGGCGAGGGG
>FWPV01009457.1_pt1 | contig 16489 bp, 14 predicted proteins | sample 2228371 | NCBI WGS metagenome assembly FWPV01 (sample SAMEA103939776, study PRJEB20133) | metagenome | reverse complement strand
ATTTAATATTATAATTCCACAAATCTAATATTATATTATATAAAAATTTAAACTTTTCTTCATCCCCTGCCTTTGAAGGAAAAACGGGGACATAGCTTGTCTTAATTCCTATTCCCATGTTAAAACCACATCTCCGTTTTTATCAACAATATTATTATAATAATACTCAATGCATTCTATCGTAATAATATTATTAAAAATCCTACAATCAAATATTTTTCCTGTTTCTGAAGGTGTTATTGTTACTTCGCCGGAGGCGGTTATATTTATAGCATATGATAATGTCCAGGATCCCATAGTATTATAATTAACTAAAACAATTTCATCATCACCTATTTTAATATTATCCAACCCTTGATGCCACAACAAAACAGACCCATTGGTTATATTCACACTTGGAAATATAACGGCTTCTGTAAATTGAACTGCACTCTCTGGTTCACCATCAGGCCCTTCACATCTTGTAAGTTTATTAATTTCATCAGAATCCAACATCACTCCAGTGGCCCTATTAACAAAAGAAAATAAACCGCCCTTCCCACGACTAAACCATTGTACCGGAACGCTTAGTTCTTCCTGGTAACCGTCTTCAGCCATTACTGCAGAACCGTCTATTTTATCGGTTGTTATATATTTCGAAAGCCTTCCTACAATAGCATGTGCCCCCATGTTAGCTGTTAATTCCAATTGAATCCTATGGCCTTCAACATGCTCATCCGTAGTAATATCACCGGTAATAGGTATATTTTTAACCTGCCTTTCCGCAGTAACCCTTTCGCCATCGACATAATATTTAACAACAAAATTCAGTCCTATTGGGAATCCTGTAGAATCATATCCTTCCGCCCCTCTATATTTAAGCTCATTCGCGCTTCTAGCAAATATGTGTGATACACCATGCCGCAACCAAAAATATTCAAACGTGCCAACATCGGCGGGGAATTTAACCGAAACAGGAACATCTATTCCGCCGGTGCCGTTTACGGCAACCCTATCCTTCCATTTTTTTGTAATGTTTGAGTTTTCAGGCCCGTCCCTTTGTAATATATCATATTCATATCCATCAATAGAATCTTGAACAACCAAATGCGGTTGGTTATTGTCGTCATGGTAAAATATAGGCCCCATCCCTGTTTCCGGCATAGGCCAGCCTCCGGTATTTTCCGAAAAGCCAACCCCTTGTGAGGGTAATATTGCCAACGTAAAGCTTCTGTTCGTATTTGCCATAATTAATCCACCTGGATAGACTATAATATATTTATGCCTTGTTTGGCTATACCATCTCCCATTTACGCGAATCCGCAATGTAACATCATAGACTCCATGCCTACGATATATATGGGTTGGGACGCTTTCTTTAGAATAAGTATTATCCCCAAAAAGCCAAAGATATTCTTCAATAACGCCATAGGATTCATTATGAAAGTAAACCTTAAGCGGTGCTCGTCCCACTCTCGGCGTAGCATAGAAATCAATTCCATATCCAAGAACAATAATCTCCGTTTCTTCATTAGGCCTACGCGGAAGCATTGAAATAGTGATAACGTTGGTATCATGAAATATAACAACATTCTTAATGTTTTTAACATATCCTTTGCTACTGTTGTCAATATCGACATAATTAAAAAAGTCAAGAACAAAATACCCCTTATAATAAACTTTCCCGGCACTGGAAATATATATCTTTTTATAATACTCATGCGGGAGAACCGGGATAATATTGTTTGTAATATCATTATATCCATTATAGTAAACTTTAGAAGAAGTCGAAACGTATCCACGAAACGCAAATTCAACTATCGATAAAAAATGTTCAGTAATATCAATAACTGACACAACACATCTCTACACACTAGATTCACTATCAAGTACCAATAAGGCATAATCTGAAACACCATTGTTCATAATATCATAAGTTGTAACAAAATAAAGATACTTTTTTCCGCCAATCTCAAGCCCATGTATCCCCCCTGTCCATGAACCTTTAGCTGTGACATAACAATTTTTTGCTACGCCAATAATTCTATTCATATCACTAGTAGATTGAGCGTTTTCTGTATAATATTCAAAAAACAATGGTCTTATTACTGCTTTTAAACCCAAATCGTTTGGATTTTCGCAAGATAGTAATGATGTGCAAGAAAAAGAATTTGCATAGGCGTATATAATCCCGGTTTGATTATGGAAGCAATTATTATCTGATTTAACGCTACAATATGGAAGCTTGCTTCTCGAAATAGTTGAAGAATATTCGTAATTTATGTTATCAAGATTATTACTGCCACGTTGCCCCATTGCTATCCATCTATGTGGATATGCTCCAATTATAGACGACGCGTTATAATCATATTGTAAATTATTAACCGTAATCTGATCGTTGCCGACATTCACATTTATAACGTTAACATATTTTACCTTCCGGCCTCCAGATGTCATATCTATAATATAATAATAATTTCCCTCTGTAAATTTGGCGGCCTGTCCAGGCCCTAATTGTAAAACAACATTACTTCCAGCCGAAACATTATTTTGTAATATTCCATAAACATCAGGCCCCTCTAAATGGTTTGCCAATCCAACAAATTCAGTCCATATACAACCGACCCAGTTTGTAGATGTAAAATCAAAAATCATTACGCCTTCAGCCCCACCCCTGAAGTTGTATAGAAATTCACTTGAGTCTAAAGTATTTATTCTATATCCCGCCCAATATCCTCGAGTAAAATGAGTCGTTTTGTCATGATACATAGCAAATCGTATTCTGACCTCACCAGCGGCATTAGTTGGCATTTCTGCCCTTAAAAATTTTGGCGGGCCGCCGGAAGGGCCAGTATCTATTTCATTTGGTGCAGGATCAGGCACATCACAAAAAACAATAGAAGGATAAGTTGGTTGTAGCGTATGCGTTCCGGAGCCAGTACTAGTTAAGTTAATAGCGGATTCATTATAGGCGTTAGAATAAGAACTGGCGACCTTAATTTTATTATCATCAACTCTGATTATATAGTAATAGCTACCTGCTGATAAACCACCGGGTAACGATCCAGTCGACGAAAAAGTACACAAACAACATTTTCCTAGTCCATGATTAGCAATCGTAATCTCTTCAGTGCTAATATTTACATCGGCCGGTAAAAAGGTTTTGGGCGTCGTATTAGACAAATCGTCAATAACATACCAGCCGGCCCCACCACCCATTAATTGTACATAATGCGTCCCTGAACCTGTTGTTGTTATTGATATTGCCGTCCCTTGTTTTGAATTGTAGTAAGTACTAGCCACCCTAAACGTATCATCATTAACTTTAATTACAAAATATTCATACTTTGTTTCAGGGCTTGATTTTTGTAGTGGATTAGGAAGAGTATCAGTAGTATCAAATATAATCGAATCGCCAGTATTAAAACCATGTGAAGCACAAGTTAAATTGCTTGTCCCCGGATCGGCAGTAAAGGTTTTCTGTTCGCCATAATTAGGTGGTCTTTTCATAAAACTTGTTAGTTTTGCTAAAAAGCCATCAGGGTCTTGTTGCGAAAACCCTCTACCAACACAAATACCAGACTCAATTTTCCAGTTAGTTGCCATTAGTTTAGTCTTCCTGCATCCATATATGAACACCGTCTATAGGGCTATAAGCCATAGCATAAGCAGCTTCACAGCCCTCAAGAACTTTTTGTATTCTTCCATCAGCAAGATTTTCTCCATACTGGTTGCCATCAAAAATTCTTATTGCTGGTTCGCTTGTTATCACTAGCTGAAGCGATCTTTCTATAACACAAACGGCGCCGTGATGTTTAATCCCTATTTTTTCATCAACCATTTTTTGCCCTATTAAAACAAGGATCGCTATTCCTGCTTGTTCTATAATATATGAATTAAATTGATTTATCGATATTGCCCTAGTCGATTTTGCACATTTAATGGACAAGCTATCACCACATTCGGTAATACTATAAATAGCGTCTTGAAATATTTCTCTTTGTTTGTGTGCATAATAATATCCTGCCTGATACCTATAATTGACGTCAGCAGCACAATAATACAACAGGTTTCCTCCTTGCATTGCACATGTAAACAAACTCGCTGTGTTTTTACCTATATTTCCAGACGGCATCGGCGTAAAAAATCTCGTTTGAAGTATATAATCCGCCGATATTCTTGATCTTAGGTTAGGAGAATCCCCCTTGATTTCATCCCTTATAAAATCAGTATATTTTCTTGTCTTTGGTTCAATGCAACAGGGCGTAAATGTTTTATTAGCCGATTCTTTTACTCTTACATGCCCTGAATCTATAAATTCAATCACATGAGATTCCGAACCGTCCGGCCAAAATATTATTCTCCCTTTGTCGTTAGCATTAAAACTATCTCCGTCAACCTTTGTTATTATATCATTTTGTTGAGTAACATTCATTACCCTTATAGGTTTCCCAAGAGATGAGTCGCCACCTATCGCTGCTGGTTGCGCAACAATCGTTCCGGAATCATAAGATACTACATGTTGAGAATCAATATATGCAAATATTAATATTTCCGTACCATCCATAAATCTTAACTTTGATCCCACATCACAATTCTCAAATGTTCCTTCTTCAGCATAAACATCATACCCTAATCTATATGCCAAAAATGCTTTTGCTACAGGAATATCTTTTTGCCATACATAAAGTTGACTGTTGTTTAATTCACCGGAGATAGGATTTTTACCGCCTTTTCCTATATTCAATGTCGTATAAATTGAATAAATATTTAAATGCGCATCATATAGTTCTGTAACAGGATCAACAGGCAATTCTAGGTTCCCATAAGTTACAGGCATCGTATAAGGTAAATTTTGAAGGTCGCCTCCGTTTTCTTCCAGCCCTCTCATTAAGGGAGCAATATTAGTTCCTGACACGCCATCATAAATATGACTTAACGTTCCCCCTTCTTCTGTATTTGTAATACAAAAAAAATCTACTATAAATTCAACTTCAATATAAGACGATTTATCTCTTAGTCCATTTTGGATTCTTTGTGCGATTTCACCCATTGAAGTTACGCCGGTAAAATCACAAAAGATTTCATACATTTCCCCATTAATAGCAATTTTAAACGAACCATCATCTATAGAAGCCCATGCAGTCGGAGTATCATAGGGCGGTTGTAAGGAGGCGCAAATTTTTCTGGAAAAAGTAGTACTACCATCACCAACCGGCCTTTCTGTATATACTTGTCCAAAATCTTTTCCTGAAGAGTCTACTGCTACCGCGCCGGTTTCCTGCTGTATTATTACGCCTTTTGTATATCTATCTCTTGGTAAAGTTATACCGCCACTCAACCTTCCACAAGTATAAATAACATTTCTGGCATAAGGCTTATCAGGGCTTTGCGGCACATCGGTTATTCTCACGGTAGGTATTTCACTATTCATTTTCCAATATAAGAAATTGTCGAGGTCTATTTTAAACAGCCCACCACCGTTCTTTAACGTAGCGTAATCATCGTATGGCTCAAGAGTAGATTCTTCAGATAATGGCGGAGGGAAAATTCCGCTTTTATGTATCTCCTTCCATTCGTCAACAACAACAGATTGACAATAAAACAATCTTGTGTCTATATGTAAAATATGGACTCTTTTTTTTTCGTGAAACAATCTTGCGTTTTTCTGCCCTCTTATATAAGCATTGGTTGAAGGGCTATGCGGCGTATTGGCAGACACAACCACTTGGGAGGTAGATATGTAATCAATTATTCTTTCATGTGTGCCGTCATCATATACAACATAGTTGCCGATGTCTTCAGGCAAGAAATTAGCCCCGACGGTTTTTGTAACCACATTTTCCGACTTTGTCAATGAATATCCGGTACGACCCGGCAATGGTGGTAACGAAACATTATGTAATCTTTGGGACCCTCCACGAGCTAACAAGCCCCACTTATGACACCTATAATTCTTTATTTCATGTAACGCATCATCTGGAATAAGAGAAGGGTCTAAGTCCTGAAAGGCGCCTTGATTAAATGGGTATTTATCAGAAGAGTTTACCGGCTGTGCCCGTCTTATTTCTCTTTGATTTTCATATATCGTTCTTGGATTAAAGTTTCTTGTTGTCATAATTACTTCTATTAAAAATAATTAGGTACTATTTTGGTTGATACCGGATTAGCACAACTTGACATCATCGACTGAAATTTTGGTATTGTAACGTTTTCAAAGTATTGCATATAGTCATTAATCCGGCCATTTTCACGCCATTGCACAAAACCGATTATATAATTTTCTAGGTCTTGTTCAAACTCAGCCGGAACAGGTGTTTGTATTGATTCCGAAGTAAGCCTTGGCGGGCCTATAAAGAATTCTATAAAAAACGTATCTGTAGTATCCCCAGGATCATTTAAAAATTTTATAGTAGGCGGAGTATCTTCGTATGCAGGCTGTGAAGCTATTTTTATGTCAACAAAATATTGCCTTGTTACATCTGAACCATAAGGGCTTAAATTAGAATAATATGGATGTCCTAACCAATGGCTTGATTCATAACTTGATTTGGAAACATCGATAAAAACCTTATTAACCTTTTTTGCTATAAGCGGATATTCTGTTCCGCCGACATTTCTTACTATAGGACCACACGATAAATTACTAGCAGTTATAGCATAGTCATATATATTTTTAGTAGTTATTAAATAAGGGGGGAACCCTTGATTATCGGTTCCCCTATATATCATGCATTCATGATCCCATGAGAACAATCGATCAAGCCCTTGCTCAAGAACTTTTAATAAATTCTTTTTCCCGCTATGCCTTTCCCATCCTGGGCACCACGGAATAACCCTGTCGATTATTCCCTTTGTACTCATAAGGTTTCCTTTTTACGATGAAGGGTTTCCTCTTTTCTTTTCATTATCAAATTTGTTGTTATCGATAAAAGACAAAAGGGTTTTTCTCTCTTCAGGCGAGAGGTCTTTCAATGCCTTTATCAATTCTTCTTTTAAATCTACCTTTTTGGGTCTTTCCGGCTCTATCCAGAATCTTTTCTTAACTTCTTCTTTGAGTTTAGGCAACATTTCGTTTTGAAATTCCGACGACATGATCCATCTTGCTTTGTATTTTTCAATCAATTTTTCTATTGGCTCTATCTTAGAATATATTACTTGTGGTTTTTGTCCTGTAGAGACTAGTTTGTCATAATGTTCTTTAATTTCCTCAAGATTTCTTGACCTTTTAATAACATCTTTTTTAATAACCAACTTCCAATCGTGGAGGCAATTCTCTATAAATCGGACTTCTTCTGTTATTTTAGGGCCTGGGACAAGGCCGTTAATTGTTATATATCTATTAATTAAAAAAACACCGCTATTAATATTAGATGCAAGCCATATACGGTTATGCCAATGTTGATCGTCTGGGCAAAAGGCATAACATATTCCTGTTTTTTTATCCGGCTTATAATTTATATAAGCCTTATCGCCTGTGTGCCATTCAATAATGTTACGTCATTAATAACATCAGTAACAGTTACATCAATAGGCCCAAAATCCTGATACCCCATTGGGTTTGCTCTAGGTTTCCTTAGTTCAAACAGGTTGATCCCGCTATTCAAAACTTTTTCTTTATCTTCCGGGAGTTTGCCGGTAAACGGCGTTGAAACAGATGTATTTATGCCGTCGTCATTTGTTGGCATTCCTGTAAAAATTTCATCCATAAAAGTCTCCTTTTTGTTTAATTGATTGAATGCGGGGCATTAACGCCCCGCATATTTAAAGCCCAACTTATTTATTCGTTTTCCAGTGCCTGGCATATTTTAAGTAATTGATCTCAGCCCGGTTATTTCTTTTCTGGAGCTTATAAGCAATGCTACACCTCGTTGTATCATAGACGACACAGTAGGCGTTCCTATATCCCATCTAACGGTTTGAATTCCTCGTAATCCATAAGCGCCACGACCTTGCAGCCATCCATATTCCTGGCTTTCGTTTACAAACTTAAGGGGTCTTTTTACCCTTTCGGCTATTGCGCCTGCACCATAGGCTATACCAATATCAAATACAAGATTAACACTACCACTTACAACACTCCACGGTGATAAATTTCTATCGTCATTATCGCCTGGGTTAACCCACCCAAACGTTAAAGTATAGGCGCCTTCGCTTCCACTCAATGTTACTGTCGGGCCTCGGCTGTCGGCAAAGAAAAACAAATCTTTATATCTTGAAAAAAGTCCGGGATATTGTGCCAAGCCGTCTTTAAGAAGGTCTGATCCATACTTAAAGTAATCACCGAATTCCCCCTTAAGGCTAGTGATAGCTTCATATTGAAACGGATTTAAATGAACTCGGTAACCCCACTTTCCGATCTTTTTAACTTTAGGCATTTTGACTATGGTGGTCAGGTAGAAATTAAACCGATCAAGGTCTTCGATGCCTATATAGGCTTTGGGTTCGGCTACTAATCCTGCGGCAGCCACCATTTTTGCGCCGATATTTTGTACAAATGTATCGCTTCCGCCATATGTTCTGGAAGAGTAGTATCCATCTGAATCGGCGGTTCCATTGGTTATGGTTAAATCATCTATATCATATCCCGGTTGATCGGTAGCAAGAAGGTTGCATATAAAAACATTCTTGCATATCTGTTGTTTTAGACTAACTGGCGGCATTGTAAGGGCATCTTCGTATGTAAGAACAGAAGCCTTACGTATCGCAGTTCCTCTATACTCAGCCCAGAACCTTTTCTGATACGGAGTTACAAATTTATAAACCCCTGTTGCATCAAGGTCTTCAAAAGACGGGCCATATCCATAGGTTGCAACTGCTTTTGAAATGATATTATATCGAAGGTCGGTATACATCATCCGGAGATTTTCTTCGTTCCCCAGCATTTTTTCAGATTCCCCCAACTGCGGGGCTTTCCTCAACGGCCTTACTGCCTGACATCTTATGGTGTTTGCGTTGTCATCAGTAGGAACCTGGAAGAAGACGTCGTCGGCAGGAGGCTTCAGTTCACCATCCCTTATTTTTACAACATTGGTAAGTTCCCGATTCCAAATATCATCAAGGGTGGTTTCTGGTTCATTCATTTTTGAATCCCAGAGAGTCCTTATTAATGCAGCTGCATCCATACCGGCAAGGGTATTTGGAGTGGCTACAGAATCGTATGCTTTAGGACGCATGAACATGAGTCCTAACACACGAGATATTATTAATTTAAGATTAAGAGAAAACATATTTTAATACTCCTTTTCTATTTTTTTAGTTTACGTTTAACAATTTCATGAACAGGTACACCGGCAAAGTTATAGACAGATTCTAATTTCTTTGCTTCGTCTTCTGTAAGAGCTGATGGGTTATTGTTTAGTTTACCCAATAACTGATTAAGTTCTTTTTCAGTTATGTTCATTACGTCCGTTTCTACGGGTTTTCCCATAGATGGTGGAATTTCAGGGACAAAGGATTGTAATTGTTTATCTTCGGCAATATGCCTCTCTATCGTTTGTTGCATCTTTGGACTAGGCGAAACATTAACAGCCTGTTTAGGTGGCTTAAAAGGGCCAACAACCTTATAGAGTTCCCTATACGAAATTCCAGGTGCATCAAGGACTTCCATTGGTTCAAGGTCTCTACCTGTTTTACTTTTTATAAGGTTTTTATATTTTTCAATGTTTTGTAGTCGTAAAGGTCTTATTTTGCCTACTATATATGCCCACGTTTCATAGCCATCAGGCAATTCTATACCACAACTTTTACACAAACTTCTGAACTTTTCACCTTCCGGATTTTCTGAAAAATATCTGGTCAAGGCAGCTTCAACGTTATATGGCGTACCATTTAAATCAGCTACGGATTTTTGAAAATTAGCTATAGCTGTATCTAATACAAAAAACGGTACAGGTGTTTGTAGTTCAGGGTGTTCTTGTTGCAAAGCTTCAATGTCTGCGAATTCTTTTTGTATTACTGTTTGTTCTATGCCTTGTTTGATTTTATTGATTTCAAGGGTTGGGTCGGCCTTAGACGTTTTATATTTTTCAGTTACTTCATTAATTGTCTTTTTAAGTTTTTCAAGTTCTTTTTTTGCGTCTTCAATTTTAGAATGTTGTTCGGGGTCAAAAGGATCAACATTGTTTAATATATCAAAATTTACTTCTTTGACGGCCTCCAATAAGCCTTCTAATTGCGGAGAACTATTGTTTTGCATTACGCTCATCAATTGTTTTTTTAGATTTAAAGAATCATTGATAAGCATATCGTTTTTAGCTCTAAAGGATTCGATAATTTTTTCTTTTTCCTGTGCTTCTTTCAACGCATTAATTAAGGCTTCTGATGTAGATTTATTATCTGAAAGGTGTTTAGACAAAACGTTTTTAGGAATTTTAACTCCTGTTAAGTCTATTTCTTCTGTCTGAAGCTGGTCGGGTTTTTGGGTTACAGGTACAGTAGTTGTTTGTGCCTGGGTGTCGGCATTTTGTACTTGTGTTTCCGGTTGGGGTGTTTGTACTGTATTATTTCCTTTATTATTTAAAAGGCTATTTATTTTTTGGAATTTTGGGTCGTTAGGAGAATTCATATATTCCTCCATGAGCTCTTTATCATTTTTAAGCTTATCGAGGAACTGTTCAGGGGTACAAGCATTAAGGTCAAATTGGTTTTGTCCGTTCTGGGCTTCCGGTTTTTTGGGTTCTTCTTGCATTATAATCTCCTGCTAAAATTTATTAATTTCCGATTCTTGTAGTTTAGTTTCTATGGGAGCGATAACAGTTTGTACGTTTTGAGACGGTCTATATTGAACTGTTTGGGCTTCTTTTAATTTCATCATTTCTTCAGGGGATAATCCTGTGATTGGATGTGTGGGTTGTTGTTGTGGTTGTTGTTGTTGTGCTTGTATATTTGTTTGCATGGCAAAAGACTGTTCCAGTTGCATTTGAATTTGCATTTCTTTGGCTTTGAGTTCGGCAAATCTTGTTTTTAGCTCTTGTCTGGCGACTTCAAGTTCGAGTTCATGGTCGCCTTCCATTTCTGCTTTTTCAGCCTGTGTAAAGCAATTGGAGTTACTTGTAAGATTATAAACCTGTCTTTGATATGTAATCGGCTTTCTTCCCTGATCAACATATTTTAATATTTCGGCGGAGGTCTGCATAACCTCTACTTGTCTTGTGGGGCTATCGGTGCTTTCCGTTATAATTACTCTCGGCCTCAATTCCTTTAGTGCGGCGACGTTGTTTACAATTACGTCTAATTTGGTACCGTCTTCAAGTTCTCTTGTTTCTAGTTTATTAAGATAAAAGACCTGTTTTGTTCTTGGGTTATATATTTTTTTGTTAAGTTCTTTGCCGTGCGTCATAATTACCTGCTGCAAATATGCTTCACCCCATTCGTTTTCGTGGTTTTTAAGCCCTTCATATATAGTATATATTTCTATTTCATGTTGAAGTCTCTTCATTCTATAAAGGGCGGCGGGCTCTTGTGCGGATTCGCTTCTTCCATGCGCCGCCGGGTTGACTTTAGATATTTTCGGCCACATTGTCTCAATCAGGTGCATGAGTCTGTCCATAGCTTCCCGTGGATATGGGGACGTCATGACGGGCCTTGCGGGCCCTTGAGGGTTCTTGAGTAGATACCCGGGGGCCAATTCAAACGTTTCGCCGGCTTTGTTTTTGCTCTTTTTCCACCGTTCAAATTCCTGTGGGCTTTTGAACCCAGACGGATCGACATACCAGGAACTACCGTCGCCGTCGATATGCAATCTATATTGAAGCGTATTTTCAAGCCAGTTTATAGACATTTGCATGTCTTTTATTGCGTCCATTATACCGCCAAATTCGCCATTAGCTTTATAGGCTGACCAGGGAAAGAATTGTAGCCTTCCGCATTGTATTTCCGTCGGGCCGTTACAGAGCAATACCCCAGGCAACAACGACGGACATATTGCCGTTACATATTGAATGTTGCACTCTTCTTCGTCTGTAAAAACGGCATCTGGAACCCAGTTTGGGACATTGGCATTAAGCCATTCTATTTTATCTTGCGGCGTATTTAGCATTGAGGGAATTTTTATTTTTTCGCCGTATTCAGTCAAGACATAATCATACGGCCGATTAACCTTTTCCATGTGATAATATTGGATAACCTTATAATATGATCCCCATATATCTTCACATTCCGAATATGGTATTATTCCTGTGTTCTCGCCATATTCTTCTCCAAACCGCCAATCTATGTCTGCAAGTCCTTTGATAAGTCCATCATTAACGGCCTTATTAAGAGTTCCTCTTATTATTTGGTTGGTTTTTTTATTGTTGTTTTTGCCGTATATTTCTATCATTTGGAGGGGCGTAAGCATTTCTTTAACAAAGCATTCTTTACAATCGGCAGACACGGGAGTTTTCCATGCCGGGTCGTAGACAACAGTTCCTGGCAACCTTGTTCTTCGGCCGATAAAGGGTGTTCCATATTTTGTTCTATCTATATACATTTCTGTATCAGAGCGATAGATAAGGCCGCCGATGATAGCTTCAAGTCTATGGATTCGCCAATTCATTATTTCTTGTTCGGCATATTGTAGGTCTTTGATTGCTTGCAACAAAGATGTTTCTTCGTCTGCTACAGGTACTAGGTCGAATCCAAATGGGGCCATCATTATGCCGCCGGCGATATTATCTACAGTCGGTCTACAAAGGTTATAGGCTGCCGGTTGTTTTCCTATGCTTAGCATGCGTTTGACAACGGCAGCGGGGATTTGTCCTAGCCCTTTATCGGTATCGACTCCCCAGTACATACGCCATAATTCCATACAACGGCTGAAGTTTTTTTGATCATATTCTTCAGCGTTGTTATATTTACGCTCTATTCTCATTGCGTATTCATATTCCGATAATTGCTTATGGATTACCATTTTGCAATCCTGCTCCCGTCGTCTTCATAGATTTTTTTCTCATTCATTTCAATCGGTTGCCATGTTATTATTCCGTGCTGATCTTGTGTAAACTCTATTTTGTCTGTATTGCCAGAATGTTTTCCTGGGCAAGTAAATCTTATAGTTACTTCTGTTCCTGCCTCTATATCGGCTAGGTGTTTTCCGCATATGCCGTTTTTGCGGGCTGATGGCAACAAACAACATAAATTTTTAAATATCATATTTTACCAAATAGGGGAACTAAATATGTTTTCAATTTTGGTTATTTTTTCTTTTTCTTCTTTAACAGATTCCGGGCTTACTTCTGTTTCTGTTTCGTCCTTATAATTATTTTCTTTGTTAACATGTGATAAAAATTTAATCTGATGAGCTACTATATATGTTTTATATCTGGTCTCACCATTGGTGGTTGTCCATGACGATCTTTTTAGTTTTCCTTCGACATAGACGGCGTCACCTTTTTTTAAATAAGTTATAACGGTATTGCCAAGCGAATCCCATGCAATAACGTCATGCCATTCAACGGCATTACGTTTTTCGCCTGACCCCGTAGTCCATTTTTCACTTGTTGCCATAGTAAAAAATGCAAAAGAGTGGTCATTGGCTGTTCCTACCAGTTTTGGGTTACGGCCGAGATTTCCTATCAACATTACTTTATTTAACCCAGATGCCATAATTCCTCCTTTATCTAGGTTTTGTCGTTACAATTTTCGTTGTGTCCTTGCTCGTCCAGTGTTTTTTCTAGTCTTTTTAATTCGTTTTCAAGTTCGTCTGTGGATAGATTATCAAGATTTCCGCCGAGTGTCAATGTTTTTCGTTCTGGGGCATACACGCCTGTTAGTTTAAAGCTTTCAGAGAGGGCTTGTAGTTTTGTTCCAAGCGCTTTTGTTCTTGAGTTAAACATATCTCTTAATTTAACTTGTAGCCTATCTCTTTCCCTATCATCGGCTGCCTTATCAGCCATTTCCCGCATTATATCGATAATTTGTTCTTGTATATCGTCTGGGGAAGATATTATTTCAATTAGTTCTTCGATTCTTCTTTCCAAGGGGTGGCCTAAGTCCCGGAAGATTTCTTCGATGTCTTTTTTCTTGTCGCTTATATTAGTAGCATTTTGAGGCTTTGTTCTTTTCCATCCTTCCCCGTATATTTTGTTGCTAAGGGTGGCAAAGGAAGGGCACCGGTTGCCATATTTTTTTTTAACTGCATAATATAATTCTCTTGATATGTTATAATTGCCGGATTCCCACATTGCCCGGACGTTCGCCCATTCTTCTGGCCGTAATTTATCGTCATTCATATATATTAAATATAAGGGGTTATCAACAAGTTGTCAACACTTATTATGACAAAAAAAGCAAGCCTTAAGGCACGCCTGAACTTTTTCCCGTGTTTCTTGTTTTTGCAAACACTTTTCAAGTCCTGATTACGGCATTGTTTTTTTTGTTTCTACATTCATAGTAGTTTTTCTGGTGTGTTATTTATTCTTTTGCTAATAATATCTATGTATTTCGGATAAAGTTCAATTCCTATAAATCCTCTGTTGAGTTTTTTTGCGGCTGTGAGGGTATTTCCTGCTCCTGCAAATGGGTCTAAAACAATTCCATTTTGGGGGCACCCAGCTTTTATCATTCTTTCTGCTAGTGCTTCGGGATACATTGCGAAGTGGGGAACGTCGCTTGGCTTGGTGGGAATATCCCAGACACAACGCATATTTTTTCCATTTGGATTTGGTCGCAGATTTCTATTCCTATAAGTGTTCTGCCCTGTGCCATTGTCCCATTTACTTTGTCCATCAGCATTTAAATTATATCCGCCCCATCTTTTTGTTGATTGCGTATATGGTTCAAATTGCTGTTCAAAGTAATACTTCTTTGATTTTGTAAAAAAGAATATAAACTCGTAGTCACAAGTAAAACGGTCTTTAACACTTGACGGCATTGCATTTCGTTTATACCAGATTATTGTGTTGCGATGTATCCAGCCCCTATCAGTCATTGCTATTGCGACCCTGTGGGGAATATTTGCCAGAGACTTTTTTTGTATAGTTTGAGGAAGTGCAGATGGTTCAACATAATTTTTGACGCCGGCTTTTGTATTTTTTGGGTCAGCGTATCCCATATGCCGGGTTGCTCCTTTTGAGATATAAGTATCTGCTATGTTTATCCAGCAAGTCCCGTCTTTTTTTAAAACCCGTTTTACTTCGTCAAAAACCTCTATCAGTTTTGCTACATATTCTTGGAATGTTTTTTCTTGTCCGAGTTCGTTGCTGTCATTACCATATTTTCGCAAAGCCCAGTAAGGTGGAGAGGTAACGACACAGTCAATACTTTCACTTCCAATCTTTTTCATTTCTTCTAAACAATTACCAGTTATAATCTGCATCATACTCATAGTATAACCTATCCGTTAGCTTTTGTTGCTGTTATTGGCAAGCGCCTTGAGGGTATTGATTGACATTCCCAAAAAATCAGAGGCTTCGGTGGTTTTATGGGTTTTCATGCTTTATACCTAAACAATTTTTCTATTTTCGGAGACGGGGATTTTTTATTAAGAATAGTTTTATGCTGTATTGCTATAACACATTCAAAGTCATTTGGTGCGGAGTATTCGCTTATGAATACGGTATGGCCTTTTTTTGTTTGTTTTCTGCACCAATCCCAGAACTGTTCATGGTTAAAAGAATCTCTGTATTGGCGAGTATTGGCATACGGGGGGTCACAATAAATGAGGCTGTTTTCTGGTATTTCTAATTCAAGGTAACTGCCACACTTGAACACTATACCGTCAAAGTTTTTTGCTTGTTTTACGAGGCAACGGCTACCTCTTGCGGCATAATTAACTCCCATCTTGTCAAACGCATACCCGTCCCACCACTTACCACCAAACGAACAAAGAAACCCAACAAATCCGACTAGTTCTTTTGGGTAGTCTTGTGGGTTTGATTTGATTGCATAATACATTTCTTTGCTAATGTCGGTTGGTGGAACATAGCCATCTCGCGCTGCGGCTAAAAGAGCTATAAGAAACTCGTTGCTATCGTTCCCCATCCTTTTGCCTGTAACTTTGTCAATAATATTTGCTCCGCCAACAAAGGGTTCTACCCACCACTGGTCGGGCTTTCTTTCTGCAAGCATGATCGGCAGTATATGTTTTGCAATCTTATTTTTACTCCCCATGTATCGCATTAACTAACCCGTCTTCTGTCTCAAAATATACTTTGGTCACATTGGACTAGGTATGTGCCACAAGCGTGGAACCCAGCGAGATTGTTTATCGCAATCGCTACAGTCATGATCTATGTAGTTGTTGCCGCAATTTACGCAATTGCGCTCGATTCCGGCGGACGCGTCTTTTGCATCCTTATTGTTCCGCAGCGTGTCTTTGTAGTTGAACCCAACTCCATCTATACAATCCAACCAATCTTTGACCTTCACGACCATCTATTTCCCATCCTCAACGTCTGCGGTTACCCCACCAAGCCGGAATCAACCGCGGTTTGGTGCCGCGCAATCAATTTAACTCTTCGTCTTCGTCTTCCCAGTCGTCTTGATAATCATACTTAGCCGAAATATATTCCTCCCAGTTCCGATCTTT
>FWPV01009453.1_pt1 | contig 16490 bp, 14 predicted proteins | sample 2228371 | NCBI WGS metagenome assembly FWPV01 (sample SAMEA103939776, study PRJEB20133) | metagenome | reverse complement strand
CCGAAACGGGCCGACAACTTGTCGGCCCGTTCTATTCTTATATCTTATATTAAATTGTTAGCGCAGGAGGTGCGAGTTTACCATTCACTACGGTCATTGCGCTCGTGACGACGCCCACCACGGTCGTTACCGCGCGCGCGATTGCCCCGGTCACGATTGGCGCCGAAACCGCCTCGCCCACTTCCTCCGTAAGAACGCTCCTCATTCCGCGCGGCTGGCGGACGCGCTTCATTCACCTTGAGCGTGCGGCCATCCACCGTGCGGCCATCCAAGGCGGTGATTGCCGCGTTCGCACCCGCATCGGTTGCCATTTCGACGAAGGCAAAGCCACGCGGACGTCCGGTGTCACGGTCTGTAACCACACTGACCGAAATGACCTCGCCATGGGCGGCAAACAACTCGCGGAGGGTGCTCTCCGTTGTATCATAGCTCATATTGCCGACATAAATCTTCTTGGACATTGCTCACCTATTCCTTTGCAATCACGACGTTGGTGGCTTGCAGACCTTTCGGCCCTTGTTCAACGGAGAACTCAACACTTTGCCCTTCCTCTAAAGTCTTATAGCCCTCTACCTGAATGGCAGAGTAATGCACAAAGACATCGGCATGGTCTTTTCGTGCGATAAAGCCGTAGCCTTTTGACCCGTTGAACCACTTCACAGTACCAATTTCCCGATTACTCACAGCTCTTCTTCCTTTCAAATCAAACAAACTAGATTTCCACGTAAGTTCCTTATTCTTAAAAAAATAGGCCCAGACTTGTAATAAGTCCAGGCCTATTTCTTAGAACTTGGAACCCACTTACTTACAAGCCAAATTATAGCAGGTTCGTGTAAATTGTCAAATTACAGCACTTGTGTATAGCTTCACTGAAAAAACCACAAAGGACACAACATCCTTGAATCTTATCCGTCTTGTGATACAATATAACCTTTAGGCCTTATGGCCGGAATATTATTTTTCAGTTCCATCTGCGCAGAGCTTGTATATTTGCAGAATCGCACCATCGGCGAAAATTTGGGAAATTCTAAATACAGGAGATTCAAGTATGGTCCGTAAAGTACTAATCGGTGTAGCTATCGTGTTCTTCGCGCTCGCTATGACGACCGCTGCCTTTGGCGGCGGGTTTGTGCTGGGGCGATTTGCTGCGCGGCCGGCAAAAGTGATCACGCCGTTGCCGCCGGCCAGCACACCGACGCCCACCCCACCCTCCACCAGAACAACCTCGCCGTCGGTTACCCCAACCCCCACCGTAGTTTCGAGCGAGCTTGACTATCAAATGATGCAGGAAGTCTTGACTCTGTTGAAAAAACAATATTATGGTGAGATTCCCGATTCGAAAACGTTGACCTACGGCGCAATCCGCGGCCTATTGACGACATTGAATGACCCGAACACCTCATTCATTGATCCGCAGGTCAGCGCCATTCTCAACGAGGATGCCAGTGGTACTTTTGAAGGCATCGGGGCAATGGTCAATATGCGTCAGGATGGCTATTTGGAAATCGTCAGCCTCATTCCCGGGCAGCCGGCGGAGGCGGCCGGCGTATTGCCCGGTGATATTATCCTGGCTGTAGGCGATAAGTCACTGGTGGGGCTGGGACTTTATGAGGCCATCAGTTATATTCGCGGTCCGGCAGGGACCGAGGCCGTGCTGAAAATCGCTCGCGCCGATGAAGAGGAACCGATCATCATTACCGTAGTGCGGGCCAGGATCGAAGTCCCGCTCGTCGAATCTAAAATGCTGGAGAATAATATTGCCTACATTCGACTCACCGACTTCGGCGCCAACGCAACCGATAGCGTCAATAGAGCCTTGAAGGAACTCCTCGCGCAGAAACCGAAAGGCGTTATTTTTGACTTACGCTCCAATCCGGGCGGCTGGCTGGATCAAGCGGTCAGGGTATCCGACATTTTTCTGAATAAGGGGCTCGTTGCTATCGAACGCGATAGCGAAGGTAATGAACGACGTTTCTATTCCTATGATGGCGATCCCGGTGAAGATATTCCATTGGTTGTGTTGGTCAATGCCGGCAGTGCCAGCGCTTCGGAAATCGTAGCCGGCGCCCTTCAGGATCGCAAACGCGCCGTGCTCATCGGCACCAAAACCTTCGGGAAGGGCTCTGTCCAGCGGCCCAACGATCTGCCCGATGGTTCACAGCTACGTGTCACTATTGCCCATTGGTTCACCCCCAACAATCGGAGCATCCATGGCAACGGTCTCGATCCGGATATCCCGGTGCAATTTCCCAAAGATACACCTGCCGGCGAAGACCCACAATTGCAGCGGGCCATAGAATACTTTACCACAGGAAACTGATGTGGACGGAGTCAAAGTCGTTGCTACCAATCGCAAAGCCTATCACGAATACTTCGTTGAGGATCGTTATGAAGCCGGCATTGTGTTGACCGGCACAGAGATCAAATCGGTTCGCAATGGGAGCGTGAGCCTTGCTGAAGGTTATGTTCAAATCCGCAACGGGGAACTGTGGCTCTATAATGTCCATATCGCGCCCTATGAACAGGCGGGGAAACAGTCCCATGATCCCAAAAGACCCCGTAAGTTGCTGATGCACCACAGGGAAATAGTGCGTCTAGCCAACAGTACACAGGAGCGCGGCTATACCTTGATTCCCCTACGGATGTACATCAAGGGCAAATTGGCCAAAGTGGAGATCGGCGTGGTTAAAGGTAAACGCCAATACGATAAACGCGAAGCAATCGCCAGGCGCGATGCCGACCGTCGTATTCGGCGTGAATGGAAAGAGTTTGAGCGCGACTGACATTCACCTCAATTTGACATCAAACATACCTGCGTTATAATATGCGCTTGTGATTCAAAAATAAGGAGCAGAAAGAGCGGATGTCGGAAGAAGTAGCACAGCCAACCTCGATAAAAGACCTTCAACCCAAGATGTGTTTGGAAGGCGCAATCACGCGAACCGAACTTTACGGCGCCTTCGTTGACCTGGGTCTTGAGCGAGAAGGATTGATTCATATCTCCCGTTTGTCGAATCAGCGGGTTAAGAAAGTCAGCGATCAAGTCAAAGTCGGTGATAAAGTCAAGGTGTGGGTGCAAAGTGTTGATCCGGTGGCCGGACGCATTGCCTTGACGATGGTGAAACCGGCCGATTTGGACTGGGACGAGCTGGCCGAGGGACAGATTCGAACCGGCAAAGTCATTCGCGTTGAACGTTATGGTGCTTTTGTGGACCTCGGTTGTGAACGTCCGGGTTTGTTGCATGTCCGGGAGATGGGGCAGTACGTTCGCAATCCCAGCGAACTCGTCAAAGTCGGTGACACGCTGGAAGTGAAAATCCTGAAGGTAGACCCTCAAAAACGGCAGATTGACCTTTCATTGCAGCTCGAAGACGAAAAAGTCGAATCCGAAGAAGATACCGAACCGAAACTATCCGCGATGGAAATTGCCTACCAACAGGCACGCGCCATGTCCGAGGAACGCAAGTCCCGCAACCGCAAAAATAAGCAGCGGCAGACTCGGCGGGATGATATGGATGAGATTTACCGTCGCACATTGCAACGGCACGATTAGTTGGTCGGTGTTTGAATCTACAACGGGGCGGTTCCTCCGCCCCGTTTTTTGTTTTCTACCTTTGTTTTACCACAATAGTTTGACTCAAGATCACATTATCGGCACGCGCGCCTGAGTCGGCCCAGTGTACCGGCAAACGCCGATTATTGTTTTGCAGCATATAGATACCTATTGAGAGTGAATATTCACCGGCGGGCAAATTCACAGGCAATATGAGGCGGTGTTTATCTTTAATGTAGCGATCCGTTGGCCAGCGATTTGTAGGGAAACCTGCAGGATTGAGATGATCGGATTGCGTCCATACCTGTCCCTCAGGACGGACCAAATGCACGAATGATTGATAAGTCTCGGTCATGGCCTGTTTTGCATTCCAATAGATACTGACCTCTAAAGTATCACCGGCACGCAGACGGCGGCTCGATACATCGTATCCCAGCAAGGCGATCTCACCGCCGAAATCGGCTTTCTGTTGGTAATGGGCAACTTGTGCTTCCCCTGGGGGTGAAGTATAGTGGAACCAGCCGGCAGGATCGAAGACAAAGCCCTTCAGCAATATGGCCAGTCCCAAGCAAACGGCCATACCCACAAGCGTGGTGCGCTCCGCCTGAGAAGGTGTGGGTTGCAATGACTTTGTCTGCGGGAATCGCCAGATAGCGAGCAAGAAGATGAACAGACCGCCTCCTGCCACAATCCAGCCCAGTCTGCGCGGTGGTGTGTCCGTGAAGCGCAATGACACCGTATGCTCACCCGCCGGCACCCATACGGTGATAAAACCCTCAGGATTGGCGATCTTTATGGGCGCCTCCTCTCCATCAATGTAAGCCTTCCAACCCGGAAAGTAAAAGAGATACAACCGTAGTTGAACCTTCTTCGGGGTGTGAACGATGAAAGTGTTACGCCAGGGCACCTCGGGAAGCACGGTGACGGTGGTCTCGGCGGGCAGGGTATAGCGGTTGACACGATCAACCGGTGGGTGGTCATAGGAGTCCAACAGGGATTGTTGCGGGCTGGGGATCATGGTAACCGTCGTAGGGATAAAATCGTCGGTAGAAGTTGTCCCCCGCCAACGACCTTGTAGCTCAAGGGTAAGCAGTGAATGAGGGGTAACCGGACCGAAATCATCGGCCCCCCAGGGAATAGGATAAAGACCCGGCAACGCTGAAACGAAGAGTAAGAGCAAACAAGCGGCCAAAAAGGCCGCATACGGTTTTTCGGATAGGGATAGGTTGCCAAGCGCTGCAACCGGTGGAATAAGTAACACTGCTACGGGGCCCAAGAAACGCCAGGGGAATTGGTAGAATTGCATACCGGGCAACAGTTCCCAGAGAGGTTGACTTTTGTTGGTGATAAGCCATAAGAAGCAAAGGCCGGTGATGATGTAAAAAGAGATTCTGCGGAGTTGTACACGCTGGCGGAGTACGACGATAACTCCACCGGCAGCCAAGAGCAACGGCAAGAGGCCAACGGTCATTGGTGGGGTTGCCGTGGCGGCGCGCCAATCCAGACGGGGTAAAGGAGAAAGCAGTTCAGATAACAACACAAAATGGTTGCGGAAGTCATAGTGTCCTTCGCCGGCCACATTGAGGCGGATATGTTGTCGCTCAAGCAAAAAGGGCAACCAGAAGTAGGCGGTGAGAGCGGCCACCAAAACGCCGGCCAACAATGCCCACCCAAAGCGCGCTTGACATTTGTCAATCAGCCAGCGCCAGAGCGACAAAGCAATTAAGAGAACAATCAACGTGAGGCCGGTAAGGTTATGGCTTAAGAGCGTTGCCGAGGTGAAAATAACCGCAGCGAAAAACATCCCCCTGCCTCCGTCGTGCCACAGGCGTTCCCAGCTCCAGAGTGCCCAGGGGAACAAGGCGAGAGCAAAAACCTCGGCCAAATCACCACGCACATGGGGATTGATAAGCATAATGTAAGGAGAAAATGCAAAGGTGGCTGCTCCGAGTAGCCCCCCACCCTTGCGACCGAACTCATGCCCCAAAAGATAAGCTCCCAGCGCACCGCCAATGGCCGCCCCGATGAAAATCATTTTGGCGCCGGCAACAGCACGCTCGGGATGGAACAAGGTGAGCCAATTGCCGAGATGGTAGACCAAAGGAGCATAAAAGTTGAAGATCGGGTAACCATAGCCGTGGTAAAAATTCGCCGCCCAGCGTGGATAGAGATTGCCCGCTTTCAAGCTGTAGCCCATCTCGGCGATACGAAAGACATGCAGCTCGGCATCGGTGGCAGCCGGAAGACCGGCGTAAGTAAGAAAGGGCCATGCAGCCACCACCCCGATCAGTAAGGCGAGGAAAACGCCGGCGTCCGGACAGTAGCGGCGCAGGCGCAAGTTTCGCGTAGTCAATCCTTCATTCAAAGCACAAAAAAGACTCATTGCACCTCCCCGCCCTTTATGACTACGCGAAATATCAGAGCGGCGCCGCAAAGCGAAAACCGTGCCCGCGTACCGTAACGATAAAAGCCCGATCCGGATCCAACTCCGCCAACCGTTCGCGCAAACGATAGATCAGCGCATCCACGGCTTGATCCGTGACCCCATCCATTGCCTCAGGCCATACACAACGAATGACATCCTCGCGCGTCAGAACAGCCCCTTCGGACTTAACCAGTCTGGATAAAAGTGCAAATTGGAGGGTCCAATTCTTTGCGCCCCAATCGCACTCGCCGCGTTGCTTCATCAACGACCAATTGACCGGGAACAAAAATCGCTTCCAGCGGCAACGTCGCTTCGCCGGTCACAAATCCCATCTGCAATGTCGTCGCCAGCGATATCTCATCGCCATCCTGGAGACGATAGGGTTGTCCACGTACCGGCTCACCGTTGACAAAGGTGCCGTTCTTGCTTCCTAAATCACGCACGATATAGCCCTCCCTGTCACGTTCGATGCGTGCATGGTAACGAGAAATTTGCCGCTCAACAAGCACAATATCGCAGTCCGGCGCACGCCCCAGCGTAACCGATTCACTAACCAGCGGCCACCTTGTCCCGGCTAATGATCCTTTGTAAATCACCAAGAGCGGATGATTTTGGCTCTGCTCATTCATGTATATTCTCCATCGTGGCTTGAAAAGAACACCGAAGCCATGGTTACACAAAAAACGCATATAGACGACTTTAGTCGTTAGCCCAAGAGTTGACAAACCCTACTTGACAACCGGCCCGGCACGTATTATGATCATCACAAATGGTAAAGTTACTAGAACCACAAACTATGCTCAAAAACCGTTACCGCATCGCCGGTCCAATCGGACAAGGAGGCATGGGGGCGGTTTATCGTGCCGAAGACACTCTGCTTCCGGGGCGCATCTGTGCTATCAAGGAGATCGCCCCCGACCCGGAGATCAATCCCGATATGCTGACTAAACTTCAAGAGCAGTTCCGCCAGGAAGCCTCCGTGCTCGCCCGCCTTGATCACCCCAACCTGCCCAAAGTATCGGATTATTTCACCTATAAGGGACGCGAGTATCTGGTTATGGATTTTGTGCCGGGCCACGATCTGCACGAAATCCTCGAAGAGGCCCAAAAAGCTAACCGCTTTCTCGAAGAGGAGCAGGTCTTGGGTTGGGCAGATCAATTGTGCAGCGCGCTTTCATATCTGCATAACCAGGATCCACCCATTTTACACCGAGACATCAAACCATCCAACATTAAGTTGACCCCGTCGGGATTGATTAAATTGGTTGATTTTGGCTTAGTTAAGTTGCTCACTAACGATGAAGCGCGTACCGTCACCGTCGTACAAGGACAAGGCACCGCCGCATACACACCGCTCGAACAATATGGTGGGGATGATATACATACCGATATCCGCAGCGATATTTATGCTCTTGGGGCAACGCTCTACCACTTACTGACCGGCCGGCCTCCGCTAACGGCACGCGAGCGTTTTTTGCGACCGGAGGCGCTGGCTTACCCACACACCATCAATCCGAAAATCTCCCCCGCTGTTGAATATGCGATTTTGTCTGCTCTGGCCCTGCATCCAGATAAACGCCCGGCGGATATCGCTACGTTTCAAACCATGCTCCATGTCTCAAACGGGCCTTCCATAGATACGTTGCTGCGTACCGGCCACGAATGGCAAACTGCATTGCAAAAAAACTTACCCCTCATCATTACCGCAGGAGTCCTGGGCATTATTGCACTCATCGTGACCCCCTGATATTCTTATGTTTCAGGTATCGTCCAACGTCGCCGTATGAAGTAGACAAGCATCATCACCACAAGTACGCTCAGGCCGGCCAAACCACTGACAACCCCGGTTATATACTCGTGCTCCACAGTCATATATAGCATTCCCTTTAGCCAAATACGCCCAATGGCCATCAATAACACATATCCTACTAAACCGCCGATGAGCGTCATGAGGGCAACACGAATGGCAAATGCCAGATCGAGTTTACGGCGTTGAGCCCAAAAGAGACCGACCAAAGCGACGACCAACGCGCCCGCAAACCCCCACCGCAATAAGACCCCGCGACGCAATATCGGCACAAAGAGCGGATCGGGAAGTGCACGAAACGGTAGCGGCGGCTCAGGTGTCGGTGTGGGTGTCGGTGTGGGCGTCGGTGTCGCTGTAGGCGTCAAAGTGGGCGTCGGTGTAGGGGCAATGGATGTGATCTCAATGGGACCTTCGGCACGAATTGTAAGCTGCAACCGCAATGAGGAAAGTGCCGGCTCGGATTGCACGGTAATATCGAGTTGGCCCTCACGGTCCAAAGTAACGGCTGTGGTTGCCACACCGCCGTGCGATTCGGCCACTATCGTGCGCTCAATCCCCTCTTGAGGATATGAGAGCACGAACTGCACCGGTGTACCATCAGGCACCGGACGCCCGTTGGAATCAACAATCACGCCGGTACGCAAGTTGATTACCCCCCCCTTGAGAATTTCGGAGCGTCCCGTTTCCGTGAGCACTTCGCCGGTTTCGCCAACGATATCCAACGAGATCAATTGGTTTGGAGAAGGCATCATCTGCCGCGCAATAGAGTAGTTGAGGGCCGGAATATCCACCGGCGAGGCCCCTGTGGCTACCAGATCACCGAACAGTGTCCGCACACTCACATCCACAAAGGCCGGACCGGTCGAATACAGGGCATAATAGAAATCCAGTTTGCTGATTTCGGTGCTATCCAACTCATAAGGTGGGCCGAATGCAAAAACAACGATATTGCCGGTCACGGTGTTAGCATATTTGGCCAGGAACATTTTGAGGGCATAGCTGCTTGGGTCTTTGGCCTGCAAACCTGTGGTAGCAAAAACGACCCAATTTGCCTCTCGGACCGCTCTTAGCAAAGCTGTAGAGATAGCCGATGCACCCTCAGGCACAGGGGTACTCTTATCATTCGCAACGACTTCGTACAGTTGCTGGAATGAAAAGTATTGCACCGCGGCAGAATGAACGGTATCGGTTGCATCAGGACCATAAAGACGCAGTGCCGCTTCCCGCAACGCATCCACCCGCAATAACGGAAACGGTTGATAATTGGCATACGGTTGCACAAAGCGTTCTTGCGTAAAGATAACCAATGAGTCCCCTTCGCGGAAAGATAAGGCAGCCCCATCACCAGACAAAGGTATAACGCGGGTCAAAGCATTCACCGCCACCTCGTCATCAATGGTACGCTCCTTACCAAAGACGGTGTCCGACACGGGATCCACACGCACTGTTTCCCAAGAGAAGCCCTTGGGATAAGCTCGCATCTTCGCATACAAAATACGATAGACGGCATTGTCCACAATCGTGCGAAATGTTGCCTCGGCCTTGTAGCGTGTGGCCAGGAAATTCAGGGTATCGCGCACATTCGCAAAATGCGCCTTCCAGTCCTCACTATCCGCAGCGAAACGGTTAAGCATCAATACATCGTTGCCGGCAGTTAAAGCATCTTGTGCCACACGCCGCGCATTGAATGAAAGACCACGCGGATCGTACGAATAATGGATGGATTTCAAGCCCAGGTTGTCAGAAACCAAAATCCCCCCACCCTGCCGCCAAGATGCCAATTCGGCCAGGTTCATCACCGATTGCAAGGCCTGAGCATCCAGGCTGATGGGACGTGTCGCCTGACGGATGTTGCCTTGGAAACCGCGATAGCGAATATGAGTGACAAGGAAGCCATCCGCGACGTTGGCATCGCCAATCGCTCCTCGCGCTACGGCAAAGAAAGGCGCCAATTCGATCTGTTCAAGCTGCTCCAAGGGTTTCTGTACGGTAGGCACTTCATCCTCAGGGGTACGATCAGCCCCGCCAAGCCCCGGTAAATGACGCGGCACCACCAATAAACGGCCGGCACTACCGCGGTGCAAACCCTGGACATAAGCCCGGCCCAATTCGCCAACCCAAAAAGGATCTCCCCCCAAGGCCGAGGTCCCCAAATCGGCACTCTCACCCGGCCGCGGGGTATATAATACATCTAAACTAGGGCCGAGATACAGATTGATCCCCAAGGCGGACAGCTCTTGCCCTAGAATATTGCCGGTCTTTTCGACAAGGGAGGCGTTCCATGTCGCCCCCAAGGCCATCGGCGAGGGCAAAGGCGTGGTATCCGAGATGTAGGTGGTGACGGGGATCCCATCGAGGCCGGCACCTACGGCTACAAAGAGCGGGATGTACGGAGATTGGGCAACATTCTCCTCATCCGGTAATGTGGGCGGTAATAATGTGGAAGTCACGACGCGCGTGGCCTCCCAGGCAATTTGCTGGAGATGATTGGTAAGTGAAATGATAGTAGCAGGCGCAATGCGTGTAGTGCCAAAATTGCCATTGTGTGGGCGCAGAAGCACACCACCTATCCTATAATCGCGGATTAAAGCCGCAATTTCAGCATCATCTGTGACATCCAGGTCGGGGAATGAGACAAGCACCAATTGTCCGACCTTGGCTTCGGCGGACATTTCGGCCATTAAGGTTAATACAGGGTCATCCGGCGTTGCCTCTTGCGCCTGCGTCGTCGGGACAAACGACAACAGAAGAAGCAACAGTAAGACCCCGCCGGCTAACTGACGGGCGTGCATTTCTCTCCTCCGCCGATATTGTAATACAGAAGAGGCGTTAGGCAAATCACACTTGTTGTACCAGTGTGCACTTTGTGCCCTTTGTGGTTTGTACCGTGAGGTCATCCGCAGAATCACCTTGACCGGCACAAAAAGGACTTTTTTCAGGTCATCTTTCATATTTCAGCTTTTCCCTTAAAATTAGTCGCGTTGCCGGTAAGCTGACCACATCATTCACAACTCCATGATTATTCACTCAAGGAGAACAATGTTTACAAAGTACAGAATAGCCTTGTTTTTATGCGAACTGCTTTTACTTTTCGCCTCATGTTTCCCCGGCGGTCAAACAACGCCGGTATCAATGATGATACCTTCTGCCTCAGAGAATAAAAGTGAGTATCCTACAGACGATTGGCGCAGCGCACAACCCGAAGAACAAGGCATGGATTCCACCGCATTACAACAGATGTTCGAAACCATCGAAGCGCAACCTATCACAGTCCACGGCGTGGTCATCGTGCGTAATGGCTACATCGTCGCCGAGAAATATTACTCTCCTTACAAGCAAGACACGAGCCACGAGCTGTATTCCTGCACCAAAAGTTTCATCTCCGCACTGGTTGGAATTGCTATTGCCGAAGGCAACTTGAAAGGGGCCCATGAGACCGTACAGGCGTGCTTACCCGCCTACGATTTTGCTCAGAGTGACCCACGCAAAGCCACCATGACCGTCGAACACTTGTTAACGATGAGTTCAGGCCTGGATTGGCCGGAGAGCGATCCTATCTACCAACAACTGTGGCGCAGTCCCGATTGGGTACAGTTCGTGCTCGACCGGCCGTTGGTATATGCACCGGGTGAAAAGTTCAACTATAATTCGGGTTGTTCTCATGTGCTTTCGGCTATCATTGCCGAACGGACCGGCAAATTGACTCAGCATTTCGCCCAAGAACGTCTTTTCACGCCGCTCGGTATGACGAGTGCACATTGGGAGCTTAATCCGGACGGCCTGGCCATTGGGGGCTGGGGATTGGAGCTTACCCCGCGCGATATGGCTAAGTTCGGTTATCTTTATTTGCACAAAGGTCGCTGGAACGAGCAACAAATTGTGCCGGCGGCATGGGTAGAAGAATCCGTAACACCGCATATCGAAGCAGGTGAAAAGTTCGAGTACGGCTATCAATGGTGGATATACTCAAAATGGGGTGCCTATGCCGCCAGGGGACGCTACGGGCAACTCATCTTTGTTATCCCCCAGTATGAGATGGTGATCGTATTCACGGCAGGCGAAAATGATGATCAACGTCTGATCGCCCTCATCGAAACGTATATTGTGCCGGCAGTTCAATCAACAGATTAGTGGACATATGGGATGGTGCATGTGCAGCTAAAGCGGCTTTCAAGCGAAAATCGAAATATCATCAACTTCACCATTGACACGGCCCTGCAAGGGTTGATGATGGGAGGTATCTTCAATTTTCTTTCGGTGTTCGTGGTGCGACTCAACGCAACGAATTTGCTGGTCGGCCTGTTAACCTCACTGCCGGCATTGGTAATGGCCCTCTACTCGATTCCGGCCGGGCACATTGTGGAGCGCCAACGTAATCTGGTACGCTATACCAATCTGGTGCGCCTCTTCCACCGCGGCTCATTTCTGCTTATTGCCGTACTGCCTTTCTTCGTCGAACAAGGGCTGGCAGAAATTATCGTCATCATCTGGGCCCTCAAGTCACTCCCGGCGACGCTCTTGGAATCCTCGTGGATGGCCGTTGTCGCAGAAGTCATCCCACCCGAACGACGCGCCAGAGTCAACGGCGTGCGCTGGGCTATCCTCAGCGTGGTCACGGCCATTTCAACAGCGACTTTCGGCTACATCCTTGAGCGACTTCCCTTTCCCCTCAATTATCAAATCGTGTTCTTTATCTCTTCGATCGGGGGAACGCTGGGGATTTACTTCTTCGGGCAGCTCCGTATCCCCGAAAATGTTCCCCCTGCACGCAAAGAGAAACTACACTTGCCGCTCAAACAGCGTGTGCAGGATTATCTGCGGGCCATGAACGTCCCCGCCTTTGTGAATTACGAAATTGCTGCCACCGCGTTGCGCTTTGGGGCAAACCTGCCGGTCTCGCTGTACAGCATTTACTGGATTCGGCATCTGGGCGCCGGGGATGTATGGATCGGCTGGCAAGCCACAGCCGGCAAAGTGGCCCTGATCTTCGGCTATGTAATCTGGGGACGTCTCATCAGCCACCGGGGATACCGCCTGCCGCTCCTGATCTGCACTACACTGTTGGGGCTGTATCCCATCTTGACCGGCCTGGCCCGCGATCAACTATGGCTCCCGTTCATTGCCATTGTGCAAGGCTTCTTCAGCACCGGCATTGACATCTCGTTCTTCGATACGTTGTTGACCGTTTCACCTGCGGATAGGCGGCCTAGCTTTATCGCGCTGAATACGATGCTGGCCAACTTGACCCTTTTTCTTGCCCCGTTGGTCGGCACCTGGCTTGCCGATTGGATAGGGATTCCGGGAATTTTCTTCATCGCCGGCGGATTTCACTTTCTGACGACCTTGTTGTTCTGGCGGTTCAAAATCGTGCGCTGATGAGGCTTTGACAACGCCACAAATCGGCGTAGAATTCTCTCTGTCTCTGTTGGGTCTGTCAACCGCCGGGGAACCATATTGTTCAGGAGATGAAACAATGCGCAGACGCCGCGTAACACGTTATAGCCGCCGCACCTCCACCCGCAGTAATGTACGAATGCGCGGTCCAGAACGCATTCTGTTCATTATCGGCGCAACGTTATACCTGGTAGGGCTTTTCGGCGGCATCAATCTGCTGGCCATCCCTACCACCACCGCCATCCTGCTTTTGGCTCTAAGCGGGGGACTGCTCCTGGTTATCACCCTGACCCTGATTTTTTAGTATGTGGGATCAATTAGGACTCTTCTCGCAGCCTGAACGCCCCTACTCCGTCAGTGAAATTACGGCACGGATACGACTCCTCCTGGAACAAGAACCGTTGTTACAGGATGTCTGGATTGAAGGCGAGATTTCCAACTTCTCACGGGCTTCATCAGGACATCTCTATTTCACGTTGAAAGATGCCGGGGCGCAAATCAACGGCGTCGTCTGGCGCAATCAGGCTCAGATGCTCGGTTACACACCTCGCTCCGGGGATCAAGTGATCATCCACGGACGCATCGGCCTCTACGAGCAAGGCGGGCGCTACCAAATTTATGTGGATGCCATCCGCCCTGCCGGACGAGGTTCGTTGTACCAGGAATTCGAGCGACTCAAGGCCCGTTTGGAGGCCGAAGGACTATTCGCCGCGGAGCGCAAGCGTCCCCTGCCCGCTTATCCTCGAAAAATCGGCGTGGTGACCTCCCCATCAGCAGCCGCTTTTCGTGATGTGATCAATGTGCTCACACGACGGTATCCGCTAGCAGAGGTTTTGCTCGCACCGACCCTTGTGCAAGGCGAGACCGCTCCGGCGCAAATTGTCGCAGCGCTTGCGACGTTGAATGCGCGCTCAGATATAGATGTCATCCTGATCGTGCGCGGTGGCGGCTCACTGGAAGATTTGTGGGCCTTCAATGATGAGCAGGTCGCGCGCGCGGTCGCCGCCTCGCGTATCCCGGTGATTTCCGGCGTCGGGCACGAGACGGATTTCACGCTGACCGACTTCGCTGCCGACCGCCGTGCCCCCACCCCCTCGGCAGCGGCGGAAATGGCCACTCCCGACCGCCAAGAGTTACAGGCTGTGTTAAGACAATACGAGACGCGCCTGAACCGCACTTTAGGACGACGGCTTCAAGGATTCCGCGACCGCCTGGGACGCCTGACCCGCGCCCTGCACTATCTCGCGCCGGCAGCGCGATTGGCCAATTCCCGTCAACGGGTGGATGATCTGTTGACGCGCGCCGAAATGGCCATAGCTTACCGCCTCACCATGCAACGGCAGCGTGTGCAGGCGTTAACAGCACGGCTGGCTTCTCTTAACCCCGACGCCGTCCTGGCACGGGGCTATGCTATCGTGCAAGAGCGAGAAACCGGGCAGATCCTCACTTTGGCCAAGAACATCACACCGGGACTTGCGCTCACTGTGCGCTTACAGGACGGGGAAGCCAACGCGCGGGGAGAATGAAACCCCAAACGCGGCTGTGTGTTTAGAGCCGGAAATTATTCGTACTTGAGGGCGTGAATGGGACTGAGCGCGGCGGCGCGGATGGCAGGGTAGACACCGGATACGACGCCGATGAGCGTAGCGAAGAGAATGGCAAAAATGGGCAGCCATAAAGGAGTCGCCGTCAGTGCTCGCGCCGTTTGCTCACCCATCGCCGGACTTGCCCCGATAAAGCCGTTCCCTCCCTGTGAGATGAGAGATTGGCCGGCCACATTGATCACGGCATTGACCCCACTCGCCAACAGTACCCCGCCGACACCGCCCAAAAAGCCAATGCTGCCCGCTTCACTCAAGAAAACCGACATCACATCCTGGTTCGTTGCGCCAACGGCTTTCATCAAGCCGATTTCACGAGTACGTTCGTAAATGGCCATCACCATAGTATTGGCGATGCCAAAGGCCGCTACCAACAGAGCAACCGCCCCAATGCCCCCCAGCACGGCCTGGATAACGAGGAAGAAGCGATTGATGCTTTCCAATTGTTGCCGATCCGATTGCACGGCAAAGCCCATGTCCTTGATTTGCTGCTCAATGGCCGGCGCCTGATTGGGGTTCTGGACTTTGATGAGGGCCTGGCTATACCCCTTGCGCGCCGCCGACTGCGCTTCCGGCGGCAATGCAGCGTTCATCCGTTGATTAAGTCGCTGCGCTTCTTTGAGTGGCATGAAGATGCTATAGTCGTACATGTAGCCCTGGGGTTGCAGTTCCCCCACGACTTCCAGACGCGCCACCACGCTCTCCACAGGCGCCATATCGCCTTCGTTGTAAGAATATTGCGTCATTTGCACTATCTTCCCCAACATTTCCGGCGGTTTCGGCGGTGGGGTGCCGTTCTTCTCACTCTCCATACGCTGTTCCCACGGGACAAAATTCTCCGGTACCATGGTGCCGATAATCACCTGTCCGCGATAGAGTTCCAGGGTACCGCGTTTGAGCTTGATGATTTTCGTAAATTCATTCATCTCCACGCCGTAAATCTGCCCCCACCCCTCTTGGCGATCCAGCTTGAGCGGCCCCATCATCATGACATCCAGAAAAGGCGTAACAGCAACGACGCCTTCCATCTGGCGAATCCGCTTTAGGACATCATCATCGAGCACGAGGGTCTGTTGTTGCGGTTGCGTGCCTCCGCCGGGCTTCACTTCCACCGCTCCCCAATAGCTGTCGTTGCGCACCATCAACTCATCGAGTCCCCCCATGCCGTACAGGCTTTCGGTGGCCAGCTTTTGCAGGCCGGCGCCCAGCGACACCAACACGACCACGGCTGCCGTGCCGATAATCACGCCGATCGCCGTCATCGCGACACGCGCCTTCATGCGCTTCAGATTGCTCAAGACTAACCTGAGTAAATCACGAATGCCCATCGCCTAATTACGCTTTGCTCCTCTAAAAATAACCATTGAGGACACAGAGAGGGCACAAAGAAAAAAACTCTGTGCGCTCTGTGGCAGAATTCTGATTAACGGCATCATCCTCTCGGGACGTTTATACTCCTCATCCTTCTTTAATTCACCCCTCGCGCCCTAGCTCCCCAGTCCAAATAGTCCTTTGAGAAAGCGGAGTATCTTTTGCATTAAGGTTTCGGGAACCTCTTGCGCCGGCCCTTCGGGACCGGAGGGTTCTCCCGACCCACTCTCCGGTTGCGGCATCTCCAACACTTCCGTCTGCAGGGTCTGGCTGTAAACTTTCGTCTGATTCAGGTCATCCAAATAATACACGTTGACCGTTAATTCCAACGGGCCGGGC
>FWPV01009023.1_pt1 | contig 16492 bp, 17 predicted proteins | sample 2228371 | NCBI WGS metagenome assembly FWPV01 (sample SAMEA103939776, study PRJEB20133) | metagenome | reverse complement strand
TCGCGGTTTGCAAATCGAGCCCCGTTTTGTACAGATTGCGCTGCGCGTTGAGGCTCATGACGTTGGTGTTGATCACGGACATGATGTCGCTCCTTTCCTATCCCAACCAAAATGACCTTTTCCGACTACCCTGAGCTTATTGCCCAAGACTCAATGTTTTCTTTAGCAAATCCCGTGCCGAATTCATCACCTCGACGTTGTTCTGGTACGAGCGCGACGCCGAGATCATGTTGACCATTTCCTCGACCACGTTGACGTTGGGCATGGTCACATAACCGCGCGCGTCGGCGGCCGGATGATGCGGGTCATAAACCAGGCGAAACGGTGCGGCGCTCTCCACAATTTCCCGTACCCGCACGCCTTTGGCGGCATCGCCCTGCACCGGCCGCACCTGAAACACCACCTGTTTGCTGCGATAGGGCTGGCCGGTCTCGGTAACCACACTCTCGGCGTTCGCAAGGTTCGACGCGGTGGTATTGAGCCGCACCGACTGGGCGGTAAGTGCCGAACCCGCCACCTGAAAGACACTGAACAGGCTCATCGCTCACCTCCTTCACTGCCCGGTGATCGCGGTGCGCATGCCACGCAGCATACGCGTGATGAAATTCAGGCTCGCCTCGTAGTGCAGCGTGCTCTCGGCAAACGCTGCCCGTTCCTGGTCCATATCCACGGTGTTGCCATCGACCGCGCTTTGCACTTCGGTTCGGTAGCCCACAAAGCGCGCTGGGTCGCTCGCGTCGCGCGAAGCGATGTGACGCGGGTGGGTCGTGCTCAGCCCTCCCGCTGCGGTGCCTCGCCTTGCCGCGACCAAGGCAGCGCGAAAATCGATGTCCCTCGCTTTATAATGCGGTGTATCGGCGTTGGCGATGTTCGAAGCGACGAGCTGCTGACGCATGCTTTGCACGCCCAATGCGCGGCGCTGAAATGCCAAAACGGATTCCATCTTGTCCATCACGACCTCCCGGTGCTTTTTCAAAGCAGGACTCATGCCAGCAAGCATAACGCACGCTTTTAGCCTTCCTCCGGCAAAAAACGTCGGTTTTTACCGGCCAATCTTGCCGCATCGCGCTGTAGGAGCTCACCCCAGCTCGAGGAAAACGCGACTTTTGCCGCCCACTGCCCAGTCGCTCGTCAGGGTCATGCTGGGGATCACTTGCCTAGCCGCTTTGCTTTTGCCGCCGACCACCCTTGCGGCCAGCCTGCGTGAGGAAATTGCCGCCACCGCACAAGCGGCGCTCAAGGAATACGTCCAGGGCTGGCAAGACGAAACCAGGATCGAGCTCAAACCTGAATCGATCCCCGCCGATCTTCCCCCCTGCCAAGTATTGAACGCCGAAGTTGCCGCTGAGGCCAACCTGCGCGGGCGCGTGACCGTGGTGGTGACTTGCCTGCAGCCCAACCGTTGGTCCGTGCAGATTCCGGCGACACTACAGCGCTTTGGTACGGTCATCGTCTCCAGCCGCCCGATTCGTCAAAACGAGACGCTCACTGGCAACGACGTTGCCGAGCAATACGCCGAGCTCACATCATTGCCGGACGACGTCGTTCGTGACCTCCGTGATGCCATTGGCCGCCAGTTACGCGTCAGCGTCACCGCGCAACAGCCTTTGCGCCAGAGTTGGCTCGTTTTGCCGATCGTGATTTCAAACGGCGCTACAGTGAACGTCTTGCTTGCCGGTGAAGGCTTTCGTATCGAAACCCAGGGCAAAGCAATGCAGGCCGCCCGTCAAGGGGAACGCGTGCGCGTGCGTTTGAACAACGGCCGAATCCTCACTGGCGTAGCCCGGGAAGATGGCTCGGTATGGGTGGAACCCTAAAAAATGCTAAAGTTTTTTCGCTGCGTGCCGTAGACACATGAAACAGTCTTAGCAAGGATGAGGATCATGAAAATCGGTCTTTTCGACCCCAGCTCAATCGCCCGCCCCTCCACCCCGGCTTCGTCGGCGGCCAGAGGAAAGCTCGAAGGCAGTGAATTGGGCCCCGGGCACCGTAAAGCCGAGGAAGTATCTGTCTCGTCGCTCGCCGCCACCCTTGCGCAAGTGGAGCAACAGATGAACGCCACACCCGAGGTCGATCACCGCAAGGTCGCGGAGCTTCGCGCCGCGATTCAAAGCGGCAGCTTCCGCATCCATCCCGAGCGCATTGCCGAAAAATTGCTCGCTGAAGTGGCTTCACTACTTCACCCCGAAGCGTCATGACGGTTCCCCCGCCCACCGCCGCGCAAATGACATTGCTGGCGCGCCTGTTGGAACAAGAAGCGCAGCAGCTCGAAGCTTTCGCTCAAATGCTGGAACGTGAATGGCAAGCGTTACAAGGCAACGACGCCGAAGCCTTGGCCAGCGCCAGCGAACACAAAGCGCAGTTGGCCGAGACGTTGCAGCACCTCGAGCGGCAAAAATTGCGCATTGCCGCCAGTACCGTCGGTGGCGACGAAGCGTTGCAACGGCAAGCCTTGCAGGCCTGGCAAAGCTTGCCCCCTTTGAACGAACATTGGCAACGCATCCGCACCTTGGGGCAGCAATGCCGCCAAGCCAATGAACGCAATGGCGTAGCCATTCGCGAACGCCTGCAATGGGTGCAGCAGGCGCTCACCGTGCTGCTCGAGACCGACGCGCGTCTGACCACCTACGACGGGGGCGGTCGCACGCACTTGTCGCTGGGCACGGCTTCCCGTAAACTCGGTTCTGCCTGAGAGCGCGGAGTCGGTCGATGCGGCGGTATCGCTTCAGTTATGCGCGCTGCGATGCCGTCCTTTGCTCAGGACTTAAACGAACCCCCTGACAATTCCCAAGCCAGCTGCCTGGTTTTCTAGATCGCTTCACAGCGCCGTGAGCTTGGCCACCGACAGCAGTAAGCGCTTCACCCCCACCGACGGCCCGAAGCGCACACTGGCTTGCTGCTGCGCCCCACTGCCTTCGAGCTGCAGGATCACCCCTTCGCCGAACACCGGATGCCGCACCCGCATGCCCGAGCGCCATGGACCGGCATCGGCCGCCGCACGTGGCGCAGGCGTCGCCGCGCCATCCAAACCCTTGGCTAAGAAATCGGCGCCTGGGTCGCCCCATAGCGCAGATCGACGCACGGGCGACAGCCACAACGTCGCTTCGGCAGGTAACTCATCGAGAAAACGCGACCTCGGCCGGTATTGGGTTTGGCCATGCCAGTGACGCGAACCGGCGCAGGTCAAATACAAGCGCTTTTTGGCACGGGTGATTGCCACGTACATCAGGCGGCGCTCTTCCTCCAAGCCGCCCCCCTCGTCGTCGACAAGCGCGTTGTCGTGCGGAAATACGCCGTCCTCCAATCCCACGACGAACACCGCGTCGAACTCCAAACCCTTGGCGGCATGCACAGTCATCAGATGCACTGCAGCGCGGTCCGTCTGCGCCTGCACTTCGGCCGACTCGAGCGAAGCGTGCTGCAAAAACAGCGCGATCATCTCGTGCCCCTGCGCCACCACCCCGTCGCGCGCCAACTCGGCAACGAAATCGGCCCCCGCGTCGATGAGCGCGTCGAGGTTCTCGAGCCGTTCCTGCCGTTCCGTGCTGCTGCCGTCGCTGTGGTAGTACGCCTTCAGGCCACTGGCTTGGATGACATGCGCGATCGCCTCGGGCAAAGCAAGCGCAGCGGTCTCTGCCCGCAAGCGCGCGATCAACGCGGCAAATTCACGCACCGCTGCCCCGGCACGGCCAGAGAGCTGCGCGGCCACGGCTTCCCAGCCCAGTCCGCTCTCGGCGCGCGCTGCCATCAGCGCTTCGATCGTCTTGGCGCCGATGCCGCGCGCCGGCACGTTGATCACGCGCAAAAGTGCCCCTTCGTCCTCGGGCAATACCAGCAACCGCAGATACGCCAGCGCATGTTTGACCTCGGCGCGGTCGAAAAAGCGCATGCCGCCATACACTCGGTAGGGGATCCCTGCGGCGAGCAAATGATGTTCGAACAGACGCGACAAGGCGTTGGCACGATAGAGGATGGCGATGTCCTCGAGCGACCAGCCGTCGCGCACCAGCGCTTCGATCTCCGCGACCACGAAACGCGCTTCCGCCGCATCATCCGGCGCTTCGAAACAACGCACCGGATCGCCTTCGCCGGCGTCGGTCCAAAGGGTCTTCCCCAAACGTCCCGCATTGTTGGCGATCACCGCATTTGCCGCCGCCAGCACGTTGCCCACCGAGCGATAATTGCGCTCCAGCCGCACCAGCGCCGAGACGGCATACTCGTTGCGAAAGCGCTGCATCAGCGCGCTCATCGCACCGCGAAACCCGTAGATCGATTGATCGTCGTCGCCGACACAGAACAACCACGCGCCGGCTTCGCCGGTCGCGGGGTCAAACGCCAGTTCCCGCAGCCACGCGTACTGCAGCGGGTTGGTGTCCTGAAACTCATCGACCAGAATGTGCTCGAAACGGCGCCGGTACCGTTCGCGCAGCAAGGCGTTGCGGCGCAGTAACTCGAGGCTGCGCAACAGCAACTCGGCAAAATCCACCACCCCTTCGCGCGCGCACTGCTCCTCGTACGCTTGCCACAGCGCCACCAGCTCCGCGATTCGCGCCGAGTTCTGTTCTACGTCGCCAGGGCGTTCACCCCGCTCCTTGTGCCGGTGGATGAACGCCGCAAGTTCCCGCGCCGAAAGCGCCGCCTCGGCGATGCCGCGCCCTTTGAGCAACCGCTTGATCAGCGCCAGCTGATCGCCGGCATCGAGAATCTGAAACGTTGGCGGCAAGCCAGCTTCGCGCGCGTGCAAACGCAACAGCCGGTGCGCGAGCGCGTGAAACGTTCCCACCCACACCCCGGTGCGCGCATCCACCGCTTCGGCCGTCACCAATGACGCGAGCCGCTCGCGCAGTTCACGCGCCGCTTTGTTGGTAAACGTCACCGCCATGACCGCGCCCGGTGCCACCCCTTGCTCGATCAGCCAGGCAATGCGGGTGGTGAGCACGCGCGTCTTGCCCGATCCCGCGCCGGCCAAAACGAGGGCATGTTGCGGCGGCAAGCACACCGCTTCCCGTTGCGCGGGATCGAGCCGCGCCAACCATTGCTGCAAAGACACCAGCGAAGCACTCCCCATCTCTCTTCGCTGCGATTTTAACAAACGCCGCAGCCCTTGCATTGGCAAAATATTCTGCTATAATTCCTTTTTGCGCCCTGCGGAACACACTGTTTCGGTTGGCGTGATTTCATGGTGACCTCCTCCTTTTGTTTGTCTCCCTCCCTCTCCATATCTTCGTATGGAGTTCAAAGCCCGCTGATTCCAGGCGGGCTTTTTTTTGCTCTCGGCCCCTTCGCGCTATACTTCGGGCATTGGCACGATTTGCGTGGTTTCAGGATGAAAGAGAAATACGACGCCTTTACGATCGAGCGCAGCGTTCAAGCGCAGTGGGAAACCCAAAACGCCTTTCGCGCCGTCGAAGACCCGAACCGGCCCAAGTACTACTGTCTGTCGATGTTCCCTTACCCGTCGGGTAAGCTGCACATGGGCCACGTGCGCAACTACACCATCGGTGATGTGATCGCGCGCGCCAAGCGCATGCAAGGGTACAATGTGCTGCAGCCGATGGGCTGGGATGCGTTTGGGCTACCCGCGGAAAACGCCGCGATCGCCAACCACGTCCCGCCGGCGCAGTGGACCTACGCCAACATCGCGTACATGAAAGGGCAACTCAAGCGGTTGGGGTTTGCGATCGACTGGTCGCGTGAGCTCACCACCTGCCGCCCCGAGTACTACCGCTGGGAGCAATGGCTCTTCAAGCGCCTGTACCAAAAGGGCTTGATCTACCGCAAGCTCGGCGTGGTCAACTGGGACCCAGTGGATCAAACGGTGCTGGCGAACGAACAGGTCATCGACGGGCGCGGCTGGCGTAGCGGCGCATTGGTGGAAAAGCGCGAAATCCCCATGTACTACATGCGCATCACCGCCTACGCCGAGGAGCTGCTGCAGGGGCTCGAGGAGCTCCCAGGTTGGCCCGAGCAGGTCAAACGCATGCAAGCAAATTGGATCGGCCGCTCGGAAGGTGCCGAGGTACATTTTCCGTTCGATGAAGCAAGCATCGGCGAAGCGGGGACGCTCAAAGTATTTACCACTCGCCCCGACACTTTGATGGGTGCCACCTACGTCGCGGTCGCGGCAGAGCATCCACTGGCGGCCAAAGCCGCGGCACAGTCGCCCGAGATCGCCGCGTTCGTCGAGGAATGCCGGCGCGGTTCGGTCGCCGAAGCCGATCTTGCGACGATGCAAAAGCGCGGCGTGGCCACACCGTTTTTCGTCGTGCATCCGCTCACCGGCGAGAAACTACCGGTGTGGATCGCCAACTACGTGCTGATGGCCTACGGCGAGGGCGCGGTGATGGCCGTGCCGGCGCACGATGAGCGCGACTACGCGTTCGCCCAAAAGTACCGCCTGCCGATCCGGCAAGTGATCCAACCGGAAGGTTTCGACGGCGTCATCGACGGCAGCGGCCCCTGGCAGGAAGAGTTCGCGGCCAAAGGCACGCTGGTGCATTCTGGGCCTTTTACCGGATTGTCCAGTCGCGAAGGCGCCGCGGCGATCATCCAAGCGCTCCAGGATCAAGGTCTGGGTGAGGCGCGCGTGCAGTACCGCTTGCGCGACTGGGGCATTTCGCGGCAACGTTACTGGGGCTGCCCGATTCCGGTCATTCATTGTGCGCATTGCGGCGAAGTGCTGGTGCCGGACGAAGACCTGCCCGTGCTGCTGCCCGAAGAGGTCACGGTGACCGGCCGAGGCTCGCCGCTGGCGCAGCTTGAGTCGTTCGTCGCCTGCACCTGCCCGCAGTGTGGCCGGCCGGCGCGGCGCGAAACCGACACGATGGATACCTTCGTCGAATCGAGCTGGTATTTCCTGCGCTACTGCTGCCCGGACAACGACCGCGCGATGCTCGATGCGCGGGTCGAATACTGGATGCCGGTGGATCAATACATCGGTGGCATCGAGCACGCGATCCTGCATTTGCTCTACTCGCGCTTTTTCACTCGCGCGCTGCGCGATTTGGGACTGGTGTCGTTTTCCGAGCCGTTTACCCACTTGCTCACCCAGGGTATGGTGGTGGCGGAAACCTTTTACCGCGAAGACCATGCCACTGGCAAGAAGGTCTGGATCAACCCCGCCGATGTGGTGATCGAACGCGACGCCAAAGGTCGGCCGGTCACCGCCCGCCATCGCGACGATGGCCTACCGGTGGCCATCGGCGGCATGGAAAAGATGTCCAAATCAAAAAACAACGGCGTCGACCCCCAGGCGTTGATCGATCAGTACGGCGCGGATACGGCGCGGTTTTTCATCATCTTCACCGCACCGCCCGAAGCGCAGCTCGAATGGTCCGACGCCGGCGTGGAAGGCGCGCACCGGTTCCTGCGTCGCGTCTGGGCGTTTGGCGTTCGCTATCGTCAGGAATGGCAGCCGCTTTTGTCGCAATCGACAGCCACGCCGACGCTGCCGGCGGCGCTGGCGGCAACCCGTCGCGAACTGCACCAGATCCTCGCGCAAGCCAACCGCGATTTGGCGCGGCTGCAGCTCAATACCGTCGCCGCCGCGACGATGAAGCTCCTCAACACGCTCGAGAAACTCCCCGACGCCGAACCGGCGTGGCAGGCACGGGTGGCGCAGGAAGGCTTTTCGCTGCTGCTGCGGGTGCTTGCGCCAATCTGTCCGCACATCACCGCGGTGCTGTGGCGCGAATGCGGTTTTGGTGACGACATTCTGGACGCTCCCTGGCCCGAGGTCGACGAAGCGGCGCTCGCGGTCGCGGAACTGGAGCTGGTGCTGCAGATCAGCGGCAAAACGCGCGGCAAAATCACCGTGTCGGCCGAAGCGGACAGCGCAGCGATCGAAGCTGCGGTGCTGGCGCACGAAGCCGTGCAGCGGGCGCTCGGGGGCGCAGCGCCCAAGCGCATCGTGATCGTTCCGGGGCGCCTGGTCAATGTGGTGGTGTGACGTGACGCGCTTGCTGTCCTCCCCCTCCTGCCGTGGGCAGGCGTCCAAACCACCAAGCACGCCAGCGGCAGAAGCGCGGGCCGCCGCCACCTCATGCCCTGAGGCTGCGCGCCGGCAGCGAGCGCATGCGCCAACGCCGTCTCAGCTTCGCCGCTGGCTGTTGTTGAGTGGCGCGGCGGCACTCCTTGCCGCCTGCGGCTTTCGCCCGCGCGGTTGGGCGGGGCTGGCGGGCCAGCGTTTCACCCTGAATCTGCCCCCCGAACATCCGTGGGCGCAGGAACTCGCGGCCCAGCTGCTCGCCTCTGGCGCCCAAATAGTACCCGCGGGCCAGCCGCATGACTGGCGCCTCGAGCTCACCAACCTTGAGGAGCGTCGTGACATTCTGGCGCTTGACCGCAAAGGGCACGTACGGGAATACGCGCTGCGCGCTGAAGTCACCGTGCGCGTGCTCGCAGCGGACGGCCACGAGCCCATTCCCCCCACCCGGCTGAGCACAGAACGCGACTACAGCTACGACGACGCCAACCTCAGCCCCCGCGCCGCGGAAGAAAACCTGTTGCGCACCGACATGCGCCGCGAACTCATCCAGCGCGCGTTGCTGTTGCTCGACCGCCGGCTGGCCAGCGGCCGCAGTGCGCCATGACCCGCATCGTGCTTGTTGCCTCTCCGCCCCTCGACGCTCGCCGCTGTTTAGCGGTTCGTCATTTGCGCGCCGATGCCGATTCTTGCTGCTGAACGCCTGAACGACGCGCTCAACGCCATGCCTCTTCCGCCGCTGTGGGTGGTGTTTGGCGATGCGCCGCTGTTGGTGGAAGAAACCCTCCAAGCAATTCGCGACGCCGCCGTTCGCGCAGGTTTTGCTGTCCGTGAACCGCATCAGATCGACAAACCCGAAGACCTCGCTGCGGTGCAAGCAAGCTGGGAGAGCGCCTCGCTCTTTGCCGAGCGCCGTTGCCTGGAGATTCGCTTGCCGAGCATACCCACCGCACCGATCGCCAAAACGCTCACTGCGTTGATCGCGCGTGAGCCCGTGGAGGCGATCGCCATGCTCATTTTGCCACCGCTTGACTGGACCCAGCGCAAAAGCGCCTGGTTCGAAGCGCTGGTCCGGCATGCGATGGTCGTGGAAGCCAACGCCCCGGCGCCCGAGGCCCTGCCCGCCTGGTGGGCGGCGCGTCTGGCAAGCCAGCAACAAAGTGCCGGCGCGGCGCTTCTGTCATTTCTTGCTGAGACGCATGAAGGCAATCTGTTGGCAGCCAAGCAAACCCTGGCGTTACTGGCCTTACTCTATCCGCCAGGGGAATTGTCCGAAGACGCGGTGCGGGCGGTGGTGCGCTTCGAGGCGCGCTTCGATCCGGAGCAGCTGCGTGTGGCGGTGCTGGTGGGCGAGCGCGCGCGGGTGCTCAAGGTACTACAGGGATTGCAAGAGGAAGGGGTCGCCGAGCCACTGGTGTTGTGGGCCTTAGCCAGTGCCCTGCGCTGGCTGGCGCAGGCGGTGGAAGGGGGTGGTGCGATCGACGAGAGCGGTTGGAAAGAAGCGCGCATTTTCGACCGTGCGCTACGTCAGCGCTTACAGACACGAGTCCGCACGTTGGCCCCACAGGCCAGCGCCGCGACGCTCTTGGCGCTGGCACGGCTCGACCGTATCCTCAAAGGTGCAGAGCCGGGCGACTTTTGGCAGGAAGTCGAGCGGCTCGCCCTCACCCACCCCTGGTGGCATTGAGATGGCGCGAGGCCGTTTTGCCAAGACCTGCCGCTTGGCGCCGAGATTTTGCTAATATTCTCCTTAACGCCCCACACCTTGGGAGTTTTCGATGCTTGAAATCGACCACTACTGGCAACAGCTCGGTCAATCCGCACGCACCGCCGCCCAGGTGATGCGTCGCGCCACCACGGCGCAAAAAAACGCTGCGCTCATCGCGATCGCCGACGCGCTCGCCACGCAGCGCGCCGAGATTCTTGCCGCCAACGAACGCGATCTGGCCGCCGCCCGCGCCGCGAATTTATCTGCCGCAATGATCGACCGCTTGCACGTCACCGACAAAACGATCGACGCGATGATCACCGGGCTCGAACAAATCGCCGATCTGCCCGACCCGGTGGGCGAGATCCGCGACGTGCGCACACGCCCCTCCGGCATTCGCGTGGGCAAAATGCGCGTGCCGCTGGGGGTGGTGGGAATCATTTACGAGTCCCGCCCCAACGTCACCGTGGATGCTGCGGCGCTGTGCCTCAAAGCCGGCAACGCCGCGATCCTGCGTGGCGGCCGGGAAGCACTGGAGAGCAACCAGGCGATCGCCGCGTGCGTGCGCGCGGGGCTAGCCGCCGCGGGGCTACCCGAAGCGGCAGTGCAGGTCGTTGCCACCACGGACCGGGCGATCGTCAGCAAAATGGTCGCCAGCCCCGAATACGTCGACGTGATCGTGCCCCGCGGCGGCCGCGGACTCATCGAAGCAGTGATGCAAGAAGCGCGGGTGCCGGTGATCAAACACCTGGATGGCAACTGTCATGTCTATGTCCATTCCGCCGCAAACCCCGAGTGGGTGCTCCCGATCGTCGAAAACGCCAAGACGCAGCGCTACGGGGTGTGCAACGCCGCCGAAAGCCTGTTGATCGACGCCGCAGTCGCCGAACGTTTCCTGCCCTCGATCGCCCAGATGTTTGCGCGCCACGGGGTCGAGATGCGCTGCTGCCCACAGGCGCTGGCCATCCTGCGTGCCCAGCCCGGCATTCCTGCTGAACTGTTGCAACCGGCCAGCGAAGCGGATTGGTACCAAGAGTACCTGGCGCCGATCATCGCGATTCGCGTCGTGCCGGATCTGGAGGCGGCAATCGCGCACATCGAGCGTTACTCCTCGCACCATACCGAGGCGATCCTCACCGATGACTATCAAGCGGCGATGCGCTTTTTGCAGGAAGTCGATTCCTCATCGGTCATGGTCAATGCCTCTACCCGTTTTGCCGACGGCTTCGAGTATGGACTGGGTGCTGAAATCGGCATTTCCACCGACAAATTCCATGCGCGCGGTCCGGTGGGACTGGAAGGGCTGACCAGCGAGAAATGGATCGTATTGGGCAGCGGCCAGATCCGCAAATAGGAGAAACTTGCGGCAGTCGCCTGGTCCGTTGACAGAACCCAATGAGGTCTCTATTATATCAAACGTTCGTTTGATATCCACAGGAGACCCAAAATGAGCACGCTCAAGAACACCTTGGTCGTTATGGCCACTGCCGCGGGCTTGGGGCTGGCACACGCCCAGGAAATCAACCTCGGCAGTGTGGCATTTCCCTCCTCCCTCGAGGCAGACCAAGGCAAAACCCTGTCTCTCAATGGCGCGGGCATCCGCAAGCGTTTGGTCTTTGACGTCTACGCCATCGCACTCTACTTGCCTCAGCGGGTCAGTCAGGCTGAAGAAGCGCTCAGTGCACCGCCGCCGAAAGTCGTGCTGTTGGAAATGTTGCGCGACGTCAGTGGCAAAGATTTTGCGGATGCCCTGATCAGTAACCTCAAAAACAACGCCTCCTCCCAAGAACTCTCGCAGTATGCCTCGGCGATCGAGCAATTGCAGCAAGCACTGGCTAGCCAACCCCAAAATCCCAAAGGAACGCGGGTAGAGTTGGTGGAATCCCTCGGTGGTACGGTCGCAGTGCGCCGAAATGGCCAAGACATGCTCCAGCCCATTCCAGCCCCAGGTTTCTTTCGCTTATTGTTGTCCATTTGGCTGGGACCCAAACCAGTTCAAGACTCATTGAAAGCAGTGCTGTTGAACGGGCCGAAAACCTGAAAAAAATGCCTCATCTTCTCTCTAGCCATTTTGATTCTGCTTCCGCCGTCGTGCCCATCACGGCAGCGTTTTCTCTTTACCTCACTGTCGACGGCGAGGGGCGTCTGTGCGCGGCGCAATGGGTCGAATCTTCGGACTTCGATGCGCCGGCCTTACCGTCACGGCATCCGAGATTGGCGCAATGGGTCACCGAATTGCAGGCATGGAAAACCAACCCCAGCCATCAGCCTCAGGCAGAATTCGCTGGCGTCGGTTCCCCGTTCCAACAGCGCGTCTGGAAGGCCATTGCCGCGATTCCTTACGGCGAGGTGCGCACCTACGCCCAGCTGGCGCAAGCCGTAGGCACCCACCCACGCCCGGTGGCTGCTGCCTGTCGGGCCAACCCTTTTCCCCTTTTCATTCCGTGCCATCGCGTCATCGGGCACCGGGGAAAACTCACCGGCTACGCCGGGCATCGATCGCCACAGTGGCTAACGCTCAAACGCTGGCTGCTGGAACGTGAAGGCTATCCCTCCCTGCCCCTTGGCTGAAAGTCAGACGCCGTTCGATGTGATCCCGGCTCGCAATCAACGTCCCACTGTTGCTCTCCCCTCACCCAATTCCCCTTCTTTGTCTTCGTTGCCCTCATGAGCAGTACCTCTGTTCCCGCCACCGACCAGGCCTGGATCGAAGCCTTCGGCCAGATGCTCTGGCTTGAGGAAGGCCTCAGCGCCGCCACTTGCGCCGCTTACACCAGCGACCTGACACTCACCGCGCAATGGCTCGGGGCACAAGGGCGATCGTTGCAAGCCGCACAAACCGTGGATCTCCTGGAATATCTCGCCGCCACCGCCAAAGAGCGGCGCCCGAGCACGCAGCGTCGGCTGATCGCCGCGTGGCGCAAGTACTTTGCGTGGCTGCAACGCCAGGGGCTGCGCGCCGATGACCCCACCGCCGCTTTAGTCCTACCCGCCGCGCCGTTACGTCACCCCAAAACCATTAGCGAAGAGGAAGTCACACATTTGCTCGCCGCCCCGGACGTCACTACCCCTTTGGGCTTACGCGATCGCACCCTTTTGGAAGTGCTGTACGCGACGGGGCTACGCGTCAGTGAATTGATCGCTTTGCAATGCCATCAAATCCAGCCCCAGCACGGCTGGATCATCGTTCTGGGCAAAGGCAGCAAAGAACGACTCGTTCCTTTGGGTGAATGCGCCCTGGATTGGCTGGAAAAATACCTGCGCTTGGCGCGCCCTTTGCTTGGCCCTCGCCCCACTGAAAACACCCTGTTTCTCAACCGGCTAGGCGAACCGCTCACCCGACAACGTTGCTGGCAAATCATCAAGCATTACGCCCAATTGGCGGGTATTGCGCCGCAGCGCCTGTCGCCACATGCGCTGCGCCATGCGTTTGCAACGCATTTACTCAACCACGGCGCCGATCTGCGCGCCGTACAATTGTTGCTCGGGCACGCCGATATTTCTACAACGCAAATCTACACGCATATTGCCCGTGCGCGATTGGAAGCTTTGTATCGCCAACACCACCCCCGCGCCTGATTGAATTTTTCTGATGAATTGCTATAATTTCATTTTGAAACCTTTTCCCAAGGAGTCATCCTCATGTCGATGTTTACCGACGAATTGCTCAATCAACTCGATCTCGACCAATTGTACGAACTCAAGACCCGCATCGAGCAAAAAATCGCCGAAAAACGCAAGGAAGCTGCCGAAGCACTGCGCCGCGAAATCGAGCGCAAAGCCACAATCCTGGGAATGAGCGTTGAAGAGTTCCTGGCCTTTATGCAAGGAGAGGGGAAAGGGCACCGCAAGGGCAAAAAAGAACCCGCACCGGCGGTTTATCGTCACCCCACCAATCCGAATCATCCCGGTTGGAGTGGCCGCGGTCGGGTTCCCGCCTGGATCGTCGAATGGGAAAACCAGGGCCGTTCGCGGGATGAGCTGCGCGTTCGCTAAGCGCGGCGCCTTGACCCACGTTTATTGTTTCTAAATGGCGTTGGACATTTTTCTGTGGCTGCTCGCCGGCTACGCGATCGGCTCAGTGCCTTTCGCGCTGCTGATGAGCCGCGCCTTCGGATTGCCCGACCCGCGCACCTTCGGCTCGGGCAATCCCGGTGCCACCAACGTGCTGCGCACCGGCAACAAAGCCGCGGCGGCACTGACTCTCGTCGGAGATGCCCTCAAGGGCTGGCTAGCGGTCTGGCTGGCCGAGCAGCTCACCAACCAACCACTGCTTGCCGCCGTCGCAGGGCTGGGGGCATTTCTCGGGCACGTCTTTAGCTTCTGGCTGCGTTTTCGTGGCGGCAAAGGGGTGGCCACCGGGCTTGGGGTGCTCGTGGGCATTCAGCCGGTGCTCGGCGCCACCGCCGCGGGCATTTGGTTGGTGGTAGCACTCATCACCCGCTACTCCTCCCTTTCGGCGCTCACCGCCGCTACGTTGGTTCCGATTGCCGCGTGGTTAATGGGACTTCCCACGGCGCAACTTGTCGTGCTGGTGCTGCTCTGTGGCATCCTGATCGCACGTCACCGGCAAAACATTCGCAACCTTCTGGCTGGCACAGAGAGCAAGATCGGCAGCCGTTCGTGAGATCGTGCCGCCGCTTTAGTGATCCGCTCGATGCGTTCTCGCCACCCCCATCGCGGGCAGCTCGACTTGCAGCATCCCGGCGACGCACCGCTCCGTCTGCCCGCTGTCGCGCATGAGGTGCCAAGAAACGCTCAACACAGCGCACGCTCACTCAACGCCCAGCGCGGTCGCACCTCGATGATGTGGTCGCATTTGGGCACTTCGCCTGCTCGATAGCGCCGAAACGCCGTATAGGTGATCATCGCCGCGTTGTCGGTGCACCACTGCGGCGACGGGAAATAAACCTCCACCCCTTTCTCTGCCCCCAGCGCTTGCAGACGTTCCCGCAGCCTGCGGTTAGCCGATACCCCACCAGCAACCACCAGCCGCGAAGCACCCGTCACTTGCATTGCCTGCGCGCATTTAGCGACCAACACATCCACGACCGCAGCCTGGAATGACGCCGCCAGATCGGCGCGGTCAGATTCCTCGAGCGGCACCAGGGTGCTCACCCATTGCGCCACTGCCGTTTTGAGGCCGCTGAACGAAAAACGCAGGTCCCCCGCGCGCACCAATGGTCGCGGCAACGCAAAACGCGTGGGATCGCCTTTGTCGGCCAGCCGACTCAACTGCGGCCCGCCGGGGTAACCCAAGCCGAGCAATTTGGCGGTTTTATCGAACGCTTCGCCGGCCGCGTCGTCGAGCGTCTCGCCCAGACACTGGTAGCGACCAACACCTTCCACCCACATCAACTGCGTGTGGCCACCCGAGACCAGCAACGCCACGAAAGGAAAGGACAACTCGGGAAATTCCATCAACGGGCTCAGCAGATGGCCTTCCAGATGATGCACCGGCATCGTCGGCACCCCCTGCGCCAGCGCAAAGGATTCGGCAAAGGCTGCCCCCACCAGCAAGGCGCCCGCAAGACCTGGCCCAGCGGTATAGGCTACCAGATCGATCCCTGTGGCATCGACCCCGGCTTGGGATAACGCCGCGGCGACCAGACCGGGCAAACGGCGCGCATGATCACGGGATGCGAGCTCCGGCACCACCCCGCCGTACTCGGCGTGCATCGCCGCTTGCGTATGCAAGCAATGCGCCAGCAACCCCCGCTCGGCGTCATAGACGGCCACTGCGGTTTCATCGCAAGAAGTCTCGACGCCCAAAATGCGCAACGCACGGTCTCCCAAGTGGCAACCGCGGGATTGTACGGCAAAAGTCCTTGCGTTGCGCCCGGTCGCGTTTTATAATCTTCGTTTTCGAGCCAAGGAATACGGACAACATGCCTTACGTTCGCGTCAAAGAAAACGAACCCGCAGAAGTCGCCGTGCGCCGCTTCAAGCGGCTGGTAGAAAAAGCCGGCATCCTGACCGAACTGCGCCGCCGTGAATACTACGAAAAACCCTCCGAAGAGCGCAAACGGCGCCTTGCTGCGGCGATCAAGCGCTACCAAAAGAAACTGCGCCTGCAGATGCTGCCGCCCAAGCTGCACTGACCATTCCCTGCCTCCTCGATCTCCGCCCTTCTGAGCCCCAGGTTCAGAAGGGTTTTGCTGTTGCTTGCCGATGATCCCTTCCTCCTTCCTCGAGACGCTGCTCGCGCGCGTCGACATCGTCGAAGTCATCGGGCAACGCCTCAAGCTCAAAAAATCCGGCGCCAATTATTTCGCCTGCTGCCCTTTCCACGGCGAAAAGACCCCATCGTTTTCCGTCTCGCCGAGCAAGCAGTTCTACCACTGCTTTGGTTGCGGTGCGCACGGCAGCGCCATCACGTTCTTGATGCAATACGAAGGCTTGAGCTTTCGCGAAGCTGTCCAAGCCCTGGCCCAGGAAGTCGGACTGACCGTTCCGAACGTCGCGCCGGAGCGTTCCGCTGCCCTAGGCGAGCAGCAAAAAAGCGAACGCGAAGCGCTGCTGGCCGTCATGGCGCGCGCTGCCGAGTTTTACCAGCGCCAATTGCCTCGCAGCCCTGAAGCGCGCCAATACCTCGAACGCCGCGGTGTATCCGCAGAAATCATCGCCCGCTTCGGTTTGGGTTACGCCCCTGACGACTGGCAGGCGCTGGCGACGATTTTTCCGCATTATCAAGACGAGACCCTGGCGCACGCCGGACTGGTGATCGACCACGAATCCGGCCGTCGCTACGACCGCTTTCGCCACCGCATCATTTTTCCCATCCACGATCGCAAAGGGCG
>FWPV01009450.1_pt1 | contig 16494 bp, 11 predicted proteins | sample 2228371 | NCBI WGS metagenome assembly FWPV01 (sample SAMEA103939776, study PRJEB20133) | metagenome | reverse complement strand
ATAAATATAAATATTAAAATGTATTTTATAATTATAAAAGAGGAGAGTATATGCCAAATATACAGGATGATTTTTCAATGTTAAGAAATGCATTACAAAAAGTGGATTTCTTTTATAATCTAAATTTTGGCGAACTCGACGAATTGATAAAAGCATTAAAAAAAAGAAAAGTAAGACAGGGCGAAACAATAATAAAACAGGGAGAAATCGGGGACAAATTCTACATAATTGGTTCTGGCGAAGTGTCTGTTCATATTAAAAAGGGTTTTGGTGGAGCAAAAAAAGTTGCAACTTTAACAACAGGCGATTTTTTTGGAGAAATGGCTCTGGTAACTGATCTCCCAAGGACAGCAACTGTAATTGCCGAGGAACCAACAGAGTTATTTGTGCTTTATAAAGCAGATTTTAAAAAAATTCTGATGAAAAATCCAAAAATATCTTCAATCATAAACGAAGCACTGGCAAAGAGGTTATCAAGTAATAAATAATTAATTAAAAATATCGAAATAATTAATTAAAAAATTTTTTAGTTTATACGTTTCACAATATAAAATTTTTTTGCAAAAGGAGATAAAAATGGCTGATACAGAAACAATCGCACAGGGAGAAGCAATGAACAAGGTTCTTGAAGGAGTAAATACAGAAGTCCAGGAAACGGTTCTGGATGCTATAGAATTTTTTGTCAGAGAAAAGACAGATAGTGGAAATAAAATTGACGATGTTGTTAAAGTTAATAAATTAAGAAATGCGTATAACACTCTTGTATCCTGTCTTATTAATGAAAGAATGAATAAATTAAACAGGCATCAGATGTTATTTTTAAATACAGGGGCAATTGCAGATAAAGTTGAAATTAACGGTAAAGTTATAGAACTTTTAGATACAGATGTTTATAACTGGTTACTTGAAAATTTTGACAAAAAGGAAGAAAGCCAATTCTCAACTGTTGTTTTTTCTGTCCTTGAAAAATGGAAATTAATAGCAGAGGCAAAACTGGAATTAATAGATACAACCGGCAAGAAAAAAAGGTCAAAGGACGATAAGGTAGACCCAAAAAAGTTAAAAGCAGCCCTTGAATGGAAAAGAAATGACGCTGTAAAAGCAGGGGCAAATATTTCAAGAACTGTATTACCTTTAATTGAAAAAATAGCAAATATTGACCCTAATCGACTGAAAAGTTTTAAAATGAATTTTGATTTGTTAAATTCATTTTTTAATATTTTACAAAAAGGACATAAATTATCACCTGAAGATAAAAAAATCAGGGATACATTTGCTCCTAAATCAGATGCAATTGCAAAGGTTTTAATTGATTTTACAAAATTATATACTGAAATTTTTAGCAGGACGCATGAAGCACTTGTTTCTTTTAAACAGAATATAGACGAGATAAAGGATAAGGATATGGAACTTGCCAAGGTTTCAACACTTGCAGCTGCAGAAGAAAATACAGTGGTTGATTCATTTACATCTGATCATCTTGATTTGATTAAAAGAGATAAGGTAATAGTTGATACCATTGTTGTTGGTGCAGCGGAAAAAAGTCCAAACAGAGTACCGTTTTCCGGTGCCAGAATATTATTGAATTCTCAGATACCGGATATTACAAAAGCAAATGAAAGTTATATAGCAACTCCACAAAATGTAATTGAATCTTTAAAGAAAATTTTATCAATTCATATTAATGCTTTCCCAAAGGATGAAGATGGCAATTATATCATTCCTCCTATTTTAATTGAACCTATAAGAAATTTTGTAGATTTCTTTGACGACAGGTTTATTATGGGTATTGTGTCAGGCGAACCTGGAAGAAAAGGCGCAAAAGTATCATTTACGCCTGTTGATTTCCAGGTTATGAAAGCAGTAGGGCTTTATCTTGCAAAAGACCCTATATACGATTATCGTGGTGAGATAAACGAAGGGACTTTTATGGGTGATTATACAGGAAAAATTGAAAAATCAGCTCAGGTTAAATGGACCGGAGAACAGAAAAAAATGAACCTTGTTATGTCTGCAGAACTTGTAGACGCTGCGTCCCGTGAAGATGCAGTACAGAATTATATGGATTTTGTGTTCAACGTCATAAACGGTTTAGGTCCACCACCTAAGATGTCAAAGAGAAAAATAAATGTTTTGCTTCGTTATGCAACAATTTATTCAATAGAAAATAATGTCCGATTACTTCTCCAGTATGTTGCACAGGCAGAAACAACAGAAGTCAGGGATACAATAATAAAATATACAAATAGAAACTATGAAGTTGCAAAGGATATGGTAAGAAAAATTGTCCGTGAAGACCAGATAGTCCAGAGGGTTTTGGGCACAAATCCCGAGCATGTCATAGCCAGGATATTTGTATAAATTAAAAAGTTTTAATGTTTTCTGTTTGTAAAATTTAAAAAAAATTATTATATTTTTATTACTATTTTGGAACTATTTACGAACTATTTTAGAACTTTTTATGAACGCCTTTTAATTCATACGTTGTTTCCCTGAATTCTATTATTTTATTTAATTGTTCTGTATCATAATAATCAGGTGCTAATTCTTTTGATTTTGCAATGTATTTTAAACCTTCTTCCATTTTGTTCATATCAAGATACAATTTCCCTAAGTTTAGATTTGCAAGGACACTATTTGGATATAGTTCAAGTGTTTTTTTAAAATATTCTTCTGCAATTTTTTTCTTGCCAATGGATTTATTTATGGTGGCTATATTATAAATAGCATCAGCAGAGTATGGGTATATTAAAATTGCGCGTTCAAAATATTTAATGGCATTTTTTTTATCATCTTTATAGAAATAATGCATGCCTAAATTAAAAGAGGCAGTATAATCTTTTTTGTTTATTTCAAGTGCTTTTAAATAGTAAACTCCTTCCATCGGCGAGTTATTTTTGCCTTCGTGCAGGGCTTTACCGCAGTAAAGGTTTGAAACTATAGAAGGTGTATTTTTTATTAATGCAAAAGAAACAAAAAATAAAGATGATAACAATAAAATAAAGGTGAATAAAGCATTTTTTTTAGAATCAGGTATATTTTTTACATTGGCTGAATATACCATGCCAGAGAAAACGAAAAATAATACAGAAGATGGAAGTATAAACATGGGAAAATTAAAAAAACTTTCACATAATATAAAAATAATTCCTGATATCAACGAAATGGAAAAAATATATTCGTTAATATTTAATAAATTTGAATTTTTATCAAAAACATATAGCAAATAAAAAATAAAAAGTAAAAAAATCACTAAACCAAATATTCCAAATTCAGTCATAATTTGCAGATAATCATTATGGAGATAGGATGTCTTGATAAATGACAGATATGGGTTTTGATTAAGTAATTTTGACTGGTATTTCTGGTAAAAATATCTCACTCCACCCGCTCCATGGCCAAATAAAGGTTTTTCTTTTATCATATCTATAGCAGAATTTGCCATTATAATTCTGTTTTTTACTGATACAGAAGTAGTAAAAGAACTGGATATTATGGATTTTGAATTTTTAAATAACAATTTATTAAAATGTGGAATGAATATAATTAGTATGGAGTATAAAAGAAATATAAAAAGTATGATAATCGAATTTTCTTTTAAACGGAAACTTATAAAATTTTTTGTTTTTATGATAAAAAACAAAAGTGAGATAAAAACAGAAATCATCACTCCTTTTGAACCGATTAGTAGTAATGAAAACAAAGTACTTATTATTAAAAACAAAGAGAGAAATTCATATTTTTTATTAAATAGATAGAAATAAATTATAAGAGGTAAAGTAGCACCTGAAAATTCACCAAAAAAAATCGGGTTTCCAAAAAAAGAAAATGGCTTGTTTGGATTAATTAATACCTGTATAAAACCATTAAGCAATGATAAGGATACTAATAGTAAAATAAAAAATGAAAATTTTTTTGTGTTGATTGGTGAATATGTTGTAAAAATAAAACAAACAGGTGCAAGCAATGTGAGTGAGTAAAAAACAGAGGGCGTATTGGATGAAATATAAGTGCTGGAGAAAATATATAAAATATAAATTAAAAAAAACATTAAAACAGCAGTAAATTTAATTTGAGATTGATTTAATAAAATTAATAAAATTCCTGCAAGCAGAGCAATAAAAACACCAAAGATTTTTGGTAGTTGATAGGAATCATAAAAAATTTTTGAATGGAAAATCAGAGAAAATAATAAAAATAATAAAATAAGTTCAATAGATTTATTTATTAATCTTTTTTCCATCTATTAAAAAGCAGGATAATCAGGTGCTGGTGTTGGAACTAAAAATGTAAGTTCTTTAAATGAATTTACAATTACATTTGCCTGTAAAAACGCAAATGCATTTGATTTATAATTAAAATAAAAATAAAATTTTGGGTCATCATTTGTGGTATCAACAGAGAGCGTTCCGTACTGACCTATGTAAACAGTTCCATAAATGCAAATATCAGAAGTATATGTTTTTCCATCGCTGTTACAGGCTGGAATTGAAGGCGTAGGAGTAGGCCAGCCACCAGGTCCTGCATAGAGATTTGATACAGGCAATGAAATTTTAGACATATCAAATAATTTAAAAGGATGATTAAATGCAAATTTATTATTTATAGTTTCATTTTTATAACAGGTGCCTGATGAACATCTGGGCCCACCAATACGTAATTCTCCACCAACATATAAAAAACCTGCAAATTTTATATTATCAAGACGTGTTCCATGCGGGTCATCTCCGCGGTAGTCATAGTGGTCAGAATCATCCTGAGGGTAATAATAGTTAGTGGGTCTTTCTACAAATACCTTTGTAGGCCAGTAATCAAGCATCGGGTCAACCTGGCCTTTTCCTTTTGGTGCTTCTGGTCCAGGATCATGTCCCTTTAAAATTAAAGGACCCATAACAATCAAAGACCCTACAGCAAAAAATTGGCAATCAGCATTTTCATATAGTTTTATTGTATTTGCGCTCATTGTTGCGTGTATATAACCTGTGTATGTATTCCATAGATTTGTAGATGAATTATATGCAAGTGGTTTTCCATCTACAGTGTCAATAAATACAACGTGTGAAGTATTTGACATTGAGCGTGCAATTGCACGTCCATTTATATTAGCAAGGTTATTTCCGTTATAATAAGGATTTGCAACCCCATCTATAGTTGCAGGTCCCCAGTAATTTCCCTGGTCTGAAGCCATTTGTTTATAAACATTAAATGAAATATCAGGTGCTTTTGCAAATGCAGAATATGGATGGCATTTTGCAGTAGGGCTCATATCATCATAGGTATAGCCAAATACATAGGAATTCCCACTTTTACGAAGAGCAGTATATATGTTTCCAGCAGCATAAACAGCAGGCATCCATGCAGGTGGGTTACTGGTTCCACGTGCTACCGGGATAGCAGGAATTTTACACATACCATCATTTGGGTTTGCTGAGTATATATCACCCCAGTAAAAATTATATTTATTGTTATTTATTGCCGCGTCATTGCATGGCAGATCAATTTTACCCCTTGAGATTAATGGTCCACCATAACCTACGCGTTGAACAACAGCATAATATGGATGTGTGCTACCAGTTGATCTTACTTTTACTTTTATACCTATTGTTCTGTATTCATTTAATCCCTGCCGGGTTTCGCCAGTCATAAAAAGATTTCCTTTTGCAATATAAAGGGAATAAGTTCCTAAGTTTGTAACCTGGTATTCTTTATCATATTTATATCCATCAACAGGAATTCTGCCCCAGTTGTTTCCAGTTTGCAGGAAATATCTTGCATGTTCTAAACCAACATTTGCAATTTCCATTTTTTTCATGACATCAAATGATTTCACCATCATTTTTACGTTGATTGAAAATACATTAAGAAACGCATAGGATAAAATAGCAAGTATTGCTCCTATTATAAGAACCATTGGAAGAACCTGTCCATAATTATTTGAAAGATTCTGCTCTGATTCAGCCTGTATGTTGTTTTTGTTAATTTTAATATTCATAATTTTTCTCCTGTTAGTTTCCATAATAACCAGAAGTATGAAAATGTTTTATGGTAACATTTTTTTTCAGCATAACCGAAACCGGAGGTCTGTCTCTATAAATCCTTTTTGATAGTTTAACACAAAAAGAAATCATTTTGTCTGTTTTTGTATCAGCAAAAGAAATAGAAAGATTTTCTAAATTTGTAGTTAATGTAATGGATTTATACGTAATTGCAGATTCAGAAGGGTTTGAAAAAGCATCGGATGATGCCTGGGGAACAGTGACAAAAAGGGTTTTGAATTTCTGATATACTTCAAAGTCACCGCCTGCTGTTCCTATCATGTTTGCGCCACCTGCAAGAAAACCACAGGTTTCTCCAGTTGTTTTTAAATAAATGGTCTCCATGAGTTTACCTGATATATAACTATTGGCAGGCTGATTTGAATCTTTTCTGGAAATTCTAACAGTTGATGCCTGAGCATTCTGGATAAATTTATGAAGGGCACCGACTATTATCCTTGCTTCACCGGTTAAAGCAAGTTTTGAGGTTCCATACGTCCACATATAGTATCCATCACTTAACATATAACCAAGCCCTGAAATTAAAATACCCATTATGCCGATAGTTATAAGGGCTTCTATAAGTGTAAATGCCTTTTGCTTTTTACAAATATTTTTTCTCATAAATTTTCACCATTTAATAAGTACTCCATGAGCCGGTAAAATTCTGCACAGAATCAGGAGCTGCATCTGAAATTTTTTTATAATATTTTATTAAGGTTCCTGTTATATCATTATATGATGTATATGAAATATATGAATAGTAAGCATATATATCATAATTTGAACCCAAAGGAACAGAAACTTCATAAGAACCGGTTGTTTTTGAAATAACACTGTATCCGGGATACTGTCTGCGTTTTATCAGATTCTGGGATGGATAATTAGAAGAGTCAAGTGAATAAAAATGCGGGGCTATTGTGTTAGATGTTGGCTGGGCTATTATTAGAACTCCATTTTTTAAAAGTGTACTATCAAGATTAATACTTCCTGTAATTTTTTTAAATCCCATTTTTATTGAAAAATTCTGGTTAGGGGTTGTAGCCATATGTGAAACCAGTACGTTATCAAGCGTACCTGTTTCTGGGTTTGAATACTCATAAACAGAGCCGTCTATGTAAATCTTGACTCTGTTATTTCTACCCACATACACATTTTCCAGCAAATAATAACCTGTTTCTGTATTTGTATATGTTTCAGCAACTTTTTGCCCTGAACTGAAAGCAACAACACCTATTGATTTTGCAGGTGGTTGATTTGTTATTTCTTCAATTATGTTTCCTGATATATTGCCGGTGGGAAAGAAATAAAGATTAACATCTGCTGTAAAGGGGGAAACATCAACTATTTTAAATGGGTCGCCTTTTTCTGGTAACCAGAATGCTTTTGCTCCTGAAATTTTATAGTTGCCAGGTGGAATATTTACAAATGTACATGAACCGCCTCCATCAGTAATACCATAACCGCCTGCAGGCACTGTGTTTGTTGCTGTATCAACAAGCATTATATTCATTGCTGAGATTCTTGATACCCTGTCGCGGGCATCTTTTGCAAAAACAGTAACAATACCGTTATTTGTAGAAAGAGCAAGTGTTATATTATAATTATTACCACCTGTAGGAGGAATGTTAATGTATTGTCCGAAAAATGTCTGGCCACTTGTCTGTTTTGAAAATATTGCAGTAACTGCAATTGTAGCGCCATTGCTGTCAACATTTGTAATATTATAATACCCCTGAGCATTTACAGTTACTGTGCTTGACATACCATCATTTGCCCTTATCACAATTTTGCTATAATCTGCTGGGTTTACAGGGTTTCCGTCGGGATCAAATATTCTACCGGATATTTCATAATTATTTGACATAGGAGTTACTATATTTATTCCGTTTATTTCAGTATCATCTATTTTTATTTCCAGTGGGTTATTTGGATATTCACCACGGTCATAACCATCACCCTGCGCGTAAATATTGTATTTACCCGGGAGCATATTGTAAATTATATAATAACCCCTGTATGAACCATCGGTGTTTGAAGTATCAACAGGGGTAGTGTATTCAGGATGACCTTCCACATAAACCCAGACCCTTGCTGCAAACCCTGGTGGGTCTACCCTGCCGTTTTGTTTATCCCTTTTCTGAACCCTTCCACGTATTACACATCCGCCGAAACTTGATTCACTGTTTGATATATAGGAAATCAGTTCTGTTTTTTTAATTGAAGTGGTGCCCTGATGCTTAAAAGGATAAGTAACTATAACTTTTATCATTTTTAGATTTTTTTCTGAATCTGACCTTAATTCAGATTGTTTTTTTGCTTCAATATCTCCTGATGAAGTTTCTTCTGCCCACTGGACGATTTTATAAATTTTCATCTGGGTGCCAAAGTATGTTTCAATGTTTCCAGGATCAGCTGGATTACCCCATGGATTTTCAGAAGTTTCTAATTTTGATAATGGGTCTGGCGGCAAAAGAGAATCAGGGGTAACAAGTAGAGAACCAAAAGAATATGATTTTAATATTTCTATATTTTCAGATGCTATATTAAATGAAACGGTTTTAAGCTGTGTTGCAAGTATATTTTTATATACTGATGATAACAGATTTATTGAACCAAGTAACATTAAAACAACTATAGTTCCTGCAATTATTGTTTCAATAAGAGAAAATCCATAGTTTTTTTTAAACATATGTTTCACTTCCTATTTTGTTTATTTCCTTTTAATATTATAACAGGAATGAGAAGATTTGTCAATTATTTTGTCAGTTTTTAGATTTTATGTGATATATAATTAAAGATGTAATAAATATAATAATATTAAGTATTTGTGAAATTAAAAATGAGTGTTTCTCATAATGAAATCTAAAAAATTCAATAAAAAAATTAAAGAAAGAAAATAGTATAAACATTAATATAATTAGTTCTCCTGAAAATTTTATTTTATTTTTATAAAATAATAATATAAAAAAAATAAAAAGCCATATAAGAGAAAGCCATAACTGCACTGGATATAAAGGTTTATCATTAAATATTTGATAAGCAAAGCTTGTATTTGGAAAAAAAACAGTAAAAGGAAAATTAGAAGGTGCAGGTATGCCAAAACAGCATCCATTAAAAAAGCAACCCAGGCGGACAAAAAATCCTCCTGTTGATATAGAAATAGAAAAATAATCTCCTGCTTCCCACACATTTAAGTTTAAAATTTTTGCACTAGGAAACGCAAAAAGTGTTGCAAAAATTAAACCCCATGTCAAAGAAAAAGAACTATCAAAGAAATTTAATGATAAATTTTTATTGATTAAAAATTTTTGAAATAAATATCCTATTTTAGCGCCTAATATAAAAGGGATAAAAATAATAATAGCAAATAGGAAAATATTATTTTTTGTATTTGAGTTTAAATTTTTGATGTTTGTATAAAGTAGAAAAAAACCAAAAAAAATACCAAGGAATAACATCACATTATATGTTTGAAAGGATACATTTCCAATTTCAAAAAGTACAGGATACATAATGCACCTTATATTAGTATTTTTTTTATTTTATCAAATAAAAATAAAAAATAAAATATTTATTATCAGGATTTATAGAAAATAGATAGTAGATAGTAGAAAATAGAGCAAGGGCGGATTTCTGTCTTAGTGTTTTTAGTTTTTATTAAGACACCTTGATCTATTTTCGATTGTCGATTCTCGATTTTCTGTCTTGATGTTTTTAATTATAATCAAGAATACCTTTCTCTCCTCTGTACTTTCTATTCTCTGTCTTTAAAACAGGCTTCTTGCTGAAGTGGACACTTGATTTAACAAGGGGTATGAATTACAGAATAATAGGAGTTTATTGTTGGTTAAATATCGCAAGCCATTTAATTAAATCGTTTTAATATTTAAATTTTTAAACTCTAAACTACTTATAAATTATAAATAATGAAAATTTGCAAAAAATTGATTTTTATTTAATTTTATTAAATAAAAAATATTGAAAATTTGCATTTTATGTGTTATAATAAAAATGAAGAAAATGATAAAAAATGATGGGATGTGAAAAAATGAAAATTAGCAGTAATTCAGGGTTAACCTTTATTGAAACATTAATTACTGCAACCATCATAACTTTTCTTGTTTTTTCTGCATTAAATCTTCTACAAAGGTCATATAAAAGTTATTTATCTTCTCAATTAAAGGCGATCTCAGTGAATCTTGCAAATGATAAAATAGAATTTATAAAACATTATGGTTTTTCGTCATTAAAGTTAACACCTGATGATTGCATTTCTGATAAATACAATCCAATTTTATCTCAATTTGCTTCCTGTTCTAATAATCCGTATCCACCGGAGATAGTAACATCAAAAGGAGTTCCATTTACTATATATAAAATTGTTATGAACGCAGAAGAAGATTCTGACGGTAATCTTGTTCCAAGATATCAGTCAGAGTTAGAAGAGTCAAATATAAAAATGATAAGAGTAATTGTTACATATATGGATAATCAGATATTGAAACAAACCGCTCAGGCAAGCTATATTTCAGATAAGTCAACGTTGCCGCTTGGAGTATCTTCAATTTCTGGATTTGTCAGATTTCAGTCTTGCAGGAGGACGGGCCGATGGGTTCCGATTATGAGGGGAGTAAATGCTGTTGTTTATATAGAAGGATACCCCGGGTTACAGGGAGTTGTAAACCCAAATAGGCCTAGATGGTGGTGGTGGTGGTGGAGAAATGCAAATGGTTATTATAGAATAAATAATGTCCCATGTGGTAAATCATATTTTTTATATATAAGAGGAAATGGAATAGGTGATACAGCATATTCAGACAATCCATTTGATGTTGATGTAATGCCTCAGGACTATACTAATGTAAATTTTGATGTGACATTACGAACGGTTGATGTTTCTGGCACTATATATGTTCCTAATGCGCAGGGAACCCCTGTTCAACTTCGTGGTATATCAATTACAGCAACAGATATGAATGGCAATATAATTGCAGAACCTGTTCTATCTGGTATACTCCCAACTCCAACTCCTTCTCCATCTCCTGGATTTTATTTTTTAAGTGATATAATTGTTAACAGAACAGGTTCAACGATAATAACAATAACTGGAATATCAGAAAATTATTACAGATCAATTACCCTCGTTGTGACTCCTTGTGCTAATTACACAGGAAAAAATATAACTGTAAATATTCCACTTACCAATATGTCAATTGTAAAAGGTGCAATTTATGATTATCGCGACAGGGAGCAATTGATAACCGATGATGCTATTGTGAATATACAGGGGAGCGGAAATCCGCAACCCACTCCAGTAACGCTTACTGCAGGAAGTGGAGAGTATTCTGTAGTTTCTCCACCATTGCCTTATGGTTCTTATGTTTTTTCTGCCAGTGCACCTGATTATAAACTTGAATCAGAAAAAACAGGTATTGTGAACTCTCCTTCATACACTGCTCCTGATTTATTTATGATACCACTTGGAAAGATTTCAGGTTATGTAACTGATAATACAACAGGTTTTCCAATTTCAGGAATACCAATAAGGATAATAGAAAATAACGGTGCAGGCAGTGTTGTAAAAACAGTAACTACCGATATTAATGGTTATTATTTAGCCGTAAGTATTCCTGCTGCAACAAATTATTACAAAGTTGTGCCATATTTAGCAGGAACAAGTTATGACGGTGGAATTGTATATCCTTCTAAAAAGTATTATAGTGGTGTTTCTGTTCAAAAAGGAGTAATTACATCTGATTTAAATTTTAAGCTGGAAATAAAAAGAATGCCTATACAGGGAAAGGTTTATTTTAACAATGAACCAATATATGGCGGTGTTTTGACTGTCATACCTTCTGGTTTAACTCAAACACCGGATAAATTTTATTCTGATAATACAGATGCAGATTTTCAGACACAGAATAATGTAATGAGATTAAAATTTCCAAATTACTCAACTATAATAAAAAGCGATGGAAGTTATTATATAGAAGTTCCGGCTTCCGGCACTTATGATTTATATGCCTATTATAGTTTTGTTTCTGATACGGTTGATACTGTATCTACAACACCAACGGTATTTAATTTTTATCAAAAAATAGAAGGGGTCTCACCTGGCGGCACACAGGATTTTATGGGTTCATGGACCTCTTATTAAAAGGTGTTTTTTATGAAAAAAAATTTAAAAAGTAATAAAGGTTTTACATTAATTGAAGCAATTATAGTTGTCGGGATTATTGGCATAGTCAGTGCAGGTGTCTATAAATTAGCAGCAGATGGTATTAAAATGTGGAAATATAGTTTAGCAAGATTTGATTTACTGATGGAATCACGACAGACAATGGATTTTATATCAAAATGGATACAGTCATGCAGGGGTATTTCAATTGAAATTACAAGAGTAGATAATACACAACCTGTAAATAGCAGTTTTTTTTCAATACTTGGGGAGCCGGTTTATTATGCAAGCGGTCCAATGACAAATCCAGGCGGTGGTAGATGGTGGCGGTGGTGGAGGCCAAGATTAAATCCCAGTTACCAGACATTATATAATGAAAATACGGCTTTTTCAATTTATCAGATTGGTAATAAATTATTTCTTGAGATCAAACTTCCAAAAAGCGAAGATACAGATACTCTTTTACTTTCAGATAATATAAGTTCAATTATGTTTACATTTGACAATTCCCAGGAAGGAACAACTGTTCTGGTTGGCGCTAAGTTTTCAAAAAGAGTTTTTAATGACCCGGAAACCAAACCAATTTCATTTTTTTTACAAAAAACTATAATAGTAAAACATTTATACAGTGAAGGACATTATCAGTAATCAAAGGAGTTGATTATTTTATGGAAAAAATAAATATATTAAAAAAAAGAAAAGCACAGACATATCCCGTGGTGATACTTATTTTTGTTTTACTAACTATGTTTGGAACAATGCTGGTTACTTTATTAAGGTTTGAAGTAAAATCACAGGTTTTCAGTTTAGATTCAGTAAAATTAAGACAGATTGCAAATATTGCACTGGAACATTCTATAAATAAACTACAGCAGGGTTCAAACTGGTATGCTTTACCTATTACTGGATTTAATAATTATGACAGAGAATACACAACAGAAGATGGCTATTATAAGGTAAATATAGTTGCAGGAAATTTATTTATTAATGAGCAGACGCAAAGAGTAAGGACAGGCTGGTGGAGATGGACCACAATTACATCTTATAGTCGCCAGGGGCAGGATGATTTCAGAACAATAGGTATCAAAGTAAGGTCAAAAAAATCAGGCAGGGTTAAGAATTTTTATGCTGTTGTGAGAAAAGGTTATGGTGGTCCATTAATTTCAAAAGGTAAAATAGACCTGCCATGTCCGAATACAGGTTTTAATAGAAGACATGATGCAATGGATTTTTTCTGGGGAGATGTGTATTCCGCTAACCCCGCCGACGGTGCATGTAAAATACCATTCATAAAAGTTTCACAGGGTTATACAAAACCACAGGCATGGATGCCGCATGTGTATGCTCGCGGAAATATTTATACTGCTTATGATTATGGTGGCGATCCAAATCAGGGAAGCAGCAGGACCCGTTATGAATATGGTTATACATATAAAGATATGAGCCCTAATGCGCATTGCCATCCATATTCGCCTTTTGCAGTTGCACCCGAACTTGATTTTGATTATTTTAAAAAACTTGCAAAGGAAAATGGAGGCTATTATGGTCCTGTTTCTCTTACAACAGGTGAATTAAATCCATATTACGTACCAGGTAATGATTTATCTTTACTCAGAAATAATGCAAACATTAAACCCTGTATAGTTGATAAATTACAAAGTGAAGAGTCAGTCGTATTTATAGATACTACTGATGCACTGCCATTACGTGTCTCCCCATCCGGTGTTGCAAATACTTATTCAGGAACTACTTATGTTGCTTATCCTCAATCAATATCAATTTATTCAAATAATGCAAGACAATATTTCACCCGTGGATATCTATTTGTAAATGGACCACTAATTTTAATAGGAGACAGACCGAACAGGGGAACCAAAGATAATAGCGATTGTGATGATTATCCAAATTATTCCAATGTAACAAGGGTAACTGTTCCAAGCAATTATTATTATCCACAGAATGATGACCATCAGCATTTTGAACGAAGCGGACGGTGGTTCTGGCGTGACAGGTATTATTACAGGTTAACTGATGTAAAACACTGGGGTTTTTTATATGTAAACGGTGAATTAAGGATAGGCGGCAGAAGGTTAGAAGCACAGGGTTGTAGAAATCCAAGAACTTCTGATATATGTATATATGGAACAATTTATATTGATACTTATGGTTCTTTAACCGTTGATACAGTAAATGACGATCCTGCATTATATGTGTATTTTGATACTGACAGGAATTTATTTGATTATATGGGTGATAATATTATTTTAACTGCTTTTGGCGAGTGGTCATGGCTTGTGCCCACACCCGGACCATATTAAAACTATAGCATTGTTTTACGATAAAATTAAAAATAAATTATTAGAGTTATCTTTATATAGTGTTTTTCTTTTCTTATTTTTATATTCATATTATTTTTATGATGCATATCAATTGCCGAAATCAGCCGGTATTTTTATAATACTTATTTTTTATTTTTTTACGTTAATTTTATATCAAAAATTAATAAATTCAGGAATTGCAGGATTGCTTGTTTTTATTTTTTTTATTTATATTTTTTTAAGAATGCAATTTTCTTTAAATAATAATCCACAGTTTTTTTATATTTTAACGTTATTTTCACCGCTTTTGTTTTTTGTCTCCTTCAACGCTGAAATCAAGATTAAGAAAATTCTTCTGTTTTTCAATTTTTTATTTTTTATATCCTGTGCTTATGGCTTATATCAATTTCTGTCCGGCTTAAATCGTCCATATTCATTTTTTGGTAATCCAATATTTTTTGGGGAGTTTTTATGTATGTTTATACCTTTAATTATGGTTTCATTTTATTTTTTTAAGCATAATAAGTTATTTTTTCTATTTAATATAATGCTCGGGTTATTATTGATTTTTTTAACATCCTCACGCGGAGTTTTTCTATCACTAATTATTTCATTTTGTTTTTTAATTTATTTTTTAATTCAAACAGGATATTTAAAATATAAAAAGAGTTTTACAACATATATTTTATTTGTTGTAATTATTTGTATTTTATTTTTATTTATACCTGGTATAAAAAATTCTTTTAATTTAAACATGGAGCGTATTGCCAATTTACACGAAATAAAAGACGGACCAATCAAAAACAGAATTTTAATGATTAAGACAGCTTTACTTATTTTCAGGCAAAATCCTGTTTTTGGAAATGGTGCAGGTGCAATAAAATATAACTATCAGAAATACCAGGCAGAAATACTGCAAAAAAATAAAGGATTTGAATTTTTAAATACATCTTATATTCACAATGATTATATGCATTTAATGACAGAGTTCGGAATAATAGGGATTTTTATTTTTTTAATTCTGATTTTTTATTTTTTTTATTATTTTGATAAACATTCACATAAAATGGATAAAAAAACTTATTTATTTTCTATTGCGCTTTTAGCTTCATTGCTTGGTTGTTTGACTGAATCATTTATTAATTTTCCTTTGTTTATTATGCCATCCGCTGCCATTTTCTGGATTTTTTCAGGACTTCTATATCATCAAATAAACAGACATAACATCCAAAGAGAAAATAGATTTTTATATTTAATTACAATTCTAACGTTTATTTTGCTTTTTGTGTTTTTTGTTTTAAATGCAAACAAAGTTATTTCAAATTTTTATTTAGCAAAAGCAATGCAAAAGCAGAGTGATTTAAATTATTTTGATTTTGCAATTAAATGTGATAAAAAAAATTATTATGCATATTTTTACGCAGGATATTTTCTTGCCAAAGATGGTAGATATGAACAATCTTTGGATTATTTTTTTAAAGCACTTAAAATTTATCCAGATTCAGCAGACCTGTTATTTAATATTGCTAATGTAAAAAGAAAGCAAAAAGAATTTGATGAAGCAGTTGAATTTTATAAAAAAGCAATTGCATTATATCCTGATTTTTCAAATGCACATTTATTGTTAGGTAAAACATACCTTGACATGGGGTTTGAAAAACAGGGTATTGACGAAATTTCAAAATCAAAGAAAAATGATGAAGAATTTAATGAAAATATTTTTCTTTTTGAAGAAACAACAGATAAAAATTTTTAAAGATTAAGATGAGAAATAGAATTGAAAATTTATGTGGAGTTTCCCCATTTTTTACTAGTTAAAATCAGAAAATCCTTGTAATATATAAAAAAATTGAAATATGAATTTTAAATTGGATGTTTTATTATTTTTATAAAATATTTCATTAAAAGGATTGTTGCATTTTTTTCGCAATAAATTGTTGGCTTATTACAGACAGGTTTT
>FWPV01009444.1_pt1 | contig 16496 bp, 14 predicted proteins | sample 2228371 | NCBI WGS metagenome assembly FWPV01 (sample SAMEA103939776, study PRJEB20133) | metagenome | reverse complement strand
GCGCTGTGGCGCGAGTGGGCCGCGGCCAGTTCGTCAAAGCTCATGAATGCGACCCTGCCGTGCAGCTCCTTGAACACGTCGCGCCCGAGTACGTCATCGAACTGTCGGCGACGCGGGCTGTCTGCGATCGCAATCATCGCAGTCCGGAAGTCAACAAGTTCGTGGAACTTCATGAACGCGCCCCGGAAGTCGGTCGTGTACTCGACCTCAATGGCCGCCGAGGGGAAACCCCGACGATTGAACCAGATGACGTCGATACTGCGGATGATATCGAGCACGCGCCGGTACGTGAACTGGGGCAGGGTCGTACGCGTTGCCACGTCCTTGAGTTTCCGCTCAAGGAAGGGCCGGCCCGAATCCTGCGCCGGGACAAAGGTCTCGTTGCCACGCAGGTTTCCAAGCTCTACGGCCAGCCCCTGGTAGTAGGAGTGCGAGAAACCTCCTTCGATTCTGGCGCCCTGGTCCGGCTCGCGCGCGAGCGACAACACGCTGGCCGGCAGCCGGCTGCGCCAGGACTCAAGCGCCCACAGACCCGGCTTGATGCGGAAGAATTCCCCTGACGTCTGGACGATGCGGCGCATGGTCGCCTGTGGAGTCTTCGTCTTCCACGTCGCTACACGGACGTTGTCGTACAGGTAGCGGAGCGTGGCAAACCCACCATTACGTTCCATGGCCTCGACCACTGCATCTACTTGCGTTTTCATCACCACCTCGATTCTTGCATGTTTGCCACGTTGAACTGCCGGTCAGCGTCGAGCCACGCAGCGCCTAGACAAGGTGATACTTCCCTTATTTTCCTTCGGCCGGGGGCTGATGGTCGCTGCCGGCCCATTCCGGCTGTCTCGTCTCTCTCGGCAGACAGAGTACCAGGTCATTGGCACCGTAACTTCTGGAACAACACGTTGTCAATCTCGGCACTGACTCGGTGGCCATCGCGGCTATGTTAGTCGCCGCCAAGGTGACGTCAAGCGCCGCGCACTACATCGGAGGTGGCGTGGGGAGGAACGCGGAGGCGGACGCAGGACAGGGCGGGCAACACGCAAGGTCGCTTGGGGCACGGTCAGCGTGAGAACCCAAGGGAACAGCCCCAGCCGCGCAGGAGCGCGGCGCAATCAGATGGAACCCCGATTCTTCGCGGTCATGTCCTAAGTATCTGCCCGACCGACTGGCCAGAGGCTTGCCAGTTTGGCATGATTGGGCAATGACCCGGGCATTCAGCGGGTTTGACCACCCGGAGATGGAACAGACATCATAAGTTGCGTATTTCCGTGGTTTAGGCTTGTGCTTGAGCTTGGATAACTGGCCTCAGTGATGCTTTCGGAAGTGAGTGGGGGAACCGTTCCCCCTTGCGACCCCAGTGCCGAACTAGGTGCTGGTTTCGTAAGCACTTAGCAGAACTGGTCTAGCAGCGGAGGCGTCAGCAGGCCGGACTGTGGTTGCGGCGGCAGATATGCGGCCGGCAGAGCTTCCAGTGGAGTCTGCGGTCGAGGTGCCGGCTGTCTGAGCATCTCTCGCGCCGCGCTTGGCGTCGGTCGTAAGGCCAAGTCAGCCGGCGTGTGCAACTACGGTCGTTGAGGTACCTACGCAATCCTTTCACCTTTGTCCTTACAAGCCTCTCGATACGCATCTTTCTGAGTTTCGCGGCTCAATGTCGGACTCAGGGTCGTGTTCCTGAAGTAGCGCCGCAGACGACTTCCCGGACCACGGCGCGGGTGATTTGACATCGTCGCTGTCCGTCATAGAATCGAATCATGACCGTGCCTGCAAGGTTGCTTGTCCGCTGCGGACTGAATTCAAGTAAGGAGGACCTGTGAGATGGACGATTGGCCGCTGGTACTTGTGCGTGCTGGCCGTCGCTGCTTGCGCGACCGTCTGCCCGGCTCAGGATACACTCTGGCTGCGCCGGTTCGATTTCGGCACCGATGCCCAAGCCATCGGCATTGACTACCGGGACGGCATCATTGCCGTGGCCGGTGCTCTGTCCGACAGCCTGCGCTTTGACTCCGACATTCTGGTAATGCGGTGTACGGCCGAGGGCGAGACGCTCTGGACCCGTCGGTTTGACTCAGGCGGCCAAGACGGAGCCGTGAGCGTCGCAATTGATGCCGAGGGCAGCATCGTGGTTCACGGCTATGGCATCGTCTTCGAGGACCGGCGCGGGCGGCCCGTTCTTCTGCCTTGCGAGCTGCTGCGGGCCGCTGCCGACCAGGAGTCGCTCTACTCCATCACCATCAAGTACGATTCGCTCGGTGAGCAGAACTGGATTCACTCCGAACCGAACGTGCTCGGATTCGGCTTGGCCATTGACGAGGACGGCAACTGCTACATCTCAGGCGCCAAGTTTCTAGTGACCACGTTTGACATCCTTTTCGCCAAGCTTGACCCGTCAGGTGAAACCCTCTGGACTCGGGTCCTCGATGTCGGTACGTTTGACATCGGTTATCGGCTGGCGCTCTGTCCGGACGGCAACTTGGCCATGGCCGGCATCGTCGGCGGCGACGAGAACCGAGACTGCATGGCCGCGAAGTTCACGCCGTCGGGCGATACGCTTTGGCTGCGCACGTTCGATGTCGCCTCAGACGACATCATGATTGGCGTGGCAGTTGACCCCTCCTCGGGCTCGGTTGTCACCAGCGGGTTCGCGCAGGACATTGACTCCGCAAGAATCGTCGCCCTGAAGTACGACGCAGCCGGCGTACTCGTTTGGAGCCGGACATTCTCTCCCGGACGCTGGAATGAAGCATACGACGCGGGCTGCGACTCGGCCGGCAGCAGCTTCATCGCCGGCTCGACCGGTGAGTCAATGTACGACGACTACCTAGTCATGAAACTGACCGCAACCGGCGATTTGGCCTGGAGTGCAGTCTACCGCGGCGAGGGCGAGGACTTTTGCCAAGCCGTAACCTGCGACCCGCAGGGCAACCCAATCACTGCCGGCGCAGCCGAGAACTGGAACTTCTACTGGGACCTGCTTGCGGTGAAGTATGTCGGTGCCAGCGGCATCGCCCAGCCGTATCCGGCTGTCTCCCGGCCGCGGGTTCAGGCAAGCGTCGTCCGGGGAACACGGCTGGCGATTGCTGTGCCTGAGTCCGGCCCGTACCGGTTCGAACTACTCGACCCTGCCGGCCGGCGACTGGCGGCCATGCATCAAGGCTGGCTCAGTACCGGATTGCACAGCCTCAGCCTGCCCCACCTGACTGGCATCGGCTTCCTGCGCGTCCTCGGCCCGTCCGTCAACGCGACTTTCAAGACGGTGGTTCTGCCGCAATAGAAGACTCAGTTCGTCTGCCGGCTGGGGCGAGCCGCACTTCGGAACCGACGGCCGCGCTCGCTTGACTCGACTTACTCGCTTCCTATACTAGCTCCGTGCCTGCCCCCACCCGCCCGGTCGGCTCGTCCCAGACGCCCGACGGTATGTGGCTGCGCTGCGACGGCTGCGGCGAGATTCTCTATCGCAAGACCCTGGAATCGAACTTCTTTGTCTGCAACCGCTGCAACCATCACTTTCGCATCACGCCCGAGCGTTACATTAAGATATTGCTCGACGAGGGCAAACTGGGCGAGCTCGATGCCGACCTTGAGCCGGCCGACCCGCTCGGCTTCCCCGACTACCCCAGAAAGCTGAAAGAAGCTCAGGAGAAGCTCGGCCGGAAGGACGGCTTCATCTACGGCCGCGGAACAATCGGCGGCTGCCCGGTCGTGTTCGGCGCGATGGACTTCAGCTTCATCGGCGGCTCGATGGGCTCGGTCGTGGGCGAGAAGGTAGCGCGCGCCATCCGCCTCGCCCGTACCGAACGCCGGCCGCTCGTTATCATCTCGACCTCGGGCGGCGCGCGCATGCACGAAGGTATCTTCTCGCTGATGCAGATGGCCAAGACTTCGGCCGAACTCGGACTGCTGCGCCGGGCGCGGGTGCCCTTCATCTCACTGCCGGTCGACCCGTGCACCGGCGGCGTATCAGCCTCGTTCGCGATGCTCGGTGACGTCAACATCTCCGAACCCGGCGCGCTTATCGGCTTTGCCGGACGCCGGACCATCGAAGGGACAATCGGCGAGAAGCTGCCCGACGGGTTCCAGACCGCGGAGTTCTGCTTGAAGCACGGTGTGCTCGATTTGGTGGTCCACCGCCGGGACCTACGCGACACCCTGAAGACGCTGCTCTCCCTGCTCTGGTCCTGCCCGTGAGTTATTAGTCCTGCCGCTGCCATGAGTCGCATCCGTCTCGAAGACCTGACCAAAGTCTTTGCCCAAGGGGTGGTGGCTGTTGACCACGTCTCTTTCGAGGTTGCGGACCGGGAATTCTTCGTGCTCGTCGGGCCGTCCGGGTGCGGCAAGTCAACGGTCCTGCGCCTAGTGGCTGGGCTGGAGGAGCCGACTTCGGGCAACATCTTCATCGGCGACCGGCTCGTAAACAATGTCGAGCCCAAAGACCGCGACATCGCCATGGTCTTCCAGAACTATGCGCTCTATCCGCACATGACGGTCTTCGACAACATGGCCTTTGCCCTGAAACTACGCCGGATAAGCGGACCGGAAATCCGGCAGCGGGTCGAGGAGGCTGCCCGGATTCTCGGCATCACCGAGCTGCTCGCGCGCAAACCCGCTGAACTTTCCGGTGGCCAGCGCCAGCGCGTTGCGGTCGGCCGGGCGATTGTCCGCCACCCGCGGGTATTCCTGTTCGATGAGCCGCTATCCAATCTCGATGCCAAACTCCGGGTCGGGATGCGGGCCGAGCTTGCCCGGCTGCACCGGCGACTCGCGGCCACGGTCTTCTATGTCACTCATGACCAGGTTGAGGCGATGACGCTTGGTCAGCGCATCGGAGTAATGAAAGATGGCCGACTCCTGCAAATCGCCGACCCGATGACACTGTACAACCGGCCGGCCAACCGGTTCGTCGCCGGGTTCATCGGCTCGCCGCCGATGAACTTCCTCCTCGGCCGCATCGAACCGGGACCGGTCTTCCGGAAGGACTCGCTCGCCATTCGACTCAGTCCGACCGGGTTGCCGGACCGGCTGGCTCAGGGCGCGGTGCATCTTGGCGTCCGGCCTGAGGACGTGGTCCTCGCCGACACCGACGGTCTCGCTGCGGGCGTTGACGTGGTCGAGCAGATGGGCAACGAGGTGATTGTCTACCTCCGGCTTGGCACAGAGACGTTGGTCGCAAGGGTCCCGCCCCACGATGCCCCGCGTCCGGGCGAGACCGTCGGCATAACCCTAAGACCGGACCGGCTCCACTTCTTTGACGGCGACTCGGGCGAACGCCTGTCATGAATGTCAGGAAACCGGAACAGTCCCAGCGCACTAGGACGCGCACCGACCAGTTGACAGTTCCTCGCTTCTGGGGCCCAGACTCCGCCGACGATGAGTGACCCGCTCCGCAAGGTCGTCGTAACCGAACAGAACTCCTTGCGTGCCGATGCCACGAACTCGTTGGTTGCCCGGCCGGGACGGAGTCTGTGCGTGTCGGCCGAGGATTTCCAGACCTGCGAGCGGCTACTCCACGCCTTTGAGCAACTGGCTGAAGCCCGACGCCCCCAGCCGAGGCCGATGCAGCGAGGGCGGGTCATCCGGGTGAGGGCCGACGAGCGTCCGACCTGATGGAAGAACGAGTCATCCAAGTATTCTGCGACATCTGCTCGCGCGGCGTCTTGGTCTGGCGTGAGTCAATGTACAAGTGTCCGACCTGCGGCAAGCAGGTCTGTTTCGGCTGCTTTGACACCTCTCACCGCCAGTGCGTGGACTGCAGCCGCCCGGTCCGAGAGGCCGAGGAGATGAACCGGTTGCTTGCCCGTCAGGCGGCCGAAGAGCAGGAACGGGAGGCTGAGCGGATTCGCCGGGCAAACCGGCTTTGGATTGGCATCCTCTCGGTCATTGCCTTAGTCACGGCAGCCAGCATCGTCGCCTATTTCCTGCTCACCGCCAACATCCAGTGCAGCGTGCCGGACATCGTGCCGAAGAAGGCCACCGAGGTCGAGGCCCCTTAGGAAACCAAACCCGAGCGACTGCCGGCCCGGACAAGGAATGTCAGATATGCCCCGAACACTGTCATCAGCACCTGCACTGCCGGCCCGGTGAAAGCCATCAGCACAAGCCAGCCGACCAGACTCCAGCGGGTGTCGTAGAGATTGAGCGGCAGGCCGAGGCTGCCTGGATTGACGCGCGGGTTGAGCAGAATCGGTACGAGTCTTGCCCAAACTGCGGCCATCAGCACCATCGTCACTGCTGAGGTGAGAAACGCATATCGCAGCGCCCGCATCATCGCACCTCGGACAGTCGGAACAAAGTACTCGGCCCGGCGCGCGCCGAACCATCCGACCCCGAACCCAAACACAATACAGAACACCGGCGTGCCCATCCCGAGACCGGCCAGCAGCAGGTCCATGACAACATAGGCAATGAACGCGCCGGCCCAGTGCTGGCCAAAGGTTTGCGCCAGAGTGTGGTTGGGCCGGTAGGGACGTATCAACGGCACAGCCAGATACTAACCCGGCCGACCGGTGATGCAACAACCGCGCGGCGGAAAACCCGGGACTGTCCCTTGGCTGGTGCGCGTCCTCGCGCACTGGGACTGTCCCTGGGTTTTCCGTGCGGTGAGTCTTAGGCCATCGGAACAGTCCTTCGACTCCGCGCGGGGAAAGAACGGCTCGCTACCGAGTTACGACCACCTTCTGCTCAAGCACACCCTCGGATGTCTGGGCACGCAGGACGTAGGTTCCGGCCGGTAGTCCGACAATCAGCACCTCGCCTGACGTCGTGCCGCTCCAAACGTTCTGGCCTAGGACATCAAACACGTCCACCTGCGCCCCTTTGTTTCCTGCCCAACGCACCCGAAGCGTGCCGCAATTCGGGCTGGGCGCCGTGGCAAGCGCAGCGGTGACCCGGCCCGGCTGCTCGGCGAGTCCCACCGGAGTCAGGTAGTACTCACTGATCCTGAGGCAGTTTGTATCTGAGTTCTGGCGGCCGCCGAACACCCAGATTCCGGGAACACCCGTGCCGCCGGCTTCGGCCGGGATGTAAACGCCGGCGTGGTTACGCCGCCGCTGATTGAGCTGCGGAAACTGGGCCCACGAATCGCGCGCGACGTCGTAGATGTAACAGTGGGCCGACTCGCTCGACCATGTTCCCCGGCCTGCGATGATGACCTTGCCCGCAAACTCGCCCGGGTAGTCACTGTCAAACCCAAACCCGCGCGCTTCGCCGTTTGCGCCGGGCATGCTGGCAATAGTTGTCCAGCCTGCGGCCGTGTCAGCCAGATTCAGACGGAAGCACTGGGCTTTGGCAGTCAGAGCGTTTGCCGAGTATGTATCACCGCCGCAGGCAAAGAGGAACGAATCAACGACCGCAAGAATCGGATAGGCGCGTGCCAGCGGCATGTCGGCCAGCCGGGACCAGCGCGCGCCCGCCGGAGCCAGCGGGTCGAAGCTCCAGACCTCGCGCGTCGTGACGCTTGACACTTGGCTGAATCCGCCCAGCGTGAACATCATGTTGTTGTAGACAATTGAAGACTGAGCCACGGTAATCTGGCCGCCCGACCGGCCTGGGAACGGGTCGGTCGGCAACACGATGGCGGTGTTGCTGATTGGGTAGTAGACCTGCAGCGAGTCGGTGTAGTTGGGTGCGACATCATACCGGCCGCCGACGATGTAGAGTCCATAGGTATCGCCGGCCGGCAGGTCATGGTTGTCTCGGAGCAAGCAGACGTCGTAGTTGGAAACGGCCCGCCTCATGCTAACGCCGACGTCGGCATAGACGCCGGTCGCGGGCGTATAGCTGTAGATGTTGCCGAGGGTCGTCGAGTTGCCGATGCGGCCGCCCAAGAAATAGACCTTGGCGGTCGGCGGAAAGTACTCGCCGTCAAAGCGAGTATAGCCGAACGGCGACTGGGGACCGGTTACCCAGGCCTGTCCGGCCGCAATGTTGGCCAGCATCGCGATGCCGGCCAGCGCGAACACGGTACTGCGCACGTCATCCTCCTTGGTTGTTTCTGCCCGCACAGTCCTAACTGCGGGCCGGCGCTTTCACGGATGACTCGGGCCGCAGAAAGCCCTGTGCGCGGCAGTTAGTTCTACCCGGCGCCGGCCGGCCTGTCAAGTTGAAACAAAACCCCTAGTTCCGAAATTGAGTCATAGGATTGACAGAATCGTGCTCACGGCCGCACGATTGGCTGGTCAGCTGTCATCTTGCTGATGCTTGGGTGTGTTCACAACTGCAGGGTCGGTCGTCGGAGGACGTCGGCGCAGAAGACAGATGGCCCGGAGGGGGTCCGGTGTAACTGTCCTTCCCAGTTCCTACCCCGAGCTGTCGGTTGGGCCTACCCAGGCGCCGATGGCACTGTTAGCCGCTGGCGTGCATCCCGGAACAACTCGAAACGACTCTCGCATACCCGCAGAATCAGCCAGCGTCCGTGCCGCACCGCTTCGCCCTCAGTGCAGCCGGCCGAGTCGCTCCGTAGATACGCCAGCCGCGTGCCGCATGACTCAAGCAGCCGGACAGCGGCCCGTAACTGCTGCTTCACGCCCGTGCCGGCCGGGCCCGACCCCTGACGACAGTCGCAGGCGACACAGAGGTCCAACTCAGCGCTGAAGCTCAGGAGCGCCTGAAAGGCGCGGCAGCCGAGATAGGTCATGTCGGCACAGTGCTTCTTGGTCTCGATCATCGTCGCGTCTATGTCCAGGGTGAAGTCGTTCTCGTTACTCCGGGCGATCACCTGACGGGCGAGGAACTGATTGACCCGTTTGAGTCCGGCGAGCCGGCCTGGTTGTCAGGACATACTCCTGGGGTTGGAAGCTGTGGCCGGAACCCGGTGCCGGCAGATTCTCCTTGATGCTCTTGCGTACGCCCAACACCAACGCTGCCTCCTGCAGCAGGGCCAAACCGGCCCGAGCGGTGAAGGTAGCGCGGGTCGGGGCAAGCTGGAAGTCGAGACGTTCCTGTGTTACAATCGGTCTATACACTGGGCTGCTCCTTTCTGCACCTGACGGGTGAACGTCGTGCATAGTATCTTAGACGCAGGTGATACGAGGGGAGCAGCTTACTTTCTTAACAAGAATCCAAAATGCAATGTCGGAACTGGGGTTGGGAGTCTTCCTTGACTTGGTCCGGACTGCAAGTTGAATTAGACATGCGTGTGCTCGGGCTTATGGCACTGCTACTATCGGCCCTGGTGAGCCGGGCTGGTGCCGATTCCTTGCTTGACAGCGGCCTGGTCAGCGCGTTTGGTGCGGAGGCCGACCCGGCTGGCCGGGTCTGGGTTGCGGTTGCCGGTCTGAACGGACCGGTGCGACTGTTGCGGTCGGCCGACTACTGCCGGACCTGGAAGGAGCTGGTTCGCGTTCAATTCGACTCAGGAGTCGGCCAAATTGAGGTTGTTCCGGCCTTCGGTGAGTCGAGTTTTGTCCAGGTGTTCGTGCTCAGCCGGGAGAACTCAGGCGACCTTTGGCTCTGGCGGGTCAGGCCTGACGGCTCAGGGTCGGATTTGCTGCCGGTGGCTGTTGGCCCGGATACGGTTGATGACTTCTCAGCGGTCGCCGACAAGGATAGCTTCTACTATTTGTATTGCCTATATGCCAATGAACGGCGAACCGGACAGAACGGACGGTTTGTCCGCTCTACCGATTTCGGCCGAACATGGGGCATGGCGACCGACTGGTGGAATTGTTGGGACCCGCACATCAGCCACACCCAGGGCTCGACCATCCATTGCGTCTGGCGCTACGCGCTGACCGGAACCGAGATTCACTACCAGTCCAATCGGCACTACGGTGCTGCTGGGTACTGGTCGCCAAGACGCGTAGTGTCGAGCGGCAATCACCGCTGCTGGGACCCGGTCGTGGTTCAAGCCGACACTGCCAGTCAGTGGGATGCCACGGTGTGGGCGTTCTACACGGTCGGACGGCGCGACACGAGCCATACCGACATCGGCTACTCAAGAAGCTGGAACTGCGGCTGGGATTGGGCCGGCGGGCGTTCGGCGAGCGACCCTTATCGAGATGAAGGACACGCCGTCTCGGCGATGGGACTCAACGGTGCCCGCGGCTTCGTCAGTTTGCTGTACGACTACGGTGGTGACCGTTACGGCGACTCGGTCGCGCTTCTCTGGCGCGTCTCCTGCGCGTTGCACCCGACGGTGTGGTCGGCTCCGGTTCAGGTGAACCGAGTGCCGGTCGCTCGGGGGCCGTCAGCGGTTGCCGCGCGACTGGTCCACTGCCCCGGAGCACCCGAACCGTTTCCGGCTGTCTTCTACTGCGGAACGAGCCCGGACGGGCCACGTGGCGTCTACTGCTCCACTCCGTGGCAGGTGCAGGCTCAGGCTTGGGACTGGCCCGATGATTCCTCGAAGGTCGTCTCTTCTTCGCCGCAGCGAATGAGCGGCCAGTGGCGCATGTCCAATGCTCAGCGTTCGGTGTACGACATCACCGGGCGGCTTGTCGGCCGCTTGTCGCCCGGCGCGCGGTCGCCTGAGCGCGTGCTCGGTCTTCCGCCAGGGATCTACGTTGTGCAGGACAGCACCAACCGAGTCCGGTGGGCCGTCGTGCGTTGAAGAGGAAACCAGAACGCCCCCCGTTTCTCCCTCTTCCAACAAGGGGGAGGGAGAATGGGAAACGATGGACAGTCCAGGTGCGCGAGGACGCGCACCGACCAGGGGACAGTCCCTTGTTTCGTGAAGTCCCGCCGATGACGCCCAAAGAGATGGCCGCGCTGGGCTGGGAATGCTGCGACGTGGTTATCGTCACTGGGGACGCTTATGTTGACCATCCTGCCTTTGGCAGCGCCATGATTTGCCGGGTACTGCTCGCAGCGGGATTCAGGGTCGGCGTCATTGCCCAACCTGACTGGCGCCGGCCGGAGGAACTGATGCGGCTCGGTCAGCCCCGGCTGTGCTTTGGGGTGACCGCGGGCAATGTTGATTCGATGCTCGCCAATCGAGGCCCGAACCTTGCTCCTCGACGAAAGGACGATTACTCGCCCGGCGGCATGGCCGGAAGACGGCCGGACCGAGCGACTCTCGTATACTGCAACCTCCTGCGCCAGACGTACAAAGAAGTCCCGCTCGTTATCGGCGGCATCGAGGCCAGCTTACGTCGCCTTGCTCACTACGACTATTGGGACAATGCCGTGCGTCGTTCGATCTTGCTGGATGCGCGCGCCAGTATCCTGCTCTACGGCATGGCCGAACGGGCGGTCGTCGAGGTCTGCCGCCGGCTTGCCGCAGCAAAGGACGCGAACCTCACTGGTATCCCCGGATCGGTGGTAGCCTTCAAGAATCTGCCGGCAGACCTGCGCCATGTCGTTATTCCCTCATACGAGCAGTGCCGCGCCGACAAAGACCGATTCAACGAAGCATTCCGGCTCTGGCACCGGGAAGCCGGCAACCCAGCAGGCAGGACGGTTGTTCAGCCGCACGGTGACTGGCTGGTGGTGCAATACCCGCCACCTGCGCCGATGTCTGAGGCCGAGCTCGATGAGGTCTACGACCTGCCTTTCACTCGTCGGCCGCATCCGAGCTACCAAGAAAAGGTCCCGGCGTTCGAGACAGTCAAGCACTCAATTGTCTCGCACCGGGGCTGCATCGGTTCATGCTCATTCTGCTCGCTTGCGGCTCATCAGGGGCGCATCATCCAACGCCGCAGCGTGAGCTCGATTGTCCGCGAAGCCGAGCGGATTACGCGCATGCCCGGCTTCAAGGGACACATCACCGACGTCGGCGGCCCGAGCGTCAACATGTACGCGGCGACTTGCCGCACGATGCGCGCCGGTCGAGTCTGCCCGCAGCGCAGCTGCACCTGGCCTAAGCGATGTCAGAACCTCAACCTGAATCTCGCTCAGGAACTGGCCGTGCTCCAAGCGGTGAGACAGATACCCGGGGTGAAAAAGGTCTCGGTTGGGTCGGGCGTGCGCTACGACCTGCTCAACGACCGTGAAGGCCTCAACTACCTTGAGCAACTGTGCCGTCATTACGTCTCCGGGCAACTCCGTGTTGCGCCCGAACACGTCTCGAACCGGGTCCTCGCGGCGATGCGCAAGGCCGACCACGCAAGCTACCGGCGATTCCGTGCGCAGTTCAGCCGAACGAATCGTATCATCGGCAGGAAGCAGTACTTGATACCTTACTTCATCTCCGGCCACCCGGGCGCTACACTCGATGACGCGGTTGAACTGGCGGAGTTCCTGATTCGGGTCGAACGCATCCGCATCCGCCAGGTCCAGCAGTTTACGCCCCTGCCCATGACTGCTGCCGGGGCCATGTACTACACCGGTAAAGACCCGTTCACCGGCCGGCCCATCCACGTCGGCAGCCCGCAGGAGCTCAGCCTTCAACGACTTCTCCTTCAATTGCACACGGCAGAGGACTTTCGCCGGGCAGAACGGGCGCTCAGGCAGCTCGGCCGACCCGACCTCGCGGCGAGGCTCGCCCAGCTCTGTCCTCCGCGCGGCCGTTCAAGAAGACCGCTCCGACATTGACAATCGGACGATTTCCGGTGATATTCACGGTATGAAACCCAGTCAACTGGCAACCGTCGCCTTTGCGCTGCTTGCGCTTGTCGCCTGCGATGAGCTCGTTCCCGACGACGGTCTCACCGACCTGACCGGTGACTCCTTCTATCTGAGCAACAACATCAATGTCGTAGCGATTACCGGCAACCCCGGCCTGAGTCCGAACGGCCCGTTCACACTCGGCATGACCATCACGTCCAAAACGGGCAACGTCGAGACCGACGTCCTGCCGGCCGGATTGCTTTTCAGGCGGCGCAAGAAAGACATTCAGCACATGCTCCTACTCAAACCACACGTCATCACCTCAGACACCAACACCAGAACCGAACTGCTCGGCACGTTCTGCTGCAACAAGAAACGGCTGTCGCCGGACGTCGGCGATACCTTCGACCTTGGACCGGTCACCGACAACCCCGGATTGAGGCAGATTGTCAACCTGGTACAGGACAAAGATATCTCCGGCAGCGCGGCCATGTGGCTGGTCCAGCGTGCGGTCTACATGGTGACCGACTCGACCGGCCTGACCCAGGCGTACATTGACTCTCTTGAGGCACTTCCTGGCAACACGCAACTGGCGCGGCAGCAGGCGCATTCCGCCGTCTCTCTGCGCCGCGCATGTTTTCGTTGACAAGCGCGCCAAGATTCGTAATCTTTCCGCGATGGACTCTACGACCCCGAGTAAGCGGGTCGCATCAAGACCACTCCTTAGCCTTGAAGTCTCACGTGACAATTGTCCGTTACCTACGACCGCAGCCGCGAATGCGGCCCGGTCAAGCTCTAAACCAAAGGAGGTCTGATGCCTGTAAAGAAGAAGAAGGCCGCGAAGAAAAAGAAGAAGTAGGCTGCTCGAGAGCAGACGCCGCTCGCCACTGTGGCCAGCGCCACTACGGCGGGCGGCTGCTTTTGTCGTGAGTCGCGTCCTTTGCCTTGACTATGGCGAACGCCGCACTGGCGTGGCGGTATCGGACGAGACTAGGATGATTGCCCAAGGGCTGCCAACGATTGACTGCCGGAGCGAGAGCGAGCTGCTGGATGCGGTTCGGCAACTGATAGCCGACTACGGCATAACCGAGATTGTCATGGGGCTGCCGGTCAGTCTTTCGGGCCGGCCGAGCGCCCGCTCTGAGAAGGTCCGGGCCTTTGCCGGTCGCCTCGTCCGGGATTCGGGTATCCCGGTTACGCTGGTTGATGAGCGGTTGACCACGGTTATGGCAACACGAGTGCTTGCGGAAATGAACAAACGGCCGGGGCAAGGCCGCAAGCAGCCATGGGCGTCGCGTAGGCGACGGGCTGAAACTGACCGTATCGCCGCGATGATTATCCTCGAGGGGTATCTGGCTCGGGAGCGCATTAGATGAGTAGAGGAAGGGGGAGCCAGCCCCGGTGCGCAAGGACGCGCGTTGATTGGGGCAGTTCATCGGCTCCTTGCGGAGCCGGCACTGAGATGAGACTGGCTTGGCTGATGTTGTCGGCAGTGTTGCTGCTCGCTTGCCGGGAATCCGGTCCGCAACCGGGGCGGCGCGTCGAAGTCCGAGTCCGGGCCGACATGTCATTTGCCGAGCTGACCGACAGCCTGGTTGCCCGTGGGGTAGTCAGGAACCGGTTCCGGTTCACTACGCTCGCGCGATTCCATTCCTACGAGGGGCGTATCGTCCCAGGGCGCTATCACCTGCGCCTGAGCACAGACGCGGCAACAGTTCTGCAGCTGCTGAGTCGGGAGATACCGGCGCTCCTTATGGTCACTATCCCTGAGGGTCTGACTTGTCGCCAAGTGGCCGCGCTCCTAGCCGAGTACGGCATCTGTGAGGCGGAGCGGTTCCTTGACGCCTGCACCGACACGGCGCTGATGCGCGAGCTCGGTATTCCTGCGACCTCAGCAGAAGGGTTTCTTTTCCCCGAAACCTACCAGCTCAGCACGGCCGAGCACCCGGCCGACATTGTCCGACGGATGGTGCGGCAGTGTTTCAGCGTGCTCGGTGACTTGGCTGGCCGCGACCCGCTTGCCGTGGTGACTCTTGCTTCCATCGTGGAAAAAGAGGCTCAGGCGCCGGACGAGTTCCCACGCGTCGCCGGTGTGTTTGCCAACCGGCTCAGACAACGCCTGCCGCTGCAGTCGTGCGCCACGGTTCAGTACGCGCTGCCCGAGCGCAAGAGCGTGCTTACGCTTGAGGATACAAGGTATCCTTCACCTTACAATACCTATCTCCGCGTCGGGCTACCGCCCGGGCCAATCTGCAATCCGGGCCGGCGTGCGCTGGCCGCAGCAGTCAACCCTGAGCGTCATGACTACATCTTCTTCGTTGCGCGGGGTGACGGCGGTCATATCTTCTCCCGCACTGCGGCCGAGCATGAGGCAGCCTGTGCCCGCGTGCGCCGCACCCGCTAGCGGTCGCGACCCAGTTTGCCCTCACCCCTGCCCTCCCTTTCGAGGGAAAAGGGAAAGGAGGATGAAGTCGGTCGGTGTCCGAAGCGAGCGCGCCGACAGCGCTTGACCAGTTGTCGGTTAGGCCTAATATGGAGCGGTGAAGACTATCCGCGATGCGGTCCACGGCGACCTCGATTTCACTGACGACGAACTGCGCGTTATCAACACCGCCTGCTTCCAGCGGCTGCGCGGCATCAAGCAGCTCGGGGCCGCGTACTTGGTCTTTCCGAGCGCGGTGCACACTAGGTTCGAGCATTCCTTGGGCACCTGTGGAATCGCCAAGCAGATGGTCGCCCACATCCGGCGTAACTGTGGCGAGCAGGTGGTAAGCGCGGAGGATGAGCGACTCATCGGCATCTACGCGTTGGTGCATGACCTGACCCACATTCCGTTTGGGCACACGATTGAGGATGAGCGGAGAGTCTTCCCGCGCCATGACCAGAACCGCGTACGCATTGACCACTTCCTTGAGCGAACCGATACCGGCCGGGCACTGGAAGAGCTCGGACTGAGATACCAAGTTGGCCAGCTCATGAAGAAGAAGCGACTGGGCGCGGCCGGGCCGACGTTTCACTACGATATCGTGTCGAGCACCATCTGCGCCGACCTCCTTGATTATCTGAAGAGAGACTCGTACTTCACCGGGCTTTCCCAGCAGTACGATGAACGGCTGTACAAGTACTTTGTCATCGAGGATGGCGGCCTGGCCATCAACCTGGTTCGAGCCGGGTTGTTCCGGATGGACGGACTTTCCGAGACCCTGAACGTACTCCGGATGCGCTACGTGCTGTCGGAGCGCTGCTACTACCACCCAGCCAAGAACGCAGCTTCGGCGATGGTTTCGAAGGCGCTGGAGCTGTGCATCAGCTCGGGCCGGATGCGGCTTTCTGAGCGTTCGTTCTACGATGTGGGCGATGAGGGGTTTCTGCGGGTCCTGCAATCCGGCCCGACGCCGGCCCGGTACCTTGTTGACAGCTTCCTAGCCCGTCGGCTGTACAAGAAGGTGTACTTAGTGTCGCGCCGGAGTCTTGCCTCGACCGAGCGGTTCTCCGTCTTCCATCTCGACCCGGTCAAGCGGGCCGAGGCCGAGCACTGGCTGGCGCGCCGGCTCAAGGTGCCGTTCCGGTCGGTGATTGTCTACTGTCCATCGTCCGCGATGCAGTTGCGCGAGGCGAACGCCCGGTTCAAGTTGGCTCCAGGTGAGCCGCCCCGCCGGCTTGAGGGTAACCAAGAGGTCGAGAACCTGAAGCGCCAGCAGGAGAATCTCTGGAAGTTCTTTGTCTTCCTCGACCCGGCGCACGCCGACAAGGCCGCGGCCGCGGGCAGACTGTGTGAAGAGTATTTCGGGCAGCGGAATGAGCTGCCCGAGCTGGGCCGGAATACGACAGATGGTCGAGTCCTGTCGGGCCGGCAAAGAGAAAGCCAAACCGAAAAGGAGGTATGAGTGTACTGTAGAAGCTGTGGTAAAGAGGTCGTCGAAACTGCGGAAGTCTGTGTCGGCTGCGGTAGCAAGCCCAATGCCGGCACCAAGTACTGTCAGCACTGTGGTGTCGAAACCGACCCCAAGGCTGAG